>JACCDG011893233.1_pt1 | contig 11439 bp, 13 predicted proteins | sample 7442471 | NCBI WGS metagenome assembly JACCDG01 (sample SAMN15323444, study PRJNA562643) | freshwater metagenome | isolation source: river surface water | place: USA:Blue River Watershed | collected 2017-08-17
ATCTGTTCGTCAGATACCATGTCGATTACCCCGGAAGATTCATCGCGCGCCTCAACTGCCTGCTTCCAGCTTGCCGGATTACCGATGCGTATGGCAGTAGCTATAGTTTCGGGATTTTCTACCGGATAGCCCTTCACTATGGGGGCTGCGCCCTCGGCCTGGAACCCAAGCATCCTAGGGAGCTTATTAATAATTCCTTCCTTATAGTATTCCTTATAGCCCTTCCAGTAAGCGGTTATATTTCCGGCATTGCCCACCGGCATAAATTGAAAATCTGGGGCATCCTTTAAAAAATCGCATATTTCAAAACTGGCGGTTTTTTGTCCCTCTATGCGGTAGGGATTAAGGCTGTTTACCAGGGTTATGGGGTACTTTTGCGCGATCTCCTTTACCAGGGTTAAGGCATCGTCGAAATTGCCTTCAACTGCCAAGACCTTTGCTCCGTGAAACAGGGCCTGGCTTAATTTCCCCAGGGCAATTGCGCCCTTAGGAATCAGGACGATACAGCTTATGCCGGCGCGGGCAGCATAAGCGGCCGCAGAAGCGGAGGTATTTCCTGTCGAGGCGCAAATTACTGTTTTAGAGCCCTCTTCGCAGGCCTTGGAAATTGCCATGGTCATTCCCCTGTCTTTAAACGAGCCGGTGGGGTTTAGGCCTTCGTATTTCAGGTAAACCTCGATTTTCTTTCCCAATAATCCGCTTAGATAAACAGAGTGGATTAAAGGCGTATCTCCCTCGCTAAGACTGACAACCGGAGTCTTCCCGGAGACCGGAAGATATTTCCTGTATTTTTCGATTATCCCCTTCTTCACACTTCCTCCATTCTTATAGCTACCGGTTCTTCCTTTATTGCGTCAATCCTGCTGATCATATGCAAGGCAAGCCTTAGCTCTTTTTCCCTGGCTTCGTGTATAATCATGATAATCGGGACAAGCTGCGCTTTATTCTTTTCTTTTTGCGTAACAGAAGCGATACTTATTCCGTATTTAGCCAGAATGCCGGAGATTTTTGCCAATACCCCCGGTTTATCCAAAGCGATGAAGCGGATATAATAACGGCTGGATGTTTCGTCTATTTTACGCAGGCTTTTTATTGACTTGTCCTGAATAATATTCATCGTCGGTTTAAAAAGCCCGGCTTTTATGTCTTGCGTTAAATCTACGATATCCGAAACTACGGCAGATGCGGCAGATAGCTGACCAGCCCCCGGGCCGTAAAAAAGAAGGTCTCCGGAGAGGTCGCCCTCCGCGTATATAGCGTTAAATACGCTATCCACCGAAGCAAGCAGATGTTCCTGTGGTATGAGGGTTGGGTGAACCCTTACCTCCAGCTCGCTTTCCTCTTTCTGCGCGATAGCCAGCAATTTTATTTCAAACCCGAGTTCCTTTGCGTATTTTACGTCAGATAAGGATATGCGCGATATGCCTTCTACAAAAACGTCCCTAATGCTGACCATCCTGCCGAAACAAAGATAGGTGAGGATTATCAGCTTATGGGCCGAGTCCATGCCTTCTATATCCAAAGTCGGGTCTTTTTCGGCAAAGCCTTTTTCCTTGGCCTCTTTGAGGGCTTCGTTAAAAGTACGGCCTTCCTTTGACATAGAAGAAAGTACATAATTGGAAGTGCCGTTAAGTATTCCTAAAACGCTGAAAAAATTATTCGCTACCAGGCCTTCCCTTAAAGATTTTATTATGGGTATCCCTGCCCCTACCGAAGCCTCGAAATATATATTTTTCCCGCGGTCAGAGGCAAGGGCAAATAATTCCTGTCCGTAAAGCGCGATCAGGGCCTTATTGGCCGTAACCACGTTCTTTCCGTTTTTTAAGGCAGCGGTAATATATTCTTTTGCCGGATGAATTCCCCCTATCAACTCTACCAGTATATCTATTTGCGGGTCTTCTAGTATTTCGCCCGGGTTACTGGTGAGTATTTTTTTGTCTACGCGCACATTGCGCCTTAAGGTTAAATTCTGGTCGCATATTTTTTTAATGCTGATATCCAGACCGGTCTTTTCGTAAAGAAAACCTTTTTTTTCCTTAAGGATCCTGACTACCCCCGAACCGACATTCCCGAACCCGATAAGCCCTATATTAATTTTCTTCATAGCTATTCCTTGCTCTTTTCCTTGTTTAAGTAATAATCCACTGTTTCTCCGATAACCTTCTTATGTTTTTCGTCTACGGCAAGGAACTCTATGCGCGTATCGTAAATAAGCCCCTTCATTATTTCCCGGGATTCTATAACCCTTCCGATAAGCATAATCGGGTTAGGATCGAAAGGAAGCCTTATCTCTATAGCCAGGTTAGTGCCCGGGTCAAACGCGCGGTTGGTGGTTAATAGCATACCCCCCAGGCTTAAGTTTTTTGTCTGGGTTATATCTACATTATTTATTTCGTCTAAGATACGGTAAGATACGATAAAACGCCCGTAAGCCCGCGGGTGCCTTCTTCTTTCCGTGCCCGAATAAGCCATATACATCCTCCTCTTTAGGATAATTGGTAAAATTCGGGGCGACAGGACTTGAACCTGTGACCTCTTGAACCCCATTCAAGCGCTCTAGCCAAACTGAGCCACGCCCCGTAAATTTACTCTTCCTTTTTCTCCCTGGACATAAGGTCGTTTAGCGCCTTAGTCGCCGGTTTATTTCTATAGATAACCTTATAGACTTCTCTGGTAATAGGCATCTCTATCTTATGCTTTAAACTCAAGAGATAGGCCGATTTTGCAGTCGGTATGCCTTCAGCCACCATGCCATGTTGAGCGCGAAGGATATCCTTTAGCTTCTTTCCTTTGCCGATTTCCTGGCCCAGGGTTCTGTTCCTGCTATAAGGGCTTATACAGGTTGTTACCAAATCACCCAATCCGCTTATCCCGCTAAAGGTCGCCGCCTTTGCGCCCAAGGCCTTCCCGAGCCTGGATATCTCGGCTAATCCCCTGGAGAGTATCGCCGCTTTGGTATTTGTACCAAAGCCCAGGCCATCGCAAGCGCCGCAGGCAATGGCAATCACATTTTTTAAGCTTCCGCCGAGCTCTACGCCCGCAACATCGTCATTCGTGTAAACCCTGAACCTGTTGGTCATAAAGATATCCTGCAGTCTTTTTCTGATTTTTACATCCCTGGAGGCAACTACTGCGACCGTAGGTATGCCTTTTGCCACTTCGTAAGCTATAGTAGGTCCGGAGAGTACTGCCAGTCTTATATTGCCCATTTCCTGACGTATTACTTCGGAAATTCTCTTTAAGGAAGAGATTTCTATTCCCTTAATAACGCTTAAATAGATTATTTTTTCCCCGGGCTTAGCCTTCTTTAAAAGTTTCAGTGTCTTGCGCAAATACTGGGAAGGGATAGCCAGCACGATTAATTCTTTGCTTAACGTTGCCTCTTTTAGGCAAGCGGTGAATATTACGTTTTTGGGTATTTTTACCCCGGGCAGGAATTTTTTGTTCTCGGAGAAGCGCCGCATAAGCTTTATATTCTCGGGGAACGCCCCCCAAAGGGTAACATTATAACCTTTATTGGCAAGAAGGATAGCCAACGTAGTGCCCCATCCGCCGTCTCCCAGTATCCCGATATCCACAGTTTTAGATGTACGCATTATTCCATCCGCGTTCCTCGCGGGTCAAAAATTTTATCCCCACGTCAAAATTATCTATCCCCTTAGGTTCTATCCTGACGACCTTGCCGATAACCCCGTTCTGGTATATGAGCGCCTTTTTTTCCAGATCCTTGCATATTTCAAGGACAGAACGGTCAAAAGAAAGCCAAAGGATATCTTCTGCCTTAACGGATTCTCTGATATTGCAAAGCATGCCTGCCTGACTGATATTAGAGGTATACCCCTCTAAAAGCCTGCTTATCGTTTCTTTTCTGCAAACTTTATAGGCTAGCGAAGAGGCAAAATCGATTCTTGCGTACTCGCGTCTTTCCGATGTATTTTCCGGTTCAGGCATATCAGTTTATAACCAGGTTATTTTTATTTGTCCTTAATTTTGCTAAATCCCAGGCATAATCATAGAGGTGCAGCCCTTTACTAACCGCGATAATCTCCCCGTCTGCTACCCCGATCTCCTGTGCCATATACTGTTTGACGAGCTGCAGCCCTCCTAAGTTAGAAGGAAAACCTCCCCATAAGTCCCAGGAACGAAAGTACAGTATAAAATGCAGTTTTCCGTATCTTATCCTAGTATCGATAATCCTCAAGCATGGCGGGTCAGCCAGTTTGATATCCGAAGGCATGCCTATTTCCATGGTAGCCTGGTTTGTCCCCTCCCCCTTGTCCCTGTAGAGCTTAATTACTTCCTCGACCTGGTTCACACAAAGAGGCATCTCCCTGACCATTTCCGTGCCGCTTACCTTTTCCCTTATTTTTACTTTAGGGTCGACAAGCCTTTCGCCGTAAGTGTAATCCTCGCTCTCCGTCTTTGCCCCGGTCAAGAGGTAACTCAAATACCCTTCTATGTAATCCATATCCGTAGGGGCAGGTATATTCATCCCTTCCGGTATTATTGGAATAATCTGGTGCGCGGGTTTTTTAACGCGCACGGATATAAAATCAAATTCCAGCCGCTTCTGCCCTTCATAGCTCCCCTTGGTAATTTTATATACGTAACCTTTCTCCAGGATGGTGGCAAGGCACTGGAACCATGCGTCATCCAAATCAAATGCGTCAATAAAAACCGGTTTTAATAAACCTGCCTGCTCCATATTATTCCCTTTTTTCTTTTGCCGACTTGATGAAAAGCTTAAAACTACTGATGATCTGCGAAATGGGCATATTTTTCCCGATATATCCCGAACAACCGTATTCCCTGGATTTAGAAAGAAGCTCTTCATCGTAACCGAAGCCGGTTATCATGATTACGACTATGGACTGTTTTGCGTCTTTTATTCTTTTTAAAGCTTCAAGCCCGCTCATTCCTTTTAATTTAATATCCAGGAGAACCGCATCAAAATCCTCTTTTTCTACGAGGGATAGGGCCTCCTCTCCGGAAGAAACCCCCTTTACTTCATAATTTTCCTTTTTAAATAAATCTATAAAAAGATCCCTAACCGCGGGCTCATCATCGACAATTAATACTTTATAGGTCATAGCTTACCTCCGCTTTTACAGAACGGTATTTTTATGATAAAAGTGGTTCCCTTGTTAACCTGAGTGTCTACTTCAATTACTCCCGAATGATTCCTGATTATATTATAACAGATTGACAGGCCTAATCCGGTGCCTTCTTTTTTAGTGGAGAAAAAAGGCATAAAAAGATTCTTTAATGTTTCTTGGTTTATCCCGGTGCCTGTGTCGCTTATGGATATAAACGCAAATTCATCCGATAGGTTCTCTGTTTTTATGCTAAGCGTGCCGCCGTAAGGCATGGCCTGATAGGCATTGATAAACAAATTTATGAATACCTCCTGAAGCTGATGGTAATCGCCCTTGATCTTAAGCATATCCTTGGAGAATTTTTTGATTATCTTTATGCTGCATGACGGAAGTCTGTGGTAATCCAACAAGGGGAGAGAGTCTTTGATTATAGTGTTTACGTTAACCTCCTGCATGTTAGGCGTACTCTTGCGGGTAAAGGCCAGGAACCTGTTTACCAGCTTGCGTATTCTCTCTGCCTGTTTATCAATTACCTTAAGGTTGTCTTTAAGTGCCTTGGAGCATTTTTTATCGGAGAGCATCATACCTGTTCGGCCGGAGATTACGAATACGGGATTGTTTATTTCGTGGGCTATGCCGGCGACAAGCTGCCCGACAGCCGCCAGTTTCTCGGACTGGAAAATTTCATATTCCAGCCTTTTCCTCTCGGTTATGTCTTTCGCCATGAATATATATCCCGTAATATTCCCCTGTTTGTCTAAAAACGGGTTAACCGTAAGGCTTACCGGAAGTGAATGTCCGTCTTTCTTGATCAGATAAGTCTCCATTTCATAGCGTCCGTGCTTCTTTACCTCCTCGAGTATAAAAGGTAATTTATAAGCGACCTCGTCATAGAGATGGAGCGAATCAATATCCTTGAATATTATCTCTTTCCTGTCCCAGCCAAACATAGGTTCGGCGCCCATGCCATAATAAGTGATCTTGCCGGCAAGGTTAGTCACATATAAAGCATACTCTTTTATGCTGGAGAGTACCCCCTTTAAGGTGCCCTCGATATTTCTAAACAAGTCATCTCTCTCTTTAAAGGCGGTCATATCGTTTCCTAAGAAAAATACCCCTTCTAAAGGAGGATCATTATCTATTATCGGCGTTATGTTCCAGGAGATAAAATGTTCGTTGCCTGCGCTGTCCGATATTACGCCTTCAAAGTTTGCCGGCCGGCGGTATTTCAGCACATCCTCAACCATAGCGCTAAAAACATGGCTGTTTCCCGCCACACTTGCCGCGCGCCCGTATATAACCTTAAGGTAATGCGCCTCCACTATTGACTGCCTGGGCAAGCCCATTATCTTTTCGAATTCTTTATTACACATAAGTATTTTTCCCTGCGCATTGCAATAAAATATTAACGCGCCTGCCTTATCGATAATCTTGCATATTTCTTTTTCCGGACCTTGATTCATTTTTCTTAAAGCGGGTGATCGGAATCGAACCGACATATATAGCTTGGAAGGCTATTGTTCTACCATTGAACTACACCCGCAGAAGTATAATTGGGCAGGAGAGGATTCGAACCTCTGAAGCACAGGTGCAGCAGATTTACAGTCTGCCCCCTTTGGCCACTTGGGTACCTGCCCTATTTTTAAAAGCCGGCGAGAGGAATCGGACCCCCGACCAGCTGTTTACAAAACAGCTGCTCTACCAACTGAGCTACGCCGGCAAACTCTTGCTTCTTTTTATTGCATAAGGGATTTTATCAGCAATATCCGAGGCAATCAAGGAAATTTCTCCCTTTTCCTTCGCGGCTATATCCCCGGCAACTCCGTGTAAATACACCCCAAACTTAGCCGCTTCAAAGGGTTTAAGCCCCTGCCCCAGAAAACTGCCGATTACCCCCGAGAGAACGTCTCCGCTTCCAGCAGTAGCCATACCGGGGTTACCGGTTTTATTTACGTATAAATTCCCCAAAAAATCGCTTACGATGCTCATATGCCCTTTTAATACCAGGGTAACTTTATGCCTTCTTGAAAAATTACAGGCTATTTTCCTGCGTTCAGCCTCAATAACCCCGGGGATTAACCCGGTTAATCTGGACATCTCTACAACATGAGGAGTCAATATCCTTGGGGCACCTAATGGATCCTTATTATTTCTTAATAATTCCTTTTCCTTAGCTAAGGCATTAAGACCGTCCGCATCTATAAGCATAGGCTTTAATATCCTTGCAATAACCCTGCGCGCAAGCAACGCGGTAGAATTTTCCAAGCCTATCCCGGGGCCTAATACCAGGACATCGCATTTAAACGCAAAATCCCTTATCGCCTTGTAAGCGTTCAGGCCTAAAGAACCTTTTTTTGTCTGCGGCAGAGGCAGGGTCATGGCCTCCAGGGGTTTTATTTTTATAAGCGCGCTGTTAAGTTCTTCCGGGATGCCGATAGTAACCAACCCCGCTCCCGAACGCAAGGCGCCAAGCGCGCAAAGAACCGCCGCTCCGGAAAAACGCCTCGATCCGGCAAGTATAAAGATATGGCCGAAATCCCTTTTGCTTGCTTTAAGTTTTCTTCGTAACAATCGCGTTGGCAACCGCATAATCTTTTACATGTGAAATCGAAATAGCTACCTCTACTCCCTTCCCTCTGGAGTTGAGCATCCTGACAAATGGCCTGCCTTCTTTATCGTTAAGGATGTTTAAATCCTGCCAGCTTAAATCAGCATCGCCGAGGGCCTTAAAAACCGCTTCTTTCGCCGCGAATCTTCCTGCCAGATGCTGATAAAAACTCCCTCTTGTCTTTGCGTTTTCCAATTCTTCCCTGGTAAAAACCCTGTTTAAAAAAATTTTTCCCCATCTATCCACCGCTTTTTTAAGGCGTTTTACTTCCGTTATATCTACTCCCGTACCCAGGATCATTTGCGAAGCAGCTCCTTCATTTCTCTTACCGCATTTCCCAATCCGGAAAATACAGCTCTCGATATTATCGCATGCCCTATATTTAACTCTTCTACCTCGGGTATTTTTTTTATCGCGGATACGTTGGTATAATTAAGCCCGTGTCCTGCAAAAACAGCAAAACCTAATCTGCCGGAAAATGAAGCAGCGAGCTTTAATTGCGAGATTTTCCGCGCTGATTCTTTAGAGGTGCGGCTATTAGCGTAGGATCCGGTATGGAATTCTAATGCGTATGCCCCTGTCTTTAACGCGGAGTTTATCTGGGACTTCACCGGGTCGATAAAAATACTCACCCTGATACCTTCTCTCATTAGTTTGCCCACCGTGATTTTTACCTTCGCAAGGTTAGCTAAGATATCCAGCCCTCCCTCGGTAGTTAACTCCTGCCTTCTTTCCGGGACCAGGGTCGCCTGAAAAGGTTTTAGTTTACAGGCAAAATCCACGATTTCCGGGCATACGGACATCTCCAGATTGAGTCTTTTTTTCAGGATACCCTTTAAGATAAGAAGGTCATTTTCTTTTATATGCCTGCGGTCTTCGCGCAGATGGGCTACAATGCTATCCGCGCCGCTACTCTCCGCAATTAACGCGGCAAAGGCAGGGTCGGGCTCGACGCCTCCCCTTGCCTCCCTTAACGTAGCTATATGATCTATGTTGACTCCTAAACGCATAATCACCTTGAGAGCATTTCAAAATTGATATAAAGCCAGGTTATTATCGCCAAAGCCAGAGATATGAGCTTTAGCCAGGGATGGTGAAAAAAGATATGCTCAAACCTGTAAATTAAAGTTACTTTTTTCTTTGACATACTATTCTTTCATCCTAAGTATTTCCTTGGCATTCAGGAAAAGCGCTTCCGCGCTTAAGTCTTTGTATAATTTACCCCGGTAAACCAGCGATATATCTCTTCTTTCTTCAGAAACTATAACAATTAGTGCGTCAGTCTCTTCGCTTAAGCCGATTGCTGCCCTGTGTCTTTTGCCGAATATACGGTTTAAGTCATGGCTCTGGGCCAAGGGAAAGAAACACCCGGCGCTGGATATCCTTGCGTCCTGAATAATCATTCCTCCGTCATGCAATGGATTATTCGGGGTGAATATCGCCTGGATTATTTCCGATGAAACTTTAGCGTCAATAGAAACCCCGCTTTCCGCAAAGGCCGCTAGAGGGTCATGTTTTTCTATGGCGATTAAAGCCCCGATCTTATCCCTGGATAGGCTTTCGGCGGCGATTCCGACCTGTTTAAGCAGATAATCAAGTTCTTCCTCGCGCAACTGCGACATAAAAATATGCTTCTGCCCAAGCTTGGCAAGGCCGGACCTTATTTCGGGATGGAAGATTATAAGCAGGGCGATTACCGAAACCGCGAAGAAATTCCTGAATAACCAATCAAGTCTGATCAGGCCTATCCTCTGAAAAACGAAAAAGGCTACCAGGATAATGGCGATTCCGCGCACTAATTGGATTGCCCGTGTGCCTTCAAAAAAAAGCATTACCTGATATATGACAAACCAAAGAATCGCTATTTCAAGAATTACTTTCCAATGGACCAGTAAGACCGATAAAATCATTCTATTATCCTGTTAGTTACCAGCAGCGCCTGACGTGCCTCTTTTACGTCATGCACCCTGAAAATATCCGCGCCGTTAATCCGCGCGAGTACGCAGGAAGCGAGTGTCCCCGCAAGGCGGTCATTAACGCCGCAACCGGTTATTTTTCCGATAAAAGATTTTCTGGAAACACCTACCAGTATCGGGCTGTTAAGGGACTTTAATTCAGAAAGCCTTTTTAGAATCTCGAGATTATCTTCAACGGTTTTGCCGAAGCATATCCCGGGGTCAATTATTATATTTTCCTGCCTTATGCCAAAATCAAGGGCTTTTTTTATTGCCAAAGAAAGGATAGCGTAGATATCATCCATCAGGTTAGAATAACTAGGCTTAACCTGCATTGTCCGCGGGTTTCCCTGCATGTGCATTATTACCACCGCAGCATTATGCCTGGCGATTATCTTTGCCATATCATTGTTTCTTAATCCGGAAATATCATTGATTATGCTTGCCCCGCTATCCAGCGCTGCCTTTGCAACTTCCGGCTTCTGCGTATCTACCGAAACGGGCACTTTTACTTTCCTGACTATTTTTTTTAATACCGGGATAACCCTGGAAAGCTCCTCTTTTAAAGAAACGGGCCTTGCCCCCGGGCGCGAAGATTCCCCTCCTAAGTCAATGATATCCGCCCCCTCGCCTGCCATCTTCTCGGCCTGAAAGATAATTTTCTCGTTAGAAGAGCCATAAAGCCCGTCGCCGCTGAATGAATCAGGAGTTATATTAACTACAGCCATAAGGCACGGAGCTTTACCTAAGGACAAGGAGTGCTTGCCCGCTTTTAACCTAACCGGTCTTTTCTTTTGCCCGATAGCGATTGTTTCTTTTATCTCTTTTCCTATTTTAGCCAGGCCGAATTGCTGCCTTTTTAGTTTCTCGCTCAAGGCGGAGAATTGGGCCAGCGTACCCATAGCCAGGCAGTCCGTAACCCTTGAACTTAAATTTAATGAATTCCGAGAGAGGGCAAGTTCCGCTCCCAGAGAAAGCATCTCTTGTTTTAGGATATTAGCGGCAACCGTATTAAGCGATTCTATCTTCAACAAAAAGAACATTGCCTTAGAGGACATTATCTTTATCCCGTAAGGGTCGACTCCTATCCCCCGCATCAGATTTACCAGGTCCTCTTTTCTGTCCAGACTGATTAACCGCATATTATTCAGACAACATCATTTTTTTGTATGTCAAGGAGCTTTTTTACAACCTCTCCGTCTAGGACCTCTTTCTCAAGCAAGGCATCCGTTAACATCTTTAGTTTACCCGCGTTTTCCGTCAGCAGTTTTTTTGCCCTCGCGTAAGAATCGTTGATTATCCTCCTGACCTCCTCATCAATCAGGCGGGCAGTCTCATCGCTGTAGTTTTTCTCTTCCGAAATATCCCTGCCTAAGAAAACAAGTCCTTCCCTGCGCCCCAATGTTATATTCCCGAGTAATTCCGACATCCCAAACTGGGTAACCATGCGCCTGGCCATACCCGTAGCCATCTCTAGGTCATTCTGCGCCCCGGTAGTCACCTCTTTTAAGTTTATCTCCTCGGAGGCCCGCCCCCCCAGCATCATGGAGATTTCCGCTGAAAGTTCTTTTTTTGTCCAATAGTGCCTGTCCTCAAGCGGAGGCGTAAATGTATACCCGCCAGCCAGCCCGCGGGGAATAATTGAAACTTTCTTTAGGGGATTTACCTCAGGCAGGAGAAGAGAAAGAAGGGCGTGGCCCGATTCGTGCAGGGCGGTAATCTCCTTTTCCTTTTTAGACATTATATGGCTCTTTTTTTCCGGCCCCATAAGCACCCTCTC
>JACCDG011949265.1_pt1 | contig 11438 bp, 11 predicted proteins | sample 7442471 | NCBI WGS metagenome assembly JACCDG01 (sample SAMN15323444, study PRJNA562643) | freshwater metagenome | isolation source: river surface water | place: USA:Blue River Watershed | collected 2017-08-17
ATGCGTGTCTCCCAAAAGCACAGGATTGGAGCGGTTAGAATCCAACGCGTGCCGGTTTAGCTCAGTTGGTAGAGCACCCGCCTTGTAAGCGGTAGGTCGTCAGTTCGAATCCGACAACCGGCACCACAACTCAAAAAAGGCTGTTAGGTCAATGACTTAGCAGCCTTTTTCCATTTCCGGGGGTCCACTTAGGGGGTCCACATGGGCATTTCCGCTCCCCGGTTGCGCCAGTCTCGCCATGGCGTTTTCGTGTTCCGTTACCTTGTTCCGCCACAGTTTCAAGAAAAACTCGGCAAAAAAGAGCTCAGGCGATCGCTGCGAACCAAGAATGCAGCTGCAGCAAGGTTGCTGGGGCTAAACTTGAACGTCGTGATCGAGCGACTGCTCAAGTACCTGCCCCCTTCGCAAGCAATGGATGAAATTGAACGACTGTTAGCTGCCGGTGTACACAGCTGGGTTATGAAGACCAGAAATCTGGAATTCCAGACAGACGGCACTGAGGCAGACTCCAAAAGACTTGCGCAGCAGATCGTTCATGGCGAATTGCGAGAGCTGGTAGACAAAGAGCTAGAGGCTGGAAGCGGGCTTTATGTTGGAGGAGTACCCATCCCTGCGGGACACGATCCAGAAGTTGCCAAAGCGGTGCTGACCCCCTTCCTGCCCGTCCCGCAAAGGCCGATGACGATTGGGCAAGCCATTGACGAATACATGGATGGCAAACAAGGCAAGCTGAACGCCATCACAGGGGAGCTATCTGAAGCTTCCGAATCCCCAAAAGTGACCGTGGACAGGCGCGGGACGATGGAGGCTTTCAAAGCCTTCATCAACGAAATATGCACTCCGCGCCTGACCCTTGATTCATTTATGCACGAGTTGCAGGTCAAAGACATCCAAGATTTTTTGAGCTACTACTCAAAGCGCGCGCCACAAAAACTTAAGAAGGACAACAGCAAGAAACAGGGAGGCTCCAACGCTGCAAAAGGTGAGGAGAGCCAGTTGTTTACGCCCGCAGAGGGCAAACTGATTGTAGAAAACAAGACGCTGAGCGTCAGCACGCTGAACAAGCAAGCCACAAACATGGCTTCCCTGATTCGCTACTGCCGCCAATCTGGAGCTCTACTGAACGACAGCACTCTGGTGTCTCATCATTTCAATGATGATCTGAAGACACGAATTGACAGCCTGACGAAAAAGAATCGTGCCTCGAGCACTTATCAAGCGTTTGACCACGACGAGCTGCAAAAGCTGTTTGAGCCAGACAAGCTGTTTTGGTGTTCGGGCGGGCAAATTCACTACATCTGGGCCACGCTACTGGCCTTGCACATGGGGTTTCGAGCAAAGGAATTAGCGACGCTTAAGCTCAAGTCGTATGTAGTTGATAAAGGGGTGGATTGCATCCAGCTGTTCATTGATGCCGCAAAAAATCAAAATTCTGCGCGTGTGGTGCCAATTCCGGATCGCATCAAAGAACTCGGCTTCATTGAGTACTGGAGGTATCTTAAAGAAAAGGTCTCCTCGTTGCCCATCGAGCAGCAGGACGAATACCCGCTGTGGCCGAATCAGAGTGTTGACTCGGCAACATTCAATGCAGATCCGGGGAAAAACATCTCAAGGTTCTTTTCTTGCTACCGCAGGATGGCTTACTTCGAGCTGAACCTCAACGTCAAGGTGTTCCATTCATTTCGGCACACCGTTGTGTCGGTGTTGGAAGCGATCAAGGTGGACATCAAGTCACAAGAGCAAATTGTCGGGCACGCTGAAGGCGATGATGGTGTTAAAGAGCGATCAGAGTACTGGGGAGCGCGTGCAAAAGTCATGGCACATGCAATGAACAAGCGCTATACATCCGATGTGGAAGGGTACGAGGCACTGACCCAGTCTGCACGCAACAAGGACTATTTGGACGAAATCGGCAAGCTATTTCAACTTGACTACGAGGGTCTCAAGCTGGTGACCAAGACAGCTCAGGAGTTGTTGATTTGCGAAGACCTAGCCGAAATCAAGTGGAGCAGCGGATTCAAGCGAAATCAGCGAAAAATCATTGCCAAACTACCACCTCAACTGATCCCAAAAGACATGGATAGTGTCAGCGACTTTAGTTGGAGGACTCTACCTGATGAAAAAGACTGATGAACATCAGTTGAATACTTGGATGGTGAGGTGAAAGTAGGGTTCAGGAGATGTCAGGGGATATCCCCTGAACATCACCTGAAGCTTTAATGGAGTTCATCGAGGGTCGCCCTTTGATTGCAGCGGCTGCGTCAATAGTCATCTTCCCTGCGTTCGCGGAAATGAAGCTGATCAAGCTCCGACTCATCGCTTCGGGCAATGGCTTTGAGTACAGATAGCAGCCATGTATCCACATTAGGTTGCCCGTGGTCAGTCTCGGCAGCAAGATGGCACTGGTTTCCGATTTCGTCAATGAAGTGCGAAAGTTTGTTGCGACCGATTTCATCCCCAAAGTCTCGGCCAAGAAGCGCTTTCAACGCATCGCGCAGTGGCGTATTGTTGTGACCATGAGATGAATAGGCGTGGAGCATGGCCAACTCGAGAGACTGTGGTGGAAGTACCCCTTTAAGCTGGTCAATCAGGTCATTTTCGCGGAACTCAGCCCACTGTTTTTTGCGAAGTGACCAAGGGTTCTCTAGCTTAATCCCAAGAAATTGCAGGTCAAACTGGAATGACTGTGCTTCGCTATAGTTGCCGCGTTTGACCGCATTGATGTAGCGTGAGTGTTTGTGTTTCCGCTCGAGCTCATCCCTGATATTGGCTGCATCATCATGATGTTGTTTTAGAACAGTGAGTGTTCGCCGAAAATCTTTGGTACTAGACTTCTTTGAAAGCTAATCCAGCAGCAGTTGTTCATCGATCTGCAGTGCGGACATGAATTTTGTGAAGCTTGAGAACACAAAGTGATCCGCTATATACGACCAGCCCGGAAACTCGCCGCCTATTCTGTAACTTTTCAGCTCGCCGAGCGGATTTGAATCGCTCACTCAAAAACGCAATTGATGAAAGTGGCTTGCTTGTGGGATGTGTAGGTCTTGAGTGAATTCTATGTACACGGCGAACTCCATTAGGGATAAGGATGGTTTTGATGAGGTGCTGAGGCTTGCGGGTGAGTGTGTGCAAGGAACATTCAAGCCTCACGAACACTCGTCCATAAAATTCCAAAATCTGGCGAGTCGCTCCTCGCCACTGATGCTTTGGATGGCCTGTACTTCTGCAGATGCTTTCCGCCTTTGGGTTTCAATGACCTCTGAGCTGCGCCCATAGCTGTTTTGTACAAGCGGAGTTCTGGTGCGGATTGATTTGACTAACCGTTTACCCATTTCAAGGGCGCGCTCAGGCTTGTGTTTGTAGTAAGTCAGGTTTTCAGTCAATGAGTCGGCTGCTACTTGTGCACAACCCTCTGCATCCAAACCTTTGGCCATTGCGGCGATGCAAGCAAGGAACGCTTGATTGAAAAACTCTTTCGGATGCTGCCGGTTGGCTCCGGGCTGAAGCAGAGGACTTACTAAGTCTTGCTGTGCTGGTGTCAGTTCATCGAATCGCCAGCCTGTGCCATGCGTTTTGAGCAGGACTTCGGTGCGTGAGGCGTAGTCTGGAACCCTTAACAATGGTCCATCCACCAGTTCGCAGGTGACCTTCTGTTGTTCGATATGCGTATGAATAGGCACGGGTGCGTAAACGAGATCACTGAGACTATTCAGGCTCTTTTGCAGTAGGGTCAAACGACTGACCGCCCTCAGCCACATTGACGCCTCGATGCTTTCGGTGGCATTCAGTGGTGTCTGAGTAGCAATCCAGATGTACGCTTCATTACCTTTGACGATTCGAAGATGCATCAGTCCCTCGAATTCATCCTCTTTGCCAATAGTTCCCAGAGCCAAGACATGATGGCGATCCGTGATTCGATTGCTTGTCGGCTTGACCCAGTGCTCATGTGTCCCGTTTCGGCTGATAAGCGCTGCAATCAATGAATCTGGGATTTGACTGACAGGCAGCTTGAGTCTTGAGTACCAGCGCTCTGTCTCGCTGTAGCTCCTGAAGTCGAGTTCAAAGCAAAATCTTTGGACGAAGTCCAAGAATATTGGACATAGGTTTTTCTCCACCTGTGGGTCGGTTGGCGAAGCCATTCGACAATGAAATGATCTTCCCCTTGTGTGATCATGTGTCATGGTGTTTTATCCCTGTATATGTTGTTTAGTCTTGACGGAAGCCCGTACCGCTTTCCAGAAATTTCTTCGAATGGATTTCTGAAATTCCAGAAGGGATTTCTGTACTCTTGGAAATCCCGTCCGGCTTCTTGTCGGGGCTTCGGGGCTCCTCTGGGCTTTTTGCCTTTTTCTTTCGCTTGCCGGCGACAATCGATATGCCTTGCGCTCTGAAATCGTATGGACTCACCTCCAAAGAATGTGCTTTGGATTGGTCCAAGTCTTTGCGTATATAACGGCCAATCTCAGACCTCTGTAGGTAGTAGCGACGGCCGTCTTCTACAAAAACACCAGCGTCGGTTTTGTGGCCTGTGATCTTGGTAACGATCAGCTTGAGTTTTTCCAGCTTTTTCAGACCAGCATCGACCGACTTCGGGCAGTAGCCTGTGCATCCCGCCAATGCATCGATACTTGGCCATGCGACATCGTTATCGTCGGAGAAGGCTGCAAGCTCTTTGAGTAAAGTGAATTCGCGACGTGGAAGGCCACGAACGAATCTGACTTGGAAGTAATACATGCTCATGCGGTCACCTCGGGTCGCCTGTATCTGTTTTTGATGGCCATGTTGGCTCCTTTCTTAGTTGTCAGCGGTACCGCCGCCACGGTTGCCTTTGCGGCTAACCAGGGCCCATGGATTGCGCTCTGGATAGCCGCCCCAACAGGGTCGGCTGTGGTTTCAGTTGGCGTTCAACTGCATTGCCATCCATTCATGCGTTTCGGGGCATTTGTGAGCCCTGACAGAGTTCAGGATTTCTCCAAGTGCTTGACCTTCCGTGATCAAGAGTGCGATGGTTTTCAGATCCAGATTGCGGCTGCTTTGGGCCTTACCAGTTTGAAAAGCCATCAGGAATGCATGTGTAATCGCTTTTCGGCGGTCCAAAAACTCTTGGCTTTGCTCTTTCAAGGCTTCTCGTTCCTTATTCCTTGCCCTGCGTTTTCGTGATCCGGGACCTTCTGGAAACAGCTCCCAGAGATTTGCGGAAAGCCAATCCAACTGATCGCTTTCATCGCGCAGAGGTTCAGGAGGGATCTCCGTAACCTCTCGCGGCTTAAACACAAGAATGGCGCTCGAAAAAGCAGCAGATGAGGGGGCGCTTTTGAAGGTCAGGCGTCCCTTGATGAATCGACATTCATCAGCCACCTCCAGTGCATTGAGGAACCACTCAGTGCCTGTGTTGGCGGGAACCAAGCAAACAACTAAGGCCCCTTCTTCGTGTGCGCTTTGCCGTGCTTTTTCAAGCCAGAGGGGTATGTTTTCCTCGCCGTAGGGTGGGTCCATCCAGACGCGCCTGCCTGCCCACGATTGCTGGAGTCCGTCATCCTCTCGCGTGAAGTGGTCTGCACACTTGGCTGTGTGCGTATAGCAACACGGGTCCAGATCGAAGTCGAACTCTTGGTTTAACGCTTCGAAGACGTGATCTGGCGTTTCCCAGTCGTCGCGCTTTGGTGACCGTGCCTTGCTCATTTGTCCATTCAGGGATGGAGTGATCAGGCTGCTGCTTCGGCGTCCTTTGCTTAGTTCTCGGGCCTTCCGGTGGAGCATGATGTAGCTCATGGATGACGGAAGCGCCACGAATGCAGCGTAGGGCTGACGCGTGTGCGGATCCATCTCCACATGTGCAGCGTTCATCGTCTGGGTCTGCAATTCTTGAGTCAGCATGTGCAACTCCTTAATCTCGTGTCAGAACAGGAGTCAGGGCGCCCGTCACGGTGCTCAGCCACGATTTCGCTCGGCTCACAAGGAACGGGTTAGCTGCGGCCGGAGAATTACGGTCACCAATCGTGTGCAGTCGTGCCCCCAGTGCATCCATTTCAACTGCGTCTGCGAGGCGAGGCATGACGATCCGTGGCAGCCTTGCTGCGTACGAGCTGAACTCTGGGTCACTGAACAGTGGCTGGAATGCTTTCTCACCGATCGAGCCGGGTGTGTGCCCCAAATTCATGACCAAAGCGTGCTGTGCTGCAGGCATGGAGTCGACCGTCTCCATCACATGTGCAGCCGAGTCCATCGACGAGTCGATGACCGACAGAGCGATCACATCGATTTCGTGTGCTTGGCAGATGCTCATGACATCTTCGGTCGAGAACCACTGCCGGATAGCTTTGTCGATGCCGCCCCCGGTATCAACCACCACGCTTTGACCTTGCTGGAAAGCAAGTTCGATCAAAGATCGCTCGAGGTTCGTAATCACCTCCGTCGGGTCGTTGACATCGAGCAGTAACGCGTCAGCGACCTGTCGCTTGAGCGAGCTGTTACTGCCGTCGGCGTCGATCCCGACTACTTGATGACCGGCCTCGCGCAGGGCAATGAGAGCAGCTTGCGCCGTGGCGGTTTTACCCACCCCACCTTTGCCAAAAGTGAATGCGATGACCGGGCGCACTTTTTCTTTTGCGCCAACGGCTTCTTGGGTGTCTTCGTCGTGGCCGACACTCTGAACACTGACAGGCGAGCCTTGGTTGGCAGGGTGTTTTTGTTGTTTGAGTAATTTGGTATTCATATGAATCCTTTGGTTGTCGATGTATTGGTGGCGATCACTTAGGAGTGAAGCCGCTTGATTTCGTTGATGAGCGCAGGTTGCGCAAACCAACTGGCGAGGCTTGGTCGATGGGTTGGGATTGATTGGTGGTGCTTCCCAGAGCCTGTTTTTTGGGTGATGCCAAGCGCTTGCTGGCTTTGGCGGCCCTGTGTGCGGGGGGGGTGTCACTCAAAAGATCGGATGCGTACTTTTTGAAAGTGCCCCAGTTCGCTTGGACGCCGCAGGCGGTCAGATCGGCATGCATCTGTTCCACCGTTTTGCCTGCCTCTCGAGCTTTTTGCATCGCCTCTCGCATCGAAAGCATCAGCTGCCAGAGCGAGATAGCCCGCTGTACAGGTGTTGTCCCAAGCTTCTGCTCGAGAGAAAGCAATACTTTTTGATCTACTTTGATTTGGCCGTTCACCTCAATCTCCTTATGCAAATACGTAAGATAACGAAAACCCATAAACATCAATGTAACATAATTGAAAGTCATGTGCACATGCGGTGAGGTAACCGAGATATGGAACAGCTCAAACGACAGCTGCTGGGGTGGTCTAAGTTGGCAACTGCTGGGGCGCGGCCGTTGGGGGAGAAGGCTGGATTCAGCCGTGAAACCTTCTCACGTGTGCTGAGTAATCGAAGGCAGCTGCAAGATGATGAGGCAAGGCAACTTGCTGTGGTTTTGGGATTTGATGCACGGGGTTTCACCGATCACCGAATCGAATCGAACTTGTGCCGTTTCGTCAGTGACCTTAAGGATCTTGGTGATGTAGGGATACGACTTGATTTCGTTGCCAACATCAGGTCAAAGAAGGAGCTCCGAGGAGGCGTGGCCCTACAAAGGTATTGCGTCGTACTGGCAACCATCGGCACTACACAGCGCATCATGGTGTTAAGACTGGCAGCAGCTAAGCACGATCAACTGATGCTTGAATTGGGGTTACCTGCCTTACCGACGGTAGAGGTAGATACGCTTGTATTGCCACTACTCAGTGACATCAGCTATCAACTTACAAATGAGGAATGGAAAGACTTCGAGCAGACGATCCTAGTTGCTGGTCCAGCTCTGAGAGCCGGATATGACAAGTCAAAAGACCCAGAAAAATTAGTACGCGCGCAAGCTGTCGTTGCACTCGCAAAGTGGTTGGCCGCAATCCTCGTGAAGGTTCTGAAAAGCACAGAGGCTGGGCAGCTGACCGGCAACATGGCAAGGCGAATTCGCGCAACAGATCTTTCAAAGGTGGCCGCAGATCACGAAGTCTTGTCAAGCTGGCCAGCAATAGCAAAGAGTTATTCAGCTAAGCGGTTAATTACTCCGCTTACCAATGAATACGCTCCGTTTCAAGCAGCGGGGCGATTGATCAATGGTAGGCCGGTGTTTGTGTTCATAACTCTATTGAATCAAGTCACAGGGATTTATGTTCCAGATCAAGTGCGTGAATCAGGTGGATATGTAATTGTCTTCTCGAACTCGGAAATGGAATATTCAAGGTCTAAAGAGCCGATTTTCGAAGGTCCGATTAACGCTCTTGTACCGATTCTTGATGACAAAAAATTTCAAGAAGATATATCAAATGGGATTGAAAGTGCAAAAAGCTTTTTGAAAGAAATTGCTAGTGAAGTGTCAGCGCAAGAAAAAATTGCAATTCGTCAGACTCAGACCTGAAAAATTCGAAAAAATGGACGAAAGGATTGAGTGAAAGGAAAAAATATGCTCAATCCAGTCGAACCAAAAAAGATCCCTTATAGAGACATAAAAGAAGAGCTCGAAGGACGGACTCATGAAGTTCTAGCCATACTTGGCATAAACCCGATTGCGATGGTGACACAAATACCTTGCCCTCTTGAGTCGCACCATCTGGGACATCCAACTTTCATGGTGAACGCAAAGAAAAATAGATACTACTGCGCACAGTGCACTCCAAAAGGAGGTAGCCTCGTAGATCTCGTTATAGGACTAGGGAAAGCGAAAAACTTCAGTGAGGCCGCCAAGTACTTGAGATTTAATGTTTTGCGCAACCTATGCATATCTGAATACGAAAAGCGCTTTGAAAACACAGAAGATTTTCGAGATGACTGAATGTGTATTTCTTTAATCGGATAAATTGAAATGGAATGTGGTAAGGTAAGGTAAGGTGAGGTGAGGTGAGGTGAGGTGAGGTGAGGTAAAAACCGAGTCAATTTCATGGAGGAATTAGGTTGTTTCGTAACGACCTAATAATCGGTAACTTCGCGCCCTACAGAAGGAGCGATCATGACCGAAAATATCCATCACAAACATCATCAGCATGAGCAAGATGAGCAAACGTCAGCACTGGAGCGTTACCTCATTACGAAGGTGCGGACGCTAGAACAGAGGCTCGCTACCGAGCGAAATAAGTACGCTCAGCTTCACAAGTCAATAGAAGAGAAACATCTAGTCGATCAAGTTGATGAAGGCGAAACGCTTGAAGCATCCGCGTGTCAAGACGGTCAGCCATTTGAGTTGTTCTCTGACCTCGGATTGAGGCGGCTCAAGGCAGTAAAAGTCAGCCACGATCATCTGACGGAGAAGTTTAGGCAAATCCGTGATTCCGACAGGCATCGGACTCTTGTGGTGCCAAAGCCGCAGCACATTGATGCAGTACAAGGGCTTGCGGACAAGTACAAAAATTTTTCAGCATTCATCAACGAATTTGTTGTTCCGCAGCTGTATCTGCAGTCACTGACGAAGTCGCCGGTTCGATTACAGAATTTTTGCCTAATCGGACCACCGGGGATCGGAAAGACTGCTTTCTTGACGGAACTGTCCGAGGTCCTTGAGCTGGGAGGTGCAGTTTTCGACGCCAACTCAATCCAATCATCTGCTGTGCTGAACGGACTTACGCGGCAGTTTGGTAATGCGGACGTCGGATTGCTTTTTCAAAACATGATTTTCTGTCGCACACAACTAGGGCGCTTGCACCCGGGAAATGCGTTGTTCTGCATTGATGAGATCGAAAAAATGGGAAAGTCCGATCAACTTGGGTCGACGTTCGATCTGATGTTGGCGCTTCTGGAAAAACAGACTGCACGCAGGTTTGTTGACGCTTGTGCTCCAGAGATCCAGCTCAATTTTGAGCACATCAATTGGGGATTCACATCAAATAGTCTTGAACAGATCAGTGCACCTCTGCGATCTCGACTCATACAAGTTGAGATTCCGGCGCCGACACCAGAGCAGTCTCTTGAGATCGCGACGGGAATATACGAACAAGAAATCACCAATTTGAAGGGCAAGGTGGAGCGTATCCCAGACTTGAACTATGCAGATCTTGAGCAAATCGCGACATATTCACCACGGCAGCAGAAGCAGCTCATTCAACTCGCAATTGCCAAAGCAGTACGCACCGGCGCTTCTCAAGTCAGTTTGGTCGGCGCAGAGAAAAAGTCCACCATTCGCATGGGATTTCTCTGATTCTGAAATCCTGAGCGATCTCCTCTCATGCGATCAAGAAAGGTGAATGTATGGCGGGTGAGGTGAGGTGAGGTGAGGTGAGGTGAGGTGAGGTGAGGTGAGGTGAGATTGTCGGAAAGCCTACGAGAGATAGCGGGAAATTTTGGTTGTTGTCGTCCAGGTAAGGGGGTTCTAAGCTTCACCTTCTTAACAATCGAATCAATCGGGAAATAAAGAAGATCGTGACACGGGAAGAGCTGAGGTCAAAATGGCCCATCTTGCACGCAATTCAGCTGGAGCATGGCCCGGGTTGGAATGAAATCATTGATCGCGTAATGAGTGCAATCTACGCAGCGGGATTTGACCCAAAGCGCGATGAAATCAGGCAAATCAAAGAAAAGTTCGGAACCCTGCGGTTCTATGTTCTTTGCGATGCGAGGACCTCCGGGGATGGACAGTCGCTGAAGACTGATGGCAGGATCGATCGCATCTTGAACGCCATCAAAGCCAACGATGCCAGCGGAAAAACTTGCGAGGAGTGTGGAGAGCCCGGACGGTTGTTGGTGTCAGCAGGATGGTGGTTAACGCGTTGTAAAGATCATGCCCAAGCTGATGCCTTACCACCAGCCGAATATTTGGCGAAGCAACAGACTATCCGTGACTAGTCAAGCGGCGGAACATAGCTATTGAACGGAATCAGTCTGAACAAGCGACTGGCTTGCCTGACCTTAACCACTGATTCTCTCAGTCATTTTTGGGCACGTACTGATACGGATGAGAGTCATGATTTTTCATGCATGGCTCTTCTGCCTACACAATTTATCTACGCTGCGTCTAGCGAATTCGGTGGTGGCCTCGAGCAGTTCGGTTATTGGTTTGTCAAAGGATCGGATGCAGGCGAGTTGATGCTTGCCATGTGGGGCGCCGTCCAGCGCAAGATAAGTTCGTGCGTTGAGTTCGCGCACTGTCGTCGACAGAACAATTGAATCTACCCGTTTACAGCTCGATTCAAGTTGATTTGAGCTGGCCAATAGAAATTCTTCTATCGAATCAGAACGGCAGGGGTAGTTGGCAGGGAGGAAGGAATTTTGCTCAAAGAAGCCAGTAACGACAGATATTGAAAAACCTGTGCTGAGTAGCTTGCTTCGTCATTCGGAACGTGACAATTCTGCCCTCGGTGCGAAGCTACTGCCAGTGCGTCAGAGGGCACTAGTGGTGAGTTACAAAAAACCTTGAGCAAGGGCTTTCCTCCTTTTGTGGATCCTACACCGGTGCCACCAATCACCC
>JACCDG010118188.1_pt1 | contig 11437 bp, 18 predicted proteins | sample 7442471 | NCBI WGS metagenome assembly JACCDG01 (sample SAMN15323444, study PRJNA562643) | freshwater metagenome | isolation source: river surface water | place: USA:Blue River Watershed | collected 2017-08-17
CAAGAAGATGCGCAAAGCCTTGATGAAGTGCCTGCTGAAGACAGTGAAGAAATTCTCCGTGGAAATCGCGACGAAGAAGAAAGCGAAGAAGGCGAAATTGCTGAAGACGAGTCCGAAGAGGACGAAGATGAAGAATCATAGGATGGCTCGCTCATGAGCGTTCTCTGCTGAGTTTCGAGCATTTTTCTTATAGCAGAGCGTATTTTTTTAAACCCGAACGGGGTTCTGTCTTCATGGCAAGTGAAAGTTTTCGCTATAAGTGGCTTGCAACAGCAACGACACTGAGCGTATTCGGGTTGCTCGGTATCAGTAGTTATGCGCTCAAGCAACGCGAGGAGAATAATCGTTTACGATGGGAAGCAGCTCTGTACACGTCGAAGCCTGTGGAAATGAGACTAGAATTTCAGACGCGAGGAACGCTTCACCGTCAAGGCGACTCCCTCTATGTTTTACTGGGGCCAACAGGCATTAATGAACATACCTTCGAATTTGCAGGAAGGCAGTTTACGGGTGAGATACAGTACAAGGATAGGCAGTTTCAGATAGTCGCTCCCGCACGTACTTCAAGCAAAGCCCCTGTGGATACAACGCAGGTTGCAGGTCCACACTAATTTTCGTGTGTTTGTAGTTTTACTTCTTGCCAACGCACGTTTCCTTTGCGAATAGCATCGCGAATAGACTGTTCTCGCTTTGTTATTGTTGCACTATTTGTTTTCACTTCAAGAAAAATAATTTCGGTGCAAACATCGTCATGCAACCCTTTGAAAATAATGTAATCAACAGGTGAGCCAAGAAATTTCATGTCAGCTGGCTCATAAGGAACATGAAAAGGAACAAATTGTTCAACATATTTTCCAACGAGCACACGTCGAGACGAGGTAAGTGCATTCGCACGTTCTTCTACAATGCGTCCCTCGTGCCAGAGTTGAAACTCTGCACGCAGCGCGCGTTCGTGATACTTCCAAGAGAACAAACGAAAAACATACGCCCCTGCAACACCAATGGCGATGCCGAGCGCGACCCACAGCCAGATCATACATTGCTCATCTGTTTGCGCATTCTTAAACTTCCGGACTGCGCGTCCACTGAGTCCAGTGCAAACAATTAAAGATACGTTGGCACTCCGGCTTTCATGTACGACGATTCGAATGCTCGATACTGGGAGAGCGTTTCAGTAGACGAGATTATGACCTCTGATGTGCAATCGATTGCAGATTTGAGCCAGCATCTCTCTCCGCCTGCGCACATTCTTGAAGTGGGTTGTGGGAAAGGTCAGTTGAGTGAGCAGTTGGGTCGAGGAGGTTATCGCGTTGTTGCAACAGATGTGAACCTGCAAGCGATAGACTTGGGTGTATCTCGGCAATCGCAAGTGCAATACAGACGCGCAAATGTGCTTAATTTGCCCTATGCAGATAAGTACTTTGATGGCGTGGTGTGCTCATTTGTCTTTGCAAGTCTCATTGAACCCACGAAGCGTGCACGTGCTGCTGCAGAGTTGACGAGAGTGACGCGAGACGGCGGTGTGGTATGGGTTGCAGATGCGCTCGTATCGCCTGAATATGCTGCACGATATGCCTTTGCCAAGAGTCAAGGCGCGCCGGACAATTGTGTATTCGTCTTTCATGATCCTGCGTTACGCGCGAGTTGTACTGCTACACAGCAAGTTGTTCGAGCACTTGCTCGAAATGAGTATCGCCTCGCAATGCATGCAACGGAGAAAGACTTGCTTGCTCTGTTTCCTCAGTGCACCGCAATTAATCCACGCGTGCTCCCAGAAGTTTCTGCACATTCAGGTATGCAGATTCAAAAATACTCTGTGCTCTTGCAACGACAAAACTTATAATGCGCCTCTAGGAGTCGTCTTCGTGCAGCACATTATTCATACGGATGGCGGATCTCGCGGTAATCCTGGGCTTGCAGCTATTGGCGTTGTTATCTATGATGAGCAGCACAGAGTGCTGCAGGAATACAAAGGCGCAATCGGTGTCCACTCGAATAATGTTGCAGAGTATCTTGCACTCATCAAAGCGCTGCAAATCAGCACTGCAACGTCTGTGGCTGTGCACATGGACTCGGAATTAATAGTTCGCCAGCTGCAGGGTGCGTACACAGTGAAGGCACCTCACCTCAAACCATTGTATGAGGAAGTAAGAAGATTGGAAAAAAAGTTTCTGAACATTACTTATACGCATGTGCGCAGAGAAAATCCCTACCAGACGCGAGCTGATGCTCTTGTGAATGAGGCTCTCGATGCAGAAGGCGTATGGACGAATCATGCATAACACATATGTATGCAGAGCCTGTACTGTTTCACATGAGAGCAGTCCTGAGCTTGATTCTTAGGAAGCGTAAACCGAAATCTCGCGCAGAGCACATTCTCAATACTCACCCAAGAACAACAATGAAAAAGAAAACCATAACGCCAGCGCAAAGAAAGGCTCGTAAGAAAAATATTCGCAAAGCTCTTGCAGCTCGTTGGAAATAATTTACTGCACTGCGAGAGACGCTACCGTTACTGCGTATCCTTTCGCGGTCTTTCGAATCACTCCAGTTACATTGTAGACTGTGTTTGAAGTGCTGTTGTAAGGGAAATGCATTCTCTCGTCAGCTGAGATAGAACTCAGCTCGAGTTTTCGACCAGCATCGTCAAGCGCAAAGTACGAGTTCACTGAATTATTCTCATTGCCGCGAATTTCATGCTTGAGGTACGAAAGAAAAGAAACTTGTTTATTGAGATACAGCGATGGATCTGCCGCGTACGTACTAATATCGACGATATTTTGTTTTATTGCTGGTACGGGTGCTATTTGCACAGGTTGGGGGACGACAGGTTCATTGAGTGTTGAGTTCGCAGACTCCTTCGCAGTGAGTGCAAAATTGCTAACTACAAAAATACCGAATGCAATCCCTACGAGTATGACTGAAATAAGTACAATGCGCCACGTACCGTGAGATTTCTCCATTTCTTCCTCAGCTGCACGCTGCTTGTCTACGACATCCTGAATTACTGGTTGCGTCGCAGGAATTGGTTTGAGATCTGCTTGTGTCTTTCTCTTTGGCACACTGTCTATTCGGTCAACGAGGTATTAAAAGCTTATTGCCTCTTTGTTCACGCGCGTGGCTTAGGCGATGGTTAAAGCGCCACTTGGCAGCAGTTGCCCATTACTATCCACGAGTAAGACGTTCTGCAAGGTCGGGGTGGAGCTACTTGTGCCAAGAAATCGTACGGCTGCAACAACTCCTGTTCCATCAACTCCTGAATCTCCAACTCGCACAAGTATGATGTCTTTTGCAACGCCATTCTTTACTTGCGTCGAATCAAAGAGCATAGCCTGCGTCTGATCTGGTTCAAGGAATTTTCCTTCAATAGTTCGATCGTACGTGAGTTCGTCGTCGTCATACGAGATGCTAAACTGAATTCCTGCTAAGTCGTGCACGTCGTGCGCTTCGATTGTGAATGTGCGATACACTTGCGTTGGTGAAGGGTTCGAGTGTCCGCTCTGAGGCGTGCTCGGCACCGGATTATCTGGAGGTGTGGTGACTTCCTCGATTGTTTTTCCTGCTTGTGCTTCCTCGGGAGTGTGGTCGCTGATGACATTGCCTCGAATCTCGATTATTCGTGGTGGCATGTTGCCACTCGGTTGCGTGACTTCCTCAGGTGCTGGCGCACACGCGACGAGTGTCGCCGCAAGCAGTACTGCAGTAAGGAGCAATTTCATACAGGAGGGAAAGGAGCGCTCTTTAAGTTCCTTGCGCTAGTGCCTAATTTAGCCGCATTGCGGCGTGTTCCTTTGGAGCGAGTTCTGTGTGCTTCATCACCGCGCCTGCAGTGTTCCGCGCTACACTTTGAATTTGGACGGGTTTCTTTGAGGTAACAGCACAACAATGCATAAGCCTTATAAATGAATAAATATAAAGTTTATATATGTCGATTCGAGTTTGTCGGTTCTGCCGTCAGAAGCTGAGTATGCAAGCAACTGTTTGCCCTAGTTGCCAGAAGGAGACTTTGCCGCCGAAGCGCTTCGCTACAATACTTGCAACGATGTTGGTGCTCCTTGCCATTGCTTGTGGGGGCGTCGTGTACGGTGCATATTCCTATTACGAGGCAAGCAAACTCTACTATTGCACACAGCAATTTCAAGTACCTACGCAAAGCGCTGGAATTGTGTGCGAAGGAGTTTGCCAAAGCGAGTGTGTCGCCCGAGGTGGAGTCACAGGTGAATCGCTCCTGTGGGGACGAGATTTCTGCCTCTGCCAGTGTGGTGGCTGCTTTGAACAAAAACACTCTTAAGTGAAGAGTGGTCGCAGAAACTATGGACTTGCGTGATGGTGACTTTTCAGCTACGGTGAGTGCGCAAACTCTTGAACTGACGAGTTTACGTCTCACCGGGGTGGAATTTGTTCATGGTGGGGGAAAAACGGCAACTGAGAAAACTGCGCTTGATAAAACTGGCTGGCAGCACAGTGAAATAGTCATTTATCCTACTGTTGGGCCGTGTCCGCAAGGTGCTCTTCTTGCGCTTGGACATAAAGCGTCGCTTGGATCACATGGTATTGCCCGGCATGGTGTTTGGAATGAGCGGGCACATGATTCGCGAACGGCGCATCTTGCTTTTCAGTATCTTCCTCATGAACCCCTTCTCAATACGAAGAGTCCGCCGCTTCCTGCTACGGAGCCACGTGCACTTTCATGGCCGTACGCGTTTACAATCACTCAGACCTACACAATCGCTCGCCACGCGCTGCACGTAATTTTCACGATTAATAATGATGATAAACGCGCGCAGCCGTACCGCTTTGGATGGCAGCAAGCATTTCGCACCGACGAGCATACAAAAATTGTTGTCCGCGATGGCGCGAAAGTTGTAAAGACATTGAGTATGAAGCAAATTGAAGAAGCATCAAAAGGCACTCACGGCTTTGTTGTTGAACACGCAGAGATCGAATTACGCCGCCGCGATGGGAGTGTGTTTGTGCGTCATGATTTTGGAAAAACTGCCTTGTGGCGACCTGGCGAAGTGCCGATGGTATGCATCGAGCCGATAACACACGCGGCAGATAACGCGGCGGAGTTAACGAGTGCAAATGCGCATATTCTACAACCGGCAGCGCATGCAACATACCACGTTCGCATTGAATTGAGTGCACCACTGCCCGCAGCAAGTGCAGGTTTGCCGGCTACTGTCCAGAAAATACCCCTTCAGTAATAAGAGTTTTCCAGAGTTTGCACTTTCATGGAAACTCGCATGCGCGCGGTTCTCGATGTGGTTGCACTCATTGCAACATATCCTCCTGAAGGTAGAGTGCTCGCCGAGTATACAATAGCGACTGCGATTGAGTACTTGCAGAGAAGAGCAACCGCGCAAGATGTCGGTACGCTTCTTGAACTGGCAAGATTATTAGGATATGTGAGCGATGATTTAGTAGAATTACACCGAAAATATTTGGATGAGGATTCAGTGCAAACGTGATGCAGTGCTGCGCACGTACTTGCGCGCTGAGCCTTGTCCAGCTCCGCGACCATACCATAAGTGATATTCTGTCATAGCGGCTTGTGCGAGTTGCTGGTCTTGCTGCGCCAACCACAGCGTATCAAGCTGGAATTCGCTCTTGCGATCAAGGAGCCACCCTTGGTCAAGTACGCGTTTGCTGAGCCATGCAAAGGATTGGAGCAGGCATTCGTGCACGTACTCTTGAGTGTTCTTTTTTGAATCTCCCCGTGCGAGTGCGACAATCGTGAGAGCTTCATCGGCGCGCAGATACTTGCCGCCAGTATCTTTTCGAGTGAGCGATAAGTTCGCCCAGTGCTCATCATGACCTATTAGTGCGCGTACCTCGCCAACACGATACACGACGCCCGTGCTTAAGCTTCCTTGCAACGCAACTCGTGTTTCTAGTGCGTGCGAATGCCCTTCGCTGTCAACGAGTGTTATTGCGGGCAGCAAGGATTCAAGCATGCCAGGATCGTACATGCCTGGATAGTGCGTCCCCTTCCAATTTGTTGGCATTTCGCTCACGCTCGCAAATTCAAGCAGTCTCTGCACAATTGATGCCGATCGTTCCACGGCAAACTCCGCATGATTTGGCCCTTGCGCGTATACCGTTCCAAGGGATGCAAGTGCTTGCGGGAGATACGCTGCACCATACGCATCTTGTATTGCAGTTAGTCGAACGCTAACCAGGATTTGATCGTGATGTTCGCGTAGTATTGCAATACCTTGACCACACTGCTGAAAATTTGGTTTGAAAATAAGCGGAAGTTTCAGAGTGCCTTGCACGATATCTTGTGCGATCTGAGTTTGTGTTCGTGCAATATGCGAATCGTGCATTTCTTGCGGGAGAGAAAGATCTAATACTGTTCCAACGCGCGATTGCAAATCATTCTGAACGCTCAGCGGTGCAAGAATGCCGCATACGTCTTCAGGTTGAGCTATTGGGCCGGTCCGCATGATTATTCGCTGGCCAAGCTTACTCTGAAGCAGTTGGATAGCTTCGAGCTCTGAGATTTTCTTTCCCAAAAGCCCCGGGAATGCAACGTCCATGCAAGTGGAGCATGCAGTACCAATTAAACGTTGCGATCTGCGCTGCTTATTTAAACTTGCAAAGGTCCTCCATTACATGTTATGTCTTGCAATCGAAAGTACGGCGCACACGTTTGGCGTAGCAGTTGTACGGCACGAGAATGAAACCTACACCATCCTTGCGAATGCTCGCAAAGCATTTACCACTGAGTCGGGCGGGATGGTGCCAAGCAAGGTGAGTGATCATCACGCAGAGTACGGACCTCTTGTCCTTGCGCAAGCGCTGCATGACGCTGCATGTTCGATTGAGGCAATTGATCTCATCGCATTTAGTCAGGGTCCTGGCTTGGGTGGTTGCTTGCGAGTCGGCGCTGCACTTGCGCGAAGCCTCGCGGTGCGATACAACAAACCGCTTGTGTGCGTGAACCATTGTGTTGCCCATCTCGAAGTTGGTCGTGTACTCGCAAAGCAAGAAACCCGCACCACAACGTTTGATGACCCTATTTTGCTGTACGCGAGCGGTGCAAATACACAGGTGATTGGATATGAATCGGGAAAGTATCGAGTATTCGGTGAAACCCTCGATATTGGAGTCGGCAATTTTCTTGACCAAGTAGCGCGATCACTAGATCTTGGATTTCCTGGAGGTCCAAAGATTGAACTGCTCGCAAAAGAAGGTTCGTACTATCCCTTGCCCTACACAGTAAAAGGGATGGACGTTGCCTTTGGTGGCTTACTCACCAGAGTGAAAGCAGATATACAAACGCGCAAAGAGCCGCGCGATATTTGTGCAAGTGTGCAAGAAACCGCATTCGCAATGCTCACCGAAGTTGCAGAGCGAGCGCTTGCTCACACAGGAAAATCAGCACTCGTGCTAGGCGGTGGTGTTGCTTGCAACGCACGACTCCAACAAATGTGCGCTCAAATGTGTGCGCAGCGAGGGGCACATTGTTATGTTCCTGCGCGAGAATTTCTTATTGACAATGCAGCAATGATTGCCTTGAGCGCGCTGCTGCAGTATGGAGCGCATCCTGACAATGATCTTGCGCGTGCTACGATTCTGCCCCATCAACGCACCGACGAGGTCGTGGTGACTTGGCGGTAAATTTGTGCATAAGAGTTCCTTTATGTGAACAGGATCCCTGTTCGTAACCTGCCCGAACAAGCACTGCTGCAGATTTGTCGTTGCCGAGTGCAACGTACGCTATCACTCTGCGCAAACCCGAATCCCAGGCGTATGTAGTCATTGTGCGAACTGCCTCGAGAGCAAAACCTCTTCCTTGCCATGCTGCGCCAAGGTAGTAGCCGATTTCGCCCTCTGAATTTTCTGGCGCAAGATTTACTGTGCCGGTGAGGGCTGTATTGTGCCATATGCCCATGCGAAGGCGATTAGGATTTTTGGGATTTCGAATGCTTTCAATCACCGCTTCTATGCATGGGTAGCGCAGCGACGTATCGTCACCGAACTGCGAGAGGTGCTCCCGGTTCTCATCAATAAGCGAAAAGATGCTTGGCGCATCAGATTCAACGTACTGCATAAGGGTGAGATCACTTCGTTGAGTGGGCAGCACAAGACGAGGTGCACTTCCAATCATTTAATACCAGTAGCTGCTTGCAGTACTCGCGTACACTGGTGCAGGTCCATAGTTTTGATTCCAATTATAGTCGCACCAGTAACCGCCACACGTGTTGCCGAATGGTCGTTGATTGTGGTATCCACCGTACCAATAGCGACAGCCAGTTCCAATGCAGCCGCCCATCGGATGGTATCCGCTGCGCGTAATGCTGTAGTCAGAACCTTGTTCGGAGTAGTAGTATCCAAAGCCACGACCATCTGCATAGTGTACGGATTGATACGTTCCTACAACGCCAGTGCGTTCGTCATGATACGCACTCACTGTGCTCACGAGCGCGATGAATGCAAACAAAAAAAGAATTGAGCGTTTCATTAGTAGTAAGAGTACCATCCGCTTGGGTGATAGTAGTGTGGTGCGTAGCTTGTGACAACGTAGCTTCGAGGATAGCTGTAGTAGTTGTCGTAATAGTTCGTTCCGACGTAGTCGTCAGAGAACCACTCGTACTGACAGCGGTATGGTCTGCAATTCTCATAACGCTCGCGCGAATAAGGGTCGTTGCCGCTTCGTCGATTTCTGTCGCGACCATCGTCGTAACCGTCGTCGTATCCTTCATCATAACCTTCATCAAACCCATCGTCGTACCCTTCTTCGTAGTCATCGCGATGGTTTGTGTTGCGAACGTACGGATTGTAGATAACGTATCGCTCTTCGCCGTCGTATCGCGAAGTAACGCTTGAATGGTCGTCAAGCACGACCACGCTCGGGTATGCAAAGACGCTTGCGAGAAGCGCTATTGCAACTATGGGGAACAAGACAGTTTTCATCATTCGAAATGCACCTGCGGGTTTGTATATGGGTAACTTCGAGGAACGATTCTGTTGGAAGAGCCATAGCCCATCCAAACTTGATTAACTCGTCGGTGGCTCCATCCATCGACATACGCGCCACTATAGGCATCCCAGTGTCCAGTAAACTCAGAATTTCTTGCGTAGCGCGCGTTTGCAGCATACGGGTGTGGTCCCCAAGATGTGATGCCTGCTTCACCATCATACACAGAGCGCGTGGTTCGTGAAGTTAGCCACGCATTTGGGACGTTATTGGTATAATGCGTGGTAGTGTAGGCACTTTGATAGGGATAGTTTGCCGTGCGAGAATTACTTGCGTAGGAGAGTGCTGAAACGCAGCTGAGTGCAAACGCAGCAGCAATTACAATTCCGAGTATGCGCGTGTTATTCACAGGAACCTCTAATTACTACTCAGGGGGTGTACTAGAGCTATATAAGTGTTTTGGAGTTTGAACCACTACCGACGAAGAAACAAGCAAATTGTATGCATTATTTCATGCATCTCACAGAGAATATATTTATAAACACTTGAGCGGGGGACAGCCCATGTTGCTCTCGCAATGGTTCCTGGAGCCCGGTTTTGTATGGTGGTTCGCGTTGCTCATACCCCTCATAATTCTGTATCTTGTGCGTCCAAAACCAATGGATCAAACCATTCCAAGTCTGATGTTTCTTCTGCAAGAGAAAGGTTCAGCAATTCGCAATTCCCTGCTGCGCTACCTCTACAAGGATTTTGTCTTCCTGCTACAATTTCTCATAATTGCACTGCTAGTCGCTGCAGCATGCGAACCCTACATCACAATATCGAAAGGAACGCTCGTAGGAAATACTGTTTTGGTGCTTGACGCATCGGCAAGCATGCAAACTGCAGATGATCGTTGGGATGAGGCAATTGCTGCGGCACTTCAGCGACTCTCGCGTCAAAACACAATCATCTTAGTGCAGAATAGGCCCGTTATCATCGCAGAAGATATGAGCAAAGGAGATGCTGAGCGCTTGCTGAAGACACTCTCGCCAAAAGACACTGAAACAAACTTGTATGCCGGTGTGCTTGCTGCGCGAGAGTACGCGCCAAATGCAGACTCGAGAGTTGTTATCATAAGCGACTTCATTGACACAAACACAGATCAGGATTATGCTGCAGCCATTCGAGCGGTGCAGGCAAGTGGCGCAGCTGTTGAACTCGTCCAAGTAGGGAGTGCAGAGGTGAGTAATGTTGGGATAATTAGCCTTGCAGTAGCAGAAGACAAGACGAACATCGGTATAAAGAATTTCGATGCGCAGACGCGTTCTGCAACCTTGCGAGCTGGATCATTCTCTGAGCAAATCGAAATTCCCGCTGGAGCAACCGAAGTTGTAACGATAAATACTCCGGTGAGCGTGACAGAAGTGAAAATTGATGTTTCAGATGATTTCGAACTTGACAATATCGCATACATTAGCAATAATCCAGATCTTCTTGTACGCATGCTTGTCATAACAAATAACCCGCAATTTTCAAAGAGTGCATTTGGTGTAGCGTTGCAAAGCATACATGATAAAACTCCTCTGGATGTCGAAATCACTCTGAGTACGCCGCCACAACTTGTCACAGTAGATCATGACATTGTAGTGTTTGCCGATGTGAACCCACAATTGCTCGTACAGCGCGTTGTGCGAGAAACTTCCGACAAAGTGAAGCAAGGGCGCTCTGCAATCATCTTGTATCAATCTGATATGTGGGGGATTGACTATGAGGGCATGCTTCCCTTTTCGTACAAAGGCGCTGGCGGTCAAACGCGTGTTTTGCCTGGGGAATTTTCACCCATAACAAAAGATGTCGAGTTTGGTGATGTGCCCCATCATTTCATTATTGAGGGCGATGCGCAGACTCTTGCTGCAAGCGCAGAACAAACACCACTTATTGCGCAGTACAAAGTGGGTGCAGGGTCAGTGCTGTACTACGGATTGGACGATCGTGCGGGAACTTTTCGAACTGAACCATACTATCCTGTGTTTTGGAAACGCGTACTCGATTCTCTTGAAGGTCGCGAGACTCTCTCAGAACTCAACATACCAACCGGAGCTGTGCTACCAAGCGAGCCTGAAAAAACACCTCAGAATGCAGCTGTGTTTGGCTTTGCGGATGAACAAGGAATTTATGAGCTATCAGATCGAACGCTGGCGGTGAATGTACTCAGCGCAAAAGAAAGCACCGTGGCAATAAGTCCAATCGATGAAGAAATACAAGCAACTGTTGCGCAAGCAGGACAAGATGCGCTCAAACAAAAGGAGCTTGCAGCAACTGCAGCACTCGTTGCGCTCATTTGTATATTCCTTGAACTCTTTATAGTGAAATTTAGAGGTGACTTCTGATGCAAATGCCACAATTCGTGTATCCTGCTTTGCTGTGGCTGCTCATACCAATCGGAATAGGTCTCTTCTGGCTTGTCAGAAAGTCATTCGTGCAGGAGAATTCGCGCTTTGATGATGAACCAAGCAAAAAGCGTCGAAA
>JACCDG010735550.1_pt1 | contig 11436 bp, 6 predicted proteins | sample 7442471 | NCBI WGS metagenome assembly JACCDG01 (sample SAMN15323444, study PRJNA562643) | freshwater metagenome | isolation source: river surface water | place: USA:Blue River Watershed | collected 2017-08-17
ATCGGATCCTGCGTCAGCCAGCCGCCTAGGCTGGGGCTGTACTCGCGGAAGTGGTAGTGCGTGAGCCCGGTGTCAGGATCGACCTCCTGGGAGGCCCAGGCGAGCGGGAGGGCGTCGTAGTCGGCGCGGCGTTCGGTGAGCGTAGCTGCCCTCAGCGAACCGGACGCGTCTCGGACCAAGGGGTTGCCCCAGGGATCAAACGTCCTCCGCTGGAAGTCGCCGTTGGTGCCCGCGAGGGCGAGCACGTTACCGAGGGTGTCAGATGCGACGGCCTTCCAGGAGGAGGCGTCCTTGAGGACGGCGAGGACGCCGCGGGCGCCACCGGCGCCCTCGAGCGTCCCGGAAGCATCCGGGCCGCGCATGAAGCGCCAGCTCTTGGCGGAACCATCCGCAAAGGAGGTTTCGATGCCGAGGGGTAGTCGTCCGAGGAAGTCCCTCTCGGTCGTGCTGAACGCCGTCCACTGTCCGCCGACGTAAGCTTCCGTGGTCGTGCGCACGCGGCGGCCGAGGGCGTCGTAGGCGTGCACTGACCTGCGGGAGCCTTCGGAGGGAGCGGAGGGCTCGGAGGACAGCAGCAGGCCGTCGCAGGAGTAGGTGTGGTTCCAGCCGTCAAGCGAGGTGACGCGGCCCAGGAGGTCGTTGACGACAGGACGTCCGCGGGCCTGCGAGGTCTCGCCGGCGGCGTTGCTCGACCAAGCACCGGAGGACAGGAGATCGGAATGCGTCGCCCTGAGTCCCGACAAATCATACCCCGTGGCGACGGAGGCGGAGCCGCCGCCGAGCTCCTGGGCGCCGAGGAGCTCGCGGGTGCCGAGGTCGCGGGAGAAGGACCAGCCCTTGCCGGACTGGTCGACCTGGGTGAGCGGGGCGCCCTCGGGGTCGAGGGTGCGCAGGAGGCCGGCTTGGGCGCCGGAGGAAGAGGTGGCGGCGACCTCGAGGGGTCGGCCGGCGGCGTCGCGGTGGAGGTCGGTGCGCAGCACGTCGGAACCGCCGGCGCGGGCGAGGCGCCAGGACTCGAGGCCGGAGCGGTCGTAGGAAACGTAGGCGTCGGCCTGTCCGGGGACGGCGACGGTGGTGAGGCGGCCGGCGGCGTCGTAGGCGAAGGTCTGGGCGATGCCCGGGGCGGAGAACGACGCCAGGCGTCCGTCGGCGTCGCGGGAGGCGGCCACGGTACGGCCGTCGCGGGACTCGGCGGCGACGCGGCCGAAGGGATCGTAGGACCAGGCGAGGGCGACGCCGCCGCGGGCGGCGGCGGAGGGACGGCCGGAGGCGTCGTAGGACCAGGACTCGGCGAGGCCGGGGCCGGAGCGCGAGACGACGCGGGAGAGCATGTCGTAGGCGTAGGCGGAGGTGGTGCCGTCCTCGTGGACGACGGCGGTGACGCGGCCCAAGAGATCGACGGTGGAGCTGGCGGAGGCGCCGTCGGGGCGGGTGCGCAGGACGGGGCGGCCGGCGGCGTCGTAGCCGTAGGCGGTGGCGCGGCCTTCGCCGTCGGTGGTGGAGGTGGCGAGGCCGCGGGCGTCGTAGGCGGTGCGTTCGGTCCGCACGCGGGCGTCGGCGGAGCGGGTGACGGAGGAGGAAAGCGTCCGTCCGTCGGCGTCGTAGGCGTAGGTGGTGACGTCGCCTGCGGGGCCGGTGGAGGAAACCACGCGGCCGCGGGCGTCGTAGACGGAGGAGGCGGTGTTGCCCAAGGCGTCGGAGGACGAGAGGACGCGGCCGAGGACGTCGAGGGTGCGGGTGCTGGCGCGGCCTTCCGCGTCGAGCGAGGAGAGGAGCGAACCGGCGGCGTCGTAGGCGGCGGTGGAGGCGTTGCCGAGCGCGTCGGCGGAGCGGCGGACGGAGCCGTTGGCGTCGGCCCAGGCGGCGGCGGTGCCGAGGGCGTCGCTCACGCGGGTGCGCACGAGGCCTTGGTCGGCGTCGACCAAGGTGACGCGCAGCGCGGAAACGGAACCATCCTGGGCGAGGAGCGCGGAGGCGAGGGGACGGCCGAGGCCGTCGGCCAGGGCGGCCTCGCGGACGCCGTCGGGGCGGGTGACGAGGACGGCGGAGCCCATCCCCTGCTGGAGGACGGCGCCCTTGGCGGAGGCGGCGAAGATGAGCGCCGCCAGGCGTGCGTCGGTGGCCGGGGCGTCGACGTAGTCGGTGACGGTGACGAGGCCCTGCGCGGGCGAGGCGGCGTGGGGGACGGAGGTCGGGGAGACGGCCGGCGGGGCGACGAGCCAGCGGGTGGAGCGCACGGGGCGGCCGCGGGAGTCGTAGCTGGTGGTCGTGGCGGAAAGCGTCCGGTCCGACGGCAGGGAAATCGACGCGGTGACGGAGGAGGCGGTGCCGCGGGAGGAGGCGAAGAGGCCGGAGGCGGAGCGCACGGCGGCCTGGAGGACGGGCTCGCCGGCGGGCAGGTAGTGGGCGACGACGCCGTCGCCGTCGGCGTCGAGCTTCAGGAGCGGGCGGGCGCAGCAGAGGTGCCAGACGGTGGAGGCGACGTTGCCCAAGGGGTCGGTGACGGAGGCCTGCCTGCCGTCGACGGTGTACGCGAAGGACGAGGCGTTGCCGCGGCGGTCGGTGGCGGCGGCGACGAGGCCGCGGGCGTCGTAGGAGACGGAGCGGGCGGCGGCGGGTTCGCCGGCGATGGCGGGCGGGAGGTCGGCGGTGACGCGGCCGTCGGCGTCGAGGGTGAGCGAGGAGGCGGCGCCGAGGGCGTCGACGGAACCTACGAGGCGTCCGCGATCGTCGCGCACGAAGGTCGTGCGGGCGCCGCGGGGATCGGTGACGGCGAGGTCGCGGCCTTCCTGGTCGGGCTCATGGTCGGTGATGGCGAGGTCGGCCGAGCGGGAGAGGGCGAGCACGGCGGCGCCATCCGCGGGGTTGCCGGCGGCGCCGGCGACGAGTTCGCGGACCTCGCGCAGGGCGGCGCCGTCCCAGGGGCGCACGGCGTAGAAGGTGGCGCGGCCGTAGTCGTCCACGACGCGGAAGAGGCGGTTGCCGACGTAGGCGCTCGTGCGGGCGACGGAGGCGCCGGCCCACGGGGAGCGCGTGGAGGAAACCTGCCTGAAGCGGTAGTCGTAGGCGTAGGCGACGGCGTCGCCGTCGGTGGAGACCGACAGCGGCTCGGTGCGGCCGGTGACGTAGGCGTAGGTGGTGACGGAGGGGTTGGCCTGGACGGCGCCCGCGAGGAGGCGGCCTTGGGTGACGGAGGCGACGCGGCCATCGGCGTCGTAGGCGGTCTCGGTGGAGCGGCCGACGCGGTCGACGGAGGAGACGACGAGGTTGGCGGCGGCGCCGGAGCCGTAGGCGAAGGTGTCGGCGGTGCCGTCGAGGTAGCTTACGGAAACGACGCGGTCGCGGGCGTCGTAGGCGTAGGTGGCGGTGCGGCCGGCCGGATCGGTGGTGGCGGCGACGCGGCCCTGGGCGTCGCGCACGATGGTGGAGGTGGCCCAGCCGGAGCCGTCGCGCACGCGCACGGAGGCCAGGCGGGCGTAGGCGTCGTAGGTGAACTCGGTGCGCAGGCCGGCGAAGGAGACGTGGGCGGTGGCGAGGCCCTTGAGGGGACCGGAGGCGACGCGTTCCCAGGTCTCCTTGGCGTAGGCGGAGGTGGGCGAGGCGACGAGCTCGCCGGCGGCGGTGTCGTGGGAGAAGAGGCCGGCGTCGAAGGCGCGGGCGACGCCCGCGGTGGAGGGGCCGGACCAGGAGAGGTCGAGGCGTTCGGGGCCGCCGGCCTGGGTGTGGAGGAGGCGGAAGGCGTGGTCGCCGGCGGACAGGTTCAGGGTGACGGTGGCGGCGCCGCCCTGCCAGGTGGAGCGCAGGACCTTGACGCCGTCCAAGTAGAGGACGGCCTCGTCGTCGGCGTTGAGGACGATGCGGTGGGAGCCGGCGACGGGGACGCGCAGCCAGCCGGTGAGGCGCTGGCCGCCGACGACGCCGAGCTTGGCGGGGGCGGAGACGTCCTCGCCGGGGACCGGGGCGATGGTGGCGAGGGTGGTGGCGGAGGTTGTCGTGAAAAGTTCCTTACGAAGGCCGGGGGCGCGCAGGGAGGCCGCGGGGGCGGCGACGCGGCGCAGGCCGACCTCATGGGAAAGGGGCTGGCCCGTGGCGTCGTAGCTCCAGCGTTCGGAGAGGCCGTCGAGGCCGGTGGCGACCAAGGGGCGGGCGGAGGCGTCACGGGACCAGGAGCGCGCGGCGGAGGCGCCGCGCGGGGCCTCCTTGGCGAGGTTGCCCTGCGTGTCCCAGGTGTAGTCGGTGGTGACGGACTGGGGCGTGGTGAGCCACGGGGGCGTGCCGCGGGCGACGGCCAGGTAGTTGGAATAGGGCGTGAAGGTGCCCTGTGCTTCCTTGACGCCGGAGACGGCGGCGAAGGCGGAGGCCGCGGAGGTGTCGAAGGACCAGGAGCGGTAGGCGGTGGACTCGCTGGTGCCATCGACGAAGCGCAAGGAGGATCCGCCCTCGTGGACCAGGCGCCAGGCGGCGGAGGAGGAGCCGGAGTTGCCGCCGTTGGCCACGGCGAAGGCGACCTGGCCGGCGCCGTTGCGCACGGTGCGCACGAGGGCGCTGGCCTGGGGGTAGTAGGTGATGCCTTGGGCGGAGGTGGTGGAGGAAAGGGAGCCGATGTTGGTGGTGAGGGCGACGGTGCGGCGGGCCTTGCCGGCGTCGGCGGCGGCGTCGTCGAGGACGACGGAGACGTTGGAGCCGGAGACGGAGCGGGAGAAGGAGGCGACGGCGCCGTCGGGCTGGGTGGAGGAGATCAGGAAGCCGCCCTGGTCGTAGGCGTAGGAGAGGGAGCGGCCGCCCGGGAGGGAGACGGCGGAAACGGCCCAGCGGCCGGAAGGCAGGCGGGTCCAGGAGAAGGAGAGCGCGTTGCCCCAGGAGTCGGTGGCGGCGGAGACGCGGAAGCGGTCGTCGGGGCCGAGGGCGCCGGCGTCGTCGTAGGAGACGGAGGCGCCGCGGCCGGAGACGTCGCGCCAGCCGGTGAGGCGGCCGAGGAGTCCTCCGGAGCCGTCGGCGATGAGGCCGAAGGTCCAGACGCGGCCGTCAAGGCCCTCGAACTCCGCCGAGACGGCGTTGGCGGGGACCATGGTGGGGACGCCGGCGGCGTCGAGCAGGCGCAGGTGGCGGCCGACGCCCAAGGCGGTGTCGCGCAGGACCTCGCCGTCCGGGGTGAAGTAGACCTCGGTCTGCCAGGAGGGGTGGAAGAGCTGGGCGCGCGGCGTGCCATCGGTCTGCGTCCACAAGGACAGCGAGAAGTCCAGGGGCGAGAAGACGCACGGGCCGAAGGAGGAGCGCTGCGTGGCCTCGCGGAAGCGGTGCACGCGGCCCCACCACAGGCGCGTGCCGTCGCCGGCCCCGCCGCCCGCGCCGCCGCAGGAGAGGCAGCCCGCCCCGGCAGAATCCCCGGGGGCCTTCCACTCGAAGGCCCAGTGCCGGTAGTTCATCATCTGCACGTCGATCGAACTGCCTCCGTTGTAGGAACCAATGGGGGTCATCTCGTCCCTGGGCTTGGCGCAGGGGTCGACGTTGCCGGGGCCGTCCAGGTCGATCACCCAGACGACGCGTCCGCCGATCTCGGCGTTGCAGCAGATGCGCACCGGTTCGATGATCACCCTTGTGATGAAGGCCTGGAGCATCGTCGCGAGCTCGACGTCCGAGGTGTAGATGACGGCCCCCGCGACCAAGGGGATGAGCGTCAGCGCCAATGTCGCCCTCCTCAACCAGCCGGAAAAACGCAGACGCAGGGCGGCAAGGCCGCGGGGGTGGGCGGGACGCATGACGACAGACAACCCTCAGCCATGGACCTGTCCACCCTCAAGAGTCGGGTTGTTTATAATAATTCTTTGAAGATGTGTTGTCCTGCGACTTCCCGTGGCGGCGGGTTGGATTGCGGAAGGGGAGGGGTGTGTTACCGAGCGGGAACTTCATGGGGTAATCTGCTAAAAATAGGTAAAACATTACCGCTCGGTAATAAAACTTTGCAATTTTGGGCCTTTGGGGTGTATTGTTACCGCTCGGTAATATATACCGCTGACATTGCTGATTATGAAGTACTCTCCACAGAATATCGGGGAAATCGTGCACACGGCGAGGAAGAGCCTCGGCGTCACGCAGAAGGCGCTGGCCCTGACCTCAGGTACAGGCCTGCGCTTCATCATAGATTTGGAGAAAGGGAAGCCCACCTGCCAAATCGGAAAGGCGCTGACCGTCCTGAATACCTTGGGCGTGAAGTTGGACGTCACCCCTCCGCCGGCTGCCTTACCTGCGCCTAAGGCTCGGCATAAGTTCAGGTCGACCGCTGGCGTCGTCCGATGAAGCGCGTCTTGGACGTCTACCTGGGAAGAGGGTTGGCCGGTCGGCTTACCCAGGATGGTCATGGTCTCGTTTCCTTCGAATACGACCCTAAGTGGCTCGCCGCCCCTGGATCCGCGCCGCTTTCCCATTCGATGCCGCTTCGCTCCGGCCCGTTCACCCGCAACGAGTGCGGGGCATTCTTCGCAGGCGTGCTGCCCGAGAGCGGCAAGCGAAGCTTGGTCGCCCGTAACCTCGGGGTGAGCGCCAGGAATGACTTCGCGCTGCTTGAGCGAATTGGCGGCGACTGCGCTGGTGCTGTGACCTTCATCGAATCAGGCAAACGGCTTCTTCCTGCGAAGGGCGACTACCGTCTGGTCGACGAGGCTGAACTCGAGAGGCTGCTCACGGAACTGCCACGCCGTCCTTTGATGGCGGGCGAGGCCGGCGTCCGTCTCTCGCTGGCGGGAGCCCAGGACAAGTTGGCCGTCCGCATCACGGAAGGAAAGGTCTACATCCCTTTGGATGGATCGCCCAGCTCGCACATCCTGAAGCCGGCCATCAAGGAGTACCCTGGTATCGTCCAGAACGAGGCATTCTGCATGAGGTTGGCCCGCGAGGTCGGATTGAACGTCGCCCATGTCGAGGTCGGCAGGGTGGGGGACATCGATTACCTATGCGTTGAACGTTACGATAGGAGCACTGATGCCTCGGGCCTGCTGCGCGAACATCAGGAGGATTTCTGCCAGGCGCTGAACATCCAGCCTGACAGGAAGTATCAGGCCGAAGGCGGACCGTCGTTGAAGGCCTGCTTTGGCTTACTGAGGGAGGCATGTCCTTCCCCGGTTGGCAATCTGCAGGCGATGCTGGATGCGGTCATCTTCAATTGCCTGATCGGCAACGATGACGCCCATGGGAAAAACTTTTCGCTTCTTTATGGGCGGACCGCTGAATGCGGACGGACTGTCAGGTTGGCGCCGTTGTACGACCTGATCAGCACTGCCAGGTACGATAACCTTTCGAAGACCATGGCGATGAAGCTTGGTGGCGAATATGATTCCCTGAAACTTGGTCGAGCCCACTTCATCAAGTTCGCAGAGGAGGTCGGCTTGTCCAAGCCCTTCGTCTTGGATCGAGCCCTTGAATTGGCTTCGGTCACCCTTAAAGCCATCGACGTGGTTGCTAAGGATTCAACCGATGCCAGTGCTATGGCTTTGGCCGTGAGCGAACGTGCACGCATGTTCTTGGCACGTGCGTCGCATTGATGAACTGCGAGCGCCCTTGGTTGTCGACGATCTGGGTAGCGGTCGCGCTACTCCCGTGACAGGCAGCGTGCTCACGGCTTTAATCAGACGCCGTATTGACTAAGCCAAGGTCGCAATAATCACCAAGTCAGTGAAGCATGGCAGACGCTCTCTCAGACGTGGCTAAGAAGCAGGATCGGATACTACAGCCCAGCGCATCTCCGAGGGGGTATGTATGTTTTTCAAAGGCATGGCCAGGAATAGTGATCGGGTCACGCTAAATGGGGCCAGTTGAAATGTTAGTCGGGGGGGGGGGGTTGCCCAACCACCAAACCAACCGCATAAACACGACAAACATGAGCAAGAAACGGCCCACGAAGGAGACCCAGATTAAGGCGATCCGCGACCACGAGTCCGGGCGGAGCTAGGCCGATGTCTGCAAGGAGCTGAACATCGCGGCGCAGACGTTCTACCGCTGGAAGAAGTAGCTCGGGATGATGACCAACCCCGACGTCCGGCGGCTGAAGAAGTTCGAGAAGGAGAACAAGGGGCTTAAGCAGATGCTGGCCGTCCGGGAGGCCCAAGCACACTCTTCGTCCAGCTCGTCAAGGCCGTCGGCATCGATCCCTGCTACGCCACCACCTGCCGGAGCAAGCAGCCCAGGAAGTGCTTCCACAGCTTCCGCACCACCCTCATCACCAGGATGCAGAGCCTCGAGATCCCGCAGGAAGTCCGAATGAAAACCGTCGGCCACGCCAGCGCCGACGTCCACAAGGGCTACAGCCAGGGTGAGTGGAACTCCGTCAAGTCGGCCATCAACAAGCTGCCTGATCTAGGCCAAGACTGACCACATAATCCGACAGGCATAACCAAATCCGAAGAATCCGTTCAGGCGGGGGCGTCAGGCAGGTTTTCTCCCGACGGCGGAGACGCATTCGTCGCGGCATAAGCGTCGGCTATGACGGCCTCAAGGCGAGTAATCTCGTCTTCGGTGAGTTTCTCAAAGGCTTTATGACCACGTTTGGTTTCGGAGAGCCGACCTTGATTCTGAAAGCAGAGCCGGATGAGCAGATTCGCTGCAGATTCGGGCAGGTCGACGACCTCGCGCATGGCGGCGCGGGCAACGTCATAGGCGCGTAGAAAACGCAGTTCCGACGGTACCTCTCGTTCAATGGTTTCAGCGAGGAAACCATGCAGGGCGACGGCGACAAGGGTGAGATCCATGTAACGGAAGTGTTCCGCAGTGGCGTTGGTAACGGTCATGCGCAGGTCGCCATCTAGCTCGAAATCGGAACGCTCCTTGAGCGGCGCAGAGAAGGATTCAAGGGACGCGTCGTAATCGGTGGGGCGATTTAGCAGCACAGCAGAAACAGGAAGGAGAACACCTGGCGGACCGAACCGGCGCGCGCTGAGCACGTGATGGATGAGGAAGCGGTGGATACGACCGTTGCCATCCTCAAAAGGGTGCAGGTAGACGAAAGACCACGCCACCCAGGCCGCGGCCGTGACCGGAGGCACATGCTCGGACTGGCAAAGCGCGCGGGCGACCTCCAACCAGGCGCTCATCAGCGGACCAATATCCGCCGGGCGCGGCGGCACTAGATGGACTTCCTCGACACCAGGGGCGAAGGATTGGCCCACGTAGTTCTGGACGGCCCGCCAGCCGGAGGCGGCGAAGCGAGGATCGACGATTGCCCGCTGAAGGTTAACCAAGCCATCCTGCGTGAGGAATTCATCCGCTCCAGCGCGGTGAAGGAGATCCATGAAACGCTCGGCACGTTGTTTGGTGGGGGCTTCGCGTTCGATGGCGTAGGAGGTGCGAGTCTCCTTGGCGTAGAGATAGCGAAGAGTGCGCTGGAAGATCTCCGGGGGAACCTGCGCGACCAATTCAGCGCAACTAGCGTGCAGCGCGGCGTCGCGCCCGGGCGCCAGCTCAGGGACTCGCCGAAGCATAGGAGAAAACTCAAGAGTATGCAGCAGGTTCTGCTGGACTCGCCAACGCTTGATACGTCGGACCGGGCCCGTGAAGTAAAGGTCCGGATCGGCCAGCGGAACGTAGTTCCCGAGGGCGACATCAGGTAGATCAAGGCGTTCGCCCGAGAAGGCCTCATATAGATAGGCGATACGGCGGGCGTTGGCACCCGTCGGAGTGGCGAGCACGAAAGCTTCCACATCGGCACGAGGCAACCGAGGCAGAATCGCGCGGAGGAGCTGCAGGTGAAGCCCCTCGCGGTTCAGGGCGAATTCAAGGTGCTCGAATGGCCCGGTCAAGCGATAGACCGTGTGAGGATAGATTTCGCGCACACGCCCCTTGCTTCGCTCCGCGAGACGGGTGCCGGGATCGGCGGAGTAGGACTCGACAAAGTGAGGGATGGGGTTCAGTGAGAACTCACGCGCCAGCCATGCGTAACCGAGTGGATTCAGGGTGCGGTCGGTGGCCATATTACGGACGGGGTAATTCTCTGTTGAATCTGATAAGGAAAGCGACTTTTTATTAAAAACGACCAGTCTCATGTTAATCTCGTTATTTATTACGTGTAAACATGGGTTTTACCCTAGAAATCTCTCAGGCTGGCGCCAGGCCTCTAAGTCAGGTAAGAACTGCCCAAGCACCCTCTTCGTCTGATCGAGGACGGTTTGTGGTGATCGGGGACGGTTTGTGGCTTCCGCACCCTCGTGCTCATCGACGAGCACACGAAGCAGTGCGTCGCCCATCACGTCGCCCGCCGCATCGGCGCTGACGACGTTATAGCTGTCCTCTCGAAGGCCATCGAAGCCTACGGAGCGCCTGAGCATATCCGCTCCGACAACGGCCCCGAGTTTATCGCCCGTACTGTCCGGGACGGCCTGGCCAACCGAGGCATCCGCACGCTTTACATCGACCCCGGCTCGCCCTGGCAGAACGGCCACGTCGAATCCTTTAACTCCCGCTTCCGTGACGAGTGCCTCAACGGCGAGCAGCTCTATACGCTCTCCGAAGCTCGCGTCGTCATCTCCGATTGGATCTGCCTCTACAACGAGGAGCAGCCCCACGGCGGCGTGGGCTACCTGACTCCCAGCGAGGCCGCTGTGCGGCCTCGGGCCTCCGGCCCGTGTGCTTGACACTAAAACTCTCTAAAAGCAGTGTGTCCGGCACAGCCCCAGCGTATCAAAGCGTTGGCACAACAGGCGGACGCCGCTCACTGTTAGAATCCTTCATCCCATCCCCCTGGACAAACGAGTCGTTGCTATCATAGGTGATTGGGCAACCCCTTGAGTAACATTTCAGCTGGCACATGCTAACGTGACCCACCCAGCAGTGGTGTGCGTGCGCATCCCGACAGACAAACCTGATCCACGGACCTGTCCATCCCATAGAGAAACGAACAAGCAGGATAATCTACCTGTCGGATCAGAAGAGCTGGATGCAGGCGGCGGACCAGAGAGGGCCCCCGCTTCGCTCCGGCATTTCCAAACCCTGGTCTTTGGCTCGGCGTCCGGAAGCGCTGCCGGGACCAACCGCACCCGCTGATGTCTCCTAATCGGAGAGGGCCTAAACGCCCGAAGCGTCGATGGCCTTCACAAGTGCGGTCATGTCGTCTTTCACAGCTTGAGGAATCGCGTCGTCGCCAAGGTTGGTTTTGCCCTCATGGCGAAGCCGCATCAGGATTTCGCCGCTCGTTGAAGACCCAAGCCGGGCTTCCTCAAATCGCTCTGCTATTTCCAAGCAGCCAGCTTGCTTCAAGGCGGCTTCAATCCGCTTCGAGTGTTCAATGAAGTCGTGCGTCATGTTATTGTCCGAGGATGTTGGGACTGTAGTGGAAACTTTCGAGACGAACTCCGCTAGAAGGAATGGGGTAGTCACGGTTTGTTGGTCCAGCAGAGTGTAACTTTCGGGGGGTGTTTACAACAACACCAAAATAACAAACAACACCCCCAT
>JACCDG010997569.1_pt1 | contig 11436 bp, 13 predicted proteins | sample 7442471 | NCBI WGS metagenome assembly JACCDG01 (sample SAMN15323444, study PRJNA562643) | freshwater metagenome | isolation source: river surface water | place: USA:Blue River Watershed | collected 2017-08-17
CTCAAACGGGCGTTTCTATGAAAGCACTTGGTGCAGGCCCATCAGAAAATGCTGATGAAAAACCTGCTGTAGTAAAAATTCACTACTAATTTACTATTTGGTCGCTTTCTTTTGTGCAGCTTCGGATGAATCAGCATAAGATTCTGGATTCGTTCGACGGTTGATTTGAGCGCCATTTGCCGTGATAAAGCACGCACCACTTGGACAATTCTCGCCTAAAACCATGGATGATGCTGAACTGGATCCAGGATTCACACTGTGATTCGCTGGATTTGGATCAGCAGCATCAATACCCGCGGCATGAGCCATCGCACCCAAAACAACTCCCAAAGCAAAAACGATCAAATATATTTTTTTCATTTTCCATCACCTTTCTTAGTTACTGTAAATTTCCGCACTGGCCGGAGCGATGATGTCTAAATAATTATTGAATGTACTTGCCACTTGCAATGCAATGTCGGGTCCTTCGGGACTTTCCACTTTATCAATATCTCCACCGGTTTTATAGCTGACCTTGATGGTTCCAAGTCCAGGGCGAGTCACTTTCGCAGGTTTGCCATATCTTTCTTCATATTCAATTTTTACCGTCTTCTTGGCCTGATCCAAAATCGAAGTGATGCGTCCTTTATTATCATAGGACATATTCACTTTTTGTCCTGAAGAATTATCGGCGTAAATTAAATTCCCTTTGCCATCATACTTGAAGGAATAAGTTCGAGTGCCCGTCTTCTTGCCTTTCCCATCATAGGAAATACTATCCAGCTTGCTGACTTTCTTGCTTTTTGAATCGTAAGTATATGTCAGAAAAGTGTAGGTTCCTTTTTTTGTCTTCGCTTGTCCGTTGGGATAATAAGTGTATTCGTAAGTTTCTCCATTACGACGAATTTTTGTCGGACGACCAAACAGTTCATGGTACTCAATTTCAGTTGAGTCTCCATTGACCACGCTGGAAACCTTTTGCATAACTTTCAATCCAGAAGAATTTGTCTTATACCAAAATTCATGACGACTGTTGTTGGTCACTTCCTTGCCACAAATTTTTTCAACCGTGGACCAGTAGTGATCATCAGGAGTCTTTTCATCAAATTCGTATTTATAAGTCTCTTTACATTTTTCACGATCCACAAAGTTTGTCACCCAGTCCCTTTTTGTATCGTAGGTTAATGCCACAGACGTGCCATCGGGATATCCTGCCTTGGTCATATTGTGAAGTTCATCGTATTCATAGGTGTATGTGTTCTTCCACTGATTTTTCACCCATACCAAATCATCATTGTTGGATCCGTACTTGTATTCAACTTCGATCCCATCGGGTCCTTGGACGGATTTCACTTTTTTCGCAGCATCATACCATTTGAAAGTTAATCGTCGACCATTGTTGTCGACCACTTCCTTCAATTTGTCTTTATCCCATTCGAATTTGATGTAGTTTGAGTTCTTGTCATACCAATTCAACATCTTTCCATCTTTGGTGAATTTCTGACTGGAACCATCGGCAAGATTTCTTGTGTACCCTTCTTTTGTCACAAGAATATTGTCCAGCTCTCGATCCCCAGAATATAGCGTGCTGCCTTCTTTCACGGGAGATTGAATTTTGAATTCACTGGCATACTGAGTACGAACGGTTTGATCTGCCAACATTTCTTTTTCAAGTTGTTTCAGTTTTTTTTCATCAAACTTTTTAGAAGTTTTCATGGACGTCACGATTGCAGATACTGTTTTCTCTATATCCTTTTTGGATGTTTGCTTTGTGTGATAAAGCACTTCTTGCCCACCACCACATTCGGTGACTTGAACTCCGCCCTCTGGTAAAAGTTCAAGTTTGGTCTCGAAATCAGAACACATTCCGAATCCAAAAATACTGCTGTAAAGACTTCGGCTGTTGTAAGTGCGCACAATTTTCAAATCAAAACCAGAACCTGGTATTTGAAGATCCACCCATGTGCTTGAGTAGTTGGCGTTTTTCATATCAACAACAGCAAAAGACACTGTTGAAAAAACAAGAACCCCTAATAGTAAAGAAAGTTGTTTCATCCTTGAACCCTCTTGTGTGCAATGACTCCGTCATTGAATTATTTCATTTATTACACTTCGATTTTAACAATTTTACGGATCATAAATCCACCAGTAAGTATCAAGGTGAACATGATAAAAAGGAAAAACAGGCCCAAGGTCGTGGTAAAAAGTGGCATGACGAACTGGGGGTCTGCATAATAAAAGACTATTAAAATGACAAAAGGAATCAGTGTAATAATAAAACCCTGAGCCACTCCCTGGGCCGTCATTGCCTGAATTTTCTTTTCTAACTTCTGACGTTCTCGAATTGTGAAAACAATGGTCTCAAATGTTTCTGCAAGATTACCACCGGTCTCTTTGAGAATATTAATTCCTGTCACAAACATTTGCATATCTGGCCTTGGAACACGTTCCGCTAATTCAATCAGAGCTTCCTCTAAAGAACGTCCTAATTGCACCTGCGATAAAACGGTTTGAAATTCTCGTGAAATTGGTCCTGGCATATTTTCCACAACACGCTCCATGGCCTGAGTCACTCCCAGTCCACTTTTTACTCCATTGGCCATAATTGTTAGACCATCCACCATTTGATCAACGATCACATTGCAACGATTTTCATAGGAATTTTTAATAAATAAGACTGGGATCGACCATCCAACCACTCCTAAGCTGATACCAAAAATCAGTCCCACTAAAATATTGGGCCAGAAGACCAACACCGCTAAGGCCGCAATTCCAAAGGACATCAGCATCAACATCCACTGCAATTTTTTGGGATCCATGGGTGCTGACATCAGTTGAAGATAGTTTTGCATTTTTTGCATTTGTCCAAGGCTTCTCTGTTGAATGATTTGAATCACTCGATCTGCAGAGAAATACACGGCAACGATCACCGATAAGACAACCAATGGATAAACGAACCATGCCTGCGTCAGCAAATTCATGATCGATCACCTCCGGTGCCCGTTTTTTTCGGAACACCCAATGGAGGTACCGCCATCGGAGGAGGTTGCGGAGGACGAATTCCAACAACAGAGTTCACTCCCTGCGTAGGAGGAGTCGGAGGAACTCCCGCTGGGTTCGCAGGACTGACAGCAGCTGTAGAGCTTCCTGCAGCAACATTTCCTCCTGGCGTGCCGGATGCTGTAGGTTTTGCTGAGGATCCTGTTGCCGGGATTGCCGCACTTCCGCCTCCACCAACTTTCACTTCTCCAGTGAAAATATCCCTTGGGATGATCACTCCTTTTTTTTCTAATTTTTCAATAAAAGTTGGAATATGTCCTTCGGATCGAAAAACCCCTTCAATGCGACGATTTTTATCCTGACCAGTTTCTTTGAATTTAAAAATTTCAGCCAAGGTCACAACTTCACCCTGCATGCCTGCCACTTCTGTGATGCTCATAATTTTACGAGATCCATCCGACAGACGAGATATTTGCACAATCAATTGCACAGCGCTGGCGATTTGTTCTCGAATAGCTTTCATTGGCAATTCCATCCCAGCCATGAGACACAGAGTTTCAAGTCGAGCGAGACATTCCCGAGGATTATTGGCATGTGTCGTCGTCATCGATCCATCATGTCCTGTATTCATTGCTTGCAACATATCTAGGGCTGCACCATCTCGAGTTTCTCCAACGATGATACGATCTGGGCGCATACGTAAAGCATTTCGGATCAAATCACGTATTGTGATGGCACCCGTGCCTTCCATATTTGCGGGACGAGTTTCCAAGCGCACAATATGGTCTTGTTGAAGTTGCAATTCCGCAGCATCCTCGACTGTCACAATACGATCTGTAGCAGGAATATAGGATGATAACATGTTCAACAAACTTGTTTTACCAGATCCCGTTCCTCCTGAAATCACAATGTTCAAACCATTTTCAACACAGATTCTCAGAAAGTCGATCATGGCTTTCGTGGCACTTCCAAACTCGATGTACTTTTCACCGGAAATTCCACCTTTTTTAAATTTTCGGATTGTGACGGCGGGTCCATCAATTGCCAAAGGTTCAATCACCGCATTCACCCGTGATCCGTCCTTCAAGCGAGCATCGACATAGGGAGTTTTTTCATCAATACGACGACCCAATGGTGTCACGATCCGTTCAATCACATTTCGTAAATGCTGATTGGAAGTAAATGTCACTCCCGACAATTGAACTTTTCCATTTCTCTCGATATAAATCTTCTTGTGACCATTCACCATAATTTCTGACACAGAAGGATCTGCCAGCAAATCTTCTAAAGCACCAAGGCCTAAGGCTTCTTCAATCACTTCTTTGATAATTTTTGATCGCTCTTCTCGACTTGCAGATGGAGCATCGCGGTCCACAATTTGAGATAAAACTTGCAGCGCTTTTTGACGTAAGGCTTTGTCTTTTGCTTCATCTCCAGCGTTGTCATTGGGGCTTTTCTTATCTAGCTCCATCGCCTTGATCAATTCATTATGAATACGAACTTTTAATACATTCAATCCATCAACACCCATAGGGATCCCTGTCCCCGATGACTTCGCAGAACTTTTTAGCTTTTGTAAAATACCGCCTGTCAACCGCCGAACCAACTCGTGATAGGACTGAGAAATGGGTGCACGATTATTTCCTAAAACAAAGGGGACAGATTTTTGCAAAGCTCCCATCGCCGAGGCCTCATCCGAAGGAATGGCAGCTAAAATGGGAAGTCGCAAATTTTGTGAAATCATCTGTGGAGTTAAGCCCATGTTCGAATTTTTATTCAGCACAAGTTGCATCATCTCTAAGGGATAGGTTGCAGATAATAGTTCATTCATCAGCTTCTGAGTTTGATTGACCACCAGAATTTCTGGAGTTGCAATTAAACACACGGCCGTTGCTTCATCTAAAAGTGCTTTTTGTAAACTTGTTATTTGATGACCCAAATCAATCACTAAATATTTAAAATGCCGACTAAAAACTTCCAGTTGTTTTAAGATCGCATCCGGTGAAACCTGAAGTGATTCTTCAGGACCTTTCACTGCTGGGATCAGCGCAATGGATCCAGAGGGGTGCATTGTCAGAACAGTGTTGAAATTGGCGGGAGTCAAGGCTCCAGAAAACTGAGCAATTTCATTCATATTTTTTATGGGGCGCACACCCAGTAAAACCTGAAGATCTCCTGCGCTATTTTGATCAGCATCCATCAAAAGGACTTGTGTCTTGAGTTCCATAGAAATGGCGCTGGCCAAATTGACAGCAAAGGTGCTTTTTCCAACACCCCCCTTACCTCCGGCCACTGCGATGACAAAACACGATGGATTGATAATCATGAAGTTTAATCCCTTAGCTTAAATTTTTTCTTAATTTTTTCAGCTCCTGCACTGGCTGAACTTTTTATGATCGGAGTCACAAAAACAACAAACTGTGATTGTTGCTTTTGAAATTCTTTCGAGGCGTATAAGCTAATAAGAATATTTCCAGAATTTTTCCCTGGCATTTTATTATAGCCTGACACATTTCGATTTGTAATTAATCCTCCGACGGCAGCACTCTGACCACTTCGAACAATAAGGGATGTATTCAATTCGTTTTTCGAAGTTTGAGGACCTCCATCCGTTTGACCAATATAATTGGACAAACTAAAATCCATATCTAAATTGATACTGTCAGAACGCTCTCCAAGCACCACGGGCGTGATGGCAGATTTGATCCCAACATCCACAAAACTTGTTCCTATCACATTGTCTTTGCCAACAGTTTGATAAGGTAATGCCTGTGTGGAATTTAAAATTCCTTTTTTCCCATCTTGAATAATCAAACTTGTGCTTTCTAAAATTCGAGCATGTCCATGTTCTTTTGCCCAATTTAATTTTGGCAAAAGATTGTTGATCACACCCGTGATCGAGCTAATCACACCACCAGATTGTCCACTGGAAGCACTGAAAGACATTCCAGATTTATCATCAATCATCGGAGTCCAGCCAATTTTAAAACCCTTATTATAATCTTTTTGTAATTCCACATAGTGAATCACAATTTGGATCATTTTCCCTGGAGGAGGTGGTGCCGATGGTTTAATTGAAATCAAATTGATTACACCTTCATTAGCAGGCTTACGTTCTTTGATTTTTCCATCTGCTACAGCTTGGTCAATAACAATGGGAGGTAAATAGGTTTTCGCAATGACTTCAGCCCTATTTCGTTCGTCTTCACTATTCACGGCTCCTTGAAGTAAAATTCGATCATTTACAGCTCGCACTTCAACTTCAGGATTATTAATATCTCGAGCAATAAATTCAGCAATCTTCTTTTGTGCTAGGGGTGATAAAGTAACAAGACTTGCAGCTTGATCTCCAAATTGAGAAACCACTGCATGAATGCGTCCCATATCTCGTGGTAAAAGAATCTGTCCATCCACAATAATCTTATTGTTGATGGTTTTAATTTGAATGCCTTCAATGTCACCCAAAAGCGATTGAATTTCATGTGCAACAGCATCCAATCGACTTTTCTTCACGACTAGACTGTATTCGACCAAAACTTTTTTTGTTTTCTTGTCTTTCACAACAAATGTAGCATCCCCTTCTTTAAAGGGACGAAAACGAAGTGTTTTTGTAATGGGATCAATCCCTACCTTCGTCATTGCCTTATAGGACCCAGAAAACTCAACATCTTCCGTCAGTGGAGGTAGTTTTTTATCTGTCTCTAACCCCAAAGTTAAAAGAATGTACTCTTTTTTACGAGTGTACATTTCATCATCTTCAGCAAAGACAAGCGTGGACATCATCAAGATGACCATTGCTAGCATTTTGTAAAACCGTTTCCCCATAAAATCCCCCTTCTACAAATCAATAAAGCGACCTTTAGTTTTACCCGACGATGACGAAGGTGCACGTCCTGAAGGAGCCGCCGACGGGGTTGATGTTGGAACTGATGGAACTGCCGTTGGCACACTTGGCGCTGAAGGCAATACCGCTTGTGGAATCATACTTGGAGCCACAGCTCCTCGAGCTAAAATAGAATCTGAACTGCTATTGGGTAAACTACTTTTATCTTTATCATTTGGATTACGAAGAGCAAAAAACAAATTCCCTGGAGATGTTGCCATAATATAGACAAGATCCTGGGCATCCCTCGGAGTGGCTTCAATGGTGATCGTCCCATACTTCGTATCACCTGTTAATGAAATTTGATTCACAGCTTTTGTTGAAGCATCATATTCAAAAACTCGTGGAATATTATTATTTACGTTCACACCTGTGGCTAAGACAATGATATCTTGCATGAGCAAAATAACTTCTCGTCTTTGATTCATGCCTTTTCCCGCTTCAATGGCAGAGTAAATATCTATTCGATCGCCAGGGCGAATCAGTTTGGAAACACCACGCACCTCATCCACAGGAATGGAAATAGCACGTCTCTGAGGAGACACCTGCAGTGCGATACCTGTCTCTGGTCCTGGAGTCAGTAATTTGGATGACAATATTTGCTCACCCTTTTTGATTGGAGCAGCAGCCACTTGTCCAAAAACTTGGGAAATATCTGTGGCAGCTCCTGGTTCAACAAAATCTTTCGGCTTCGCAATGACAGTTAACATGGTGTCATCGATGGTTTGCATTTCATTGATATCAATACTTGCCACAACAACCTGTTTCATCTCACCATATTTTGTTGTTGTTTCAGCTGCCTTTTCTTGAGTGTAGGAATACAACAAGAAGGCTGCAAAGCAACCTGCTCCAAGAGATATCCATAATGATCTTGCCTCGTTGTTCATATTACCCCTTACTGATCACCACACGCAGCTGTGACACACATCCCATAGCGAACCTTGATCCATACAGGATTCACTCCCTCTGTGATCACATCTGAAACTTTTTCACCAATTTTTGGAACTTCTGTATTATGAATATTCGCTGCCTGTTCATTGTATTCTTCCACTGGCATCAATAAGGAAATCGATCTGGATGTTGCCGTCCAAATTGTTTGATTTTGAATTTTTTCAGATACCACTCCATGCTGGCGAAAACCTGTTTTCTGATAATTTACATCCATTGATCCACCCCTTAGCAAAGTCAGGTCAGCTCGATTTTCAAATGTAGAAAATGCATAATTACGAGCCCCAATAGAATTTAAAATTCCAGAATGAACTACGCCGAAAAAACCAACTCCAAAACTTGTCAAAAGGAAAAAAATAATCATCAAAGGCACCACTTCCAAAATGGACATCCCTTTTTCGTTTTTTAAAATGTTGGATTTTTTAGACTTTAACATCCATTATCCTCCACTTCAAAATAGGCACCCATGTCTTGACCTTGAACTCTTTGAAATAAATTTCTAAGAGCATTCTTGCGATCAACAAACCACTGCTGACACTCTTGTTGAGAAACTTCACGAGTGAGAAAAGCCGTTATATTTGCTTGATAAGCATCTACGTCCTCACTTGTGCTTCCGATCAAGGGTAATTTTTTATTCATAATCTTTGCAGAAAGTTGCAGCCGTACACCATGCATGGCTAACAACTTTGCATCGGTCATTCCATAGTCGGTGGTAAAATCAGTTCCTGTCGCTCCACCGCTTCTCAGATCCGAGGGATTCATTTGCAATTCAAACCAACCATTATTAAAAAAAGAGGACAAATTGGCATCCGCACCGGCCGTCAGACTTTTAAATTTTCTTTCTGCCATCGATCGATTTTCAGCGATCGTCAAATGAGCCGCCGAATGGGATCGCGCTGTTGCAAAAGCGACATATTGGGAAACTTCAATGGCCACCAAACTATAAGATAAAGAAAACAAAAGAATTCCCATTCCAACCATCATGACCATGGAAAAAATAAAATCCACGGTCGCAATTCCTGATTGCTCCGAAGATTTTTTAAATTTTTCCATCGACATTGTTTTCTTCATCTTTTTCCTTTTTTTAATCGCCTGTTCGATTGGATCGCACACGTCGGAATGTTCCTGGATGCATGGGTCGAGTATCTTTTACCGATCCCCACACTCCATTTTCTGCCATACCTGCAATATTGCTCCAGGGACTATGAAAAATTTTTTTCACCACTTCTTTCGATCCAAGTCCGTTTTTCACAAGCATCACAAGACTGACAATCACAAAGATAAGAAGTACAGATTCGATAACAGCCTGACCACTTTGCGGGTTGATTGAACGAGGACTCATAGCCAACCTCCGCCGCTTTTTTGTAAGAGAAAAGAGGACAAGTATCCAATCAACAAAGCAACTGTATAGGGAATCCGGTGCAATGAATTTTCTTTTGGTCGAGTTCGAAGTAAAAGCATACCTTGCAAATTCGCCCACATGCTTGAAATATTATTTTTTAAAATCACAGAAAATAAACCCAACAATCCACCCCAGAACAAGCTTGCAAGAATTGTCAGAAATAGCTGTTGGCTAGACATCAAAGGTGCAACTGCAATCATGAGTTTCACATCGCCAGCAGCAACGGCCTTCAGTGCATAAATTGGCAAAAAGAAGGCAAATGCTAAACCCCATTGAGCCAAGACGACCTGCCATGCTCCCAGTCCATCCGCAACCAATGTGAGAGTGGCTGCAACCAACATAGAAACTAAGAAAATTTTATTGGGGTACTTTTGAGAAGACAAATCTGTCCCCATGCCCACCATCAGTAGAGCCAAGGCCAGTAAAAATTTTGGATCCTGAATTGGAAGATCCATTTTTATCCCCTTATAAAAACCTTCATTGCGGCGGCGCAGACCACTGCAATGATTTTCCTTTGTCTTTAAAACCTGAACCCGTTTCAAGTTGTTGCTCGATACGGGCTCCAAGCCGTGGACCTGCCTCTTTGAAGGATCGCTGAGGCACCAACACAACGGCTTTCATCAAGTACATGACCGTAAGAATGGCGAGTAAAATATATTCGACGGTCATCTTTCACCTCGAAACTACTGAGCAGCTTCGTCGATTTTTCCACCAAGCGTTCCAATCATCCCATCAATTTTACCTTTGATTTGACTCTTGAACGCGACAACCAAACCAACAACGATCACCAGCAACAAAACGTACTCGACCATTCCTTGTGCGGCTTCGTCTTTCCAAAATTTTTTCAAAAACACTTGTGCTTTTTTCATAAAGTCTCCTTTTGTGAATCACCTTTGTGATACAAACCCATTGGACCTATCGGCTAAATTTGGGATTTTCATAAGGGTAAAAATGCAAGATTTCTGTCTCATTTTAAGACTTTCTGAGAAAAGTTCCGTTGACAAAGAGGGGACCCCCTCATTAGCCTTAGAGGATGTTCAGTCGGCCCATGCTTATTTTATTCGTTTTATCTGTGATGCTCTTCTTTCTGGTGAATGCCTTTGTGGCCTAGACCAGGGTCTTTTTGACTTGCGCATACCATCATGACGACTTTCCGGATGCCCTTCGGCCTGTTCTATTGTAATTACGGATTGGCCGGGTCCCACACGAAGACGTTTTTGACGAATCCCGCTAGGTCCGAAAGGAAGCAACGGCACTCGAAGACTCTTGCGATGTGGGGTGCCTGGCCACTTTTTTTCCTATTCACTTTTTCATGTTTTTTCTGGGGGTTTGCCTATGTCTTATCAAGTGATTGCACGCAAATGGCGTCCGCAGTCTTTTGGTGAACTGGTTGGGCAAAATCATATTTCTCAAACTTTGGGCAATGCTCTAAAAAATGGACGGGTCCCCCATGCTTTGCTTTTCACAGGACCTCGCGGAACAGGAAAAACATCTTCAGCTCGTATCTTAGCAAAAAGTTTGCGTTGTCCTCATGCTGTGAATTTTGTTCCATGCAATGTTTGTTCGGAATGTTTGGATATCACTCAGGGGCGCGCCGTCGATGTGATCGAAATTGATGGAGCCTCGAACAACGGTGTTGATGCCATTCGAGAACTTCGCGATACCGTCGGATACATGCCGTCTTCAGGCCACTATAAAATCTATATTATCGATGAAGTCCACATGCTTTCAACCAGTGCCTTCAATGCTCTTTTGAAAACCCTGGAAGAACCACCAGATCATGTGATTTTTATCATGGCCACCACCGAGGTTCATAAAATTCCTCAGACGATTTTGTCTCGCTGCCAACGCTTTGACTTTCGTCGCATCACAACTCGTCAGATCACGGATCGTTTAAAATACATCTGTGAAAAAGATGGCGTCAGTGCCACAGATGATGCTTTGTGGTTGATCGCAAGGCAGGGCGATGGGTCCATGAGGGATTCACAAAGCTTGTTGGATCAGGTCATCACTTTTGCCAACGGGCCTTTGACTCGAGAAAATGTCACAGAAATTTTAGGTCTGACAGATCGTGCTCTGATTTTAGAAACTCTTTCTGCTTTGATGGATCGAGACACCTCTGCGATTTTGAAAGTTCTTCGTAAATTTCACAGCGCTGGTTACGAAGCTCATCTTTTTTCTCAAGAACTTTTAGAAAACCTAAGGCATATTCTTTTATTGAGAC
>JACCDG010665425.1_pt1 | contig 11435 bp, 25 predicted proteins | sample 7442471 | NCBI WGS metagenome assembly JACCDG01 (sample SAMN15323444, study PRJNA562643) | freshwater metagenome | isolation source: river surface water | place: USA:Blue River Watershed | collected 2017-08-17
CGGCGTCCTCCGTCTCGTTTCCTCATCTGAATGAACCCTACCAGACATAACGCTTGCATGCAATTCTTATTTGCGCTACATAATTATTATGCCCACAAAAGACAACATCATCGGCTTCGTGCGCGATCTCCCCCGGCTGTCCGATCGTCACCAGATCAGCGTCATGGAGCAGTATGGCATCCGCAATCTGATCATCGAAGGCCGCCGCGTCTCGGTCGGCGGTGGCCACACTGTCGAGGGCTGGAACACTCTTGTCATGAAGACGAAGGCGGGAGACACAATCGCAGTGGCGCGCACGCGCGTCCTTGTTCCGGCTCAGGTGTCGCGGTTCCGCCATCAACTGAACGCCGCCTTCAATGAGCTTGAAGACAGGGGCGTGAAGGGCCGCCAGGTGATCGTGTGGGACCTCGAAAATGGCTGGCGCAGCAAGACAAAATCACAGATGCGGATGATGCTCGCGCAGGCCGAAGACGACTTCCAAAACGTCGCGCGGTACGCGGGCGCCGGACAGCCGCCGAAGAACTGGAACGATGCAGAAAAGGCTTTGGTCGAGCAGCATTGGCCCAACATTCGGCGACACAGGACGAACGGTCTCGCTGTTGATGCGATCCGAAAAGACGCGAAGCGGCTCGGCCTAACGCGACTGACGCAGGTCGAGGATTACGACATACGCAATCACTTTGGCCCGAGCGGGCGAGCCCTGGTGAAGCGGAAACCCCGCGACGAGTGAGGAGCAGTTATTCGAAAATCCCGAATAACTAGAAACGCTGAGGGAGGCAGGGCATGAGACACAACGACGATGAAGTGTGGCGCTCTCACGGAGAGCGCGAGGGGTGGAGCCTTCCTTTTGTGAGGCCGTGGCCGTTACGCTTGCCTGTAATCCGCACTATTCGCGCCGTCTGGTTCTCGTGGCGCGTCGATAGCCATGCGCATGCGTGGGGTTCCATCGGCATCGGATGCGGGGGCATTCAACCTTATGACGGATGGGTGCTCTACGCTATTGCGACCGGCAAAGCGTGATGACGGGGCAACAAAAAAATCTTCGTCTCATATATTTTCTATATTGACATGGTGCAGCTTGGCGCGTATAAAAAACATACGCAACGCGGCAACCGCCGCCAACCCTGGAGGCCACCATGCTTCGCATTCAGACCCTCGCCGCCCTCGCCCATCTGATGGGGCTTGCTCCGGCGGATGCCGTTGCGCTGCCAACCGTCATCACGGTTTCGGCCGGCAAGGTTCGCATGAGCGAACCGGACTTCATAGCTGAGGCGATCAAGAATGCGCCACTGCGCGCATACCTCGCCGAAGTGTGCAGCAAAGCGGCGAAAGCCGCTTAATTCGGAGATCGGTCATGAAGGCCATAGACCTTAACTGGAAGACCACCGAGCACACCGGCAAGTCGCAGCGCGACATCCGCAAGGGAATGACGCTGTACTATGCACTCTTCGGCAAATGGTCACGGTTCTCCATCGAAGAGATTTACCAGCGGCCTTCCGTGCATGGTGAGCTTGCACCATCCCTGTTCATTTTGCGCGACGCGCACCGCGTAACGGATGCGCAAGTGCGCGCGGGCGAGCGCCCTCCAATCGTGGCGCGTTCTGATGTCGCCCAGCGGCTAGTGGACTACGCGATGGACATCGAGCGCCAGGACAAGAGCGCGGCATGAATTACAGGCAAGTTGAACTTGGTGAAGAAAATCGTAAGGCCGTGCGGCAGTGGTTTACTAAGCACCTGTGCGGCACGCAGCGTGAGTGCGCAAAGGCGCTCGGGCTCAGTGACATGGCAGTAAATCGCCATGTGCGAGCGATACGGGCTGAGTGGCGAAAGCCGACACGAAGTCGGAAGACGTAGAGACAACAATGGAGCGACAGGCATGCACGATCTGATCAGAGCGTTGAAGCAGGCCGCTTATCACACAGCAGATCGAGAACGGATCGACGTTGAAGCGACGCCAGAATGGCGCGCGCAGGCAGAGATTGAGGCATGGCGGTCGGTCATGCCTCAATATGAGTTCCGCGACGGAGTGATCCATCGCAGGCCGGAACATCTGCCGCCGACATCGATCGCGAGAAATTGAAGGAGGCAGGGCAATGAAAGACGGGCTTATCGCGCCAGGATCGTTCTGGATGGTTTGGGACCCGCAAGGGCGATCTCCATCGCATCGTCACTCGTCACGCGACGCGGCAGAAGCCGAGGCCAAGCGTCTGGCCGCTATGGTGCCAGAGCATTCGTTCGTTGTTCTGGAGGCGCTACACGCCTACCGCGTCAAGCGTCCGGAGCCGCCGCCAGTCGAGCAGATCGACTTGGCAAAAATCAACTGGGACGAAATCCCGTTCTAAGAAGCCTAAGGAGGGCCGCAGTATCTTGCCTATGATCTGGATCGCCTCGCCGCATTCTTCCGCAAGATAGGCCAGCCGTTCGGCCTCGGCTGGCGTCAGTTCGTTGAAGTGTGTCATGACGCGGGGCATCTTTCTCTTGGCCTAGCCGACAGCGTCCATGAGGCACTGCATCAGCGCCTCACATTCCGTCACTGACAGGCGCAACACCAATGCCTTGCCCTTATCGTTCGGTCTGTGAAATTCGATCCGGTAATCATCCTCGCCCCCATCATCGACGATCACGACAGAATGGCCGTGCTTGATTTCAGCGCATGCGATCAGTTCGTATGAGTCTGCCATGGCGGGGTTCTCTCCATTGAAATCGCCAGCGTGCGGTGCGGTCGAACCGTAATCGACACCTGTGCCCAGGTCGTCGGCCTACCCGGATTTCGTCCGACCCATTCCTCGACTGTCTCTGCGGACACAGGCGAGACGTCCCGTGCTCCCCGCATTAATCGACCGCACCGCACGCTGGCGGGGCTACTTTCCTTTGTCGTTGATCTCGACTTCCTGAACCACGCACTTGCAACCGTTCTCTCGGGCGCATTCCCATAGCGACCAGTGAGCCCGCTCCAGCCCTTTGCGCATGAACTGCGGGACTATAGCCGCGACGAACGACATTTCAGCCCCACGGCGGGCGCGGACTTCAGCTTCGTGGCCGGAGCACACTGTCGCCGTGCTTTCCCATACGCCGTTCGGCGTCTCGATTATTGCCATGAACGCCTTCGCCATCGGGCTTCATTCCCTTATTTCGTTCAATTGGTTCTGGCGACGATCTTGCCAGTTGTCTTGTCGATCAACACCAGTTCAAGCAGTGGCCTTGGTTTAGGTCCTGCGAAGCGCGCCCGACATACGCCGCGCACCTTATCCCTGCCACCGGTCGTCGCGCCACATGCCGGGCAGGGAATGTCATCGTTGGCCGGGTCGCGGTCATCGGGGAGATCGTCAGGGCAATAATCTGGACGTGTCATCGGGCCGTCCTCCTCTTACACTTCGTCGATGTAGGCGACGGCGTCCGGCGTGAAGACCTTCAGCGCATCCGCGAGGGTGGCAAATTCTTTGATCGCGGGGTGCGCGCACTGGTCGTCGAATAGGGCCACCGGCTCGTCCTGCATTCCCATGGCCGCGTAAGCGACCATGATCGCTTCCTCAGGATTTGACGCATCGACCTCGCCTAGGTCGCGGCCGGACTTGGTGGTGATCGCGTAGCGTGTCATCGGGCAATTCTCCATTGGCGGCCTCGCCGCAACTCATCTTGAATACACCATAGCATATCGTTGTGCTTGACGCAATACCGATTGCTAGCGTACATTACCGTATGAACAGATTTCGCATCGGCTGGGGCGTTCCCTCGCCACGACATCCGGCAGATCCTATGCGCGCCCGCCTCATGAAGGAGGGGCGGTGCGATCGCGTGTGGCTACTCGGCCAGCGGTTGCAGTCGGGCAAGCGCGTCACGCGCGAATGGCTGAAGCAGGACGTGCGCAGGGGTGACGTAATCGTCGTCACGGACCCGCGAATGGTGATGACCGATGGCAACGGCTCGCCGCGTCGCCGCTTGTTTGCCGGCCTGCGATGGTTTGACGGCATGGGCGCGACCGTCGAAGTGCTCGGTGGCAAAATGCACACACGCAGTCAGGACGCGCGGGACTTGCTGATCGAGGCGGCGCTTGACGCCGTTGCCCGAGCCTCGCGCGGCGAAGGTGGTGGGCGGCCGAAAGAGCCATTCGCCGAGGACGAATTGCAGTGGATCGAACCGCTGTGGCGCTCGCTCGCGATCCCGACGAACGACGCCGCGCGTGATATGATCAGAGCAGAAGCAGCAAAGCGTGAGAACCGCTGGCACAAGATCACAACGCGGCAGATCAATGCCCGGCTCGGCGCGTCCGGCCGGGCGATGTTGAAGCGCAAACCTGCCCGCAAGGGCAAGACCAAGTAGGAGACTCATCGTCTCCCCCATGATCTCGACCTTCTATGCTCTGACGGGACGGTGTGACGGATGGCTTGCCGCTTGATCTTCGCGGCGGTTCCAACGTCGCTCTTGGTCTTGATGATGTGACAACCAGAACAGATCGGAGCGAGGTTGCTGTCGTCGTCGCTTCCGCCCGTAGCCAGGGCGATCACATGGTCAATCTCATAGTCATCGCCTGGGCGTAGCTTGCGCTTGCACTCGTGGCACTTGCCGTCATGGTCGGCAAAGATGCGGGCCATGCGAGCAGCATGCATGGACCCGCGTTTGTCGTGCGCGAATGGATTAGACATGGCGCCACGCCTTATTTTCTTTCATTTATGCGACCTTCTCACGCTTCATGCGTTCAACCGGAACACCGATCACCGTCTCGATGATCTCCGATGCTGTGTCGAGAATGCGCTTGAACTCGTCTTCCTTGCACTTATTCCAGGCAATCGATTTCGGCCGGTATTCTCGAATGCTTTTGGCCGTCGTCGTGTAGAACGTTTCTTGATTGCCGGACTCAAGAAAGAATTTCAGAGCGGTGACGACGATGCGCTTATTCGGACCCTCGATTGCCAGTTCCCGCATTGTACACCATCCAGCCTTGTAGATCAGCCATTTCGGTAGTGTCTCAGTTTGAAATTTATCGAGGCCGACGGCTAGAAATAGCGTGGCTTGGCAATGCTCGATCAAGTGACGCGGCTCTGCCTCCGACTGCGATCAGTTCGGAGGAACACCGATGACAGACGTAAACCTCCGTTCGACCAGGGGGCTTTATCTCAGGCTGGAGATGAGACTTCTTGCCGTCGGCGTAGCAGTTTGCGCATATCCAATGCGGTGGCTCTCCCGCACGCATGGATTCCTTCACGGCGTAAGCCATGGTGCCGTTCCCGAGTTCTTTCAGTTCATAGCGCTGCTTCTCTGCCGCCCATGCTTCCGCGGCAGCCACTTTCTGTTCAAGGTCGCGTATCGTCTCGATCAGCGCCGAGCGCTCCTCGTTAGCCGTGAACACGCGACCATTGGCGTCAAGGATTGCGGACTGGAACTCGAGGACCTTAGCTTGGAAGGCCGCACCATCGCGCAGACCTACCATCGTCTTCGCGATGTCCTTCGCCGTATTGAGCGACGACAGTAGAGCTGCCAATTCACCGACCATTGTGACCCCTCTCTTGCTTCTTGTAGGTCTTTGGACGTCCAGGCTTTGGTGCCGTGGCGTCGACCATTGCCACGATATCCTCAAGTCCCATCAGCTTGTCGGTGATTCCTGCGGCCATGGCTGGGGTGACTTTAAGTGTCTTGTGGATGCGACAGAAGTTATAGAACACGAAGTAGAGCGAGATCGCGTAGATGTGGCTTTCCAGCTTTTTGGAGAAGCCGTTCGTCAACCGCGTGAAGCGACGCATGCTCATGCGCATGGTCAGGTTCTGACGCTCGACGAATGACGTGCTGATGTGCTTGTCGTCGGGCTTGCCCTCGATCGGCGTCTTGATGATGCCCGTGCACTCGGCAGGGCTGTAACGTCCCTTGGCGCTTTCAGGCGAGGCGCCGTAGATCTTCACGAGTTGGGCATAGTCCACATCGGCACCGAACGCGCCCTCGATGGCTTCAAGATAGGACTTGAGGCCGTCCGTCGTCAGTTGCACGCGGGTCGCCAGCCGTTCGGCAACGCCATCCACGAAGAACTTGGCGGTTTCGCCGCTGCGATCGCCGACATACCACTGGATGATGAGCTTGCTATCGGCGTCGATCGCCGTCCACGTCCACGTGTCGCCTGCGCCTTCGACGGGCTTTTTCATCGCGGCGACGTTCTTCTGTTTGGCGGCGGTAAAACTCCAAATCTCATCCATCTGCACGCGCTTGGACTTTACGTCCCGAACGGCCTTGTCGTGGAAGGTCATGCAAACCTTGCCCGCGTCCTCAAGGATCTTCGCGACCGTGTTGATCGACACGTCGCAGACCCGCGAGATCGACCGCATGGACGACCCCTCGCAGAGCATGGCGAGGATTTGGACGCGCTTGGATGTGGGAAGCTTGTTCATGCCCATAATATATGAACTTTTATGCTTAGCGTCAAGTGATTTGTTTGTTTTAATTGTTCTCCGTAATCTGAGCAGCCGAATCGCTATTGCGCTCCCATGGATGTTGACTTATATGTCAATAGTCGAACATATGCAAAGGCTACTCGAAGATGGCTCATTGGTCCGCCATGCACCTTATCGCCCTATGGTCCGGATGCGGGAGGTGGTTCTAATTGCGGATTTACACGAACGGATTCATCATCCAACGAAGCAGGAAGTGGTTCGGATGGAAAGATTGCGTGCACAGTTGGATGCCTTCTGTCGCGGCCAGTACATTGTCGTGGGAAGCGGCAAAGAAAACAGTTGCCAGATCAAGCACCTCACTCCGGAACGCGACCAAATCTGGGAACTTCGGAGCCGATCACCCAAGCCCAGCCTGCGGCTTTTGGGCGGTTTTTCTGTCCTCAATGAGTTTGTTGGAATATCTATGCACGATCGCAATGCGCTTGGCGCGGAAGGATCGCGTGAATGGCGTGACGCTATTCTTTCGGTCAAGCGTGAATGGCGCCGTTTATTTCTCACATATCCACGCATGGTAGGCAGTGATATAAATTGCTACATCTCGGAGAACGTCCTTGACTTACGCTCCTTCTCTTAACTCTAAAGGCGCAATCTCAACCGCCGATTTGACTTACGAGCGTGAACGGTTGCGTCTTTTTATACATGATGCGGTCTTGCATTCTTTTATGCAACAGGTGCAGCTTTGTGGATTGACGCGGGCCGAACTGGCCCGACGCCTCGGAAAGAAGCCCGAGCAGATCACTCGATGGCTGGGCGGTCCCGGCAACTGGACAATCGACACCATGGCCGATCTATTGTTCGCGTCCGGGATAGATCCAACGTCCATCTTTCACGATCGCCTTTTATCTAAGACAGATGAACTCCCGTCGTCGAAAGCCATGCCTTCTACCGCACCTCGCCGAGAAGCCATTACAGCGCGCGCATCTGCAGCCCAAGCAATATCGAATATCAAGAAGGTGCCTGACCATGGAACTTCTTCTTATAGAACACTCTCGTTTGGTCGAATTGCTCATGGCGACACGCCCAGCGGGGCCGCTTCCGCTGCCAGCCATCATTGATGCCATTCAAGGTATTTTTGGTTTCGAAAGTCAAACGACTCCGCATGAAAACGCACGAGAAAAAGGCCTCGTTTTCGCCAACGGCTCCTACAATGGTGTCGCGATCGATTCTTTGGCATTCCATGATGATGGTCTAGTTTGGGATGCGCGGGTCGATACAGATGTGCTGCATGAGGTGTCAAATCATCTGAAAGATGTTGCTCAAACGAAGTACGGTTACAAAATAATAAAGACTCGGAAAGCATCAGTATTTCACAAAAGCGCTATTATGGTGCACGCATCGCATGACCTGCTGTCTGGCCTAGAGGCGTGGGCAGAAGCGAAAAATCTCTTGGAGAAGGCGTTCGAAAAAGAGCACGGTTCAAAAGCGTTATTCGTTGCTTCTGGCATGGCCATGACCGTGGACCCGCTCAAATCTGTAGTGCGCCCAGTGCCGTTTCGGTTGGAAAGAAAGGACGGTGTGGAGTTCGGATTCAATCACTACTTTAGCGAAGCGCCGGTTTCCACGAAGGCCCACCTTGCTATCCTTAAAGCAATTGAAAAACTTACCTAGGTAACTTCCAGCGTTTTCTTGCGGCGGCACGCGCGACGGCCTTTCTCGCCTCTGGGGTCATTGACTCGGCCCGCGCCTTCCCGCCTCGACGCCCAAGACTGACGGCGGCCTTGTCCTTGCCGTCGTCAGTCAGTTCCTCGACTTCTTCGCCCGTGGCTAGACGAGCGACCTTGATAGCGTTGCCGATCACGTCGGCGGGGCGCTTCTCTCCCTTGGGGCCTTTAGGCATCACTTTACCTCCCGGATAAAGTCCGCCCCTTCAATTTCTGAGTGATCGTCCATGTAAGCGCCGACATCCGAAACGAGTTGACCGTAGGCAACGGCATCGTGATCGGGATCGTCTGGACGTAGACTCAGATCCGTCACAACAAACAGACGGGTCTTGGTATTCGTCGTTGCCCGATCCACTGACAGTATGATCCTGGCATCTATGACATGTGAATTTTGGATTTTGACCATCGCTCGGCTCCGTGCTTTGCGCTAAGCATAGCACGGAGGTGGGGCTAGTGACACCCACTGTCAACATCGGTCAAATTTCAAACTGAGACACTACCCGTCTGCAGGCGACAAATCAGCAGCCTCCAGAGCGCCTGGCCTGTCCAACAATGGGTGCTCGTAGACGTGCCGCAGCCCCGTGACGCTGCGAGGCATCAGGCACACATACGGCCTAGCCCCTGGGGCCACGGGCAGCGATAGAAATGGGTCTACGATCCCCAGAATGTCGCCATCGATTGCAGGACCAACGCGGCCATCCGGCAGAAGACGCACGCGCTGAGCGGGATAGAGCATAGTTGCAGCTTCGAGAGGCACAACAGCAACGTGCGTTGCGTCTCGACCCGCATTTGGCGGCGGCATCTGCCCGAGCACTGTGTCACTCATGATTTTTTCACTCCGCTGCTTCGATCTGAGCATCCCGCTGAGCGGCCTTCTGTCGAACCGCCTCGAACGCCTTGTGGAACTCAAAATATTCGCTGCCGTTGCGGGCCTTGAACTCGGCGCGCGACATCTCGTTACGCTGCCACCAAACCGCTATCTCCATGGCGGTCCTGTCGTCGGCGCCAGCCCACTTCAGAACCGCATCGGAAAACTGGCCGTCAGGAACGCGCGCGAGTTTTCCGCCGTCACCCCAATCGATCGTCACGGCGTTCTTTCCGCCGATCAGCGCAAGCTTTGCTTCGGAAGCCGCAGCGTCCGCCATCTCGGTTGCGGTCAAGTCGAGCACTTCGGCTCGGTCCAGCTCGCCTTCAGCGTAGGTGCCTGCGAAGTCGTCAGGCCATCCGCGCCGCAAGGCCTTGGCCTCGGCGCACTTCTCGATCATCACGCGGCCCATCTTGCGCCAGCCGTCCTTGGCAGGATCGAGAACCTGCTTGGCTCCAGGCTTCAGAACGCCGTTCTTATAGTCAGAATAGGAACCGTACGGCCAAACGATCGGTGCGAACTCATCCCAATAGGCCGTCTCTGAGAACGCGAACCACTCACCGTGCGTCCGCTTGAACACGGTCGCTTTCGCGTAGACGATGCCGAGCGGGTTTGTGTCGGGGTTGCGCGCAGTTTCATCATACGCGATCTCACTATCACCAGGGCGATAGTTGCCCGTGCGCTCGGCTATCGAGCGATAGCCGCCGATGCCGATAACAGGCACCATTTGCCGCTTGTCCGGCTTGTCCTTGGAGAACACGAAGGCGTAAATCTGCCGGCGCAGAGGGTCGAGCTTTAACGACTTGCAGATCGATATGAACCAGTCGAACTCTCCGAGATGGAGGTTCGTGCCATGGCTGTCGCGGTCGCAGTCCTTGGCGACGGTCTTTCGGATAAGATCGAGCTGGTTCTTGTTCCAGACGGTCACGGCGTTCATTTGAAGCTCCAGGAGAGGGTTTCGCCGCCGTTCGACAGGATCGCACCGGGGATCGTGGCTCCAGCCTTCAGAGCGTCGCCGATGGCTTTCTTGTCGAGCTTTGGAGGCTGTGGCTTCCAATAGTTCGGCGGGATGTTGGCTTCCTCCATCACGGTGACGGAGGGGGGCATGGGACGGATGGACAAGGTTGCCAAAGGCCGCGCCAGCTTACGTTGTTCCGCGACCGACATGGCCAGGAGAACTGCCTGCCTGGTCATGTCGATGCGATGCTGTATCCGCTCCAGACGGTGCCCCACTGTTGCTAGATGCGCCTTCAGCGCATCACAATGAGCCATGTCCAGAGCGACCTTCGCAAGCGTGTGGTCGATGGCCTCGATCAGGTTGGTCTCGCCTTCGATCATGTCGGCAACCAGCGTTTCATCATGCGCTTGATCGATATCCTTCAACGTCGCTTTCAGGAGACGGGCGGCTTCGATCTCTTTGGATAGCACAGGCGCGTCGCTCATTTTGGCCTCCCCTTTCTCTTGCGGTTCGCGTCGTCGATGACCTTCTCGACATGGGCCTGGGTCCGCATCATCGGCTTCGCGATGTGGCGCTTGGTCAGTCCCTGGTCGGACAACTGCATGATTTGCCGCCGCCGCTTGCTGTGCCATTTGAGGTCACCCAACACACTCGACATAGGATCGCCCTCACAGCATCTCGCTCGGCAGCAGCCGCCCATAGTAGGGATCTGGCTGCTCATCCCTGGCAATGCACTCGCTCTCGTGGGCTTCGATCTCCTCCGCGTATTGCTTGGCGATAGCGTTCGCGATCGGCCGGAAAATCAGCGCATACCGCGTGTCGATGCTGCTGATCTTGAGGCCGACCGGGCCGGGATAGCCGGGGCCAAACAGCGTTACCTCGTTGACCGTGCCGCAGTCGGAGACCACCGCCGTCATCTCGGCGCAGATCGTCACCGGACAGCCGGGAACAAGTTCCACGCCGTCGAGCTGCTCGATGTTGATGTCCATGCTCATGTGTGCCTCCTGTGAAAATCCACGGCCGCGAGCGTCAGATCAATTTGCCCCCTGATCTGGGCTCGCGGCCGCTCCTCCCCCGCGATACGGGGAGTAGAAATTAAGATGGTTCAACCGCCGTCACGGGTGCCGTGCGATCAACGGGCCTTTTGCGATGCCGTTGTGACTTCAATTGTCGAGCCAAAAAGTCGCGAGCCTCGGCCACGGCGTCGTCGCTTTTGTCAACTTTCTCACTGGTGTAGTGCGGCGCCAATTCATATCGCACGCAATAGAATTCGACTTCACCACTGGTGGCAGATCGCACAGACACTGCGATGTCTGTGTTTTCCTCCATGTACTCCAAATCTTCGCAGTGTTTGTCGCTAACCCAGACGCGCACAGCCTCTTCCGTGTCGTATTCTCGTGACCACAAATCCTTGGCGGATTTCTCGCCATCCTCAGTGCGCCAGATGCGGCCCATAAGGCGGCATGAACACTGCTTGCTCAGCACCATGTAGCGAGAACATCGCGGGCAATAGC
>JACCDG011260651.1_pt1 | contig 11435 bp, 9 predicted proteins | sample 7442471 | NCBI WGS metagenome assembly JACCDG01 (sample SAMN15323444, study PRJNA562643) | freshwater metagenome | isolation source: river surface water | place: USA:Blue River Watershed | collected 2017-08-17
CATCGGGGTTTCGTAAAAGATCCTGACCGAACAGCGCGATGCCCTGCGTGCCCGCGTCCAGGCCCTGGTCGGCGCCGACGGCGGGGGCTTCATCCTGCGCACCAACGCCGAGGATTCGAGCGACCAGGAACTGCAGGAGGACATCGCCTACCTGCGCAAGACCTGGGCCCGCATCAAGGAGGCCTCCACCCGCTTGCCGCCGCGCTCGCTGTTGCACGAAGACCTGACCTTGCTGCAGCGTGTCCTGCGCGATCTGGTGGGCGAAGCCACGCAAAGCATCCGCATCGATTCGCGCGAGCAGTTTGACCGGCTGCTGGCCTTTGGCAAGGAATTCATGCCCAAGGCGGCCGAGCGCCTGCAGCTCTACAAGGGCGAGCGGCCGATTTTTGACCTTTACGCGATCGACGAGGAAATCGCCCGGGCGCTGGGTCGCCGGGTGGATCTCAAGTCGGGCGGCTACCTGATCATCGACCAGACCGAGGCGCTGACCACCGTCGATGTCAACACCGGTGGCTATGTGGGGGCTCGCAATTTTGACGACACCATCTTCAAGACCAATCTGGAGGCGGCGCAGGCGATTGCCAGGCAATTGCGCCTGCGCAACCTGGGCGGCATCGTCATCGTCGACTTCATCGACATGAGCCGCAACGACCACCAGGAGGCGGTGTTGGCCGAGCTGCGCAAACAGCTCGCGCGTGACCGCGTGAAGACGCAGGCGGGCGGTTTTTCTTCCTTGGGCCTGCTGGAGATGACGCGCAAGCGCACCCGCGAGTCGCTGGCCCACATGCTGTGCGAGCCCTGTCCGAGCTGCCAGGGCAAGGGCATTGTCAAGACGCCACGCACCGTGGCTTACGACATCCTGCGCGAAATCCTGCGGGAGGCGCGGCAGTTCAACCCACGCGAATTCAGGGTGGTGGCCGCGCCGGCCGTGATTGATCTGCTGCTGGACGAGGAAAGCGCCCACCTGGCGGGTTTGTCGGACTTCATTGCCAAGCCCATCTCCCTGCTGGCCGAGGGCGGCATCGGGCCCGAGCAGTTCGACATCGTGCTGCTGTGAAAGCGCTCAGGCGGCGGGCTCTGACTTGCTGAATTCGCCGCGCTGGTGCAAGCGCGCATAGGCACCGCCCGCGCTGAGCAAAGCCGCCGGGCTGCCCTGTTCGATGATGCGGCCCCGTTCCATGACGACCACGCGGTCGGCGTGCTCGATGGTCGAGAGGCGGTGGGCCACGATCAGGGTGGTGCGGCCCTGCATCAGCCGCTGCAGGGCCTCCTGCACCAGGCGCTCCGATTCGTTGTCGAGCGCGGAAGTGGCTTCGTCCAGGATCAGCACTGGCGCGTCCTTGTACAGGGCCCGTGCGATCGCCAAGCGCTGACGCTGACCGCCCGAGAGCTGATCGGCGTTGTGACCGATCAGGCTGAGCATGCCCTGCGGCAGCTGACGGACATGGTCCCAGAGCCGGGCGGCTTCCAGGCAGGCCTGGACCCGGTCGAGATCGGCCGACTCGCCCAGGGCGACGTTGGCCGCCACCGTGTCGTTGAGCATGACCACATCCTGGCTGACCATGGCGATCTGGGCGCGCAGGTCGTCGAGCGACCACTGCGCAAGCGCCACGCCGTCGAGCAGCACCTGGCCGGCATCGGGCTGCACAAAGCGCGGCAGGGTTTGCACCAGCGTGGTCTTGCCGGCGCCGGAACTGCCCACCAGGGCCACGGTTTCTCCCGGACGGACCTGCAGGTCCACCCGGTCCAGGGCCGGTGGGGCATCGGGTTTGAATTGCAGCGACACCGCGCGCCATTCGATGCGGCCCTGTGCCCGCTCGCAGCGGAATTCACCGCTGCTTTCGGCCGGCGTCTGGGTCAGCAGATCCAGGCCACGCTCCAGACTGGCCAGACCGCGGGTGATGGGGTTGGCCACGTCGGCGAGTTTGCGCATCGGGGAGATCAGCATCAGCATGGCGGTGATGAAGGACACAAAGCTGCCGACGGTGGCGCCCTCCAGGCCGGCACGCGACTGCACCAGGGCCAGCACCACCACCAGCGAGAGCCCCACCGATGCCGTCATCTGGGTCAGGGGGGTCATCGCCGCCGAGGCCACGGTGGATTTGAGCGCCAGACGGCGCAGACGCTCGCCCAACTGGGCAAATCGCTTCTTTTGGCTCTCCTGGGCGGCGTGTAGCCGGATCATGCGGTGTGCCAATACGTTTTCCTCGACCACATAGGCCAGGTCGTCGGTGGCCAACTGACTTTCACGGGTCAGACGGTAGAGCCGGCCGGCCAGCTTTCTCATGATCCAGGCCAGCGCTGGCACCACGGTGAGCACCAGCAGGGTGAGTGACCAGTTGAGCCAGAACAGGTAGGCCAGCAGCGCCAGCAGCGTCAGGCCATCGCGCAGCAGCTCGTTGAAGGCCCCCACCAGCAAGTGGGCACCACTTTGCACCTCGTAGACCAGTGCATTGGACAGGCTGCTGGCCGACTGCTGCTGAAACAGGCCCAGATCGGCCCGGCTCATCCGCGCAAACTGGGCGTTTCGCAGGCGCTGAACCCCATCGTTGGCGATGCGTGTGAGGGCGTATTGGCCCACGAAATGGGCGGTGCCCCGGACCGCGAACAGCCCCACCACCGCGGCCGGGATCATCCACAGGGGAAAGCCGTCTGGCGAGAAGCCCTTGTCGAGCAGCGGCTTGAAAAGGGCGGGAATGAGGGGTTCGGTCAGGGCGGCCACCAAGCTGGCCAGCATGGCCAGCACGGCAAAGCGCCAGGAGGGTTGGAAAAAAGGCAGGATGCGCTGCAGGCGGGGCCACAGGGCAGAAAAGGGCGCGTCGGTCACGGGCAGCGGTCGGACGATGACAAAAGGGCATTGTAAGCAGGCCCTGGGCGGCCGCAGGCCGATTTCCCTTGTCCGAGGGGGCGGCTGGGCCCAAAACAGGCATGCGCTCGGTGTACGATCCAGACTTCGCCAGAAATGTCCTGTCCCAGTCTTCTTGTTGTGCATATGTTCCGGTTTGCGCTCGCTTGCCTGATGTTGCTTGCCGCGCCTGTCATGGCGCAGTTCCGTGTGGAAGTCACCGGTGTGGGCATGACCCAGATGCCCATCGTGGTCGCGCCATTCAAGGGCGAGGCAGGCAGCCCCCAGAAACTCTCGACCATCGTCCAGGCCGATCTGGAGCGCAGTGGCCAGTTCAAGGGACTCGATGCCGGGGGCGCGAGCCTGGACGAGCTCAGCCGACCGGACTGGTCGAGCTGGCGCCAGCGCAGCGCAGACGCCCTGGTGGGCGGCAGCATGACCCGTCTGGCCGACGGCCGTTTTGACATCCGCGCCCGGCTCTGGGACGTGGTCAAAGGGCAGGAGCGTGGGGAATTCCGCGACACCGTTCCGGCTGCTGACCTGCGCCAGGCCGCGCATCGGCTGGCCGACTGGGTTTACCAGCAGCTGACCGGCACCCCGGGCGCTTTTGCCACGCGCATCGCTTATGTGACCAAGGCCTCCGGGCGCTACACCCTGTGGGTGGCCGATTCGGACGGTGAGGGCGCGCAGGCGGCCCTGTCCAGCCCCGAGCCTATCATTTCGCCTTCCTGGTCGCCCCAGGGGACCCACCTGGCCTATGTGTCGTTCGAGACCCGCAAGCCGGTGATTTATGTGCACGAAATCGCCAGCGGCCAACGCCGAGTGATCGCCAATTTCCGGGGCTCCAACAGCGCCCCCGCCTGGTCCCCCGATGGCCGCAGTCTGGTGGCCTCGCTCAGCCGTGAAGGCGGCTCGCAGCTGTTCCGGGTGGATCTGGCCTCGGGCGAGGCCCGCCGCTTGGCGAGTTCGGCCGGCATCGACACCGAGCCGGCGTTTTCCGCCGACGGCACGGCCTTGTACTTTGTCAGCGATCGCGGCGGCAGCCCCCAGATTTACCGCATGCCGGCCCAGGGCGGCCCGGCCGAGCGCGTGACCTTCAACGGCAACTACAACATCTCGCCGGCGCCCAGCCCGGATGGCCGCTGGCTGGCCTACATCAGCCGCATTGGCGGGCAGTTCCGGCTGCAGCTGATGGACCTCAGCACGGGCCAAAGCACCGCCCTGACCGATACTCCGGCCGACGAACGGCCCAGCTTTGCCCCCAACAGCCGCCTGATTGTTTACGCCACCCTTGCCCAGGGCCGGGAAGCGCTGATGACCACCACCCTCGATGGCCGCATCAAGGCCCGTCTGGCCGGGCAGGGCGGTGACATCCGCGAACCCGACTGGGGCCCTGGCCGGCCTTGATTGCTTTTACAACTTTTGTGGAGAGAACCCCATGCATAAACCCCTGTTCGCCGCGGTCCTGTTGACGGCCTTGCTGGCCGGCTGTTCTTCGGGCGTCAAGCTCAGCGATGTTCCCGTCGAAGACAAATCCGCCAGCGCCGCCCCCGCTTCGGGCGCCAACGCCAGTGGCATCGGCAGTGGCCAGAACAACGCCCAAAGCGGAGTGGCCAACGTCACCGCCGAAAAATCCAGCCCCGGCACCGGCCCGGCCGGCGTCAGCCATGTGGTCTTGTTCGACTACGACAGCTTTGTGGTGCGGGCCGATGCCCGTCCGGTGATCGAGGCCCATGCCCGTTTCCTGCAGGCCAACCGGCAGCGCAAGGCCATGCTCGAAGGCCACACCGACGAGCGCGGCGGTCGCGAATACAACCTGGCGCTGGGGCAAAAGCGCGCAGAAGCGGTGCAGCGTGCGCTGGTGCTGCTGGGCGTGCCCGAATCGCAGGTCGAAGCCGTGAGCTACGGCAAGGAAAAGCCGGCGGCACCAGGTGGCGATGAAGCCGCCTTTGCCAAGAACCGCCGCGTCGAGTTCAAGTACTGAGCCCCACCATGCCGGTTCTGACCCGCTCCTCCGGACGATCCCTGGCCCTTCTGCTGAGTGGCTGGATGGCCCTGACCGCCCAGGCGAACCTCTTTGAAGACGGTGAAGCCAGGCGCGCCATCCTGGACCTGCGCCAGCGTCTGGAGGCCACCAACCAGCGTCTGGAAGCCACCGGCAACGCGCTCAAGACCCAGTCCGAAGACAACGCCCAGCTGCGCCGCCTGATGGTGGAGTTGCAGTCCCAGATCGACGCCTTGCGTGCAGACCTCAACCGCGCCCGTGGTGCGCAGGAACAGCTTGCGCGCGACCTCAGCGAGATCCAGCTGCGTCAACGCGATGCCCAGACCGGCATCGAGCAGCGCTTGCGCCGCTTCGAACCGGTCAGCGTCAAGGTCGATGAGCGCGAGTTCATGGCCGAGCCGACCGAGAAGCGCGACTACGATGCGGCGCTGGAAACCTTCCGCAAGGGCGAATTTGCCCCGGCCCAGCAGGCCCTGCAAAGCTTTGTGACGCGCTACCCGCAGTCGGGCTACCTGCCTTCGGCCCTGTTCTGGCTGGGCAATGCCTCCTACGCCATCAAGGACTACCGGGCATCGCTGGCCCAGTTCCGCCAGATGCTGGCCCAGAGCCCGGATCATCTGCGCGCGCCCGATGCGCTGCTGGCGATTTCGAATGTGCAGATCGAGCTCAAGGACAGCAAGGCCGCGCGCAAGACCCTGGAAGACCTGATCAAGGCCCACCCCCAGTCGGACGCCGCGCAGACCGCCAGGGACCGTTTGCCCAAGCTGCGCTGAGCGCGCATGGCCCCGCTGACCCTTACGCAGATCGATGCGCTGCTCGCGCAGCTGCTGTGGCTGGCCTTCGCTCTGGGCCTGCTGCTCGGCTGGGTGGTGCAGCGCAGCCATTTCTGCACCATGGGCGCCATCAGCGACGCCTTGCTCATGCGCGACGCCACACGCCTGCGCCAATGGGCCCTGGCCCTGGCCGTGGCCATGCTGGGTCTGGGCCTGATGACCCAGGCCGCTTGGCTCACGCCGCTCGACAGCCTCTATGCCGCCCCCCGTTTCCCTTGGCTGTCCTACAGCCTGGGCGGCCTTCTGTTTGGCATCGGCATGGTGCTGGCCTCGGGCTGTCCGACCAAGAACCTGGTGCGCCTGGGCACGGGCAACCTCAAGGCCCTGCTGGTCTTGCTGGTCTTGGGCCTGAGCGCGCTGGCCACCTTGCGCGGCGCCCCTGCGCTGCTGCGCACCCGCCTGCTCGACCCCTTGACCGCAGGCGCCGAGTCGGGGCCCCTGGCGGGCCAGTGGCTGGCATCGGTCACGGGCCTGAGCGTGCCGCACGGCGTGCTGGCCATGGCCCTGGGGGTGTCCCTGCTCTTGCTGCTCTGGGTCTGGCGGGGGCCGGATCTCCGGTCGCCGGGCCATCTGCTGGGCGGGCTCGGGGTCGGCTTCGTGCTGCTGGCCATGTGGTGGCTCAGCGGCGTTCGGGGTCTGGTGCCCGAGCACCCCGAGACACTCGAGCGCGTTTTCTTGGGCAGCGCCAGCGGCCGCCTGGAAGGCCTGAGCTTCACGGCACCGCTGGCCCACTGGCTCGAGACCTTTTTGACCCAGAGCACTGGCCCCCAGCGCCTGACGCTGGGCATGGCCCTGGTGCCCGGCGTGGTGCTGGGCGCGGCCCTCTCGGCCTGGCGCCGTGGCGAGCTGCGCTGGGAGGGCTTCACGCGCACATCCGATCTGCTGCGTCACCTGCTGGGCGCAGTGCTGATGGGGATGGGCGGGGTCATGGCGATGGGCTGCAGCTTTGGTCAGGGCCTCACAGGCCTGTCCACGCTCAGCTGGGGCAGCATGCTGGCGGCCGCGGCCATGGTGGCCGGCGCCGCCCTGGCGGTGCGTGTGCAGTGGTGGCTGGCAGAGCGCCATGGCTGAGGTCCCCTTGACGGAGGGCGATCTGGCGCGCCGCTTTGGCGGGCTGCAGCGCCTGTACGGCATCGGGCCTGCGCAGCGCATCCGGCAGGCCCATGTGGTGGTGGTGGGCATTGGCGGCGTGGGCTCCTGGGCTGCCGAAGCCCTGGCCCGCAGCGGCGTTGCACGCCTGACACTCATTGACATGGACCACATCGCCGAGTCCAACATCAACCGACAAATCCATGCCCTGAGCGACACGCTGGGGCAGGCCAAGATCGAAGCCATGCGCGATCGGATCGCGCAAATCCATCCCGGCTGTCGCGTGGATCTGGTCGATGATTTCGCTTCGGCCGAGAACTGGCCGGGCCTGCTGCCGCAGCGGCCCGATGCCCTCATCGACGCCTGCGATCAGGTCAAGGCCAAGCTGGCCATGGCCGTGTGGGCGCTGCACGAAAAGATCCCGTTCGTCACGGTGGGGGCTGCGGGCGGCAAGCGGCTCGCACACCGGGTGGATGTGGACGATCTGGCCCTGGTCACGCACGACCCCTTGCTGGCCCAGCTGCGTTATCGCCTGCGCAAATTCCATGGGGCGGCCCGGCCAGGCAAACGCATGGGTGTGCGCTGCGTGTTCAGCCGCGAGGCGGTGATGGGGCCCGATGCCTCGTGTGCTTTGCAAGGCGATGGCTCGCTCAATTGCCACGGTTACGGCTCCCTGGTGGGGGTGACCGCCACCTTCGGCATGTGCGCCGCCACCGAAGTGCTCAATATGTTGGTGCAGCAGGGCAAAGGCTGAAAACGGCGCTATAATCTGAGGCTCAGCAGCAATGCTGGAAAGCGTGGGACGTTAGCTCAGTTGGTAGAGCAGCGGACTTTTAATCCGTTGGTCGCAGGTTCGAATCCTGCACGTCCTACCACTTTCACAGTCGCCCGGCAAATTCATCTTTTGCGGGTGATTTTTTTTGTCCTCGGTGCCTTGGCATCGGCGGACCGCGTGGGACGTTAGCTCAGTTGGTAGAGCAGCGGACTTTTAATCCGTTGGTCGCAGGTTCGAATCCTGCACGTCCTACCACCCCTTCTGTCAAAAGCCTGGTGGCCCAGCCTCCAGGCTTTTTTCATGCGCCGAGCATCTGCTGCAGCTGCTCGGACAGCTCCAGCCAGCGCTCTTCGAGCTGTTCGAGCTCTTCGGCCAGCTGCTTGAGCGTGCGGCCGGCTTCGGCGATCTCTGCCGGCGGCATGGGCGAGGACAAGCGCTGCTCGAGATCGGCCTTCTGGGGCTCGATGGCGGCCATGCGCTGCTCGATTTTTTCCAACTCCTTCTTCAGTGGACGGCTTTGGGCGGCCAGCTGCTGGCGTTTGGCCGCGTCCTGTTTGCGTTGCTCGGCGCCCGACAGGCGTGGGGCCTCGGCCGCCTCGGACTCGCTGGACGTCTGGCTGCGCGCGAGTTCGCGCAGCCGGCGCGATTCCTCGAGCAGGTAGCGCTGGTAATCGTCCAGGTCACCGTCGAAGGGCGCCACCTGGCCTCGTCCAACCAGCCAGAACTCATCGCACACCGAACGCAACAGGGCGCGGTCGTGGCTGACCAGCATCACCGTGCCTTCGAATTCGTTGAGCGCCATGGCCAAGGCCTCGCGGGTGGCCAAATCCAGGTGGTTGGTCGGCTCATCGAGCAGCAGCAGATTGGGCTTTTGCCACACGATCATGGCCAGCACCAAGCGGGCCTTTTCACCGCCGCTCATGGTGCCCACGCTTTGCTGCACCATGTCGCCGCTGAAATTGAAACTGCCCAGGAAGTTGCGCAACTCCTGCTCGCGCGCGGCTTCGCTGTGGTGCAGACCCAGCTCGCGGGCCAGGCGCACCATGTGCTCGAGCGGGTTGTCCTGCGCGCGCAGCACATCGAGTTCTTGCTGGGCAAAGTAGCCGATGTTCAGGCCCTTGCCTTCGGTGAGCGTGCCGGCCAGGGGCGCCAGCGTCCGCGCCACCGTCTTGACCAGGGTGGACTTGCCCTGGCCGTTGGCGCCCAGGATGCCGATGCGCTGGCCAGCCAGCACCGAGCGGTTCACGCCACGCAGGATGGGGGTCTCCTTGCCCTCGTCCGCGCGGTAGCCGAAGGCCGCTTCGGTGATCGCCAGCATCGGATTGGGCAGGTTCTCGGGCTCGCGGAATTCGAAGGTGAAATCGGCGCTGGCCAGCACCGGCGCGATTTTCTCCATGCGTTCGAGCGCCTTGACCCTGCTTTGCGCCTGTTTGGCCTTGGTCGCCTTGGCCTTGAAGCGGTCAATGAACTTTTGCAGGTGCGCGATTTTGTCCTGCTGCTTGGCGTATGCCGCCTGTTGCAGTTCGAGCTGCTGGGCGCGCAGGGTTTCAAAGGCGCTGTAGTTGCCGCCGTAGCGGGTCAGGCGCCCGTGCTCGATGTGCAAGGTCACGCGGGTCACCGCGTCCAGAAACTCGCGGTCGTGGCTGATCACCAGCAGCGTGCCTTCGTAGCGCTGCAGCCAGCTCTCCAGCCAGACCAGGGCGTCCAGGTCCAGGTGGTTGGTGGGTTCGTCGAGCAGCAACAGGTCGGACGGACACATCAGGGCCCGTGCCAGCTGCAATCGCATGCGCCAGCCGCCCGAGAAGCTGTTGACCGGACGGTTCAGCTGCTCGGGGGTGAAGCCCAGGCCCAGGATCAAGGCCTCGGCGCGGGGCAGGGCGTCGTGCAGTCCGGCGTCCTGCAGATCGGCGTGCAGCTGCGCGATGCGCATGCCGTCGCCACTGGCCTCGGCCGCTTGCAGTTGGGCCGACAGCTCGGCCAGGCGGGTGTCGCCATCGAGCACGAACTGCGCGGCCGCTTGCGCGGTCTCGGGCATGTGCTGCGCCACCTGAGCCATGCGCCAGGCGGGCGGCATGGAGAACTCGCCGCTGTCTTCGTGCAGGCCACCGTTGAGCAGGGCAAACAGGCTGGATTTGCCCGCACCGTTGCGGCCGATCAGGCCGACTTTTTCACCCGGGTTGAGGGTCACGCTCGCGTCTTCGAGCAGCACCTTGGTGCCGCGGCGCAGACTCACGTTTTTGAGGTTGATCATCGAAGGCCAAAGAATTTTTGATGGGCGCGGTCTCCGACCACGGTGTCCAGATCAGCCAGGGCCGAGGGCGCCATCGCGGTCAGAGACCGCTCCTACGGAGAAGGGCATCGCGTGTGACCAGCAGCACCTGATCGTCGCCCGCGCTGGTGTCCAGCCAGGCGACTTCAAGTTGGGGAAATGCGCTGACAAAGTGCTCGACTTCGTTGCCGATCTCCAGCACCAGCACTGCGCCTGGACTCATGCGTGCAGGCGCGTCTTGAAAGAGCTGGCGCACAAAGTCCATGCCGTCCACACCGCCCGCCAGGGCCAGTTCGGGTTCGGCCCGGTACTCGGCGGGCAGCGCGTCCATGCGGGCCTGGCACACATAGGGCGGGTTGCACAGGATCAGATCGAAGGGGCCCGGTAGCTGGCTCAGGCCATCGCTCTCGACCAGCGTGATGCGGCTGTGCAAGCCGTGTCGCTCCACATTGATGCGGGCCACGGCCAGGGCATCGGGCGAGAGGTCGGCGCCGGTGACCTGCACATCGGGCCAGGCCAGCGCCGCCAGCACCGCCAGGCTGCCGTTGCCGGTGCACAGGTCCAGCACGCGGGTGGTCTGCGCGCTCAGCCAGGCGTCGATGGTGCCGTCGGCCAGCACCTCGGCGATCAGGCTGCGCGGCACGATGGCGCGCTCGTCCACATAAAAGGGCACCCCTTGCAGCCAGGCTTCGCGCGTGAGGTAGGCGGCGGGTTGGCGCGTGGCGATGCGCTGGCCGATCAGCGATTGCACCTGCGCCTGCTGTTCGGGCGTGACGGGGCGCTCATCGATCTCGGTATCCAGCGGCAGGCCCAGACGCCAAAGCACCAGCCAGGCGGCTTCGTCGTGGGCGTTGAGGGTGCCGTGTCCAAAAGACACGCCCGCCACTTCCAGCTGCTGGGCGCTGGCCCTGACCATTTGTGCCAGGGTCATGCGGCCAGTCCGGCATTGAGGTTTTCGAGGGTGCGGCGGTAGATGGCCTTGAGTGGCGCGATGTCGGCCAGGGCCACATGCTCGTTCACCTTGTGGATGGTGGCATTGGGCGGGCCGAACTCGATGACCTGGGGGCAAATCTGCGCGATGAAGCGGCCGTCGCTGGTGCCACCGGTGGTCGAGAGTTCGGTGCGCAGCCCCGTCTCGTCGGCAATCGCTTGCTGGATGGCGCCGACCAAGGTCCCCGGCGGTGTCAGGAAAGGCAGGCCGCCCACCGTCCACTTGAGCTCGTACTGCAGGCCGTGTTGGTCCAGCACCGCGGTCAGGCGCTGCTGCAGGCTTTCGGGCGTGGATTCGGTGCAAAAGCGGAAGTTGAAATCCACCACGCAGTCGCCCGGGATCACATTGCTGGCGCCCGTGCCGGCGTGGATGTTGCTGACCTGCCAACTGGTGGGCGGGAAGAAGGCGTTGCCTTCGTCCCAGCGCATGCCAACCAGTTCGGCCAGTGCCGGGGCCAGGCGGTGGATGGGGTTGTCGGCCAGGTGCGGGTAGGCGATGTAGCCCTGCACGCCCTTGACCGTGAGCTTGCCGCTCATGGTGCCGCGCCGGCCGTTCTTGATCATGTCGCCGGTGCGCTGCACCGAGGTGGGCTCGCCCACGATGCAGTACTGCGGCGTTTCGCCACGCG
>JACCDG011378705.1_pt1 | contig 11434 bp, 10 predicted proteins | sample 7442471 | NCBI WGS metagenome assembly JACCDG01 (sample SAMN15323444, study PRJNA562643) | freshwater metagenome | isolation source: river surface water | place: USA:Blue River Watershed | collected 2017-08-17
GTGCCTTCAGTTGCTGGATGCGCTCGCTGAGGCTGTTGGCTCGTGCCGTGCAGTGCCACCCGTGGCCTGCCAATAGGGGCCTGATCCATCCTTTACCGTACAGGTGCAGGTCGTACCCCTGTTGCTCAAGCAGTTGCAGAGCAGGCAGGCCCAGGACAACATCTCCGACCATGTTGCATAGCCTGACGATGAGGGGGCGACGTAGACCGTGGTGGGGCTTAGCGGGTGGCTGAGAAGCGTGCATCTGCAGATTTTACGTGTTGTCATGAACACGAATTTGCGTAGAGCTCGGGGGCATCTCGGTGTGGGATGACTTTTGCCTCGCCCAAAGCAAAACGCCCAGCATGTGCTGGGCGTTTTGGAATTTTGGTGGTGGGGTATAGCAGAACCTCGAACCGCTTATCTTCAACGATGCCGAAACGTCGCCATAGAAGTCCGTATCGTCGTGCTGAGCAGGGACATTGGTATGGACCGCTGATGCACGCTGGTTCCCCGGCCAGGCGGCGAGCCTCATCGCAACTCCGCGAATGACTTGGCTTCGTGGCCGAAGCTACGCCTGAATGCGTTGCCTTCAACCACAGACGGAGTCAACCATGCAGAAGATGATGATGAACGAAAACGAGCTGGCCACGCGCTGGAACATCAGTCCCAAGACCCTTCAACGCTGGCGTAGCGAGGGACGCGGGCCTCGATTCATGAAAATGTCCAAGCGCGTCGTGTACCCCATCGATGAAGTCTTCGATTTTGAGTCCAAAGCCCTCCGAGCATCAACTTGGGAGCGAGCATCCGACGTCGTTCTTCCGAGCGGCTCTACGTTGATGGACCCGCGCGAAATTTCGCATGTGACCGGACTCCCCTTGTACCTCTTCACGCAAAAGCAGATGCGAGAGGCATTGGGTATCCCGCATCGTCGGGTCCAGAAGCTCATCCGATTCGACCGCGACGAGGTCATGGCATGGGCCAAACGCTGGGTCCAGGATGCCCAAGACCAGGGCATTGATGTCAAGGCCGATCCTTCAAGCCAGAGCAGATCGTTGCTGCACGCCTTGGCATCGCTGCCTGCCTGACCGTAGCGCCCGCCACAGCGCAGCCGGTCATATTGTTCCGTTTGATCGTCAAATTCGAGCTCTAGACGAAAAAACGGAACATACTCCGGCCATGCTCTCCGAGACCCACACCCAGCGCATCCTTGATCTGGCCAGCCAGAGAGGGCTGCTACGTGCCAGCGATCTGGACGTCATCGGCTCGCCCCGGGTCATCCTGACGCGCATGACTGCAGCAGGACTGCTGGAACGGGTCGGGCGTGGTCTTTACCGTCTGCCAGGCGCACAGGTGACGGAATTTGAGAGTCTTGCCCTTGTCGCCACCAGGGTGCCACAAGCCGTGTTCTGCCTGCTCACCGCACTCCAGTTTCACGGCCTGACCACCCAACTACCGCGTCAAGTCTGGGTCGCCATGCCACGCGGCAGCCACTCACCCCGGATCGACTATCCACCGATCCGGATGGTTCAGATGGCCGGTAGCGCTCATCTGGCAGGCGTCGAGGAGCACTTGTGCAACGGGGTGAAGGTGCGGATCTACGGCCCGGCCAAGACCGTGGTCGATTGCTTCAAACATCGCAACAAGATCGGTCTGGATGTGGCGCTGGAGGCATTGAAAGACGCCTGGAGGACGCGCAAGGCGTCTGCAGATGATCTGTGGCGCTACGCTCAGGATTGCCGCGTCGCCACCGTGATGTGCCCCTACATGGAAGCAGTCGCCCACGACTGACGCCACGGCCGCCGAGACGGGCGGGCTTCTCTTTGGTTTAAAAATTTGGTAGGATGACGGTTGTTTTAAACCCAACCCGAGGAGGCGTCATGATTGCAGATCGCATTCGTCAAGCACGATTGGCGGCAGGTCTGACCCTGGGTGCGTTGGGCGAACAGGTGGGTGTTTCTCACACCGCCATCCAGAAGTACGAGAAGGGCCTGCTGACGCCATCGTCGACTCAGCTACTCAAGCTGGCCCGCGCCTGCGGCATCCGGACCGAATACTTCTTTCGCACGCATACGGTTGAACTGCTGCAGCCCGAGTTCCGCAAGCTCTCGACCTTTGGCAAGACGGCGCAGGATGCGCTGAAGATCAAGGTCGTCGAGTTGGTGGAGAAGCGCGTGGAGTTGCTCGGCGCATTTCCCGAACTGCCGTTCCCGGCTTTTGCGCCGCCTGCGAATCTGCCCGAGCACATCACCTCGCTGGATGAGATCGATGCGTTCTCGGATTCGGTCCGCAACGCTTGGCAGTTGGGGCTGAATCCTATTGCTGACCTCACCGACACCCTCGAAGGCCTTGGCTTGCTGGTCATCGTGGTCGATGAAGAGAACCCGGGCTTCTCTGGCTTGACGGCCAAGGCACAGACCGAAGATGGCCGGGAGTACCCGGTCGTGGCTGTTTCCAAACGCTGGCCCGGTGATCGGCAACGGTTCACCCTGGCGCATGAGCTGGGGCACCTGCTGCTCGAAGGGCGACTGGCTGACGGCATCAACGAGGAGAAAGCCTGCGACCGGTTCGCCGGTGCCTTCCTGGCTCCGCGTGTCGCGGTGTTGCAGTTGCTTGGGGCACAACGCCATGCGCTGGAATGGCAAGAGCTGTATGTGCTCAAGCACGAGTTCGGTCTGTCGATGACCGGATGGCTGCAGCGCGCCAAACAGTGTGGCGTGATCACCGAGGCAGCTCATCTCTCCATGTTCAAGCGGTTTTCGGCCAAGGGCTGGCGCAAGACCGAGCCTGGCGAACCACTGCCGAAAGAGCATCCCCGACTGTTTGATCAGTTGGTGTACCGCGCCTTGGCCGAGCAATACATTTCCGAAGGCAAGGCGGCGGAACTGCTGGGCATCCCGATGATGCGCTTCCACAAAGAACGCCAGCTGGAGTCATTGGATGCGGTTGCTCATCAGTGATGCGAACATCTTGATCGATATGGAAGCGGGAGCGTTGATGGAGACGCTCTTCCAGCTTCCGATGCAGTTCGGCATCCCTGATCTGCTGTACTACGAAGAAATTGAACCGGGCAGCCCTGGCCTTGAAGACCTGGGCTTGCAGGTCATGGAGGTCAACGGCGATTTCGTGGCGTATGCCGAGCAGTTGCCAGGCCAGCACAACCATCTGCTTCCCGCGAAAAACGGTCCCAAGCCCAGTCACAACGACTACTTGGCACTGGCGCTTGCGAAGCAGGAGACCTGCACCTTGCTGACCGGTGACGCCAATTTGCGGATTGTTGCCAACAAGGAGCAGGTCAACGTCATGGGCACCATCGGGCTGCTGTGCGCCATGATCGAGAACCAGCTGCTGTCAGTCGACGACGCCTTCAAGGCACTTGACCGAATGAAGTCTGGCAAGCGACGGCTGCCCTGGCCGGAAGCCGAAAAAGTACTGAACGCGCTGCGCTGATCGGGTGCAGCCATCGGCAGTCAACCGCTGCGGGCCAGTGGCTTTAGGCCAATGTCCGCTGCAACGCGCCCCACGCGGCGACCCAGTCGATCCGCTCCTGCTCCAAGCGAACGTTTTGTCCCCAGCGATGCTGCTTGAGATCCCGATAGAGTTGCTGCTCTGGCTCCGTCAAAAGCGTCAGTTCCGTTGCCGGATGCTGCGCCGATTCATCCACCCACAGCGCCTTGTGTTGCAGCAAGGTGTCTTCGTCCATGAGCACGGATTGCAACTCTGGAATGTATGAACGGGCTCGATGCAGGATGGCAAATCCATGGGTGTCCAAATCACCCCAATAGATGCACTTTGCGCGGGCAAGCCAAGGGAAATGGACCAACACGTCGACGTTATAGCCAAGACGCATGAACACGACAGCGCCCGGCAGGTCGGACATTGCCAGTCCCGTTTGAAGGTTCTCGACAATAAACACATGTGAGACCGGCAAATTGAGACCCGCCAGGTCTTCCACTGGTGCAGTGATGTCACCCACGCCACCGACCCTGGCTCGCAATGCCTGATCCAGCACCCGCATTCGGACAAGGATTGGAGGTGCTTTCAGTCCGCAGCGCTGGTAGAAATCCGGGTCGCTGGATGAATCCTCTTGTATTGCGGCCACCAGATCCGTCAGCAGTCCTTTGCGCCCATCTAGCCATTTGCTGTCCAGCCCGGACACCGGTAGCTGGCGGGGGTAGAGGTCGGATTGTGGATGGTTCGCTATCCAGTCCAGCATCTCTGCAAGCCGACGAAAATCGGCATCGCCGTAGTCCGCCAGGACATCAAAGTACCTTGGCAACGGCTGCGCCAGTACCGGCCAGCGAGCGGTGAGTGTCCGGTAGCGAGATTGAGCACGCTCCCATCGCGCGGACTCACCAATCCACATGGCAACATCCTCTGGGCCGCCCAACGCTAGCTTCTCCGGTAGTCGCTGAACGCCAAGCGCTTTCCACCGGCGCTCACTCCAGGACAAGGAGCCGACTCCTTGCCAACCTTGCCATGCGCTCACCCAAGCACGAACGCCGTCGACTTGTCTCAGTGCAGCTTGCTCCGTCGGCACACCGAGCGGAACCTCCAATGGCCATTGGCCCTCGCCCGGATCACCAACCAGCCACTCGCGGTGCTTGCTTTGAAAGCGACGGGCAAGCAACTGTCGAACATCTTCAGGAAGCTTCAACGCTAGCCTCCTCTCGTGCATGCTCTGGTAGTTTCAGCCGCTGCCGATCACCGTCGTACTCAATCAGCAGGACGCCTGACACGCGCCGATCGCTGATATCCACGAAGCAGGCGCCACCGATGAATGGCTCAAGGGTCATGACCGACTTCAGCGGCGTGGCGACCACCATCTGGAATCCGAAATTGGTAAAGATGTTCATCGCCAAAGCGGTGAACTCATTATCTGCCTTGTCGAAGGCTTCATCCAGCACGACAGGCGCATACATCGGCACGCCGTGGTCGTTCCCGCCCAGTTGATATCGCAGGGCTGCGGCCAAGCACGTGGTGGCCAGCTTCTGCCGTTGGCCGCCGGACTTGCCTGCTCCGCTGCGATAGATCTCGACTTCGACACCGCTTTCATCGATTTCCCGTCCGATGAACTCAACATGCTGTCGAACATCGAGCACAGTCTCACGCCAGCGCTTTTGCTCGGGGTCCTGACTGGCGAGTCGATCAACAAGTCGTCTCAAGGCCAGGAACCGCGCCTCGGCAAACTCGCGATCCTCCGTCCACGCATGGCTCAGCGCCTGCTGGAACTCCTGCTTGAATTCCTTGACGTCGACAAGCTGCCGGTCACTGGCGTCGATGTGGAGATAGGTGCGTTGATTGGCGCTCTGGTTGAAGGGCACCTGGCCAAGACTGTCGTTGACCAGATCCATCCGTTCCAGGATCGCCTTACGCGCATCGTTCAGGTAGGTGGAAAGCGCCGCCAGATTCTGGTGACTTTGGTTCTGTAGCAGTTCAAAGAATCGCTGCTCATAGGCGGGCAGTCCATCCGTTTCCAGCCGAACCAGTTTGGCGAAGAAATCTGGCGCGCTGGCAAGGCTCGTGTCCATGTCGCCCGCGTCCATCGGCCATTGCCGTTTGAAATCGGCAAAGCGCGCTTCTATTTCCTTCTCGCAGGCACCAATCCCACGGTTGACCTCTTCGATCTCCGCATTGAGGGCGCGTTCTACAGACGTTGTCACCTTGTCGAGGTTGTCGAGTCGGACTGCATCTGACTGCTTGGCGAAGCGCTCGTCGAGACCCGAAACCTGATGGGGCGTCAATGGAACGATAGACGCGTCCTGCAGGAGGGATTCCAGTTTCTGGGTGCTGGTCTTGATCTGGTCAACAATCGAGTCGTGCGCACGCGTTGCCTGCCGAAGATCCTTGTCGGCATCATCGACGAGTTTCTTTTGCTTCTCGATCTGCTCACTGATTTGCAGCAGGGTGGTGTTCCCCTCGCGCGCTTCGCGGATCTGCCGCTCAACGGTGAATATGCGATCCAGCAATGGGAGCAGATCTATTTCTTGCCATTGGAGATTCACCAGAGTCTGGCACTGCATCGCTCGGGCCGCACGATTCTTGTCTTGGTCGGAGAGTTTGTCGATCTCCCCGCCGAGGCGCGAAATGGTGGCACCCAGCTCCTGGGCCTGAGCCTGAAAGAGTCCGAGCTTCTCGCGGTTATCGAATCCGAGCACCCAGTTTCGTCGGTCGCCGACACTTCTACGGTCGTCTTTCTCATGCCGGGTTTTGCTGTGCTTGACCTGACCCTCACGGGTAATGGCGCGATCTGCGCTCCTGAAGGACTGAATAGAGTCGACGCACGCGTAATCGAAGCGTTGCCGTAGTTCGGCCTGAAGCCAGTCGGCATACGTCCCTTCCTTGACGTTCAGCTTGAGGACGAGCGAGTTTGCCCCGATGGGCTTGGCCTGCCACGTCTCCGGGCGGCCAGTCCGGTAATACACCAAGCGCTGCCCAAGGTGGGTGGTGTTGATGTGATTGGCCAATGCCGAATACTGGCGCTCGTCTACCAGGAGTGAGAGCGCAAACCCGTGCAGTACGCGCTCAATGGCCCCCTGCCATTCGGCCTCGTCAGGCTTCACCTCGACGAGTTCGCCAACAAAGGGAAGTGCCGACTCCGAGATCCCGATGGCGGCGGCGATGTCTCGACGCATTTCCAGCATGTCCGCCGGAATGTTCGATGGCTGGCGCTGGAGTGCCTGCACCTCTTTCAATGCTTGCGAAAACGCGGTCTCGGCATCCTTCTTTTCTCGGTCCAGGCGGAACTGCTCGGCCCGGCTATCGTTGCTGCGCTGTTCCCAATTTTCGACTTCCTGCCGCGCGTTGCCCAACAGTTCTGCGAAGGCTTGAGGCGAATCCGGGAGACTCCACTCCAGCTTCTTGCATGCATCTTCGGCCTGACCGCGTTTGCGCAGACGATCTGTGCGCTGGCCTTCCAGCCCTGATTTCTCGGCCTCCCATTGCTCGATCTGATCACCGCCTGCCTCACGGTGCTGTCGCTCCAGATCGCGCAAGATTGCGGCGTGGTTATCCAGCGTGCTTTGACGTCGCCCCACTTCACCTTCTGAACCGTTGGCTTGCACCTCCAGGGATGCCACGTGCTCTTTGAGGAGCTCAATACGGCGAGTCTCACGGTAGCCATCAACCCCCAGCCGAAGCTCATCCAGTCCATTGCGCTGCAGCATCAATGAGTCCCTGCGCTGATGCTGCTCCCGCGCTGGCGCGAGCGTTTGAACCTGCTCGCGAGCCGTGACGACCGCCTGGTGGGCCGCATTGAGTTCGCCAAATTCACTGACCAAGCGATCCGCCACCTCGAAGGTCTCGGGCTTGTCGAGCATGAAGTCGCGCAGGAAGGTATTGAGGTCGCCGAGGTTTTTGGCCGACTGGGTTTTGTGCAGCAAACGCAGCGCCATTTCGCTCTCGATGCCGAGCAGACGACAAAACCGTTCGCAATAGGGACGAAATTCGTCGCGGGCAAACGCCTCGGGGAAAGACTGTTTGAGCTTTCGGATGTCGAAGTTGGATTGGCCGAAGTCCTCCAGTTCGCGCAGGTCAAAGGCCCGCTCCATGACAAGGTAGTGGCGTTTGACGTCGGCGCTGCCGTTCGCATTGCCCCGCAGCCAGAACACCTGAACCAGCACCACAGACTGACCCAACGCATTTTGGTAGGTCAGCGCCAAGGCAGACCAGGTCGTCCCCGCGCGCAGGTAGCGGGTTGCGATCTCTCCCGACTCCCCATCCTTCTGTTCAGCCCACGCGCCACGTATGTAGGTGACGAGGTTGCGGTCACGGCCACTGCGGTCCGCCTCGCGCGCAGCCGCGTTGAAATCGATCCATCGAGGTGGTGTCAGCAACGCCGAAAATGCATCGAGCAGCGTCGACTTCCCAGCGCCGGATCGACCCACAAACAGAAAACCTCGTTCGCTGATCGGCACGTCGTGCAGGCCGGAGAAAGTACCCCAGTTGTAAACCTGCAGGCGGGTCATCCGAAACTGCTCGCGGGCAAACAAGGAGGCGGTTTGGGGTTCCGGGTTCATTGATCGGCCTCCTCATCAGCATCAGTCTGAACCAGCTGCGCTGGCGTTTCTCCTGCCGCCATGCGCTGATACAGGTGCGTCAGCGCTTGTATTTCCTCGGCCGAGAAGAGGAGCTTCAGCGTCGGCGAAATCTCAAAGCGATCCTCGCTCGAGCGAATCTTCTGCAGGATGCTGTGCTTCTTGATCTTCTCGATGGAGGCATGAACCCGTTTCACGAATCCTGCACGGTCGGTGTTGGCGGCGCGCTCATAGAGGGAGAGAAACTCTGTGATCTCGTCTGTCGACACCACGGCACGGTCGCCCTGCGAGTCCGCCTGGGTCAATCGCTGGCGGAGGTGGAGCAGCAGTATGGAGTCAATGAACGTCAGCTGGGCGCGGCGCAACAGGAGAGGCACCTCAAGGTCGCCGGTATCTGCCTGGCGCGTGAAAGCCACTTGTACGTCTCGGTCGATAACCAGTTCGAGAAACAGCTCGGCAAGACGCCGACGGATCACCGCTTCGTCTCGTACCAAGATCGGCCAGAGTTTTGGATGCCGACGTCCGTCGAGCGATGGCCCTGCCAGCAGCTGCACCAGGGCGCGCCTGGTATCCAGTGCCAACTCGCCGCTATCGCCCAGGAACAGGGTGTTGGCAGGTGTCTGAGCGGCATCTGGAGCCTGTGCTTCGGCTGGCACTGCCGATTCGTCGCTGATGGACTCATTTTCAGACCAGTTCATTGGCCCGCTCCCTCAAAAAGAAGATCTTTGGAATTCGGGCGCTACGACGCTCGTCGTCGCCTCCAACCCAGCCTACGGTTTCACTGTGGTCGGCCTTGAACCCATGCCGACTGCCCAACGCAAGCAGGCCGACGACGCTGCCCAACCCCTGTGCAGCAGGGAACTGCTCCAGTACGTCGGCAATCGATGCCTGGGACCGTTGCTCCAGGACTGCCAGCACGTTGGCCTTCAGTGTTCGGAAGTCGATCTCGGACTGTGCGACCAGTTCGCTCACAGACTCCAGGTCGATTGGCGGCGCATCCCCTTCTGCCATCTGCCCGGGCAATGCTTGTAGGGATGGGTCGTGCAGAACCCATTGAGACAAGGAGCGCAACCGACTGCTCGTGAGTTCCAGCGTGTACTGGAGGGTTTCTGTGGCCCTGACTTCATCCTTCAGGGCCAGTGCTGCGCGCTGGGCGTCTTTCAGCAGGTGATTGAGTCGGCGTTGCTCAAGGTATTCACGACTCTGGACGAAGTGCTTCAGGCTGCGCGCGAAGGTCTGGAGCACCTCGTGAACCATGCCGCCCTGCTCAAGAAGGGTGCGCGTCAGCCCCAGAAGGAATCGTCGCTCCTTGGCCTCGAGCTGCCCCACGAACTCCCGCGACATGACGCTATCGAGCGCCTGATCAAGCGTGGCCGCCTGTTCTGGGTCCGTGAGCAGTCGCCAGAAAGCGGAGAAAGTTCTTCCGGCGTCACTCTCTGAAATCAGGTCGATTCCGGCGAACAGCGAATCCAGCACATCTCCACGATTGCCATCGTTGTCCATGATGCGTTCACGAAGATCGCGATTGAGCTGGTCGAACTGATCGCGTACACGGCGGAAATCACCGGCCAGATCGTCGGCCAGCGTGATGATCTCCCGCGTGCGCTCGAGCGCCGTTGTATGCGGCAGCACGCGCATCTGCCCCTTCTGGATGGCGTCAATCTCCTTGTCGATGCGGGCTTGCTCGGCCATGAGCCGGTCGATGCGGCGGAACTTGTCGGTGTCTGTGTCCTCGGCAAGTCGTGCCAAGGCCTCGATGACGAGCGTCAGGCGGCTTTCGGTCGCTGCTGAGTGCGGTTGCGCCAGGCCAGAGACAAACCGAATGGCTTCGACGGCCGCCGTGGAGAGTTCATATTCCTCTTCTGAAGCCCCAGCCGGGAAGCGTCGCTCCAAGAACCCATCGGCGAGCCAGCTGGCGACATACGCCTGTGCCGTTTGGGGAAAGTCTTCGCCTTGGGCGCGCAGTTCTTCCAGGTCCCTTGCGATGCGTTCGTGAAAAATGGAGGCAGGGAGGCTTCGCTCGCTCTCATACAGATGAGATTGAAGCAGGCCAATGACGGTAGGCCCGGTAGTCGAGGCAAGCAGACGCCACAGCGGCTGCGCCCGCATGCGCCGGTAGGTCGCGATGGCTTTGTCTGCTTTCACTCCCGTGCTCCAAAGTGCGGGCATTGCCCGTCATGTGGTAATCACAATGCAACGCATACAAGAATCAAAAACATTGCATTGCCACATTCTAGAGCAGCTTATATACTTCCCGCAACAACCCGCACAAGCATTCGTTAACCCGATAGAGCACTCAGGAATGCCCAAAGACCAACTTGCAGAACTGACCCAGCCTCAGCGCGACCGGCTCGCCTTCATTGAGCTGCGTGTGCGCTTCGTGGGGGAGATCCGTCGGCAGGACTTGGTTGCGCGGTTTGGCATCCAGTCCGCAGCGGCAACCCGGGATTTGGCGCTCTATAAGGAGTTGTCTCCAGGCAACATCGACTATGACCCCAAAGGCAAGGCCTACGTCCTGGGGCCGGACTTTCGCCCCATCTTCGACTTTCCTCCGGAGCGGGTGCTGTCGTGGCTGACGCAGGGCTTTGGCGACGGCGAGCCGATGCGGCTCAAGGCGTGGGTGGCCAGCGAGAGTCCCTCACGGCTTACACACCCGGATCTGGATGTACTGGCAAGCGTGACCCGGGCGATCCATCAGGGGTGCCCGCTTGGCGTTGAGTACTACTCCATATCCAGCGGCTGTACTGAGCGGGAAGTCGTCCCCTTTGCGCTGATCGACAACGGCCTGCGCTGGCATGTCCGTGCCTTCGACCGGAAGTCTCAGGAGTTCCGGGATTTCGTCATTACACGGATCAAGAACCCCGTCGTACTCAAGGGGCAGCCAGTTGCAGCCCATGAGCTGAGCGATCAAGACATTCAGTGGACGCGGATCGTCGAACTGGAGTTGGTGCCGCACCCGGATCAGCCCCGGCCGGAGATCACCGAAATGGATTACGGCATGCGCGACGGCGTGCTGCGGATGAAGCTGCGCGCTGCCACGGCTGGATACATCCTGCGCAAATGGAGTGTCGACTGTTCGCCCGATCATTGCCTGCGCGGACCCGAGTACCGGTTATGGCTCAAAGATCACCTCGCGATTTACGGCGTGAAAAATGCCGTACTGGCACCGGGCTATAGCGCCAATACGAAGGCGGACTCTTGATGGAACTGATCGACAACATCAACCGCCTGCTCGGCGACGACCTCAAGCAGACGCTCAAACCCGGTGCTCGCCTGAAGATCGCGGCCTCCTGCTTTTCGATGTACGCGTTTGAAGCGCTCAAAGCAGAGCTGGAAAAAATCGACGAGCTGCAATTCATCTTTACCTCGCCGACGTTCACCGCCAACGAGGTCACCGACAAGATTCGCAAGGAACGCAA
>JACCDG010297971.1_pt1 | contig 11433 bp, 10 predicted proteins | sample 7442471 | NCBI WGS metagenome assembly JACCDG01 (sample SAMN15323444, study PRJNA562643) | freshwater metagenome | isolation source: river surface water | place: USA:Blue River Watershed | collected 2017-08-17
AGGCGCGCGGGATCATCGTGCGCGACATGCTGACCGGTGAGCTGGAGTCGCACGCCGCCGATGCGGTGATCCTCGCCACGGGAGGGTACGGGAACGTCTTCTACCTCTCGACCAATGCCAAGGGGGGCAACGTCACCGCCACCTGGCGGGCGCACAAGAAGGGCGCGGCGTTCGCGAATCCCTGCTTCACGCAGATCCATCCGACCTGCATCCCGGTGAGCGGGGATCATCAGTCCAAGCTCACCCTGATGTCGGAGTCGCTCCGGAACGATGGGCGCGTCTGGGTGCCGAAGCGGCGCGAGGATTGCGGGAAGGATCCCTCGGCCATTCCTGAGGCCGACCGCGACTATTACCTCGAGCGGAAGTACCCGAGCTTCGGCAACCTCTCGCCCCGCGACATCGCTTCCCGCGCGGCGAAGGAGGCCTGCGATGACGGGCGCGGGGTCGGACCAGGCGGGCGCGGCGTCTATCTCGACTTCTCCGACGCCATCAAGCGGCTCGGACGCAAGGCCATCGAGGAGCGCTACGGCAACCTCTTCGAGATGTACCAGCGCATCACGGACGAGGACCCGTACGCGCGGCCGATGCGCATCTACCCCGCCGTGCACTACACGATGGGCGGCCTCTGGGTCGACTACAACCTGATGAGCACGATCCCCGGGCTGCACGTCCTCGGCGAGGCGAATTTCTCTGATCACGGGGCGAACCGCCTCGGGGCGAGTGCGCTGATGCAGGGGCTCGCCGACGGGTACTTCGTCATCCCGTATACCATCGGTGATTACATCGCGCGGACGCCGCTCCAGCCGGTGTCGACGGATCACCCCGCCTTTGCTTCGGCGAAGGCCGAGGTGGAGGCCCGCACCCAAGCCCTTCTCGCGGTGAACGGCACGCGGACCGTGGACTCGTTCCACCGCGAGCTCGGGAAGATCATGTGGGACAAGTGTGGGATGGCCCGCGACGCGGCGGGGCTCCGCCAGGCGCTCGAGGAGATCCCGCGCCTGCGGGAGGCATTCTGGCGCGACGTGAAGGTGCTCGGCGCGGCGGAGGGGTTGAACCAGTCCCTCGAGAAGGCGGGACGGGTGGCCGACTTCCTGGAGTTCGGCGAACTGATGTGCCGCGACGCTCTGCATCGCGAGGAGAGCTGCGGCGGGCATTTCCGCACGGAGTATCAGACCGAGGACGGGGAGGCCAAGCGCAATGACGAGGCCTTCGCGTATGTGGCGGCGTGGGAGTATGCCGGGGACGGCGTCGATCCGATCCTCAACAAGGAGCCGCTGGCCTTCGAGAACGTCCACCTCAGCACGCGGAGCTACAAGTGAGCGCCGGGAGCATGCACCTCACCTTGCACGTCTGGCGCCAGGCGTCGCCTGACCAGCCGGGGCGCCTCGTCGAGTACGCGGCCCCCGACATCTCGCCGGATATGAGCTTCCTCGAGATGCTCGATGTCGTGAACGAGCGTCTGATCCAGCGCGGCGAGGAGCCGGTCGCGTTCGATCATGACTGCCGTGAGGGGATCTGCGGGTCGTGCGGCCTGATGATCAACGGATCGGCCCACGGGCCGATGAAGCTCACCACCGCCTGTCAGCTGCACATGCGCAGCTTCAAGGACGGCGATGCCATCTGGATCGAGCCGTGGCGCGCGAAGGCGTTCCCGGTCGTGAAGGACCTCGTGGTCGACCGATCGGCCTTCGACCGCATCATCCAGGCCGGTGGCTACATCTCCGCCGCGACCGGAACGCCGCAGGACGCCAACGCGCTCCCGATCCCGAAGGGCGATGCCGACTGGGCGATGGACAATGCGGCCTGCATCGGGTGCGGGGCGTGCGTCGCGGCCTGCCCGAACGCCTCAGCCTCGCTGTTCACCGCGGCGAAGGTCACCCATCTCGGCGCCCTGCCGCAGGGTCAGCCGGAGCGGGAGCGCCGTGCGCTCGCGATGGTCGCGCAGATGGACGAGGAAGGCTTCGGCGGCTGCACGCTGCACGGCGAGTGCCAGGAGGCGTGTCCGAAGGGGATCTCGATCGATGCCATCATGCAGCTCAACCGGGATTTCATCCGGGCCAGCGCCACGAAGGTCGAGGCGGCGGAGTGGACCGGCGCGGCGTGAGTGCGGTCGGGAAGGCCCCCGTCAGGCGCTGCAGGCCGTCAGCCTGACGCGGTCGGTGGAGCGGGCCAGGTCAAGACGAGGGCCCCGGCATCCGAGTGATGCCGGGGCCCTCGTGTGGTCGGGATGCTGCCGGACTCAGCGGATGGAGTCGAGCTTCGCCTTGAGGCGCGTATTCTCCGGGTACTTCTCCACCATCGGCGCGAGGACCAGGCGGGCGCTGTCGGCGTGGCCCATCGCCAGCAGGAGGTCGGCGGTCACCGACGCCTGCCGTGTGACCCAGCGGGCGCTCGCGGTGTCGACCGCGATCGACCGGACCGTCGCCAGCGCTCCCGGGAGGTCTTGAACGTCCTTCTGGAGCGACTCGACCACGAGGAACTTGATCGTCGTGTCCTCGGGGAATCGGGCCGCCATCTCCTGCGTGAGCCGTGCCGCGTCGGCGGGGCGTCCCGCCTTCCGGTCCGCCTGAGCTTGCGCGTAGAGCCCGGCCAGGAGCAGGCGCTTCACATCGGTCGTGTCACCGCTGCGGATTCCGGGGCCACCCGCATAGCTGTACACCAGCTCGCCACCGTGCTCGCCCGCTTCATAAAGCGCCCCCATCCCGGCGAGGCCGACGGCCGCCGAGGCGATGTACGCCGCCTTCGCAAAGCGCACCGTGCTCCCGCCAGCGGCGAGACCGAGGGCCAGCAGCTCCAGCGCCGCGACACCGAGGAAGAGATTCCGAGCCTCGATGCCATGCTCCTCGTGCTCCATCACCGCGGCTCGGGCGCCCGGGATTCGCTCCACCGGACCGTGGGCATCCACGCCCGACTTCACGGATACGGCCGCCGCAGCCGTGCCAAGCAGGAGCAGGAGGGTCGCCGCGTGCTTCGCGAACGGGACCTTCCCGGTGAGGGCGATGAGCCGGAGCGGCACACCCAGGAAGAGCAGGGCGATGGCGAAGTGGACGACCTGCGGATGCAGTGAGGCGAGGGATTCCATAAAGAGCGCTCGGTGGTGGAGGCGGTGCGGTGGGGCAGGGCGGGTCAGATCTTCGGCAGCGTCACGCCAACCTGCCCCTGATACTTGCCCTTCTTGTCCTTATACGAGACGAGCGGCGCCTCATCCCCCTCGAAGAAGAGGACCTGCGCGATCCCCTCGTTGGAGTAGATCTTCGCCGGCAGCGGCGTGGTATTGCTGATCTCGAGGGTCACGTACCCCTCCCACTCCGGCTCGAACGGGGTGACGTTCGTGATGATCCCGCAGCGGGCGTAGGTCGACTTCCCGACGGTCACGGTCATCACGTTGCGCGGGATCCGGAAGTACTCAACGCTCCGGGCCAGGGCGAACGAGTTCGGCGGCACGATGCAGACGTCGCCCTCGTACTCCACGAAGCTCTTCGGGTCGAAGGTCTTGGGGTCGATGATCGAGCTCAACGCATTCGTGAAGATGCGGTACTCGGAGGCGACGCGCATGTCGTAGCCGTAGGCGGAGACGCCATACGAGACCACCCCATTCCGCTGCTGGGAGCTCTCGAACGGTTCGATCATGCCGTGCTTCGTGGCCATCTCGGTGATCCAGCGGTCATTCTTGATCGACACGGTCGGGAATGCGGTGAAGGGGTGCGGGCGAGGCGCCACCGGGGACCAGTGGGGCGCGCGGACCCCAGAATACTACGCGCGGCTGGGGACCGGAGTTAGGGCTGGGCGGGGACCACCGTTCGCGCGCATTTCCCGTTGCTTGCGATCGCGACCGCGCATAGCTTCCTGTCCGACAACAGAAGTTCGTGAATTTTTTCACGATCACGCTCCGCTCTTCCCCCCCCATGGAACGGACGTACCTCCCGGTTCTCCTGCTCGTCGGATTCGCCGCGGTCAACGCCGTGGCCATCATCGGCCTGTCGCACCTGATCACTCGGTCGCGACCGACGCCGGTGAAGCAGCAGCCCTATGAATCCGGCATGCCCGTGCTCAGCGACGCCCGCGAGCGCTTTTCCATCAAGTTCTACATGGTGGCCATGCTCTTCATCGTCTTCGATATCGAGACGGTGTTCATGATCCCGTGGAGCGCGACCTTCCGGCAGCTCTCCTGCGCCGCCCCGCTCGTGGCCGGGGCCTGCCCGGCCGGCCAGGTCTCGTTCTTCGGCCTTGGTGAGATGCTCGTCTTCATGGCCATCCTGCTCGTCGGTTACCTCTACATTTGGAAGAAGGGAGCCCTCCAATGGGATTGATGGCGGCCCCGGACCGCGCCGGTGCGGTCTCCTGGAACCCGCAGGCGCAGGAGGGGTGGATCACCACCCGCCTCGATTTCCTCGTGAACTGGGGCCGGGCGAACTCGCTCTGGCCGATGCCGTTCGGGACCGCCTGTTGCGCCATCGAGTTCATGGCGTCCGCGGCGTCCCACTATGATCTCGCCCGCTTCGGGATGGAGCGGATGGCCTTCTCGCCGCGGCAGAGCGATGTCCTGATCTGCGCGGGACGCGTCCCCTTCAAGCTGGCCCCCGTGCTGCGCCGCATCTACCAGCAGATGGCGCAGCCGAAGTGGGTCATCTCGATGGGCGCCTGCGCCTCCTCCGGTGGGATGTTCGATTCCTACGCCGTCGTGCAGGGCATCGATACCATCATCCCGGTGGATGTCTATGTGCCCGGGTGCCCGCCGCGACCCGAGGGACTGATTCACGGCATCATGATGCTCCAGAAGAAGATCATGGAGGAGCGGATGTCCAACGATTCGCTCCGAGACGAGATGGTGCCGGATCCGACCTCGCAGCTCTACATCCCGGCACATCGGATCGACGAGCTCTCTGAACCGTTCGGGAACTCCGTGCACCAGACCCGGTCTGCCCCATGAGCGCGAATCCCCCCACCGCGCCCGGCGCCCCGACCTTCGCCATCGTCTATCCTGGTCAGCCCGGGGATGTCGCACCGGTGACCCCGACCCAGGTGCCGCACCGGGGCGGTCCCGCGAATCCGTCGGTCGACGCGCTCCGCGCACGCTTCGGCGCAGCGATCGGGCGCCACGAGATCGTCTGGGGTGAGACGACGGTCTATGTGGCCCGCGACCAGGTCGCCGCGGTCTGTGCTTGGCTCCAGGCCGACCCGGCGCAGCGGTACGAATATCTCTCCGACGTCACCGCCGTTGAGTATCGCGACCCGGTGCGACCGATCGAGGTCGTCTGGCATCTGCGGTCGATTGCCTACCGCCGGTTCCTCCGCCTGAAGGTCGAGCTGCCCAAGGACGGATCGGCGCTTGAGGTCCCGAGTGTCTGGGGGGTCTGGAAGGGCGCCGATTGGCTCGAGCGGGAGTGCTTCGACATGTTCGGCATCCGCTTCGTGGGGCATCCGGACCTCCGTCGCATCCTGCTCTGGGAGCAGTACGCCGAAGGACATCCGCTCCGAAAGGATTTCCCGCTCCGCGGTCGGTTCTCGCGCGCGGAGCAGCTCCGTAACGCGCTCGCCGCGGACCCCGAGGCCCGCTATTCGATGGAAGAGCTCTCGATCACCGATGCTTTCGCCCAGCTCCCCGAGGATATGCGCCAGCGCCTCGGTGGCGGGGCGAGGACGGGGGAGTGACCCGATGACCGCCACCAAGACCATCGAGGTCGCCCTTTCCACCTCCGGGTTGGGCCCGGACGGCCGCCCCATCCGCATCCCCCTCGGCGCCGAAGGGTTGGCCAGTGCCCCACCGGGCCTCGAGCCGGAGCTCGAGGGGGAGCACATGCTGATCAACATCGGACCACAGCATCCGGCCACGCACGGGGTGCTCCGGCTCGTGCTCGAGCTCGACGGTGAGACGGTTGTCCGCTGCATCCCACACGTCGGATATCTGCATTGCGGGTTCGAGAAGATCGGGGAGTACCGCCAGTACAACCAGATCATCCCGTGGACCGACCGCGAGGACTACCTGAACTCGATGGGGAACAACGTCGCGTTCGTCCTCGGGGCGGAGCGGCTCTTTGGCGTCGAGATCACGGAACGGTGTCGGGTGCTCCGCGTGATTGCGATGGAGCTGTCGCGGATCATCTCGCATCTGGTCTGGCTCGGGACCACCTGCATCGACATCGGCGCGTTCACGCCTTTCCTCTGGTGCTTCCAGGAGCGCGAGAACGTGTACAAGCTGCTCGAGGGCTGGACGGGCGCGCGGCTCACGACGAGCGGCACCCGCGTCGGCGGGATGATTGCCGATGTGCCGGATGGGTGGACCGATGGACTCCGCGCCTTCCTCAGTGGCTTCCCGAAGACGCTCGACCAGGTCGACCGGATGCTGACGCGCAACGCCATCTGGGTCGGCCGCACCGTGGGCCTCGGGGTGATGACGCCGGAAGAGGCGCTCAACTACGGGCTGTCGGGCCCGATGCTTCGCGCCTCTGGCGTCGCATACGACGTCCGCAAGGATTTCCCGTATCTCGGCTACGAGACCTACGACTTCGACGTCCCGGTCGGCACGAACGGCGACGTCTATGACCGCTTCCTCGTTCGGTTCGAGGAGCTCCGGCAGTCGGTGCGGATCCTCGAGCAGGCGCTCGCCCGCCTGCCCGAGGGCCCGGTGAACATCGACGACCCGCGGCTCATCCTTCCGCCGAAGCACAAGGCGACGAGCGAAATGGAATCGATGATCCATCACTTCAAGCTCGTGATGGAGGGCCCGCGCCCGCCGATCGGCGAATGTTACGTCCCGATCGAAAGCCCCAAGGGGGAGAAGGGCTACTACTTCGTCTCCGACGGGACCGCGAAGCCGGTGCGCTGGCGCATCCGGCCGCCCAGCTACGTGAACCTTTCGGCGATCCCGCGGATGGTGGAAGGGCACCTCCTCTCCGACGTCATCGCCATCAACGCGTCCATCGATATCGTGATGGGGGAGATCGACCGATGAGCCACGGTCCGTCCGCACCGGCGCACGCGCACGGTCACGGGGGCGAATCCACCCCGTACCTCCCGGTCTTCACCGAGGGCTCGGCGCGTCGGCGCGAGCTCGACGATCTCATCAGCCGCTATCCCTCCAAGCGTGCCGCGCTCTTGCCGGCCCTGTGGATGGTGCAGCAGGAACGCGGGTGGATCAGTGAGGACGCGATGCGGGAGGTGGGCGAACAGCTCGACTGCACCGCGGCGTACGTGAAGGGAGTCGTGACCTTCTACACGATGTACCACCAGCATCCGGTCGGCCGGCACTTCATCCAGGTCTGCACGACGTCGCCCTGCCTCTGCGCGGGCGCCGATGGCGTCGTGAAGGCATTCCTGGAGCACACCGGGTGCAAGGAGCTCGGCCTGACGTCGCCGGACGGGAAGTACACCGTCATCGAGGTGGAGTGCCTCGGCGCCTGCGGCTTCGCGACGCCGGTGCAGATCAACGAAGACTATGTCGAGTGCGTGACGCCGGAGAAGGTCCCCGGCATCCTCGCGGCGCTCGGAGACTGAGCCATGGGATATCCGCATAAGTCGCATCCGCAGGAGACGCCGGTGCTCTCGAAGCACTTCGGCGACCCGGCCGCTCGCACCCTCGAGGGGTGGAAGGCCCGGGGTGGATACACGGCACTCGCCCAGGCGCTCACGATGGCCCCGACGGCCATTCAGGACGTCGTGAAGGCGTCCGGTCTGCGCGGTCGTGGCGGGGCCGGCTTTCCGACGGGCCTCAAGTGGTCCTTCATGAAGCTGGACGACGGTAAGCCGCACTATCTCTGCTGCAACGCCGACGAGTCAGAACCCGGGACGTTCAAGGACCGAGAGATCATGCGGTGGACGCCGCACGCGCTCATCGAGGGCGTCGCGATCGGGGCCTACGCCATCGGGGCCGAGACGGCCTACATCTACATCCGTGGGGAGTTCACGGAGCCGATCCGCGTGATGGAGGCCGCCCTCGCCGAGGCGCGCGCCGCTGGCGTGATCGGCCCGAACGCCATGGGGTCGGGGAAGCGGATCGACATCTGGGTGCACAAGGGCGCCGGCGCCTATATCTGCGGCGAGGAGACCGCCCTGATGAACTCGATCGAGGGCAAGCGCGGGAATCCGCGCATCAAGCCCCCATTCCCGGCCGTCTCCGGGCTCTTCGGACAGCCGACAACGATCAACAACGTCGAGACGCTGACCGCGGTGCCGCACATCCTCAACAACGGCGCCGAGTGGTACAAGGGGATGTGCCTGAGCAGCCCGAAGAGCACCGGCAGCAAGCTCTTCTCGGTGTGCGGGAATGTGGCGAAGCCGGGTAATTACGAGGTCGTCCTCGGCTTCCCGTTCAAGGATTTCCTCTACGACGTGTGCGGCGGGCCGCCGGCGGGCCGCAAGTTCAAGGCGATCATCCCGGGCGGTTCGTCCGTGCCGGTGATCACCATCGAGGAGGCCGAGCAGGTCCGGATGGACTATGAGGGGTTCCTAGAGGTCGGCACGATGCTCGGCTCCGGCGGCGTGATCATCTTCGACGACGCGCAATCGATGCCCCGACAGCTCGCTCGTCTCGCGCGCTTCTACGCACACGAGAGCTGCGCGCAGTGCACGCAGTGCCGTGAAGGCACCGCCTGGATGACGCGGATCCTCGAGCGCATCGTCGCAGGGCAGGGGAGCTTCGAGGACCTCGATACCATCTTCGACCTGTCCGAGTCGATGACCGGCAAGACGATCTGCGTGCTCAGCGATTCCTGCGCTGCGCCGGTGGTGAGCGGCATCAAGCGGTTCCGCGGCGAGTTCGAGGCGCTCATCACCGGTCGCCGCTCGTCGACCGTGGCGGTGGGGGTCTGATGAGCGCGACTAAGATGGTCTCCCTGACGATCGAGGGCCGTGCGGTCAGCGTCCCCGAGGGCACGACGATCCTCGAGGCGGCCAAGGCGGCCGGCGTCCTCGTCCCCCACTACTGCTACCACCCGGGCCTCCCTGTCGCCGGCGTCTGCCGGATGTGTCTGGTCGAGGTCGAGAAGTTCCCGAAGCTGGCGCCCTCCTGCGCGACGGCGGTGGGCGAGGGACAGGTGGTCCACGTCTACTCCGAGAAGGCGCTCGAGGCGCGGAAGGGCGTCCTCGAGCTGCTGCTCATCAATCACCCGCTCGATTGCCCGATCTGCGACCAGGCCGGGGAGTGCGAGCTGCAGGACTACACCTTCCAGGAAGGGCGCGCCGATTCGCGGTATCGCGAGCCGAAGCGCTTCAATCCGGTCGAAGATTTCGGCGGCGACGTCCTGTACGTCACGAATCGCTGCATTCTCTGCACCCGCTGCGTCCGCTTTATGGACGACGTGCACGAGGCGCCGGTGCTCTGTGTGTCGGAGCGTGGCGATCGCGCCGTGATCTCGAAGGCCGCCGATGCCGACCTGACGCAGCCGTGGGCGGCGAACGTCATCGACCTCTGTCCGGTCGGCGCGCTCGTGTCAAAGGACTTCCTGAACAAGGCCCGCGCGTGGGAGCTCGACCGGACGGCATCCGTCTGCCCGGGCTGCTCGCAGGGGTGTAATGCCGTCCTCGAGACCCGCGACAACGTCGTAATGCGGATGAAGCCGCGTCCGAATGACGAGGTGAACCATTTCTATCTCTGCGACGTCGGGCGGCTCGACTACCACTGGATGAACCGTCCGGACCGGATCGAATCACCGAAGATCCGCCTCGCCGACGTGCTGTCCCCTGTGGACTGGGAGATCGCGCTCGGGCAGGCGGCTGAGGCGCTGCGGGGACGCCGGGCCTACGTCGTGGCCACCCCGCAGCTGTCGAACGAGGCGCTCTTCCTCCTGAAGCGGATCATGACCACGACGGGTGGCGAGGGTGCCTTCCGCTGTGCCACCGGTCCGGAGGCGGCTCTCCCGGGCGTTGAGGATCTCGCGCTCCGCGCCGACCGCGCCCCGAATGTCCGCGGGGCGGAGCTTCTAGGGTTCACCCGTCGCGACACCGACCTCCTGGCCGGCCTGAAGCCGGGTGACGCGCTCGTCGTCGCGGGGGATCTGATGGACGGCGTCGACGTCCGCCGGGCGGCGGACGCCGCCGCGGTGATTGTGGTGGGCTCCACGCTCCCGGTCGGGCTCCCGACGCCGGTGGCTGTCCTGCCGATTGCGAACGTGGCGGAGGAGGAGGGCACCTTCACGAACCTGCGCGGTCGCGTCCAGCGATTCCTGCAGGCGAAGGCCGCCCCTGGTCTGGCGCGGCCGAGTTGGTACGCGCTCGCCGACCTGGCCACCGCCGCCGGTGCGCCGAGTGATGACTGCTCGCTCCCGTCCCGGGCGTTCGCCGCGCTCGCGGCGGCCGAGCCGGCGTTCGCGGGGATGTCCTACGACGCGCTCGGATTGCGCGGTGCGACCGTCGCCGGCACGGGGGTGGCGCGATGACCGGTCTGGATCCGATGCAGCTCGACCCCGGCCTCTGGCCGTTCCTCATCGCGACGGTCGTGAAGATGCTGGTCATCTTCACCATCTACATGGTCGTGGTGGCCTACACCACGCTCGCCGAGCGGAAGGTGTCCGCGTGGATTCAGGATCGCCACGGACCGAATCGTGTCGGTCCCTGGGGACTCTTTCAGGTGCTCGCCGACGGCGTCAAGAACTTCCTGAAGGAAGAGACGATGCCCGGTGAGGTGAACAAGCCGCTCTTCCTGCTGGCGCCGGCGGTGGCGTTCACGTGCGCGCTGGTCGCGTGGGCGGTGATCCCCTTCGGCGCGCCGCTGCCGACGCCATGGGGCCGCATCGACCTCGTCGTCGCCGACCTGCCCATCGGCTTCCTCTACACGCTCGCGATCACGTCGATCGGCGTGTACGGCATCGTGCTCGCCGGCTGGTCGTCGAACAACAAGTACGCCCTGCTCGGTGGTCTTCGGTCCTCCGCGCAGATGGTCAGCTACGAGGTGGCGATGGGGCTCAGCACCGTCTGCGTGCTCTTGATCGCCGGGAACGTCTCGCTGCCGGGCATCATCGCCCAGCAAGTGGAGACGAGCTGGAACATCGGGCTCCTGTCCGTGGCGGCGTTCCTCTTCCTCGTGTCGGCCTTCGCCGAGACGAACCGCGTCCCCTTTGACCTCCCCGAGGCGGAATCGGAACTGATCGCCGGCTATCACAGCGAGTACAGCGCGATGAAGTTCTCGCTCTTCTTCATCGCCGAGTACGCCAACATGCTGACGGCGAGTGCGCTCTTCGTGACGTTCTTCCTCGGCGGCTGGGACATCCCGTTCACGAGCTGGGACAACACGGGACCGGCCACGGTGGCGAAGGCGCTCGCGACGTTCGGGATGTTCGCGGGCAAGGTGCTCTTCTTCGTGTTCTTCTACATCTGGATCCGCTGGACGCTGCCGCGCTTCCGCTATGACCAGCTGATGTCGCTGGGCTGGAAGGTGATGCTGCCGGTGGCGCTGGCCTACGTGGTCATCGTGGCGAGCCTCATCCTCGGCCTCGATAT
>JACCDG010573083.1_pt1 | contig 11432 bp, 3 predicted proteins | sample 7442471 | NCBI WGS metagenome assembly JACCDG01 (sample SAMN15323444, study PRJNA562643) | freshwater metagenome | isolation source: river surface water | place: USA:Blue River Watershed | collected 2017-08-17
CGGATACCCAGCAAGTAAAGCTAGACGTGGTGGTTACGGATCCAGCAGGCACAGCAACGAATGCCGGGTCACCATCTGCCGCACCCGTTACAGCAACGGTCTTATCTTCAACTGTAACGGCAGATAGATCAAAATCGAGGGTCGCGGGGCTACTTAGTACGCTGACTATATTTGCACCACCACCAATCGTGACACCAGAACTGTTGATCTTCATGCGTTCGGTTAGTGTGCCGATTGCTGTTCCGCTAACTCCATTGCTTCCGTATGTTGAAAATTTGATTGCTCCGGTGCTCGCTCCAGTTCCTGTGGAAACAGAATTCGTAAATGTGATGTCATTGGAGGGGGAACCATTCGTCGTTGTGCCGACGATTGCACCTGATGGGCCGAAGTATTGAGCAGCCCATCCAGATGCCAATGCCTTTCCGAGTCCAATCCGAGCGTCGGCCGTTCGTTCGATGAATGCAGTAGAGGTGCTAATCGTGCCTCCGAACGCAATTCTGCCGTTGTAGGGATCGAGCATAATGGACTTCTGCCCCGCCCCACCATCCCAGATATAGAACGGTTGGCTGCCGGAGTCTAATCTGATACCTGAGTCATGTGTATTGTAATACCCCGCTAGCGGCCCATAGCCCATTGTGATTGCTCCGCCAGCAGCTCCAACCATTCTGAAAGTGCTGCCGCTAGCTCCCGTTAGATACGCCGCCCCTGTGCCGTCCACCGCAAATTTGTTCACGCCATGCACCTTCAAAGTAAGTAAATCTCCGGTGTAACCCGAAAGGGCGTTCGCTCCAATAGCTGTCCCCAGTGTGTTCCAATTGATCGAAGATGCACCGACTGGTTCGACCAGGAGTTGAGGCTTGTCGGTGGTTGTATCCCCAGCCGTGCTCCACGCACCGTCGAGCTTGAGGCCGGAGGTATTGATGGCTGGGGCTAGGGTAATGATATGCGCTCCGCTCCATGTTCCGGTCGTGCCTGATACAGTAGTAAATGCGCCTGAGTTTGGCGTGATTGTTCCAATTGGGGATTGAATCGATGTTGCGGTCAATGCTCCGAATGCCCTTGCGGATCCATTGAGAGTACTGTCGAAATTTATCAGTGTCCGAGCTGCATCAGCGTCAGTTGCATTTAGCAAACTTAGGCCAAACGTCTCAGCAGGAACCACGGTATTGATTGTGGTGGTGGAACTGTCGTATATTGGAACACGAAGGTCTCCTACATTTTGTGCTAACGCAAATGTGCTTAGCAAACACAATAAAATGGTGATGAGATATTTGTGGGTCATAATAATTTGCTGAGTATACTTATCCAAGCGTCGCTGCCTTGTACCCAGCGGATGGAGTGGCAAATGTGGCTTCTAAATTTGATGCGGATAGGGCTAATACACCAATCTGTGTCCAGGTTGATGCTCCCCTTTCGTATAGGATACCTGTGGATCTATTGATGTAGCTGTCGCCCTGCGTTCCGTCACTACTCAACGGAACGGATGTCCCATATGTTAATCCCGGTCCACTAGTGGTAGATATAATGCTGCCGACAATAGCAGCAAGAGTAGAAAATGTCATTAGAAAGAAACTATTGGGATCATTCGCTCCGCTTGTATCTCTCCACATGATTGTGTCTTCACTAGCCACCGCGCTCGAAGACGGGGCCAGGGTTAAACTTGAATATTCGATAGATTGGAGCATATTGGTATATTTATCTTAGCAACAGTATTGAACCTCCAACTCGCAGGTACGTAATGGCGTCATCCAAAATCAATCCATCATTTGGAATAGTGCTGGCGTCACAACCACACCCAATTGCGTCGCACCATCTTTTACTGAACGATGTGGGCATTCCTGTTTGAAGCTCGAACCAGGTTAGTGGGTTCGACACGCAATTTGCAGAGAATGGTGTGTGGGTTCCTCTTAGCGCTTGCCACGTCCAACATAGCTGCGACACACATGGGTCAAACCTACGACTGGTTTCCACCTTCGATTTCAACTGATCGATTGCGGTACAAAGACAATTGAAGCAACGTTCAATTACATGTGATGTCACCATCTCATTGTTACCAATCAACAATTGTGAATCATCATACTCGGGACGATCGCCAGACGTAGTGGTAACAATTGCAAAGTTGATGTCTGTCGTTTGGGGAGTCATATACTGCACAAATTTTGAGTGCACGCTGTGATCCACAATCATTATATTGTCCCACAATTTCTTAAGCACGCTGTTATGGACCCACGCAGAAACAAACTCGTTTGATTGTGTCAGCAATTCTGCTTGCGACCATAAGATGTTGTCTACAACATCTGTGCGAATCGTTTTTGCTGCAACTATATCGATCACCGCAAAGAGTTTGTCGTTTGCGGCAATGATTGCTGTGTGGTTATCGTTGTAGCACATATCTCGCACATTTTGTCCAACGGGTTGGCTGAATATGCCAACGTGGACGCCATCATGCGTTACCTTAACAACACTATCTAAAGTCAAAATAGCGACAAACCCCTGTTGCTTACTGTAAGTTCTAATGCGCTGCGCGGCATAGGGTGTTACCCATTTACTGTCATAAACGTATCCAACAATGGAGAATTTATACACGGTCTTATTTGAAGCAAGAACAAACACGAACTCATCGGATACAGCGATTGAAACCGGTTTGACATCATTCTGCCAATCGCTATGTGTGAATTGACTTGTCCATGCTAGAGCACGATTGTACACCTTTACCGTGTAGTTGTTTTGGTCCACGATATACACTTGTTCACCGTCGTTTGTGATGTCTGTTGGTTTGTTGAGGCCCTGCTTTGTGTTAGCATCGCCAAATTGCGCAAAATATTGCGCCAGCACGTATGGCGAAGCACTATATGGGATCGTATCGTATGCGTAGACCCCGTTGGTGTACCGATCGATTACATATAGCTTGTTATCTATTAGCGTTGCAGCTTGAAAATCAGACAGCGACTGTTGGATTCCAGGAGAAATCTGTGTCATTGTTTTATCGTACGCGTGCATTGTAATGCCCGTGTTTTGCACAATGTGTACAACATTGTAGTTTGCGTCCCATACGATTGAACGAACATTCGACAAGTCTGTCGTAACCGATTGGTCGTAGGCAAACTTACTATCAGTGTTAACGTTCCATTTGCCAAATCTTGATTTCGTCCATGCCCCGAACCACCCAATGTACGCGAATGGTAGTACCGGATCATACATCGTACAGTTATCAATAATGTACTGCAAATTACTCGATATTTTTTGCACCATCGAGTTAAACGTGTCTTTCGTTACCCATTCGTTTTGAATCGATAGCGTGGAGCATGAGTACGGTAGAACTAATGCTTCACCAAGCTTTCTCGTAGTATTCGAACGGTACTGTTCGATTAACTCATCACATGATGAATATACTATTAGCGGGCCGAATGTCTGTTCTGATATTACTTGCCCATCTTGAACTCCCGATACTGATATATAATACGTTCCCGTGTTTTGATATGTAATTTCGATCGTTGACGAAGAGGCATCAATCGTCTGTGTAGTTCTATCGCCGTTGTCAATTATGAATTGGTCGTACGCAACCGTAGATATGGTTTGAGCCGTACTGTTAACGATTACAAATGGAGTGTTAATGCAACCAACAGCAACACTGTTAAACAACTCGATGATTGGTGATGGACACGCCGTAATGTACAACGATGTCGTACCAAAGTTTGTGGTAGACGGACAATAATCGTAAGGTTCATAATCAACATATTGAACACAATTGCCGGATACTGTGATGGTAATTGGAGTGGCTTCGTTATCGTTTAGGTAATGAATATCATTCGGATCTCTCGTTTGAAATTGCGCTTGGATAGTATTGCTACCTGGAAGCATTGTAGCAGTGTAACTGAACGAGTAAGGGGCCGAACCCCCAACGTCAAATGTAACTGTTGCGGGCGATTGCAAACGTAGCAAGTGGGGAATTGTTTGCAGATCAACCGTCAAATTAAGAATGGGTCGATCGTAGTTCCCCAGAGAGAATGAAGGTGCATCAATTGAAGATATCGAAACAGAAGGTGACAAGTAATCGAAAAAATATACATCGTGCCACAGAAGATTGCCCCCGGACGCAGATGGCGTATTAGTTCGATTTGTTAGTACATGATTATTGCCCGAAATGTCATAATATGTGCTCGGTGTATCGGGGGTAATCACAGAGTTGAACGCAGTAACCCCCAATGAGAATGAATCGGAAATTCCGGGACAAGTCAGAACCCCCGTTGCTGTTGGAGTATTGCTTGTGACTAGCGAGTCACCAAACGCAAAGTGGTATGCGTCATATGATCCTGCTGCACTAATGGAGATTGTTTCGCTGTGACAATTTCCATATGCTGTTAGTCCTAGGGAAGATGCAGAAAAGTTACTAAACGTCAATGCACGAGGTGTTGACTGCGTTGCTTCCCATGCTAACGAAGGAAACGCTACTGCAGACATGGTGGGGATTATATCGAGAAAGTGAATGTAGATGGGGAGCGACTGTGTATGCAGCATTCTCCACGTATCCGAATAATAATCGACCGTTAAAAGTACAGCTGATATGCTAGATCCCGTAGGGGTTAGTGTTATGTCGAGAATAGATCCCGTTACAGGATATGTAACCACCCCCTGATCGCTGCTAAGTTGCCACACACGCGTGAGGTTCGCGTATCTTCCTGGTTGTGTGTGGATGATACTAGTGTCCTCAAAATACAAGTTCGTTGCGCTGACCGGCACAAATATATCGTGGGTTCTTGTTGCATTGAATTCTGCGAGTTCGCTAGTGACCGAGTTGAAGTTACTCGACACAGCTACAGTCAATAAGTTAACACTTGGAAAGTCGTCAAACGTCACCGTGTAAGTCGGTACTGGGGAGGAGGATATGTTAAGATACGACGATTCAACAGAGGCGTATATTGTTGCTTGGTACGTTGAAGGATAGGCAGACACAGTTGGTGCAATGAAGTTTGCAGTGATAACATCAAATTCTGCTCCGTTAACTGGTTGATTGAATTCAAATGCGGCATCTACTGCGGTTGTACCGTATGATGTGACAGCAGGGTCATGCTGGATGTTCCATGTTAGTTGCAATGTTGAGGGCATCGAGTACAACATTCCCCGCTTCTTTAGTGTGGCTGAAAGTGGAAGGGTTCTTGTATATGCCCTGTTATTAAACGTGTCTATTCCTGCGCGAAGATCTAAAGTAACATTGTTCCAACTTGAGGGCGACCAAAACACACTACCAGCATTTGAGGGTGATATTGAACTAACAGAGATTTCAGTAAGGGAGACGCCGAGATTCGATACGGAAACCTCCGAAGCTGTCGTCCAATAGCACGCTGTGCTAAGAGCAATTGGCAACCCATTAACAGTTGAAACAACCACAATGTTTTCGTTTGGTGAAACGATCCAAGCTATTTGTTGATCATCGACAATTGTAAGGTTATCTACCTCAACGTGCAGTAGCGCAGAATCGTTATCATTGCTGTCGATAACGGGTCGTATCGCCCAATTGTCCGGATTGATAATCCACGGAATGGAAAAGGTCTGCGTCATGCTACCATCCGCACTGCTAACGCTAACATTGACAGTCCCTTGTGTTCTAACGTCTGCGGGGTTTGCCGACAGAATTAGATATGTTGTCCCCTCGATCATTGAACCGGCCGATATGTTGTATGCCAAGTTGGATCCCGTTAGTGACACCACCCCCGATGGTAGAACGTCATCAATTGCATACCCGACTTGGTGCCAACCCGGTACCAAATTCCACAAAACGTCCGTTGACCAGTTACTAAGGAACGCTCCGGAAATATGAACAACGTTCGCGGAAATATTAACAGCCGTGGCTGTTGGTGTAAATGAGATCACGTAGCCATTGGCCGACGGCGCCATTGAAGTAACACCATTGTTCGATAAGTCTGTTGCGATATCGAACAAGTATATTGGAACGTTGGAAGACGACAACGTGATGTAATCGGCACCGCTCGCATTATAATATTGCGACATCATGTTCTCTCCCGAGTTTTTATGATTTATGGCACTGAGGCTGGTGGCGAGTACGTACCCATTCAATGAGCTGGGCTTGTAATCGTACGTAATTACACTTTGTGCGGTTGTTGTAAAATACAGAGGAGGGGTGAAATTTATTGTAATCAATCCCGTATTGTAATCCACAGTTCCGCTACCACCTGCAGATACTCCACTTCGATGTACGCCATTCTCAAACCACTTAAACACGCCTGCTGTAGCGTAATCGAATATTGTCCAAGTTTTTTGGGCAGAAACTGTTACAAAATTAACAATACCATATAGAGACCCAGAGACAACCGGCGCACTTAATGCTGATGTCCATGTTGATTGTGTAATGCCCGTAGAGTTCGTTGCTATAAATTGTGTCGTTACAGTACGATCCCCCGACAAATAACTTATGAATGTGCTTGTTGTCAAGGGACTGCGCGATTCAATGAGTTGGCTATAACGACTAATGGGAAACTGTAAATCAACGTTTGCCGCTTGACTTGTAACGCCCATGGCCGATGCAGCAGGAGCATATACATGGGGTAACGAGTTGGTTTGGGTGTTATTGATTAGCGGATCCGCGAGTACAGAGGAAATTTGAATCGAGTAAGATGTTCCTGATAATACAATAGGTACTACGCGTGAGGGGAATACGCTTGAGTGCCACGCGTAGTACGCATTTGCATATCCGGAGTCTGGGTGTAGATATTCTACGGTTAGTCCGCCCCGTTCGATGTCATTTCCAACGTCCCATTTTATTGCGGAACCCAGTACATCCGGGTAGGTGTTTGCTGCGCTTAGGGTTAAGATTTCACCAGCAGTCAATATTGTTGTGACATTCAAATACGTGTATGTAAATGTGTTCTCTCCAACGTTTGTGTGGAAGAAATCTGGCCTGTAAAAGTTTGTTTTTGCTGTTACTCCCGCAGCGTGAGTGTAGTCCGATAGGTTGACTTGCAGTATCTCATTCGGCCAACGGGCGATAATGGATATGCTGTCGAAAAGGTCAACTGTACTTGTCAGACTGTTCATTCAGTTTTGTGGCATGTAATTATGGATGTCGTTATGTGATCAAACGATTTAGATCCATCTGATTTCCCTCAATTGAGTGTGCCCCGGTTTAATTTTACTGACAGCCCGTCGAACGGCATCTTCGATTATCGTCTTTGTAACTTCATCTTCAATGTTTGATTGTTTAATCACGATGTCAAATGCGTTGCTTTTGTGTGTTTGTAAACGGTGTGTAAACCACGACATTATGTGTTCAACTTGAGGGTATCTATTGTTGGTGTGTAAAGCCCAATGTAAGTCGTTGAATTTTGTTTTTTCGGCCACTAATGCCCTAACTTGATCTGTGGACAGTGCGACGCTGTAATATCGTACACGGTCAACCTTACCGATAAACCCAGATGTATTCGTGAAGGACAACTCGTCTTTAAGAAGCCCGTACTTGCCGCTGTCCCCGCATATTGTTAGAGGAGACCTGTATTTGTAATTGATTAGGTACGCATTAGCATCAAAGCTAATAGTGTCAACGGGCGACCCATCAATGTACAAGTTCAGTGTCCCCGCATTATTATCGAATGTCATTGCCAAATGATGCCAACCGCTTGTTAGAGAAGATGCCGGACAGGTCACAGTCAATGTGCTTGTTTGTCCGTTTACATCGTCAACGCGTACTTTTCCACTAACAGAAGGAGTCCTTTCAAATTTACGATGTACATCGTACCCCGTAATATCCCCACGTACAGTTGCGGAGATGTTATTACGATACGTGTAAACGTTGACATCAGCAACCGCCCTCAAATCAATACAAGTAACGATTTTGCCGTCCATTGAGATTTTAACCATCTTGTTTAAATCCTTGGCAGTTGCCATCACGTAATCGGCAATGCCTTGGGGCGTTTGTTCGCGAATGATGTTCAAGTGGATGTCATTGCTCGAAAATACAGAAGGTAGCACGGTTTCTGCAAGCAGTATTCCTTGGTTGTTGAGTTTGTATACTTTATTTGTGCCACGAGCAACCCACACATTATCGTCGCAATCGAGAGCAATGCTCATTGTGCCAGTGCCTCCATGAAACACGATGTCGCTCCCTTTATAAACATTGTTACCGACAATCCTCCACAGGACACCTTGTGAATCAACTGACATTAGAGTTCCAGGGTTCGTAATCGACGTGATAATTTGGTCTTGACTGTCGACTGCAAAATTATTAGCGGAAGCATTGGTAGTTATTGCTGTTACTACGCCTTGTGTAGTAAACTTGACAATGGTGTGTGATCTTTGATCGAAAGTGTACACCGCATCGTGGCTATCAACTTGGAGAAACTGGAACGATGATGAAGCTGGCAACATCACACTAGCAACAATTGTGTTGTTATAATCTACACAATATGCAGCGTGGTTTGCTGTATCGAGCATCCACTTATTGAAATTGCGAGTTACTGCGATGTCACTGATGGATGGTGTGGTGTATATTGATGGCAATCGCAGTTGTTTAAATTTGTTGTATTGGTTGTCCAAAGTCGTGACAAATCCATAGTTACTATCACCGTATGTGATGTTTTCAATGGAGTAAACACCACTACTGTATGTTAAACCAAAGCCAGACTCGTAGAAGCTACCAATCAATTGGTTTGCGTTTGCACTTAGCCAATTATCGACATGCACCCACCCCGCAAGAGTAATTTGATTATGCTTGGCCATACTCGGAGTCATGGCAATCGTTAGACTGTTGCTGCCGTTTGCAACAAACGCAGATTCGGATCCAAGGTAGTAATCCGCATTATGAACGGATATTGGGTTGTTGAAAGCGCTGCTATCAGTTGGTGGATACCATTGGTCTATTTTTAGCAGGGTGTTTGATGCGGTGTCGTTGTGCAACGCCGCGGTTTGTGATGTTGGCCCCTGTCGAAAGTAACTGTATGATACTCCCGGATCGAGGATCATTTTGCTTGGAATGTCCCAAACGTAATCAATCTGCGTTGCGGTTCCAACTGCAGTTACAGTAGCAATTAAGGCGCTTCCTTGCGTTACGTTGTTGCCATCATACCATCTGTCCACCCATTGGCAATTGAATTGGTCCCCAGACAACCACGAACACAACAGCGTTCCATTAGATGTTTGACTGTTGTTGCCATTATCGGTTGAGCAGTTGTACCCAAACAACCGTTTGTTGATTCTGTCGCTATATGCAGGAGTATGACCGGGCGTTGCCCCCATTGCCGCAAGATCCGAGGACGATAATGGGTGGGAAATTGCATTGTAGGGAATGTGAAATATCGTCGTTTGGTCACAAGGCAATAATATTTCTTGTTGGTTTGTGTGGAAAATTAGACCTGGATCTTGAACGCCTTCGGTTTGATTAACGGGAAATGATAGCCGATCGTAATTCCTCACTAATGGGGATTCATACGATGAATATGCAGAGGGGGTTGGGAGTTGGTGATGTTTATGGTTAAAGCAGTTTTTTAAAGGTACGATATCTACTCTTGCTTGTCCGCCGTTGCTAACTACAGGGCTTAACGGGAAAGTTATAAGATGATTCCCGCTAAGTTCAATGGTTTTCGACTCGTCTATGTTGACGGTGGTTCGGTTGCTCACTGGTCCAAATCCATTGTGGTATTGGTGCCAGTACTGCTTGTAGTCAAATCCCAAAACAATTGATGGTTGGGTGTTGCCTAGTGTCCAGAAGTTTCTATTACTAATCGCACTGCCGGATACGAATTGGCCCGAGGCGAGCACAACTGCACACGAAGTATTGTTGTACTGAACGGTGTACTGTGAGGTGACAGACGTTAGTGTAGTGGTCAGAGTTAACTGGTTTCCCGACAATGTATAGTAGAATAGTTGGCTATCGCGCAAAGAGTTCAATCTCGGACTATAGAATAGCGACATATCCGTAGTGTCGACCGTTAAGGAATATATTTCCTTATACAGTACTTCGACGGTGTGTTCACCAAAAACTAAACGGTGGTACTGGTTGTTTTCGGTAACAGCACATAGCTCCGGAACAAGGGTAGTCGCATTGAACGTCAAGGCCTTACCATCAAACGTTTTCAAAATGCTGCTTCCAATTAGATTTGGGTCCCTTGCAGTAGTTTGCTCTACAAATGCATCCGTAAGAGTTCCCGTGTCTTTCAACGCTGTGAATGCATCGTATTGTATTGAAACATCGAGTATGTTGGTTAGTAGGCGGTTAAGGTGAAAGGTGAATCCTGTGGTATACTGCTGTGTATACGCAGACAGGGGCGCTGTGCGAGTACTATTGTATGTTAGTTCAACTGGAATCCAATTGTTACTGTCCAGTGTCTCTATTGAAATCATGGTGTTATTTATCCGACCCCACCATTCTAAACAATTTTGAACGAGTGAATAATCTCCGAAGAAGAAGCTCGGACGAATTGAACATCCAAGTCCGATTGAGAGGCGATCATCTTAACAACGGCTGGAAGTCCTTTATTGTTATTATTCTGGACCACGTCAGTCCATATGGCATGGTTATTAACGGCGTCTATTGCGGCTATTCTATCGGTTGTACAACTGCAATTGATATAATGAACATTTCCTCTAACGCTGTGTTCATTAATGCCTAGACCTCCATTCAATACAAGGTTCACTCCAAGCGACTCAAACCCCCAATCAAAGTCCGTAAACAAGTAATTGTTTGGATACAAGGTCGTTCCTAGATGTGGCGTGTGGAACATTACTACTTTCCACCTGCTGGTGCTATTGAGGATTTGATCTAAGAACCAATGGTATTGAACACTTCCCACAGTAATTCCATCGGGTTCCACCTCAACGGGGCAAGGATACCTTTCGTTAATCCCCACATTGAGAACAAAAAGGTGAATATCGCCAGGAAGCACCTTATCGTAATATCGTCGATTTCCTGGAAGATATGAAAACTTTTGCACCTGAGGGGACCCGTAAGTGGAGGGCAATGGGTTTGAATTTGCACTCACTGTTGCAATTTCAACATCAAAAAACATATCACTGTTATCGTTTGGGTGTCGCACGTTATGAACGGCAACTGTGTTTGCTCCCACATTTAAGCACGATAACGGAATATATGCGTGCGTCCACGATCCCAGCCCCGTTGTCGTATGTGCACACTTAACCATAGCCGCTGAGCTATATGGCGTAAATAGGTTGTCGGTAACAACAAGTGTTTCATTGACGAAGATCGCAATGGCATCGTTAAACTTGTATCGCAGGCGAACTGCATTAGCATTGGTGAAATCCCCAACAACTGTGTTGAATTGGTTGCGCGCATATATGCTTGTCACTGGCAATACTTCAGAACACCACGCTGTTAATGAATGTGTAGATGCCACGGTGGTCGTTACAAACCCGCCAGACGCGTATCCAATCGGAGTAGTACCTGTAGCCCAGTCGGAGGTACTGTA
>JACCDG010043422.1_pt1 | contig 11428 bp, 12 predicted proteins | sample 7442471 | NCBI WGS metagenome assembly JACCDG01 (sample SAMN15323444, study PRJNA562643) | freshwater metagenome | isolation source: river surface water | place: USA:Blue River Watershed | collected 2017-08-17
CATGAGCATCAAGAAACTTTTTTGCTTTTTCAGTACCCAATTCTTTTGTTAATAAACCAGCCCAAATGAAGTGCCTAAATGCATCGCCTTCGTCATTAAGGCCTTGTTCAGGAAAGTTGCGGTTTGAAGACCATTCAGCACGATTTTTTTGAATAAATACTTTAATGGCTTCATCTGGATTTTTCTCTACAAGTTTTTTTTCAGAAGGTGTCAATCCTGGGTAGTAAACTAATTTTCCCAAGAAATTTTTCTCAATTTTAAAGTTACATAGTAACTCACATTGATTAGGACACATAAATGTTGTCAGATCGATTGGTAAAGTAGCGCAATCAAGATCGCAAGACTTTGAATTTGATTTAATATTTCCATTTTTAAACCATTCAATACAATCAGAATCTGGTTCCGTTGAATGGGCTGGCGAAGCCAATGTAAAAAATGCAATGAAAATTATTTTTATCTGTTTGTTTGATAGAAAATCAGGATAAATACAGATAATTTTATTTCCCATAGAGTTCTCTTTTTAGTTGTCTAAGTATTTTTATTTCAAGTCTTGGTGAGAAGATTCTCTGGATATCAACTGATTTTGTCAACGTTATAGAAAAACAAAGACTTAGGTAAGCAGTTATATTTGAAAATTTTCAAATATTGAAATCAATTCCCACGTAGTCTTAGGCTGTAGCTTAATTCGTAGTCGTCTTTGAAGTACAGAAATGCACCAAAGACAAGAGTGCTGACTGTCCATGCTAGGACTTTGTTGTCAGACAAATAGTCCTTCCATGTTTTTTGCGGAAGAACAAGGGTCGGTGAATTTTTAAGAGATTCGGCCAGCATTTGTTCGTGCTCTTTTTTCAACATGGCTTGCACATCGGGATAGATATCTGCCGCTTGGAGTTTGTCCTGAAAGAAGGACAATCGTTCAGGATCTTTGCCTGTCCAGCGAAAGACTTCGGATTTGATCCACTCCTTTTCTTTGGGAAATTGGGGTGCCAGTTGAATCAGTCGCATCAATCGCAGATTGCGAGTTTCTGGAGTAGTCTCTAAGGATAATAACTCTTGGTATTTTGAGTCTTGCTGAAGACTTTCAATAACCAAAGACGCGTTACTTGTTTCCGAAGTCAAAATGGCAAAAAGTATAGCCCAAAGAACTGATTGAATTTGATGGATAAGGACTAGGGTCTTCATTCTTGAACCTCGATATGGTAAGTGCGTGGTTTTTTCTGAACAGTGATTTGGGATGATTTTTTTAATTTGGGATTTTGAATAACAGCAAAGAGTGGACTTGCCACTTCGACCAATTCCTTCACTTCGATTTCAGGGGCCAGTACTTGAAATTGTGTGGGGTCATTTTTCATTTTTAAGATGCGAAGCATATGTCCAACTTTTTGCGCTGATCGCCCCCCTTTTCCGGGTAAATACAGATCGACAATTCCAAATCTTCCAATGGCTTGAGATAAAGCCTGTCCATTGATCAGTTGAATGGGGACCAAGGCAAAGCCTTCGGGAATAAATTGATCCACATTTTCCACATCGGAAGTTTCTTGTGTCACCGTGGTTTTCTTTTCCTGAGAAAATTCAAAAATCATGGACAGTGTCAGCAATATAAATACTGCAAGAACGAGTAGCTTTTTTTGATGAAGTTGGATCCACGTTTTCAAATCTTCTTGAACATTTTCAATATTGATTTTTTGTTGCCACATTTCAGACAGTGTCATGAGTTTTTCCTTGATCTGTATTGTTGATGAAATTGCTGGATGCTTTTTTGCCGCTGGTTTTCGGCCCATCGCAGTTGTTCGCTGATTGCGATCATAAATAGAGTAAATAAAATCATAAAGGCCATCAGTTCGATCAGTATCTGGCCTTTGTCAGAACGCTTTTCCACTGGGAACCTCCATTCAGTTCAAGGATGCTGGCTTCGCAGGACTGCTGGAATTCATATTTTTGATGAAACCCCAGACGGACCAGCCATGGTTGTGTATGCAAAGTGTAGCTCCAAATTAAAACCTGGTTTTGAGCGGTACGTAGGTTGGGAAGAGTCCCGTAATTGGGCGCTGTGTGCTGTGTTGTCGGACGCACCTGAAGAGAGGGGTTTTGCTGGGAGGTTTTCAAGTTTTCAAAACGAAAGAAAAAGGGAAACCTTCGAAGATAATTATTGAAGTAGTTTTGAACCTGTTGGTTGGCTTGAATCATGCCTGATTTTAAAGTTGCATTGGCTTTTGTGATTCTTGATTTCTGTTGAATATTTAAAGCGTACTGTCGAGTTTTGACAATTTGAAGTCGGGCGCGAAGAATAGACCGAGTTATGGGATCTGGAGCTGCTGACATTTCTGCTTCAAGTTGCTGTTTATCGATTTGAAGTTGTGTTGATTCTGGATTTTTTTCCATCAGCCATGTTAAGTCCTGCGCCGCTGAACTTGTGGATTTTAAAAGTTCACTTCGACAAAGTTGAAAAACATGGAAATCAATATGAACCCATGTTGTTGAAAGATAATAAATGCTTAAGGCAGACAAGAGGATGGGCATCAAACCCACAATCATCAATGTAACAAAGCCTTTTTGTTTTTCTTGCGAATGAATCATGAATCAAAAATCCTTTGGCAAATTTTGTTCAAAGCGAATGTGTTGATTCCACGCCCATGGAATTTGAAATTCCACTTTGCCATGCCATTGAAAACCTTGATCTTGAATTTGAACTTTGGGATGGGCTAAAAATAGCAACTTTGATTGAAGATCACGTTGGACCTGTTGCTGACATCTTGCAGAGTTTCTTTCGATGTCAGCGCAGATCAATGCCTCATGCAAGAGAAGATCTGAAATAGATTTTGCGCTGCCAAGGAAAAGAACTGCAAAAAGAAAACTTACAAAAAGCATCATGATCGACATCGCGCCAACAGCTTCCAGCAAGGATTGCCCCTGTTGATTCAAAGATTCCAAGGACAATAAATGTTTCATTACTCGCCTGAACTTCGTCCATCATGATGGGCATCTTCACGGGCCCCATCCATAAAGTCGGTAAAGTCTTTTTGATGAACCTTGCTTGCATTGACGTTTTGGATCCGCACGCCTTCTGTGGAACCGCCAAGGACTTTGGCAATATTGGCAAATCGAACGCCTAAGTTGTTTCCAACGACACGCATGACGGCCATGCTTCCAATGGCAATGATGGCCACAATGATCAGATATTCGATCAGACCTTGCCCGCGTTGGTTTTGAATATAGCTTAAATTTTTTGATGAAGATTTATTTTCCATAGACACCCCTTTGAAGAACTGGTCTTCAGGGTGAATGCAAAATCTATGGAGTGACAAAGAGCTAAAAAAAGATGGGGAAATCTACCAGGACGGATAATGTGTCCGTCCTGCGGTGATCAAAAGACTATTTTTTCTTTCCAGGAGCAAACTTGCCAGCAGCAGGTTTTGGAGCTGTTTTTACTGCCATTTTGGCAGCCACTTTCACCGGAGCTTTGGCCGCTGCTGCTGCCGATGATTTTCCAGCCATCATTTTTGGAGCTTCTTTGGCTTTGGATTGTTGGCGATCATCTTTTTTCTTCGCCTTACGACCAGCGACGATCAAATCTAAAATTTCAAAGGCCTCTTTTTGTAAATCATTTTCATAGATGAAGCGGTAAAAACCTTCGATCTCGGGACTTTGGCGAAATTTCTTTAAAGAGGTTGGGATATTATCCGATTGAACGAAATCAATGGAGCTTCCATCTTTCGAGAGTTTCACTTTTTCAGACACAGGGCCTCCTTATTTAGAAAGTTGAATATAGGTGAAGACGGCAGCCGGGGCAAGGCGAAATCCAAGGATCTTCCTGCCGAAGTTTTCCTGATCGACTTTTCGGGTGGACTTGGTCCATAATGCCAGGATAAGAATTTGCAAAATGAATACGACAGCAGGAGGGCCTATGATCCTTTTGGATGGGAAAAAGATTTCAGCGCAGCGGCGAGCCGTCTTAAAACAGGCGGTTTTTGATTTTTCCATTCAGCATGGGCGCAGTCCGACTTTGGCTGTCATTTTGGTGGGGGATAATCCCGCCAGCCAGGTTTATGTACGGAATAAACAAGTGGCCTGTGCCGACGTGGGAATCAACTCTTTAAGATTTCACTTGGATCAGGAAAGCTCTCAGCAAAAAATACTCCAACAAATTGAAGAATTGAATCATAACGCCACCGTGGATGGGATTTTGTTGCAATTGCCTTTGCCGGCGCAACTGAATGCGGAATCTTTGATCGAGGCCATTGATCCAAGCAAAGATGTGGATGGTTTTACCTCGACAAATTTGGGCCGGCTTTTGACGGGCTCGAAAAAGGCCGTATTGCCATGCACTCCGAAGGGGATTGTTCAGCTGCTGAAGGATTATCAGATTCCTATTCAGGGGAGACATGTGGTGGTTGTCGGTCGCAGTTTGATCGTGGGAAAACCGGCGGGCCTTCTTTTTTTACAGGAAAATGCCACGGTGACTTTGACTCACTCGAAAACACAAAATTTACGACATCATTTGCAGCAGGCTGATATTGCCATCATCGCAGCGGGATCCGCTGGATTTTTAAGTGCGGCCGATTTTAATAAAGGGGCTGTTTTGATCGATGTGGGCATTCATCGAGTGCAGGATCGCTGGATAGGGGATGTGAATCCAGAAGGACTTCAGGATGTCTTGTCGGCAGCAAGCCCCGTTCCCGGCGGAGTTGGTCCTATGACCATCACTTCTTTGCTTGAAAATACTTTGCTTTTAGCGCAAAGAAGAAAGTCTTAACTTTTCCACCAAGGAATCAATCATGTTGACAGTTTGGAGGCTTCGAAAAGGAGCCGATGTGCGCGTGCGTTCCCAGCATCCCTGGGTTTTTTCCAATGAACTTACGGAAAGTCCTAAGGGGCATACTCCGGGACATCCTGTTTTATTGCAAAGTCATCAGGGGCATTTCTTGGCCTGGGGATATGGTAACCCTCATTCGCAGATTGTTTTTCGCCCTCTATCTTTTTTAGAGACGAAATCAGAGCCCTGGTCAGAAACCTCACTGAAGAAAACTTTGTTGCAAGCATGGAAGGGACGCTATCAGTTGGGCTATCAGCGCAGTTTTCGTCTGTGCTTTGGTGAAGCGGATATGATGCCGGTCTTGGTGGTTGATCGCTATCTTGTGCGCTCGGAAAAGGGGGACTTGGTTCAAGCTTTGGTGGCGCAGATTTTGACGGCGGGAATGGAAGTTTTATTGAAAGATGCTTCCGCTTTGCTTTTATCCGTTGCTCGGCAGGCTCATCGCTTGGGCTACAGTGCTTTGTCAGAAGATCAGACAGCCATTCTCTTGCGTCGAGATGTCAGCGTGCGAAAGCTTGAGGGATTAGAGCAGTTACCTACGGCTGTGACGGTGGCGAAGGCTTGCCCTGATTTGAATTTTTCTTGGTGCGATACTTTGGTGGATAGCGTGGATCGGCAGGAAGATTTAATTTTGACCGGAGATTTGGTGGATGGTCAAAAGACGGGATTCTTTTTGGATCAATCGGAAAATATTGAACGTCTGGGATTTCATTTGCAGCGACGTCCTTGGTCTCAAATTCGTGGGGGGAAGCCTGTGCGAATTTTGGATCTTTGCAGTTTTGCAGGACAGTGGTCTTTGAAATTGGCGCATCATCTTCAACAAAAGGGCGTGCCTGTGGAAGTTTGTTTGGCCGATGTGTCCAGCAAGGCCTTGCAACAGGGAGAGTTGAATTTATCGCGTTTGGGTGTGCCTGTGCAGGCTCGCTTGACGGATGTCATGAAGGATTTGGTAAATTGGGAAGGGCAAAGCTTTGATGTGGTGATTGCAGATCCTCCGGCCTTTGTGAAGGGACGTAAGGATTTGCCTCAAGGGCAACATGCTTACATGAAGTTGAACGAACAGGCTTTGCGTTTGACGGCAGCAGGAGGAGTGGTCGCAAGTTGCTCGTGTTCAGGTTTATTCAGTGAAGAGGATTTTCGACAATCATTGAACAAAGCAATTTGGCGCAGTCGTCGGTCCGTGCAATTTATCACTCGCGGAGGTCATGCCGCTGATCACCCCATCCGCATGTCCTTTCCCGAGGGAAATTATCTGAAGATGTTCGTTCATCAATTGGCCGAAGACGCCACCTAGCTGGATCCCTTCACCAGGTTCTGGTGTTGGGTTTTTAAATGCTCTTATTTTTCAATTTTACGTTGACCAAGTGTGCCTTATGGGGCACACTTAGGGTAAATGAAGATCAAAGAACGTCTTGTTGAATATTTTTATACACCAAATGGAAAAGCGCCAGTTAAAGAGTGGTTGAGTTCGATTAAGGATCAACTCACACAAGCAATTTTGTATAAGCGTATTCGACAGGCTTCCTTGGGTAATTTTGGTGATCATAAATCGGTCGGCCAAGGTGTTTATGAAATGCGAATTGATTTCGGCCCAGGTTACAGAGTTTAGTACAGTGTCCATAAAGATGAAGTCATTTTACTATTGATCGGCGGATCCAAAAGAACCCAACAAATTGATATTGATAAAGCTAAAACTTATTGGATTTTATGGAAGGAGAACCACGATGTCTAAGCATAGAAATTTTAATGATGACCTTATGGAAAAACTTCGCGACCCTGAGTTTGCTTCTCATTATATTATGTCTTCAATCATAGATAATGATCTTCAGTTTTTACCAACAGCACTTGGAGATATTGCAAAGGCTCATGGTATGTCGAAGCTTGCTGAGGGTACAGGAATCAATCGTCGAACACTTTACAAAGTCTTTGATAAAGACTCCAATCCCAGCTTTGAATTGGTCACTCAGATCATGGATCACTTAGGTTTATCTTTAGAAATTAAACCAAAAAATAAGCCGAAATCAAAAAAGAAAAAATCAGCTTAGATGCAATACTGCGTACAGCCTAGCTGGATCCCTTCACCAGGTTCTGGTGTTGGTTGTGTAGCTGCGAAAGTTTATTGATATAATCTTTCAGAGCTGCATTTTCTTGGCGTAAGTTATTCATATGTGAAATGGCTTGTTGCATTTGGCTTTGCAAGTCTTGGCTTTCAAGAGTTCGTTTATCCAGAGCCATTTTTAATTCGACAATTTTCTTTTCGGCAATTTGAGAAAGTTCTTTCATGATTTCGGATTGTTTTTGAGATTGAACTTCCAATTCTCCAAGGGACTGATTGATTTTATCGATCTCTGAAGATTTTTCCTGAATTTCTTGGTTGTAAGAATCTGTGATTTTCAAAGTCTCGTCTTGCACAAGTTGTAGTTGTTCTTCCAACTGACGAATGCGTTCTTTTTGTTCTTGAAAATTAGATTCATAGCTTTGGCGCGCTTGGGACCAAAGTTGATTTTCACTTTGAAACTTTTCTTTGGCTTTTTGCAGTTCCATGTAGGTTTCATCTCTTAAAGCTTTGCTGAGTTCTAACTCGTGCGCTGTGTTTTTAAATTTTTCAGCGTAAACAAGAGTTTGTTTGCGTTCATCATTCACTGCCTGTTGGGCTTTGTTGCGCATTTCTTCCAAATCAAATTGCAGCTTCAAGTTCAACTCTAAGGATCGGGCAAGGTCTGTGCTAAGCTTGGTATTGTTCAATCGCTCTTGCTCCAGTTGTTGCAAGATGCGATGATCTTGAGACGAAGAATGATCCACAATTTGAAAAGAATCGAAACTTTTAATTTTCTCTTCGAACTCAAAACGTTTTGTCAGAAGATCTTCATGAGACTTTTTAATTTGCTCATGGACTTTACCATAGTTATTTCCAGCATTGGCATTCGCATTGGCCGACAAGCCTTGGTTGGCTGCAGAGGATGTCACAGCAGGTGTCGAACCAGCCTGTGCATCAGATGCGTTTTGCGCCAGCACAGGAGAGTTCATATTGAATTCGATCGCTTCTTGAATATTGGGGATGTGTATTTGTTCCATATACCTTTAGCATAAGGAATCCATCGAAAGAGGGAAAAGAAAATCTCACACCAAGGGACAGGTCCGGACCCCTGTCGAGTCCAGTCCTGGAGATGTCGTTGAAGATTGAGTAAGAGACTCCCGATTGTTCCTCGAAAACTCAACTAGCTCGTTTCGTTTGTTTTTTCTTGTCGCCATATGTTTGAATTAATGCCTCAGGTGAAATTGGTTTTTGATATTTCCACTGCAGTTCATCCGCGAGTCCGTAGTAGGCTAAAGAATAATTCAACCTTCGTTCGTTTTTTTCTAAAAACATGGGTTGAAAACCTTTTCCATCAGGACGAACGTTTCCTTCTGATTTAAGGCAAGTCATCAGAACTTTCGGTTCATATTGAATAAAGGAATGTTCGTTGTTCAATCCATTTCTTCGAAGAGCGGCGTTGAGATAATCTCTATTTTTTGAAAGATGTTTAATGTAGTAAATGGCATGAGATCCTGCGAACTTTCCGATGGATCCAAAGTCGATGGAAATCAAATCTTGATAATCCTCTGGATGCATCACTTTTTCGTAGATAGAAAAGTATTCTTTATTACCCTTCCTAAGAAGATTGAGTCTGCTATTTGTGACTTCAGCCTCGTAAATCATTTTAATGGCGATAAGAAAAGCTGGTGGAACGATAAACATCATAAAAAAGGCAACAAGGGCTGCGAATGGATATTTTTCTCTATGGTGAAGATAGAAAAAACCCTCGATGATTAATTCTTTAATGGGTGTGAGAAAATCGTCCTCTTCTTCTTTGACTTGTCTTTTAACAATAAAGTCTGCGGCTGTGACTGTTTTTACCTCATCCATGTAAAGAGGTCTGTCCGCAAGAACTGCTTTTAAGGGAGTCAGTTGTTCTTCTGTTTGACCTTGATTCACAGAAGCTTGAAGATTCTGCCACGCCTCAACATCTCTGAGCGCAAGTCTGTGAGCCAATGCCAAGGCATCTTCTTTACTCATGCGTGGATACATTTCTTTGATGGCATTTTTGTACATTTTAAAACGTATGGGTTGATTGGGCTTGGGCCCAGTTCCTACGACAGCTGGGACTCCAAAGCTTGAGGCAGAAAGAAAGCCTGAATTGATTTTTGTGTCGATATTGGATCTTGCTTGCCCAGCGGATTCTGGTTTTTGGGCAGAGCCTAATGCGGATCCTCCGCCGGAGGCCCCGCTTAAGCCATCACCGGATTTACCTTGAAGCTCCACGGTGCCAACGGGTTGGGGCTTGCTATTCGCAAGCAGAGCTTCGGCAGGATTTGGGGGCTCGTCTGTCGAAGAGGGCAGACGAGACAGCGGAAGCGTCGCAGGTGTATCTGCGCTGAGTTTGGTGGAAAGACTTGTGGTGGAAGCAAGGTCGGATGATGAATTGGGGTCCTGCATTTTGTTCACGATAGCGCACATGGGATCGTTGGGATTGGTGTATTGGCAGAAACAGGCGGGATTGTTTTGGCGGGACTGTGGGGTGGAACAATCAGAGTTACCGAAGATGCACTTGATGGGATCTTTCATGCAGTCATTGTTGTTCGCAAGCTGCTTTTGGCAGTCATAGGCCGCCCTGACCGAGTTGCCAACCCCTTGCACGCTGCTGGTGAAGGAGTTTGTTTTTTTCGAAAGACCTTCACATCGGGATTTATAGGCAGCGATAGCGGTGACGAAGGCCGGCTGAGAAGCCGAAGCCGCTGTGGCTTGAGAGCAGGTGGAAGAGCAGGAGTAATAAGCAGCTGCATGACTGGTGACTGCCGCGGTAACGCCAGGGACGAGGGCTGCCATGGCTCCAGTGAAGGCGCAATTTCCAGCCGCTCCACCATGGCCTGCCATCATGGCAATGAGCTTGCTTGCGCCAGAATTAAATGAGGAGAGATCTTTGTTGGAGTATTCATCACAAGTTGATTCGGCTGTGGCAGTGGCTTGGGCGCAGTCGTTGAGTCCTTTTTGTAAGTCGTCGCCTGAGGGGGCGCGCGTGTAGGAGTTGTTGGTGTATGAGGAAGATGGGGCTGTGTCGTCGTCGTTGCTGGAGGAGGATGAGCTGGTGTTTGTGTTGGAGGGGGTGGATTGGGTTGTGGTGCTGTTGGGGGAGGGGTGTTGGGAGGAGGATCTTTTTCCCATAGCTTCCTCTTCGTTTGTTTTATTTACATTTTCTTCTGAAGATATTCTCTTATTCAATTTTTTTTCTAGCGCCAATGTTTTGGCATCGTCATCAATGGCAGATTTTCCATATTTCGTATAATTAAAATCAGACCCATTGAAGGAACATCGAATTCCATCTCCACCCTCGACTCCGGCAACACGTCCTCCGTCACGTTCACAGTTACTTCTGAGAGTATCTCTCGTGACAGGACCGCCTTCGAAATTATCGTTAGTACCCATCGAATTACGACGTTGAGTTTGTTGAACAGGTTCTGTGGCCTCTTGATTATGTGCTGGTAAATTTCCACTATCATCTTGGGTTAGGTTTGGATCAGTATCACTATCCTGCGAAAAGGCTAATGGGGATTGGGCGAGTAGGAGTGCAAGCAAGGCAAAAGAGAGCATTCGGTATGAATGCCTCATAAGTGTGTGAAAGTTTGCCATTCTTAAGTTCATTTCCAGCATGAATCCATTTCGGTTTTACAAAGTCAGGACTTTAGCCTTGGTGAAAGAAAAAAATATCTGCTATAGACTTGGTTCAATTTGATACATTAAAGGGATCTTATGAAGAAAATCGTGGTTCTTTGTTTTATGATATTCGCCCAGTTTGTATTTTCACAGACGTGCCCTGATTACTTCGATAATGGACAGTTTTTAAGGCAGGAAGAGTGCTATAAGTATTATCGCAAGAAAAATGAGGGAATCATTGAAGATGTGAAGGTTCAGCTGGCTAAAGAAGTGAATAGCAGGCTGAAAAAGCAAACGACAGCGAGTCAGGTTTACGATTCCTGCACATCTAAAATTTCGACAGTGTCTGGTACAAGCAGTAATTTTCCTCAAAGACTTATTGTTTCGTGGTTATCGCAAAACAATTGGGGAAATTTTGATTTTAGATCCGTTGATACAAGTTTGTTTTATACACAGAAGGATTCGTTTGAGTGTTCTGTGAAAGTGAATTTGATTAAACTCAATTATCCAGATCGTTTAAGAGATAATAATGAGCCTTATTGGGAGAACGATGCGCTGATCGCAAGATGGAAAATTACTGCTGATTCATTTAAGTCGTGCGGAGTAAAGATAGAGAGTCTGAATATAACAACCTTGGAGAGGGTTGGTAGTCGAGCTAATGATCCTCCAATTTTAAACATGAACACCGGAATGGTAACTAGTCTTTTAGAACCTTTTGAAGAAAATGATAAGGATGCTCACGAGCTTACACTTAAATATATTTATGCCGATGATTGGAAAAACGATAAGGCGACAGCTGTTCGTGGAGATGTAGATTATACATTTGCAAACACATTCAAAGGTTACGATCCTACGAAAACTTTTGTGGCATTTAAAAAAGACATTTTGTACTCACCGATCAGGCCGGCTGGATTACCAAAATC
>JACCDG011955547.1_pt1 | contig 11428 bp, 3 predicted proteins | sample 7442471 | NCBI WGS metagenome assembly JACCDG01 (sample SAMN15323444, study PRJNA562643) | freshwater metagenome | isolation source: river surface water | place: USA:Blue River Watershed | collected 2017-08-17
CACGATTGGCTCCACAGGTGGCGACTTGGTGCTGCAAAACAATGGATGGTTGACCACAACTGGAACTCTGCAAGCCAGTGCCAACCTTCAAATCACCACACAAGGCAACGTCACCAACAGTGGAACGCTCTACGCCAGTAACGATCAAACACTCAGTGCAACAGGCAGCATCACTAACAGTGGCGTCATCGCCGCACAAGGCAACACCAGTCTCACAGCCAATAGCCTGAGCAGCACCTCAGCAAGCGTTGTGGGTGCGGGCATCAAAACTGATGGAACATTAGCCAGCAATGGAAATTTGAATGTCAGCACAACCCAAAGCCTCACGGCCAATGGTCAAAACCTAGCCGCAGGCAACATCACCTTCACAGGCAGCAGTATTGACTTGTCGGGCAGTCAAACAGGCGCTACCAACATTGCCATCACCGCCAACTCAGGCAACGTCAACACCGCCAATGCCACGGTAGCTACATCTGGCACGGCAGGCGTTTTAGCCATCACCGCCAAAACCAACAACGATCAAACGCTGGACAACACACACGGTGTTTTGAGTGCAGGCCAACTGAACTTAGATGTTGCCAATCTCACCAACGCACAGGGCCAAATCACGCAAACGGGCGTGGGCGACACGTCGATTGCTCTTACATCTCCGACTAGCACCTTCAACAACACGGGCGGCACAGTCACTGTCAACAGTGCTAACTTGAACATTACAGCCAACAGCCTTACCAACACCGATGGCAAGATTCAACACGCTGGCACAGGCGCTTTGAGCGTTACCGCTGACACCTTAAACAATGTGAGAGGGCAAGTTGCAAGCAATCACAACGTAGCGTTGACGATTGGCACCGAGCTAAACAACACGGATGGGGTGATTTCTGCTGCCAAAGACTTGAATGTGTCAGCAGGACTTGCAATAGCCCAGCCAAGCGGGGGTAAAGAACTCAACAATACGCGTGGCCTGATTCAAGCGACAGCGGGTAGCCTCAACTTAAACGTAGGGAACTTAGACAACACACAAGGCAGTGTGTATGCGCATACCGATTTATCGCTGGCCGCTACAGGTGCGATTACCAATACAGGGTTCATAGCTGCACAAGGCAACACCAGCATCACAGCCAACAGCTTGAGCAGCAGCTCAACCAGCGTTCTCGGTGCAGGTATCAAAGCGGATGGAACCCTAGCCAATAGCGGTGACTTAAGAATCACGACCACACAGGCTTTAAACGCCAACGGACAAAACCTAGCAGCAGGCAATACCACGCTCAGTGGCAGCAGCGTCAATCTCAGCGGCAGTCAAACGGGCGGTGTCAACATCGGCATCACGGCCACTTCTGGTGAAGTGAACACGTCAAACGCCACAGTGGCTACCACTGGCAGTCTAAGCATCACAGCCAAAACAAATGACAGTCAAACGTTAAACAATTTCAAAGGCATTTTGAGTGCCGGACAACTCAACTTAGATGTCGCCAATCTGAACAACACACAGGGACAAGTTATCCAAACAGGTGCGGGCGACACCACCATTGCTCTGACTTCTGCGACAAGCACGTTGAACAACACGGGCGGAACCATTGCCGCCAACAGCGCTAACTTGAGCCTACGCGCAGACACGTTGACCAACACCGATGGCAAGATTCAACATGCAGGTACGGACACACTCAGCATTGCCGCAAACTCCCTGACCAACCTGCGTGGACAAATTGTTAGCAACCAGAACGCCAACCTACAACTCGTCAGCCTTGACAACACCCAAGGCAGTGTCTACGCCAGTAAAGATCTCAGTGTTGCCGCCACAGGCGCTATCACCAATACAGGGTTCATTGCGGCGCAAGGAAATACCACCCTATCAGCCAACAGTTTGAGCAGTAGCTCAAGCAGTGTTCTTGGCGCAGGTGTCAAAACAGATGGCACCTTGACCACTAGCGGAAACCTCAGCGTTACCACCAGTCAAACGTTGAGTGCTAACGGTCAGAACTTAGCCGCAGGCAATATGACCGTCAGCGGCAGCAGTATCAACCTCAGTGGCAGTCAAACAGGTGCGGCCAATATTGATATCACGGCCACCTCAGGTGATGTCAACACCTCAGGTGCTACGGTTGCAACATCAGGCACAACTGGGCTTTTGCACATCGTTGCTCAAGCCAATCCAAGCAATGCACAAACCCTTAACAATAAACAAGGCGTGTTGAGTGCAGGACAAATCAACTTAGAGGTCTCCAAACTAGACAATACCCAAGCGACCATTGTTGCTGGACACGGTGATCTGAGCATTGCGACGCATGCTTTTGACAATTCCGATGGCAAGGTGCAAAGCGTAGGCGCAGGCAATTTGTCGGTCGCTGCCGATGCGTTGACTAACCTGCGTGGACAGGTTTTCAGCAATCATGATGCTGATCTGCGCCTCGCGAGCTTGGACAACACTCAGGGCAGTGTGTACGCCGTTAACAACTTAGGGGTCACGGTCACAGGTGCGATTACCAACACGGGCTTCATTGCCGCGCAAGGCAACAGCAGCATTGCAGCCAACAGTTTGAGTAGCAGCTCAACCAGCGTTCTCGGTGCAGGTATCAAAGCAGATGGAACCCTTGCCAACAGTGGTGATTTAAAAATCACAACCACACAGGCCTTAAACGCCAACGGCCAAAACCTAGCAGCAGGCAGCACCACGCTCAACGGCAGTAGCGTCAACCTCAGTGGCAGTCAAACGGGCGGTGCCAACATTGGCATCACGGCTACCTCAGGTGAGGTCAACACTTCTAACGCCACAGTGGCCACCGCAGGCACATTGAGCATTGCGGCCAAGGGGAACAACAGCCAAACGTTGAACAACACCCAAGGTGTTTTAAGTGCAGGGCAGCTCAATGTGACTGAGGCAAATTTCAACAACACCCTCGGTCAAGCCATTCAAACAGGAGTGGGTGACACTTCCATTGTTCTCACCTCGCCTACGGGGACACTGAACAACACAAATGGAACCATTGCCACCAACAGCGCCAACTTAAACTTGAGCGCAGATACGCTGACCAACACCGATGGCAAGATTCAACACGCAGGCACGGGCACCTTGCACGTCACAGCCAACACCTTGAACGATCAGCGAGGGCAAATTGTTAGCAACAACGCTTTGGTCATAGATGCAGGCGCAGTCGATCACAGAGCAGCCAGCACAGCCGCAAAAAGTATTACCCTCAATGCAAGCAGTCTGAACAACAACCAAGGCGAAATTGTTCAAACTGGCAATGGTGCAATGGCTGTTTCTGTCACTCAAGGGCTAGATAACACAGCAGGCACATTGGCCAGCAATGGCAACCTGACTGTTGCCGCCCAATCGTTGACCAACAACCAAGGGCAAGTCAGCGCCTTGGGCGATTTGACTACCAATCTGAACACAACCACTGGCGTACTCTCCAACTTGCAAGGTCTGGTGGCTGCTAAAGGGAACGTCACGATCACAGCCGCCAGTGTGGACAACACCCTTGGCACTTTGGCCTCCGTGGATAACAATCTCAGCATCACCACCACAGGTGCCACCACCAATGACAGCGGCAAAATTCAAGCGGCTCTGGACATCGCGCTGAACAATGCAGGCTTGAGTAATACACGCACGACCAACGCCTTAGCCACCAGCACCACACCTTACGGCAGCATCATCGCTCGCAATGTAGATATCAACACCAATACACAAACGCTCAACAACACGGGCGGCACCATTGCTGCGAGTCAAGCTGCTAATCTACAAACTGGTGCATTCAACAACAGCGGGGGGTTGGTACAAACTGGCAGCGATCTGACCATCAACACCCACGCCCAAACCCTCACTAACAACAATGCTGTCGACCACACCAGCAGCAATGCCGCCCTCAATGGCAAAGGCGGCATTGCAGCCCAAGGCGCGACCACGCTGACAACAGGCGACCTTAACAACGATGCAGGCTACATCGGCAGCAAAGGTGCGCTTACAGCAACGAGCGCCAACATCAGCAACACCCAAAGCGGGCAAATTCAGGGCCTAGGCAACCTCTCCCTCACCGCAGGTAACGGCAGCAGCACAGGAGCAATCAACAACACAGGTGGTTTGATTCGCAGCGCGGCCACTACCAGCCTGAGTGCTGGGACTGTGACCAACAGCAACACCAGCGGTACAGGGCTTGGCATAGAAGGACTGGACGTGAGTGTGTCCACTACGACTCTGCGCAACGACAGCGGTGCCATTCGAGCTGACAACAACATTACTGTGACTAGCGCGGGTACGGTGGATAACAGCGCGGGCTTGATGAGTGCGGGCAACACCTTGACCTTGCAAGACGTGCAAGCGCAAGCCAACAGAACCCTCGCCATTACCAACACAAACGGCACCTTGCTGGCAGGGCAGTCATTGGTTGTTGCCGCCAATAGCATCGGCGGTGATGGCAGCATTCTCTCTAAAGGCAACTTGAACCTAGCGTTGAATGCAGACTTCGCCAACAGTGGGCAAGTCATTGCCAATGGCAACGCCACCATCAATACCACTGGCAATGTGAACAACAGCGGCAAACTGAAAGCAGGCAATACGCTCAACCTCACGGCCAACAACATAGACAACACAACCACAGGCGAAATCTCGGCCAACACCACCCAAGTCAATGCCAGCAACACCTTGACCAACCGAGGCCTGATTGACGGTGTGGACACGCAGATCAACGCGGGCACGGTGAATAACATTGGCACAGGCCGCATCTATGGCGACCACCTCAGCATTGGAGCTGTCAATCTCAGGAACGATACCGAAACCCTTGCAGGGGTCACCAAAGCAGGCACGATTGCAGCGCGTGATCGCCTAGACCTTGGCATCAGCGGCACATTGACCAACCGTGAACATGCCCTCATCTACAGCGTGGGAGATATGGCAATAGGTGGGGCGTTGGACGCGAATCGCCGAGCAACAGGGTCGGCGACAACGTTAAATAACAACAGCGCCACGATTGAAGCAGGCCGTAACTTAAGCCTCTCAAACACTACGCTAAACAACACCAATGACCACTTTGCTTACGAGATCAGAGTAGCAACCACAGAGCTGGACGTTCGAGAAGATATCAACTCTGGCTTATATCGGGTGTTTACACGCACCACCTATTTGCCGTATCAAACGGCCAGTGATCCTGCACAAATTTTGGCAGGCGGTGACATCAACCTGAATTCATCCAACGCCACCAATTATGCCAGTCACATTGTGGCGGGTGGTGCGTTAAATATTGGTTCATCCACGTTAGCGAATACGGATGTCATGGCAACCAAGAGTATCCGTGACGTTGGGACGACCTACACCTTGGTACATGTGCCAGGTTCTGGTATTTGCGGAAAAATCTCGATCAATTGTGTTCACGCACATGACGAATGGCAAACAGCCCCATATGACAGTACGGCTAACAGCACCGTATCTGTGGCGCAAGAAACTGCGGCCAGCAATAGTGGAGCACAGGTCACTAGCCTAGCAAGTACAGCAGTCAATCAAACAGTTGACAGTACAGGTAGCTCCACAGCTCGTTCGGGAAGTGTTTCTTCGTCCCCAATTTCAGTAACGCAAACCAGTGCATCACAGGCCAATGCAGCTAGCGGAGCAAGTGCATCATCTAGCGTATCGGCCATCTCTAGCAGCTCTGCCACTGCCGACAGCATTTCCTCAGCCAGCAATACGAACATCCAAAAACCGTCTGCGGCCACTGGCGCAAGCACATCATCGTCCACATCCGCAGGCCAAGCAACGACACAGACCCTGTCCGTACGTGGCGCGCACCCCAACACCACACTGCCCACAAGCAGTCTATTCAAAAACAACCCATCGCCTACTTCTGCATATTTAATTGAAACGGATACTCGTTTTATTGACCGAAAACTTTGGCTAGGCAGCGACTACATGACGCAGAGCTTAAGCCTTGACCCCACAGTCACCCAAAAACGCTTGGGCGATGGCTTCTATGAACAAAAACTCATCCGCGAGCAAGTAGCAGAGCTCACAGGCCGCCGCTTCTTGGCTGACTACACCAGCGACGAACAAGAATACAAGGCGCTGATGAACAGCGCTATCACGTTTGGCCAGAAATACAACTTGCGCCCGGGCATTGCATTGACCGCGCAGCAAGTGGCGCAACTCACCAGCGACATCGTGTGGTTGGTGGAGCAAACCGTCAGCCTGCCCGATGGCTCTAGCCAAAAGGTGCTCGTACCTCAGGTGTATGTCAAAGTCCAACCCGGCGACTTGGACGGTAGTGGCGCATTGCTGGCAGGAAAAGATGTCAACCTCAATCTCAGTGGTGATTTGACTAACAGCGGCACCATCGCTGGACGCAACGTGGTGAACCTCACGGCTGAAAACGTGAACAACTTAGGTGGGCGTATTGGCGGCAACGATGTGAGCGTGGCCGCACGACAAGACTTGAACAACATTGGCGGCAGCATAGGTGCAGTCAACAGTCTGAGTGCAACCGCAGGGCGTGACTTGAATATACAAACCACCACCCAGAGCACCAACACACAAGTGGGTTCAGCCAGTTTTAGCCGTACAGGCGTTGATCGCGTGGCAGGTTTGTACGTCAGTGGGGCCAACGGCACGTTGGTGGCAAGTGCAGGCCGAGACCTGAACATCGTGGCAGGCGTGGTGAGCAACGCGGGCAGCGGTGCTACCAGTTTGAGTGCAGGTAACAACTTTACCCTTGCCACGGTTAAGACAGGCGAACAAAACAGCATCACATGGAATGCCGACAACCATCTGAACTACGGGAACACGCAAACCGTGGGCAGCACCATCAATGGCGGTGGCAATGTCAGCCTCAAGGCAGGCAATGACCTAACTGCTACAGCCGCCAATGTGAAGGCGGCCCAAGCTTTGGACATGCAAGCGGGTGGAAATGTGAATGTGCTTGCTGGTCAAAATACATCCAGTATTGATGAGGCACACAGAGTTACGTATAGAGGCTTCTTTGGCAGTTCTACAGCAACAACCAAAAATGTGAACAGTGTTTCAACTGTAGTGGGCAGTGAATTAAGCGGCGAATCGATAAATGTCGTTGCAGGAGGAAGTGTTGCTGTTAAAGCCTCTGAACTTACAGCCGCAAATACGATTGCGATTAATGCGACCAGAGATATCTCCGTTGAATCTGGACGCAACACACAAAGTATCAAGCCAGCAGAGTTTGAAATTCAGAAAAGTCGTGTGAATGGAGGTGCAGTCTTATTAAATGCAGGCAATGACATCACACTGACCACAGCTGAAGTGCGTGGCTCAGGCCTTGCAAATAGTTCAACTCCTAGTACAGCAGTAGTTGCCGGTGGCAATCTAAATATCTCTAGTGAACAGATATCAAGAAAAACGGTGGCAGGTGGAGTGACCACTCAGAGCCTTCTCACTGATCGAAGCAGCATTTCCGGTGAAAACGGGTTGGTTATTTATGGAGGTAAAAGCATCGATGCAAGTGCGGTAGATTTAAATTCAGCAAATGGGGGTGTCTCCGTGGTGTCAAAAGGAGACATCACACTTGTGTACAACACAGACACAGTTCAAAAAAATTGGACAACCAGCAGCAGTTCACGATCGTGGTATGGCAAAACGACCACGACAGTCACTCAGCACGAAACGATAGATAAAACGGCGTCCACCACCGCATTGAATGGTCAATCAATCGAAGTGCTGGGACAAAACGTTTTAAGTGAAGGCGCACAAATTGGTGCTGCCAACGCGATTCGCGTGGAGGGCGTCGATCAAACACGCTTGTATGCAGTACAGAACCAAAGCATCAAGACAGAAAACAGTCAGCGCAGTTCGAGTTGGTTTGGCATTGGTCTTGGCAGCAAAACTCAGAATGACACCAGCTTTAACTCACAGGCGTTAGGTACACGCCTTGAGTCTCAGCAAGCCATTCAAATTGGTGTAGGTTCAAAGACCGATCTGAGTGGCGCTGATTTGCAAGCACCAAGCATTGCGTTTACAAGGTCAAATGGCGCAGACACAAGCAAGCAAGGTGAACTCGTCTTGGGTGCTTCGGTGAATACAACACAAACCAGCCATACCGAAACCACAACTACAGCAGGTGTTTGGCAAAAACAAGCTGGCAATGGCAGTACGAACCAAACTTTGAATCAAACCCAGCTAAAAGGTCAAACGACATTTGACCCGACTTTGAGCATCAGCGTTCAACTACCTGAAGGTAACTTAAAGACGCAAATTCAAAACCTATCGAATCAGACAGGCGTGACATACATCAACGATCTGGCCAAGCGCAACGATGTCAATTGGAAGCAGGTCAGCCTTGTTCATGACCAATGGAACTACAGCCAACAAGGCCTCACCCCTGCGGGGGCTGCCTTGCTAACCATTGCAGTAATGGTTGCAACAGGTGGCATGGGGGCTGAACTTGCTGGCACCGCTTCAACGGCTACCACCGCAGGCGTTGCAACAACCACAACAACGATGGCGGGAACAACCTTGGCGACCACGGTAGGTGCCACAACCACCTATACCGCAGCGGGTGCGGCATTGAACGCGGGGTTCAGTGCGTTGGCTGCACAGGCCAGTGTTTCCTTGGCCAACAACGGAGGAGACATTGGCAAGACCTTAAAAGACTTAGGTTCGTCCAATACGGTCAAAAACACCTTGGTGGCAATGGCCACGGCTAGTGTAGGCACATCGGTAGCAGGGCAAGGCGTGGCGGCAGTAGCCGCACAAACAGCGGCTGGCTGTGCAACTGGTGCGGTGACAGGTGCGGGGTGTGAGCAAGGAGCCAAGACAGCTGCTGTGTTGAGCACGGCAGGAGAGACGTATCAATCTTTGGTGGGGTATGCGGCTAATGCGGGGCCGGGGGAGAACAGGAATGGCACTAGGTTGGATGGGACTTCGACGGGTAACGGGACTTATCAGCCAATCCTCTCTGGTCCAAATATTGGGCAGCAGCAAGCCGTTGATCGTGGCATGAACGTAATTGGTTTTAATGACCCGGAAAGAATCGGAGCAATAGGGGCGCAAGGAGGAACGTTAAGTCGTGCATTGAACCAAGTACCGTTTATCAATGCGACAGCTGGTTTGCACGATTACATCTTCAATGCCAATACAGATTTAAATTTCACGCTTTGGAATGTTCCATCGATGGCCCCTGCTGCTGCGTTATCAATACCCGCTGCATTAAACAATCCAAATATTTCATGGATAACTCAAGTCAAGCAACCTGAGTCAATTAAAACGCCAGTTGTGCCAAGCTTTATTCGTATTGATTCAAACGTAACGATGCAAAACTCTGCGTCTATGGGAGAGAAAAAATGAGAGTGACCTTGCTGATTTTTTCGCTTCTTTTATCAGGGTGTTTTCCCAGCCTTTCAGGTCTTGATATGAGTTTTGAGGGGCGGCACAAGAGGTGGGTAGAGTATGCGGAAAAAATTGTTGGGAAGAGTGTATTTAATTGCATTAATAGCAACCCGTGTTACCAATATCGCGGGAGTGGTGGCGCGTTTGAAGGCGACAAGGTGCTTGACAATGGCAATATTGAGGCGGCTTACGTTGGCTCACGTAAAAAAACTTGTCGGTACTTTTTTGAGTATGAACCTTCAACCGGTTTAATTGTTGGGTTTCGCTTCGTAGAGTCAGAGCAATATGCTTGTTTGGTATCTGGTGCTTGACATCAATTCAGCGGGTGCTGCATTGAACGCGGGGTTCAGTGCGTTAGCTGCACAGGCCAGTGTTTCGTTGGCCAACAATGGTGGAGACATTGGCAAGACCTTGAAAGACTTAGGTTCGTCCAATACGGTCAAAAACACCTTGGTGGCAATGGCCACGGCTAGTGTAGGCACATCGGTAGCGGGGCAAGGCGTGGCGGCAGTAGCCGCACAAACAGCGGCTGGCTGTGCAACTGGTGCGGTGACAGGTGCGGGGTGTGAACAAGGAGCCAAGACAGCTGCTGTGTTGAGCACGGCGGGTGAGACGTATCAGTCGTTGGTAGGCTATGCAGCCAATGCGGGGCCGGGGGAAAACAGGAATGGCACTAGGTTGGATGGGGCTTCGACGGGTAACGGTACCTATGAGCCTATTGATCGTCAGGGTCCAAACTTTGGCCAGCAGCAACGTGCTGACCGCGGAATGAACGTTATTGGTTTTAACAGTCCGGGTTCTGTAGGGTCTCAAGGCGGCATGTTAAGTCGCGCATTGAATCAAGTGCCAACAATCAATGCCACGGCAGGGTTGCATGGCTATATTTTTAATGCCAACTTGTTAGAGCACTCATCGATTAATAACGTTTGGACGATGCCTGCCGCAGCTGTAATTGCCACGCCTGCTGCTTTGAATAATCCGAATATTTCATGGATAACTCAAATCAAACAGCCTGAGCCAGCGAAGCAGCCAACGGTACCAAGCTTGATCCGTGTAGATGCCAACATAACTACGCAGAACGCTGTATCTACAGGAGGCTCAAAGTGAGAGTACTCATAGTGAGTTTGTCGCTACTTCTGTCGGGGTGCTTTTACGGCCTCTTAGGTGTTGATCTGAGTCCCGAGGGGCGGCACAAGGTATGGGTAGATCAAGCACAAAAAATTGTTGGAAAAAATATATTTAATTGCATTGATAGTAGCCCGTGTTATCAATATCGAGGAGGAGGTGCGTTTCAAGGCGATAGAGTGCTTGACAATGGCAACGTTGAGGCGGCTTACTTTGGACGACGAAGAGAAAAATGCCGATATTTTTTTGAGTACGAACCTGCGACCGGCTTAGTTGTTAGATTTCGCTTCTCCGAGTCAGAGAAATTTGCGTGCTCGATTTCCGGTGCATAACATGTTCAATTAAGCACACCACTGTGCCAAGTGTGATTCGAATTGACGCAAATACATCATCACAAAAATCATTGAGTTCAGGAGAGCAAAAATGAGAATGGTGTGGCTACTCTTTTTGATGTACTTGTCAGGTTGTGCAGATCTTAGTCCACAAGCTCGACACCAATATTGGCTCTTAGAGATGCAAGCTCAAGTAGGAAGAAATGTATTTGATTGCAAAGGAGATGGGCGATGTCTTAGATATCGAGGAGACTCCTTGTTTCAAGGCGACAGAGTTTTGAGTAACGGAAATAAAGAGGCTGCATATTTCATGCCGTATAAAAAGTTGCCGAAGTGTCGCTATTATTTTGAGTATGAGAGCGATTCCGGAACGATTGTTAATTTCAGGTATGAAGAGGCTGAGCCTTTTGCTTGTGCAGTGATATTGTGAATCGGATTTTTCTCAATACGCCAATCTCTAACACCACGGTAGGTGCGACAACCACCTATACCGCAGCGGGTGCGGCATTGAACGCGGGGTTCAGTGCGTTGGCTGCACAGGCCAGTGTTTCGTTGTCCAACAACGGTGGCGACATTGGCAAGACCTTGAAAGACTTAGGTTCGTCCAATACAGTCAAAAACACCTTGGTGGCAATGG
>JACCDG010100120.1_pt1 | contig 11427 bp, 6 predicted proteins | sample 7442471 | NCBI WGS metagenome assembly JACCDG01 (sample SAMN15323444, study PRJNA562643) | freshwater metagenome | isolation source: river surface water | place: USA:Blue River Watershed | collected 2017-08-17
AAAGAACTACGCGCTGTAAATACACAAGTAGGATTTCATAAAGCTCAATTTTTACAAATTGCAAGAGACCTTGCTCCTGCAGCTGCTCCTGCTGATGGTGCTGCTGATGGCGCCGCTCCTGCTGCTGCTCCTGGCGTTAATCCAAATCCTGAAGTCATGGATCTTCTTGAAGAGAATATGCGACCACTCAAAAAAATACTTGGAGAACTTAAAAAAATCTTCGAAGATTATGACAAAAAAGACATAAAAGTCGCTAGACATAATAAAAACGTAATCAAAGAATTTATAACAAAACAATTACCTGATATAATAGAAGTCATTGCAGCTTTTGAAACGGTGAGACCGATTCCTGCAGCTGATTCTCAAGAACGAAAAGACGCTGGAGCTCTACTTAAAAGTTGTGTTGATACATGGAAAAAAATCTTTAACTTAGCCGTTGCGCGATCAGTTTAAAATCCAAACTCAAACAAGAAAAATCCAGTATGATACTGTGGTGCTGCTTTGCCTTTGATAACATGCTGTGTTCCAAGTTTTAGCGTCACACCATTTGAAAAAAAATATTTAATGTCCCAACCAAGCACATTAAATGAGTTACGTGTATTTTTTTCCACAACTTTAAAATTATATACTTTGTCTTCTGTTTCTGGATTTGCATGTTTGCTGCGCGTTATTTTATCGCCCATACGATGATCATGCTCATACCAAATTGCAAGCTCACCTATCCCACCTAAATCAAATTTATTACCAAACTTAACCTGCTGCCACGCTCCACGAACACGACGAACCAATAGATTTGTATCCGCAAAATAAGGTACTGTTTCATCGTATTCTGCAAAAGGAACAATGACTCTGACCACGCCTCCAAGCGTATTTTCAGAAGTTGGCGCACATAAAATTCCCGCTTGATCTAACGTATTCGTTCCCGCTGCAATTTGTGCATTTGTAACAGTCTTAACCATTGGAACACGCATCAACAGATCTTGCGGTACTGCGCCCAGTACTTCAAAGACTAAAAATGGTTTTATAATTTCGTTAAAAGATAGATAAAGCTGACCAAATCCACCGATATACGTCGCACCAAGACCACGCTCTATCGGCCACACAATATTTGGATTAAGCACACCCGGTGCTTGCATATGCATAACCGCACCACCTTGCATTCGCTCAACTGCATCTTGCCAGTAATTTGAAACATCAAAAGCGGCATACAAACGAATATCTGCAAGACCAAGTGATTGTTGATGCGTATCTAATGCGAGCCCTTTTGGTTGTAATATTTCTTCATTTACAAAACTTTGAATGTTAGAAAATTTTTGTTTAAAAAAAGCAGTAACCTGCGCATCAGTATTGCCAATCCATGCTCCAGAATACGTTGCATCATTACTTTGTTCATAATATTCAAAAGGAATTGTTGCACCAGCAGTGAATAAGACATCACTTGAACCAAGAGCCATAGTCAACGATGTTTCTATACCGAACCGAACACGCTTTTGTTCTTGTTCTAAATTCACTGACATCGTGCTTAATAATGATAAAAACTGACTATCATCAGTAAGTTGCAATTTCCCTTGACCAGCTAATTTTGATGCTAAAAAAATATCTTTTATCAAAACAACTGGCTGACCCATCACAAGCGTAGTCAACGGCATCACTTGTTTATCTTGTCCGTAGGCATTATACGCAAGATCGATCCTAAAAAATGGCGCTGCAACATACACAAATTTTGTTGGATACATCCAAATACCAATTTCTGGCGGTGGATTCCAAATTGCATGCAAAGATGAAAAGCACAAAGCTGCTACAAAAATACATTTTTTATATATGTTCATAAATCATCATTTTTTTATGTTACGTAAGATTTATCGTTCCTTGTGTCGGTTCATAGACGCTATACGATCGAATACTACCAGCAGCATCTCTATCGATGCCAAGAATATGTGCCTGTGCTGATGGCAAAGCAATAAATGTTCCTTGTTTGACAAGAAGATTTGGTACGGTAAGCCCAGGAGTTAAATGTTCAAGGCCAAGAGGATCTGCAGGATCAATCGTTGCATCACTTTGCAGAAAATGTAATAACGTGCTTTTCATAACAACATGACCATTCGTTAAAGCAAGCGCAATACCAAAAGCCTTGATGACAGGCTTGCCGCCTATATCTGCACTTCTTAACACAAAGTCTGTGAGATCCTGATGCGCATTTTCGTGCATTCTAAATTCACCCGAAATTTTACCCGTATCAACAATAAATTTTAAAAGCGTTGCTTCTGTTGGATTTCCATGATCCATATTAATTTCTGTGCTGCCATCTGTACTATCCCAATGCCCGCTTCCCTGCACAATGATCTGATTTTTTCCATATGCTAATGACATTCTTCCTGTCTTAGAAATCGTAATATTTCCCGTATCTGCAACGATAAAAGCTACTGCATCGTTCTCTTGAGTTTCATACGATCCGCATCTAAAAACTCCATCAACTTGAATGTTTCCACCTTTGCGAACTTCTACTGTTCCAATACCACTCGTTGTTACGGTTACGCCCTTTGGAATAATGCATTCATTCTGTTCATCAATAATCAATCCTGTGGTATCTTGCGTTTCTGTCGTTCCTTTAAAAACAAATTGAACATATCCATGTTCTGATGCTGCAGGAAGTACAATTTCTATTTTACCCTTTCCCGTTGCTGCTATCATTGCACCATTATCAAAAATAACTTTTGTTGGGTTTGCAAAATCAGAGCTTGCTTGAATCGTTTGCGATGCATTACGAGCATCAAATGATAACTGTGTTGTGCCTGCAAAAGCTTGCGTTGTATGCAATGCTCCTGAAGCAGTAATTGTTGCATGAACATTGCCATCTACATTTTGAACACTCACGGACTGTCGATCATCCTGAAGCGTATGAGCTTTGTTTTCAAACGTTACATTCCCTTGTATTCCTCCGCCAGTAGCATCAATAAGAATTTTACCACCTTGAGGAACAAACACATCACCTTTAAATACAAGCTTTGCATTATTTGATATTTGTAAAAGCGAACTTGAATCAGAACCGCCAGCACATTGAATTGAATCTAACGTATTTTTACCCGTTTCAGAATCGAATGCTCCCTGAACAACAAGATTTACGTTATTGCATTGTAAAACCTTTCCATCTGCTATAACAATTCGACAGCCTTCTGGAATAATTAATGTTTTTAAGCTTCCAAAGCCTTCTATGATAGAATTTTCTGCAATCGTAATACTACTCGTTAAAGTAATATCACTTTGCAAAACCAAGCGAACATTACTAAAACTACCTTTGATTACAGCCGTATCAAGCGATCTCGTGCGATAATCAGGGAAATAAAATGCTCTCGGGCTCAGAAAAAGCGCATAATCATGACCATGAATTATACCAAGAGAACAGAGAGCGCCAGCATGAGCAAAGACAAGATCATTATGCAAAACAAGCATCTGTCCGTTAAGATCAAGCAAACCTTTCATCACAAAAAAAGAATGCCAATCTAAACAATTCTTTCCAGAAGAAGGCCTTGCCATAGTAATATCAGCAACTACCGCTTTAAAATGACCTACTTTTGTTAACTGCGCAGGCCCTTGATCAAAATCAGCACCGATTGTTGTAGGTGTTGAAATTAATTCGATCGACGAAAATGACCCGCACAAAAAAGATACCTGATACACAAAAAACAACAGAAAAAAGTAATACTTCACAAAATGATTCCTTATCTTTGCAACGCTTTTTAAGACTACAGACAGAGCGACAATACTCAGTCACCGTATGTATTCAATTTTTGTGTTGTCAATACTTTGAGCATAAGCACAACAATACAGCAACTTTTTTAAGCTGAAGATTTTTTACTTTAAAATGTATAATTGAATTTTACACATTCGTTGTATTACACTAAAAATAAAAACTGTTTCATAAAAAGGAGTCAATTATGCATAAAGCTTTTTTACTAACAACTTTATTTCTTAGTTCTTCATTACATGGCTTAGAATCTTATCCGGCTTTACCAACATCAGGAGATCAACTTACCGCTTTTATGCAAGCTTATCTGCAGGCTGTTCCGTCTTGCATTATACTGATTGATACCGCTCAAAGAGCTATTCAAATGCAGTGGACAGGAGGCTCTCCTGCCAATAATACCTACAGACAGACCTATCACAACAACCTGTTACAACAGATCAATATATTTTTTAGAAATTTTTCAACGCAACAAATACGTGATTTTTATACTGCTTTAAAAACAAGCTATCCGCATCAAGTTGTTAGACTTGAACCAGGCGAAATACGCTTACCAGAAACAAAAGATGATCTTAATGTATTTATTAATCAATACCTACGACTCAATCGTTTTTGCACAATGTATATCGACCCTTCTGATACCACCATACAAATTCAATGGTCAAATAATCCAAACGGATTTTTGCATCAAACACTCTATCAAGCGTTAGTTTTGCAACGAGTTAATCGTATTTTTAGATTATTTACGCGAGCAGAAGCTAATGCATTTTTACAAAGATTGCAAGCTCAAAACCCTACACAAATATTCACGCCCGAAGAAGGAACCATACGATTTTTAACCCGAGACACCGTTCTGCCTACCGATCCAAACAATTATGACCGCAGCCAAAATATAAACATTTTATATCTTGGCCTTACTGACGAAGAACAAACAGCTGTCAAAACTGCACTAAGAGCATTACAAGCACATTAATGAGTGACTGTAGTATAACCAGCAACAACTTTTTGACAACGCTTGCATAAGCCTTGCTGATTATCAGTCACTTCCCATTGCCAACAGCGAGGGCATTTAGATCCTGGAGCATGCGATGCTTTTACCAGCAATCCCATACCATCATCAGAAGCGCACATGCTCTCTTCGTTCTCTTCTTCATCACTAGATTGTTCATACTCTTCAACAACATCGCATGCAGAAACAATAAAAAATTCTTTTAAAAAATGTTCTTTTGATTGTTCAGTGAGTGCAACAGTAGTTAAAAACTCCTTAATTAACGCTGTAGATTCTGTTTTTGTCTTCATGATAAGCGTTACTTTCGCTTCTAAAGAATGTTTAATAAGTTCTTTTTTTCGTAATTGCTCAATCGCTTTTAACACAAGCGATCTTACACTACGCATCACTTTCCACTGCTCCTCATTCTTTTTTATAGATGATTCATTCCAAACAGATTGTGTAGCAACAAAATCCTGTAAATGAATCGATTCCTTTTTATCTTTCTGATAGTAATCCGAAATATGTTCTGCCGTAAAAGATAAGATAGGCGCCATTAAAGGCGTTATCGTTTCTAAAATAATCGCGCATACGGTTTGCGCACTGCGTCGTTCATATCCATCTGCTTGATCGGTATAAAGACGGTCTTTGACAATATCAAGATAGAATGAACTTAACTGACCCGTACAATAATCAACAAAAGCATGATAGACCCCTGTTAATGATCGTTGCGCATATGCTTTTAAGACTTGCTCATTAAAAAGATGTAATTCATGCAACGCATATTGATCGATGGTCATAAGTTTTTCTACAGGAATTGCATCTTTTTGCGCATCAAAATCATACAAATTTTGTAATAAAAAGCGGCAGGTGTTTCTAATTTTTCGATACGATTCTTGAATGTTTGCAAGCAAAGCTTTAGACACAACAACATCACCTTGAATTTCTATGCTTGCAACCCAGAGGCGCAATCCATCAGTTCCCATCGTATCAATAAGTTCCTGCGGCGCGGTAACATTGCCTAAAGATTTTGACATCTTGCGACCTTTATCATCGACCGTATAACCATGCGTTACAATAGTCTTCATGCAGGCAGAGTTTTCAAGCGCCATACTTGTCAAAAGCGAAGACTGGAACCATCCGCGATGTTGATCAATACCTTCAAGATACATATCGGCCGGATAACCAAGATCTTTGTTATGCAATAAAACGGCATAATGACTGATGCCAGAATCGAACCAAACATCTAAAATAGCCTGTTCTTTTTTAAACACTGTACCACCGCAATCATTGCACGCAAGGCCTTTTGGCATCAATTCTTCTAAAGGAACACGATCCCAATATTCTATGCCCTCTTTTTTAATCCCTGCAATCACATAATCCATCATTGCAACGGTGCTATACTCCTTATCGCACGCAACGCACAATAACGCTACAATCGGCGTACCCCATGTTCTTTGTCGTGATAAGCACCATTCCAAGCGGCCAGAGATAGAAGCTTTTAAATGATTGCGCATTGCCTCAGGAATCATATCAATTTTTGTAATGGCTTCGAGTGATTTTTTTTGCAATCCCTGATGATTCAATTCGCAAAACCATTGACGCGTTGCACGAAACATCAAACCATTGCGACAGCGCCAGCAATGCGGGAATGAGTGTGTTAAAGATGTTTTATAAAAGAGTGCATTCGATTCTTGCAACTTAGTCATAACAAAACCAAGCGCGTCTTTAATCGACATTCCTTCTAATTCTTGCGGCTCAATACCTTTTGTATATTTGCCATCAGGACTCAAAGGCGAATAAATTTCTAAGCCATTTTTTAAACCGACTTCATAATCTTCAGGACCACAGCCTGGAGCACAATGCACGCACGCCGTACCATCAGAAAGTCCAACAAAATGATCGGCACAGACAGGAACTAAAAGATTTTTAATAAAAGGATGTTCTGCAAAAAGACCGACTAAATCTTCTGCTTTACATTCAGCCACTACAATTTTTGGAGCCTGCATAAACGCACATACTTTATCTGCAAGCGCTTTACCAACAATTACTTGTTGATTATTAATGGACAGCACGACATACTCAGCGCTCGGCTTTAAAAAAACAGCTCGATTGAGCGGCAAGGTCCACGGAGTCGTCGTCCACACAAGAAGACTTACTTTTTGATCTCCAAAAGGATGTTTTTGCAAAGGGAACATAACATAAATCGAAGGATCTTTTTTATCGTAATATTCAATCTCTGCAGAAGCCAAAACGGTCTGACAATCGGCGCACCAAGGAACTGTTTTATTTTTTCTTGAAATGTAACCATCTTTTACAAATGCAGAAAATGCTTGAACCGTTGCAGCTTCATATTCAGGAGACATCGTTAAATACGGATGATTCCAATTCATGACTACGCCAAGACGCTTGAATTCTTCTTTTTGCACTTGAATCCAATGCGATGCATATGCACGACATTCTTTTTTTAATGCAGCGCCCTTTTTTTCAGGATGTTCTGCGGCAACTCTTAATTCAATCGGCAATCCATGACAATCCCAACCTGGCGTCACCGGAACATGCTTGCCAGTCATTCTTTCTGACTTGGTAACGATATCCTTCAAAATTTTATTATACGCTGTTCCTAAATGAATGTGCGCATTTGCGTACGGAGGACCATCGTGCAAAATGAATGATTTTTGACCCTTATTTTTTAAAAATGCTTTTTCAAAAAGCTGCTCCCTATCCCAACGTTCAATCATAAGATTATCTTCCAAAGCTGCTTGAGCGCGAATCGGAAAGTCCGTTCTGGGCAAATTAAGCGTATCTTTAAAGATCCCTTTTTCTTCTTTTGATAATTTTTCAGACATGCACACTTTCCTTAAAAACATTAGCCAGGCTTATTTTTCTAGACTTATAAAAAAAATACTATACTCTCTATTCAGAATTTCTTCAATGTAAGAATTATACTATCAAAACTTTCAAGGAGTTAAAAATATGAATAGTAGATTATTAATATCTGCGCTTATTTTAGCACAAACAGGAATAATTAAATCCTCAGAAAAAGATATCCTACACGAAATATGCAAACAAAGAGAAGACGAAGAAACACGAGCTCGTGCTCAATTAGCTGAAATAACAGAAAAACGAGCTGCGCAAGACGCAGAATTAGCAGCATTAAAAGCAACAACAACACAATCACAAGCTGCCTTAGAAGCCTTAGAAGCAGAAGAACGAGCCACACGTAAGGCACAAGCTAAAGCAGACGATTTCAGTCGCCGCAGCGTTATGACTCCCGAAGAATTAGCAGCCTTCCGTGCCAAATGTGATGCATACAACGCAAGACAACCACAAGCAGCTGCAGCACCGGCTGCTTTACCTGCTGATTGGATGCAAGACGAAGAACCAGAATTACTAGAAATGGCTAGTCGTTTATACAAACTTGATTATGAACCACTTGATATAGAAAGAATTCACGAAGATTGTCCAGAATTATTAGAAGATGATGCTCTTGCATTGCTTAGAATTGCCGCCCTACAGAGAGTAACACAACTTGAAAATCTTCAGCTTATGAGCACTAGCATGCAAACACATAGGGAAGAGCACAAACCTAATCCAGCTACAATTGCTAGATTATTAAAAATGTATCCAGAACCAATGCTCGATGCTTTTTTTACTCCTGTTAGTCCCGTCATGCAAAGAATGTTAACTGAAGCTAAAGCTGCATTGCAAGCTGCTGAAGCTGCTGAAGCTCAATATAAAGAAACTTTAGCTCCTGCAGCTGCAGCGCCGGCTACTCTTGTTGATCCATATGGTGCTGTTGTTGATGCTTTAAGCCTTGATGATTTACCAACGCCTGATGCTGAAGCAGTTTTAGCAACAAGGAAAAGTTTGGAAGACGAAAGAAGTCGCCGAAGCAAACATGAAATACTTATTGCTACGCGTCAATATGTGCTAGAAAGATTAAAACGCAAAGATGATGACGACGTACAAACAGGTTTAGAAAAAGGTGGTCCTGCATATGCAGTTACAGCAAGATATAAAACTCCACGAGACCTTCTTGCAGCAATTACAACCGAAGACAAACCTGGCGCAACAACAGCTTCTGGCATTAATGATGAACTTACTGCTGATCAAGCTGCTTTTAGTCAAGGAAATCAAACTTTACTTGCTGTTGTAACTACTGGTCATCCATTAGCTGCCATGGAATTTAAACCTGCAAAAACTGATATGCCACAATGGATAAAAAAATAGGAATTTGGGGATTTGGAAAGACAGGACAGAGCGTTCTGTCTTTCCTTTTTTTTAACCCTGATTATAAAAATTCATCATTTTTTATTTTTGAATCTCAACAACTTTCACCTGAACAAAAAGAAGAGGCAAAAAAACATGCTGCGACTTTTGTTGATCCATCATTATTGCATGAATTCTTAAACATATGCGATAGCATCATTCCAAGCCCTGGCATAGACATTTCGAACTACAGCGAATATCAAGAAAAATTTATATGCGAACTAGATCTTTTTACAAAATACTGTACTACAAAAACTATTGCCATCACTGGATCTGTCGGCAAAACAAGCATCGTAACATTACTTACAGAGCTTATGAATCGATCGCACATAAACAGCTGCTATGCTGGAAACATCGGTGTTCCTATGCTGAATGTCTTACAGCAACAACAAGATTATGATTATATCGTTCTTGAACTTTCTAGCTTTCAGCTTGAACACGCAAAACACTTTGCACCAACCATTGCCGTAATTACAAATTTGTACGAAAATCATCTTGATCGTCACAAGACCATGTTCGATTATGCGCAAGCAAAAGCGCGTATTTTTATGCACCAATCGCACGATCAAGAGCTCATTATACCGCAAGACTTTTTAGATTGTTTTATTAATTTTACAGCCAATCAAAAAGTTCTCTGGCTTTCTAGTGATCATTACGCTGAATACAACAGATTATCATTATCGCTCATCACTTTTAACGCCAACTGGAATATCATTTTTGCAATTCTTGAAATGGTTGGCATCGATACACTAGTTGCAATAAGGCATACTATAGATTTAGCCATTCCTGAACATCGATTTGAATATGTAAAAACATACTCTCAGACCACTTTTTATAATGATTCAAAAGCAACAATTCCTGAAGCGACCTTGGAATCATTAGATTTCCTTAACGGTAAGCCCGTTATTCTTTTTCTTGGCGGCGTCAGTAAAGGAATTGATCGAATTCCTTTTATAAAAAAAATTCCAAAACATGTTAAACACGTTATTTGTTTTGGAAAAGAAGCTGACATGTTGCACGCTGCATGCATAGAAAATAATCTCAAAAGCACGGCTCACAAAGATTTTGCTAGCGCTTGGCAAGAATGCGTCAACATTATGGCTCCTTATGATGTTGTTCTGTTTTCTCCAGCAGGAGCGAGTTTTGATCTTTTTAAGAATTATGAAGAACGAGGTAATGCTTTTAAAGCTGCCGTTCGCAACTTGAATCTTTCTATGGCTCATAGAAGCTAATTTTTCATAGGGCCCTAATGCGAGGGCCCTATTGACCCGCGCATCAAAGAAACTACGTTTCCTTGACACCTTCCTATTACGACTTTCTCGTACACTTATCGTCGCACGGGGCACAAGACCCTTTTTGATTACGACGAAAGCACGATAAAGTTGGTTTCGCCTTCAATCCACCCGGTGCAGTAGCGCCGGGCACGTCACCTCGCCTAACGGCTCAGGCCTGGTTCAGGCTAACTTGCATATTTTTTAAAAAAAATTCTCAAACTCTCGTCATTCTCAAAAACTAAGTGACGCAAGAATTCATCAGCAGTCGCTCACATTAAAATAATGCTTCATCTTCACGATCGTCTTCCTGAGGCGCGATCTAAGCGCCGTGAGGATCCAGGTCTATAAAGAAATAATTTAAAATGTTTCTTTGATGCGCGGGTCAATAGGGCCCTCGCATTAGGGCCCTATGAAAAATTCTAAAAAAATAAGAAAGTGAATGATTTTTATTTTATGTTATAGTAGATGCATTATTTTTTTAAAACACCTATCTGGAGCTTTTTATATGCAAAAACATACTCTCTTTTTCTACGTTAGTATTTTATTTTTTTCTCTTATAAAATCTACCGAAACTCATGATCATCAACAAATTATTGTTTCGTTTTCTCAACATATGAAACAAGGAAAATGCACGGTAGAATTTGACAATTTAGAAAAAAAAATTTTTACAGGCACGCATGTTAATACTCAAGTTGCATTAAGCGCCGACAACAAAGCCGACAACAAAGCCGACAACAAAGCCGACAACAAAGCCGACAACAAAGCCGACAACAAAGCCGACAACAAAGCAAATGCTAATAGTATAGCTGCTGCCGATAATAAAGCTGCAAACAAAAATAGTCCAAGCCAAACACAAACAACAACCGTACAGCCTGCTACAGACAACACAACAATAAAATCATGGATCAGACCACAGATTATTCTTGGCTCAATCGCGATTGCTGTAGCAACTGCATATGCATTACGCTGCTGGACGCATTATCAAACAAAATCAATTTTAAAAAAGAATACATCGTGGTGTAACTGGAAACACGAAATTCCCTTTGAACAATTACTTTCCGAATCGCATGAAGCTTTATCTAGAGAACTTATTTTTGCTATAGAACAATTCTATGTCAATCCAAACAATCCTGCAGATCACGTCTATCCTA
>JACCDG011333801.1_pt1 | contig 11426 bp, 9 predicted proteins | sample 7442471 | NCBI WGS metagenome assembly JACCDG01 (sample SAMN15323444, study PRJNA562643) | freshwater metagenome | isolation source: river surface water | place: USA:Blue River Watershed | collected 2017-08-17
AAAACCACCATCTGGTGGTTTTTTGTTTGCGTAATATTTTGGGTGTACTATACTATAGGTAGATTCCTTTTTGGGAATTATAACTAGAAAAAGGAATTATGAGTTAAAAGGGTCAGATACTTTTCTCGCTTATATTGCATAAAATAGGTTATTTTTCCATATATTTTGACTTTAAAGTGAATTATATTGACTTATTTTTTACCCAAAGGTATACTCATACTATGAAAAATTTGGTCAAAAGAAAAATAGATATAGAAAGTTTTATTCAAAATGGTAAGGTTTTGATCATATATGGCCCTAGACAAGTTGGCAAGACTACTATTATTACTAGTTTTCTCGAGCAGTTCAAAGGAAAGTACAGAGTCTACACTGGCGATAGTATTACGACACAAGAAATATTTTCTTCACAACGTTTAGAAAAACTCAAAGAATATGTTGAGAACCTCGACTTGCTTTTTATAGATGAAGCTCAAAATATCAAAAACATTGGAATAAATTTGAAGATTATAGTTGATGCATATCCCAACCTAAAAGTTGTCGTCACTGGTTCATCTTCATTTGAACTTGCCGGGCAAATAGGTGAGCCGCTTTTGGGAAGAAATATATTGCTCAATCTTTATCCGCTTACTGATAGCGAGATTCGTCAATCTGAATACTTTGATCCAACAACACATCTCGACTACCTTTTGCGTTTTGGAAGCTACCCTGAAGTGGTACTCAAAAGTACAGTTGAAGAGAAAATCACCAAAGTGAAAAATCTGGCAGAATCTTTTTTGCTCAAAGATATTCTTAAATTTGAAAACCTCAAAAAGCCAGAAATACTACTCAATTTACTCCGCACACTGGCATATCAGATCGGAAGTGAAATCAGTATCAATAAGATCAGCAAAGAATTGGGAACGAGTAGCAAGACTATCGAGAGGTATATTGATCTACTCGAGCAGTCATTTGTAGTATTCAGACTTAAAAGCTACAACAATAATCTACGAACAGAGATCAGAAAAAAGAGCAAGCTGTATTTTTACGACCTCGGTATTCGTAATGCAATTATTAATGATTTTACAGAGACAAATATTACCAAGAATGGTTTGACACGGAGAGACCTTGGCAATTTATTTGAGAATTTTCTCATAGTAGAAAAATTGAAGAGTAATTCTTATAATAGTAAATTTTACCAAACATTTTTCTGGAGAAATGTTGAAGGTAAAGAAATAGACTATATAGAAAAGTGGAATGAAAATGCCAATGTGTATGAATTTACGCTCAGTAATGCTCAAAAGAAAAAGACACCAAAAGTATTTATGGAGACTAATAAAAATCTAGAAATACATTTCAAGGTCGTGACGACAGATAATTATAGAGATTTTCTTGAAATGTAATATGCATTGTCAGTCTCATGAGTGGCCAACTTAGATAATTTTACCGCAATGCGGTTGCGTAATACACATGGTGTACTATACTATAGGTAGATTCCTTTTTGGGAATTATAACTAACAAAAGTATTATGAAAAAATCTCAATCAGGTTTCACCCCGCTGCAAATTCTACAAAGACGTTTTTCTTTTTTTAAATTATTTTTTGGTAATTCCAAAAATGTTGGCAATCGTACATCTATAGAATTTGCTACGGGGTTCACACTCATCGAACTCCTCATCGTTATCGCGATTATTGGTATTTTGGCTGCTGTGTTGATTCCTAGTTTGAACAGTGCTCGAGCCAAGGCTCGTCTATCTCGCAATCAACAGTTCGCAAATTCTGTCAGGACAGTATCACTTTTTTCTGACAGACCTTCTGCTCTAGATATCAGCAATCAAACATTGACAGGAGTCAGTAATGGTTCAATTGTTGGAATTAACTCAATTCCCGGTATTACTATGACACTATCTGGTATCAGTGGGACATCGACAGTATGGTCAAATGATACACCTTATAATGGAGGTTTTTCTATGCAGTCAAATGGATTCCGTACTATAGAAATGCCCATGAATTCAGTTGATGTTAATACAGATGGGCTTACTTTTAGCGCATGGATCAAGCCTACATCATCAAATTCAACGTTTGAATGGGAATTATATAATGATGATTCAGCACTACCTATTATGCGTTGGACGTATAACCAAAATGGTTTGAGCATTATTTATAATTTTTCTCCTTGTCCGCCACCTAATACTAATAATAATTGTTCGTTTTATAATTCACTACCCAATGTGAATGCACCTACGAGTGCTGATGCGCAATTTGCAGTGCCATTTTTGTCTCGGTTTGAAGTAGACGAGTGGAACTATATTGTCCTAACAATTAAAAATAACACTGTGGAAGTCTGGGGTAATAATGGCCGTAAAATCTTGTATGTATCACCCCCATCAACCCTAACTCCTATTACGATTATTCCAGCAAACATTACATTAATCCCAAGATCAAAACTTAGAGTAACTGATCTCAAGATATACAATCCCACTGTATGGCAAGGGTATTTTAATCCAGATAATCCTGGGCAATTAAACTAAATATATATGGCACATAATAATGTAAAAAGAAAAATATATCTGCAATCAGGTTTCACCCCGCTGCAAATTCTACAAAGACGTTTTTATTTTTTTAAATTATTTTTTGGTAATTCCAAAAATGTTGGCAATCGTACATCTATAGAATTTGCTACGGGGTTCACCCTCATCGAGCTCCTCATCGTCATCGCGATTATTGGTATTTTGGCTGCGGTACTGATTCCCAATTTGTTGTCTGCCCGTGCAAAGGCTATTGATGCGCAGATCAAGTCAAACTTCAAAAATATCCAAACCCAAGCTCAGTTGTACTACCAAGATAACGAAACATATGCTGGTGGAAGTCTCTATTCGAGCGTGTGTGGTGAGCCAACTATCCAGACCATGCGCGGAGAGGCGACCAATGCAACGAGCGCCTCCGATGATAGCGATAACTATGATAACCCATCAACCCCTTTTCCAAGAACAATAATTGTGCCGACATCACTCTGTTACTATTCATCAACAGCGTACGTTGTGCTTGCACCACTTAAGTCTAATACGTCACAGGCAATGTGTGTCGACTCGACAGGCTTTGCTGGTATCGTTGCATACGATGCAGTGACTGATATAACCTGCAACTAATTTGGTTATTTGTGCCAGAGGCGATATACTGTAGTCATGTTTGAACTTTATGGAATTTTTGTATTTATCCTCGGGATGATCATTGGGTCATTTCTCAATGTCGTTATTTATCGGTTTAATACTGGGCGGGGTTTTGGTGGCAGGTCATTTTGTTTTACCTGCAGGCGGACACTATCATGGCACGAGCTCGTCCCTATCGTGAGCTTTATCAATCAGCGAGGTCGTTGTCATGGATGTGCATCACGCATATCGTACCAATACCCGATTGTCGAAGCGATTACTGGACTTGTCTTTGTATCACTTTTTATCAAGATTTTTCCATTTATGAATGGTACTTTTGTAACAAATTTTCCACACTTGTTCTACCTCATTTTTACGACATACCTGTTTTGTGTACTGATTGTTATTTCTGTCTACGACTACCATCACCAGGTGATCCCCGACAAGCTCGTCTGGATATTTAACAGTTTGGCTTTTATCGGTGTATTTCTTTTTATCGGGTCAACGTATATGATCCATGTTCCGACTCTCGGCGCGATACTTGCCGGGCCTATCATCGCAGTACCTTTTTTACTTTTATGGATATTAACGAGTGGACGGGGGATGGGTTTTGGTGATGTCAAACTTGCGCTCGGTATGGGCTGGCTTTTGGGGCTACAATCAGGGTTGGCGGCCGTGCTCGTATCGTTTTGGATAGGGGGGCTCTTTGGGCTTTTCATTCTGTTGGCGCGTAAAAATACCTATACGTTAAAAAGTCGCATCGCATTCGGCCCATTTATGTGTATCGCTACCTTTTTTGTCTACCTTTTTAGTGTTACAATTATGGATATACTGACGATAAGTTTTTAATATGAAATATCTACGATGTACAAACAATAAAGGGTTCACCCCGTTGCAAATTCTACAAAGACGTTTTTCTTTTACTCGGGTATTTTTTGGTAATTCCAAAGATATTGATAGGCAGGTATCTGTAGAATTTACTGCGGGGTTCACTGTAATAGAAATGATCACTGTCATTGCTATATTTTCTATTATGATGGGTGTGGCTATGGCTAATTTTGATTTATTCAAAAGCAATACAGAATTTGCCTTGTCTGCTCAGGAAGTCGCACTGATAATCAAAGAACAACAGCAAAATGCTATGGCTGGTAAATTACCAGATTTAGACCCTACTGTAAAAACGTATCCATCAGCTAATTGGAAGCCAGCATATGGAGTCTATTTTGATACTGCGCCAGCCAATAATCAAAAGATGTTTGTTTTTTATGACAATGATGTCAGTACCGCTATCCCTATTCCAATGTATGGACAGACTGTTGCTCCTGGTGACCCCGGGCCAGAATATTACGAATATGTATTCGGAGTGAATGATGGAAGTGCTACGATACCATCTGCGTGTGTCGATCAAGCTACTCCGAATTATGAATGCATGAAAGAAATTAATTTTGAAAAAATGAAACTTAAGACTATTTGCAGAGGTGAGTATAGTTCTTCGTTGCCTGGTGATGGTTGTCCAACTGGATCAATCCCCCAATTTTCTGCAACATTTAGAAGACCATATCCTGATGCACATATGCGTAGTTATATCTACGGCCCACTCGTAGTACAACCTGAAGCCCCAGTTGCTTTGAGTGAGATAATTTCTCTCGTATTTGAAACAATCGATGTTCCTGGGTCATGTAATATTGTAACTATTAATCCGATCGGGGCAGTGAGTGTCCATCAAGATAAATGTTAATATGAAAAGATTTTTTAATACACAACATAATAATGGCTTCACCCGCACACAAATCTTTCCAAAAGGAATTTTTAACTTTTCAAAATATTTCTTAAAGAAGACTAATAAAACCCAAGATATCAATCGTACAAGATTTATCAGCGGGTTCACTTTGATTGAACTCCTCGTTTCATCAGCGATATTTTTGATTATTGTTACTATCGGCATATCATCACTTCTCCTTATGCATCGTACATCAAAGATTACTCAATACAAGAAAGAACAGTTCGATACATTAAATGCAATTATGGAAGACATGGTACGCAATATCCGTGTTGGGAGCACTGTCCGTTGTGATGTGAACGGTGTATATGACAACAGTGTTAATATTCCCGAATCTTGTTTGAATACTGTTGATGACAGCCAAGCAAGTCTATCTATTGCATTTGAAGGTTTTGATGGAGACAAGACGGCCATAGATGACCAGATTGGATATATTATCAAAGAAGATTCAAATAATAATAATGAATGGGCTATTTTCAAAACGTTAGGTCCTGGTGTAACTGATCCATTTTCTGGTGTGCGTATTACTCCGAGTCCTATTGTTATCGATCCCAAAAATTCTGGATTCACCGTGATCCATGCTGAAGACACTGACCTCGAGCAGCCACTGATCAATATCAGGCTTGCGGGGACAGTAACCTACCAAGGTTCGAGCACACCGTTTATTATCCAGACATCGACAGTACAACGTACTCCCAAAGATTAATATATGAAAAATTATTTTAGTACAAATCAAAAAGGCTTCACCCCGTTGCAAATTCTACAAAGACGTTTTTCTTTTTTTAAAGTATTGTTTGGTAATTCTAGAAATATTAGTAATAGAACATCTGTAAAATTTACTACGGGGTTCACCCTCATCGAAACACTCGTTGGATTGTTTATCTTTGTTATGGCATTTGTTGTCCTATCGACTGTCAGTGGTGGGTCACTGCAGGATATTAACCTGACCAAACGTCGTTTGACTGCACAATATCTAGCCGAAGAAGGAGTTGAATATATTAAATATATACAGAAATCCTCTACTGATAGTGCGGATTTTACTTCTAAAGTATCATTATGTACTTCTGGTGATGGGTGTGATGCATTTATTGATGTTTTTGGTAATAACGTGGCTATCGTCCCGTATGACCCTGGGCTCAATCTGATGTACTGTACGTATGGTCTTATTACCCACAAAGCAAATCCACTCGGATGTAGTCCTGAATCCGAATATAGCCGGAGTATCACTGTTGAAGATTTTTCTTCCTTACCTAACAGTAACTCTTTTAGAGTCACATCTACAGTAGCTTACGATATTACTCAGCCTCCAATCATTGTGTCGGCAATGATTCATTTTGACCTCCCATAATATGTCATATCAAAAAACAACTACACAATCTGGGTATGTAATACTGTTTTCAATTTTGATAACAGCTATTATACTGACTATCATCATTGGTATTGCCAATGTATCGTTTCGTCAACATCAGTTTACTACCCAGGTAACCCAATCTACCAAAGCATTTTATGCAGCCGAGACAGCGCTTGAATGTATACAGGCAATTGATAATAAAGGTTTATTTGTATATGATATTACTCAACCACCAGCTGATGTTGTGCTATTCTGTGATGTGAATACAACTCCAATTATAGTTAATGCTCCAGCTGGTAGTCCACCATATGTGTATGAATTTGGATATGGTAATAATGGATCACTTATCGAAGTTTCACCAAATCCGACAGATTTTCCTATGTGTGCTAGGGCTCGGGTTACGAAATACGAAGTTGCTCCTACCCAACCCAATCCTCCAAATGGATTAACTCGATATCTCCATACTATTCAATCATTTGGGTACAATGTATCATGTGCCGATTTGGCAACACACCTCGATGCTATTACTGCCAACCAGCCTTCACCTATCGCAAATAGGCTTGTTGAACGTAGTCTATCATATAGTTATCAGTCAGAAGAGCAGTAGTATGATTCCAGACCAGGTCGTAGAACGTGTTGACAAATTACGCAAAAATATCAACGAGCATCGATACAATTACCACGTCTTAAATAAAGAAATAATCAGTGAAGCTGCCCTTGATTCACTGAAGAAAGAATTAGTTGATCTAGAAACACAGTATCCAGAGCTCATAACTCCTGATTCACCGAGCCAGCGTGTTGCTGGTGGGCCTCTACCGTATTTCGAAAAGGTGACGCACACTGTCCGCCAGTGGTCTTTTAATGATGCATTTTCTGAATCCGACATTATAGAATTTGATGAACGTGTTAAACGGTTTATCAAAAAAGAAACAGGTAACGATGTGTCGCATGTTGACTATACGTGTGAACTCAAAATCGATGGACTCAAGATTGTTCTGACGTATCACAACGGTCTCCTCACAACTGCGGCAACTCGTGGTGACGGCGTCATAGGGGAAGATGTGACCCAGAATATCAAAACAATCCAAAGCATACCACTTCGACTTTCCGAAGATCGGGATATTGTTGTTGAAGGTGAAGTTTATATGCCACTTTCTCAATTTGAAACAATAAATAGAGAGCAAAAAAAGCTTGGCTTAGAATTGTATGCCAATCCACGAAATATCGTTGCTGGTACTGTACGGCAACTCGACCCGACTATCGTAGAAAAAAGAAAACCCAATGTCTTTATGTACGATATATCCCTGGGTGATGATACTCCTACACAATATGATGAACTTGCCACACTTTCCGATCTCGGCTTTCGCGTGAATCCATACAAAAAATTGTGCCAGAGTGTCGATGATATTATTGCTTTCTGGAAACATTGGCAAAAGGCCAAAGACAAAGAAGATTACCTGATTGATGGTGTCGTCATAAAAGTGAATGACAAAAAACTCCAAGATATACTGGGGTACACTGGCAAGTCGCCACGATTTGGTATTGCATTCAAGTTTCCTGCAGAACAGACCACGACTGTTGTCGAGGATATCGTGCTCCAGATCGGCCGCACGGGGGTACTGACTCCGGTTGCGCATTTACGCCCTGTGAGCCTCGCTGGCTCGACTGTCGCCCGAGCGACGCTACACAATGAAGATGAAATAGAAAGGCTTGATGTACGCATCGGTGATACAGTTATTTTGCAAAAAGCAGGGGATGTCATACCTGATATTGTTGAAGTGCTCAAAGACATGCGTGAGCGTAGTTCAAAGAAATTTGTCTTTCCCAAAAAAGTTCCCGAATGTGGTGGCGATGGCAGTATCGAACGTATCCCTGGGCAAGTTGCGTATCGGTGTAAACACAGTGGTTCATTTACTCAATTTAAAAGAAAGCTCTACTATTTTGTCGGTAAAGATGCATTTGATATTGATCACTGTGGGCCAAAAGTTGTAGACCTATTACTCGAGCATGGACTTATCTCTACTTCGGTTGATCTATTCTACCTATCACTTGACCAAGTTGTAGAATTGCCTCGTATGGGCCAAAAGTCAGCACAGAATTTGATTGATGCAATCGCTCGTAAAAAAACCATTACACTTCCACGGTTTTTAGTATCATTATCTATCCCAAACGTGGGGACAGAAACTGCTCGCGATATTGCCAAGGCATTTGGAACGATCGAAAAAATTCAGCAAGCTAGCTTTGAAGATTTATCCAACCTCTACGGTGTCGGGGAAATTGTAGCCAAAGAAGTGTATGACTATATGCATGATGAACACCATATCCATTTTATAAAAGAATTGACTCGCGTCGTTACCGTCCTGCCGTATGAAGAAAAAGTCGCAAAGAACCATCCTTTCTCTGGTAAAAAATTTGTCATAACCGGGACACTTGCGCATTTTTCTCGCGATGAAGCAAAAGCAAAAATCCTCGAACTTGGTGGTAGTGTATCAGGTAGTGTATCAAAAAGTACTGACTATGTGCTCGTGGGCGAAAATCCTGGAAGTAAATACGATGAGGCACAAAAGCTCGGAGTAGAAATTTTAACCGAAAGGCAATTTGAAAAATTGTTATAAATAAACGTATACTATACTCATGCAATCATACAACGAAGCGTACAAAAAACTCAACAAAGAACAAAAAGAAGCTGTTGATACCATCGACGGGCCGGTTATGGTGGTGGCAGGGCCAGGAACAGGGAAAACACAAGTGTTGGCACTGCGTATTGCCAATATCTTGCTTTCAACTGATACAGCGCCAGAATCGGTGCTCTGCCTGACATTTACTCGTTCTGGGGTCAGGGCGATGAATGAACGATTGGTACGCTACATTGGTGATACTGCATCATCGGTATCTATTACGACATTTCATAGTTTTACGACAACACTCATAGAAAAATATTTTCAGTTACTTGATTTTACTTCTGTGCCGTCTATCATTGACGATGAACAAATGATTAACCTATGTGATGAAATTTTTGATACAACAGATTTTGTCTATCTGACATCGCGAAAAGACAATACCAAATATTTTCATGACCTGCGTTCACTCATAACGCTACTCAAACGTGAAGCAATTTCTCCAGAATCATTTCAGAAAATGATTGAAGAAGAAATTCATGCTCTCAAGTCTGATGAATCAAGTTTCTCTTCTCGTGGTAAAACCAAAGGTGAATTAAAAAAAGAAATCGTGACTCGTGTAGAACGCCTCTCTCGGACACATGAAGCCATGATCTTCTACCAGAAATACGAAATGTTGAAACGCGAGCGCGAGACCATGGATTATGATGACCTGCTCTCTTATGCGCTCTATCTAGTGCAGAATTTTGATGAAGTCAGAGACGAGATTCGAGAAAATTATCTGTATGTACTTGTCGACGAACATCAGGATTCAAGCGGTATTCAAAATCAATTTCTTGAAGCTATCTGGAAGGATATCGAAAAGCCAAATATATTTGTGGTCGGGGATGATAGACAATTGATCTATGGATTCTCTGGTGCCAAGATGGATTACTTTAGTGCTTTCAAACATACCTTTGGGCGTGCACATCTGATCACACTCGTCGAGAATTACCGTTCGACTGCACCTATTTTAGAAGTCGCTGATGAGCTTTTGAAAAGTACTTTGACAGAAAAGAGCCTGAAGAGTAATACTTCTGGAACACAAAAAGTAGTAAAAAATATATACCAATATTCACGTGATGAAGTGATTGGCTCTGTACTTCATTTTAAAAAACTCATCGATAGTGGTGTAGATCCCAAAGACTGCGCTATCTTAGTACCCAAAAATAGTCATATACAAGAAGTTATTTCTGTCTGTAAAGCATTTGCTGTCCCGGTAATTTCCGAAACCAAATCATCATTGACGAGCCTCCCCGAAGCCAGAGCGTTGTTACGAATATTTACTTTACTTAATAACCCATATGATAGTGTTACGCTTGCACAGGCTCTTTTGGATAGTACGAGCCTTATTCCACCACTTATGGCTCATGAATTTATCAAAAATCAAAAAAAGACCGAAAGTTTGACTTTGGCTGATGTCAAAAAAGCTGGTAGTGAAAATCCACTTTTCCAAGATCAACATCCTATCTATCTCTTTGGTCAAAAAATAGAGCGATATATAGACACACTTTCACATGAACCACTCAGTCACGTAGTGAGTTGTATCGGAAATGAATTGCTCATTGATACAGCACAGTCAAATGACGAACTCCTCCGTAGGATTGAAATCGTCCGAAGCTTTATCCACTGTGCTACGGCTTTTATGTCACGTTATGAAGCTGGTACGCTCGAGCAGTTTATTCTATATATACAAAAAATGCATACCTACGGGCAGTCTATTAGTGTAGCATCATTTTCTGCTCCTTCAGCAATCTCTGTCATGACATTACACAAATCAAAAGGGCTTGAATACGAACATGTTTCTATTTTGCATATGAATGAAGAAGTCATGATGAGCGGCAAGGGCAGTGCTTTTACACTCCCTGCATATTTTGATGAAATACAATCAAAAAAAGATGCCGAGACAGCACGACGTGAACTCTATGTCGCTATCACTCGAGCGAAAACGTATTGTAGTATTAGCTATGCGACACTCTCTGGAGAAGGACGAGAACAAAATCCATTGTCGGTATTGCGTGCTATCCCTGAAAAACTTTTTGATGTTGTTGATGAACAGACAAATCAAAAAAAACTCCTAGAAAATCCAAAAGTATTTACCCAAAGCACAGCAAATCTTCCACCACAAGAAACACTCGACTCTCTTATTTCATTTGTCAGCAGTCGGTTTACCGAAACAAAAATATCTGTTTCGATGCTCAATAATTTTTTTGAATGTCCATGGATGTGGTATTTTAGGAATTTTATTAAATTACCAGAAGTGAAAACAGTATCCCTTTCTTTTGGAACTGCAGTGCATAGTGCCATCGAGCAAGTTATCGACAAAAATAACACCCTCACATCTTCTGATATCGAGGTGATTTTGGCCGGAGCCTTAAAACGTGAAGGTGTTATTGATCACAAGCAAATCAAAAAATTAGTTTCTGAAGGACTCCTGGCAGTAAATCACTTTACAGATAAGTATTATGAAAGCGGTGCTATTACCCGTGAAAAAGAACAATCCTTCCCGTATGT
>JACCDG012092005.1_pt1 | contig 11426 bp, 10 predicted proteins | sample 7442471 | NCBI WGS metagenome assembly JACCDG01 (sample SAMN15323444, study PRJNA562643) | freshwater metagenome | isolation source: river surface water | place: USA:Blue River Watershed | collected 2017-08-17
AAGGAGCTGAACGCCTGCGCGCCGGCCCATTCGTTCTGCAGCGTGCCGAGGAAATTGACGATCTGGCCGACCGCACTCGACATATGTTTCGGCGGCTTGGCCTCCACCTTGCCCGGCACGCCGTTCAAGCCTTCGTGCAACAGGGTGCGCAGGCTCCAGCCGGCGCAGTAACCGGCCAGCATGTCCAGATCGTGGATATGCATATCGGCATTGCGGTGCGCCTCGCCGATGGCTGGCGGGTAAACGTGCGACAACCAGTAGTTGGCGATCACCTTGCCGGAAGTATTGAGGATCAGCCCACCCAGGCTGTAGCCCTGATTGGCATTGGCGTTGACGCGCCAGTCGAGTTGATCGAGGTATTCGTTGATCGAACTGGCGACATCGACCACCGTCTTGCGGTCGCGGCGCAGCTTGGCGTGTTGCTCGCGGTAAACGATGAAAGCGCGTGCGGTCTGGAAATAATCGGCGGCAATCAGCGTCTGTTCGACAATATCCTGAATCGCCTCGATGCTTGGTGTGCTGGCGCCAAACCGGTGAATGAGCACCTTCACCACCTGCGCCGACAGGCGCTCCGCTTCACCCTGACCAAACTCGCCACTGGCCGCCCCCGCCTGGGTGATGGCACAACGAATCTTGCCCAGATCAAACCGTGCCACCTGGCCATCACGTTTTACAACCTCGGTCGGCAATACCACGACATTATCCATCTACCGCTCCTTTTATCACTACATATTGTGGTTTTTCCAAGAATAGCCACAAGCTAATGGGGTGACAAACAGAACAGCAAAATACTTGACCTGGATCAAGCCAGCCAACTCAGGCCGCAGACAAAACAAAACGGCTGCCAAGGCAGCCGTTTTTTCCATCAAAGTGCAGCGTCACAGCAGCAACCACTGCCGTAAGGCCTGCTGCAGGCGATTAACCACGGTGCCCCAATCCTGCAGCGCCGGCTGGCGGAACAGGCGCACGCCGCCATACCAGGGACTGTCATCGCGATCCAGCAACCAGCGCCAGTCTGGCACGTGCGGCAGCAATGTCCAGACCGGCTTGCCCAGTGCGCCGGCCAGGTGCACCGGTGCCGAATCAACACTGATCAGCAAGTCCAGCTGATCAAGCAGCGCAGCCGAATCGCTGAAATCGTGGATCAGCACCGAGGGATCGAGCATGCGGCCGGCGGCAACCAGAGCGGCAGCATCGCCTGCACGTTCGCCCAGCTGCAGGCTCACCCACTGCACGCCGGGCACATCCAGCAATGGCGCCAGCAGCGAGAAATCGATCGAGCGGTTGCGGTCGTTGACGTGATTCGGATTACCCGACCATACCAAGCCAACCCGGCGCACACCGGATGCGGCCGCCCCTGCCTGCGCCAGCCAGCCGCGCCAGAAGCCCGCCTTGGCGGGATCGACGCGCAGATAGATGCCCGTATCCGGAATCGTTTCCAGCGTAGTGTCAAAGTGGTAAGGCAGCGACAAGGGGAATACCCAGAAATCCACCTCACCGGCATGCAGTTGATCCGAATCGGACAACATGCGCTCCACCCCTTCCACTTCAGCCAGCAGGCTGATCAGCGGTTGTTTGGTGCACACCCACACCCGCGCGCCGCGTGCCTGCAGCAGCCGGGCATAACGAATGAACTGGATCTCGTCGCCGTGCCCCTGCTCCGGCACCAGCAGGATCACCTTGCCGGCCAGCGGCTCGCCGCGCCACATCGGAATCGGCACCGGAAACTTCGGCAACATCACCGCATCACGCGCCTGCCGGCCAGAAGCATAACGCCATTCGGCCAATGGCCAGCCATCCTGCAAACGGCCATGGCGCAACAAAAACAAGGCCAGGCTGAAACGCGCATCGGCACTGCCGGCAGCCGCGCTGACAGCATCCGGCGACTGGCGCAACAGCTCGGTTGCCTGCTGTATCCACGGCAACGACTGCTGAAACAGCCCCTGCTGCTCACAGGCATCTGCTGCAATCACATGGGCATCGATATGGCGCGGCTCACGCGCCAGTGCACGCTGCAGGGTTGGCAGCACCGCTGCGTAATCGTGTTTTTGCAGCCACATGCCAGCCAGCTTCACCAGCGCATCTGCCGAAGCCGGGTTCAGGCGTGCAGCCTGCTCGTAAGCCTGCGCGGCATCGTCCCACTGCTTGAGATCCCAATACAGATTGCCCAGCAATACCTGTGGCAAGGGCTGCTGCGGGCTCAGTTGCGCGGCGTGCAGCAGGCTGGCACGCGCCTCTTCGGTGCGCCCCTGGCGCGCCAGCACATCACCCAGACTGGCATGAGCACGCGCAGATTGTGGCTGTGCGGCCAGCAATTGCCGCAAGCAGCTTTCTGCCTCGGCCAGCTCACCCAGCATCAGCAACACCCCGGCCAGATTGTGCAGGCAGTCATCATCCGCCGGGCTCAGGCGCAAAGCCTGGCGATAGGCGGCGGCCGCCTCGGCCCAGCGTTGCTGCTGCTGATAGAGCACGCCCAGATTGTAATGGGCGCCCATGTCGTCGGGCTGCAGCGCCAGCGCTTGCAGATAGGCCGCCTCGGCCTGTTGCGGCTGCCCCGATGCCAGCAGCACCGCCCCCAGATGCCCGAAATAGGTGGCATCGGCACGAACGGCAATGGCACTGCGCAAGCGCTGCGCGGCCTGTTCCAGCCGCCCCTGCTGGTAATACAGCATACCCAGCAAATGGAGTGCCGGCGCGTGGCCGGCATCCGCCAGCAATAGTTGCAGATACAAGGGCTCGGCAGCCGCCAGCTGGCCGGCCTTGTGCGCCGTCTGCGCGCGCTGGAACAAGGCCTCGATCTGCTCCGGCGTCAGCGGTGTGGCGGGTGCGGCCGATGCTGGCTTGCCTGGCGTGGCAAACGAAGTGCCAACGCTGTAGGTTGTGCCGTAGCCAGATGAAAACTTGCCCCCGGCGCCGCCCAGGCCAAAAGAATGTACGGTCGGCTTGTTCTCAGCCATATTGTCTCCCTGATTGATGCCGATGTTGCCGCAAGCCGCGCCGGAGGCGCAGCATGCCAACGTGCTATAAAGCAAAGACTCTACACAAAATTGCCGGCAGATGCAGCACAATAAGCCTCACATCCATACGCCAAGGAGCACTGCATGAAAAAACCGGCTGTCGTTCCGGCTTTGCTGTGCCTCACATTGCTGATATTGAATGGCTGCGCCAGCATGCTGCCCTCGGCGCAGCAACATACCGAAGCGCGCTGGCACAGTTATGAAGAAGCGCGGGTGGCATTTGATGCCATACAGCCTGGAGACACCAGCAAGCAACAGTTGTCGGACATGGGCTTCGATCCATTCAAGGTGCCCAACATCAAGCTGCTCAACTATCTGGAATTGATGCGGATTTTTTTGCCGAACGATTCGATCCGGCTAGCGGACTTGCACCCGGACATCCAGTCCTGCCTCAGCGCCCGTAACGAATGCCTGGGTTATGAAGTGTTGCTGGGCAACAATGCCAAACAGCGTTTCGGCAACCTGTTTCTGGATCTGTTCAATTTTCGCCGCCAGACGCGCAGCAGCGGCTGGCAGTTTCGCGGCCTGATTGTGCTGCGCAAGGATCAGGTGATTTACAAGGTGGAAAGCGGGCAGCCGAATACGCTGGAATTCGAGGACAAGAAAAACCCGCTGGGGCCGATTCAGGACATCTCGTTTCCGTCACTGATGGGCTATTGACGTCTTCACTGCGAACCGGAATGGGCTGCCGGCAGCTGAAAATCCTGCGCCAGCGCCTCGAAGGCATTGATCAGCAAGGCATCAAACTGGCTGTCGAGCAGGCCGTTGACGTCGAATAAGGCGCGCAACATGCCGCGCCGGTAATCCTCCCCGCTCAAACCCTTGATACGCTCGAACCACACATCGGCACACGCCAGCATTTGTGCGCCCTGGTGTGGCAGGTGCGGATACCCCTGGGCAACGATGCCCTTGCCGTTGGCCCAGGCATGGTGCTGGCGGATGATCTGCGCCGCTTCGCTGCAATCCGGCGCCACACTCAGCAGCCAGCTGGCGGCGCGCTCCGGGTGTGCCACATAATCGCCCCAGTCGGCGGGCTTTTGCGTCGGGTGATGACATAAAACCTGATCGGGCGCGGCCAGCAAGCCCACGTCGTGCCAGTAGATGGCAATTTCCAGCACTTCCGGATCGGTGGGCTGCGGATAGCGCTGGTTCAGTGCCAGCACCAGCGCCAGCTGCATCGCCGAGCGGCCACGCCAGGCAGGCTGGCGCAGCACCAGCGCTTCGGATAACTGCGCCCCCAGCACCAGCGCGCGGCGGATGCTGTCGGCAGCTGCGGCGGGCGCCGCTGGCAGCGCCGGCACGGCCTCGTCCTGCCAAGGATCGTGCAGCGACAGCAGCACCATCCGCGCCGCCTGATCGGCCGCCGGCTGGGTTCTTGCCTGCGCCAGCTGGTCAATCAGCACAATCAGCCGTGGCGGCGGGGTCCGGCCAAACTTCCGTGATTCCAGCAAGCTCTGCATCATGCCGTGAATCAGGTCCATGCTCTGCAACAATGCCTCGGCCACCAGCGCCGAACACTGGAATACACGGCTGCGCAGGCTTTGCATCACCCCTTCCAGATGATGCACATACTCCATGATCGGCGTGGCATGGCAGTAACCAAAATCACCCTTGATGGTGTGCATATGGCGGAAAGCACTGGCCAGCAGCTCCAGCGAATCCGGATACTGCACCAGCTGGTGCAGATCGCGCTCCAGCTCCGGCAGATGGTCTTGCACCTCGACCATCACCTCCGGCAACAGATCAAAATCCACACTCTCGGTGTTCATCCCGCCACCCTTTCCCAGCCAACGCTGCCGCCACCACCATGGCGGCCTGCTTCAGCATAGACAAGCCAGCGCCGCTTGGCAGCGCCCGCCATCACGAAAATGCAACGCACCCGAAAGCATCGCTGCAAGCCAATCCCCTCGCGGCCTGCAGACCAGGCTGCAAGGCAATGGCAGAGCGGCTTGCAGGCCGATGGTTTGCGTCAGCTCAGGGAGCAACGCTCCAGTCGCCCTTCCAGCGATAGTTGTTATCGGTCGGGCTCTGATCAATGCTGGCAACCTTGCCCAGCAATCGATTGGCGCGCAGGTAATAGGTGGTTTTGGCATCCGCCGAATACCCCAGCCCCAGCACCGTGTTGAACGAGTCGGACGAGGCAAAGCGATAGGCGTAGACATTGGCCGGCAGCGCACCGATATTGCCGCCCAGGCGGCCGGTGGCGGCATGCACCCAGCTCAGGCGGCCACCCGACCACACGCCGTTGCCGGAAAACTTGACATCTTGGGCCAGATACATGTGATCCGACGCCAGCAACGGGTAATTCGGCTGCTCACCGTTGCGGTAGTCACGGCCAACCCAGATGCCATTGCTGAAGGCAAATTCATCGCTGCCATCGGGCAATAAGGAGAGCGCCTGCACGCTGCTGACAATGCCGCCAGAGAGCGTGCGCACGGTGTAATACAAGCGGCCACCGGCCAGCGATACCTGCTCCTGCGCATCCAGCCGCTTGATCAGCCGCGCGCTGGCACCATCCAGGCCCAGATTCAGGCTATAGATATCCGTGCCCGAGGCATTGTTTTTCTGATAAACCAGATACTCGCCGGCAATGCCCGGCACCTGATCCAGCCCGGTCAGAAACGCCTGCCCGACCAGCGAGCCATCCACCGGCACCCGCAGCGCCGACTTGGCGGCACCGTTGATCGACTGCGCCAGATAAAAATTGCCCGCGTAATAACCGAGGCTGTCGATATTGCTGTTTTCCGCCACCTTGTTCATGGTCTGGGTCTGGCTATCCAACACAAACACACCGCTGCCCTGCAGTTGCAGCAGCCGATAACGGCCATCCGGCGAGTTTGCCAGCGCAATAAAGCCGGCATTGGCATCACTCACACCGCTGGCGGCGGCAATCTGGCGCGGGTTGGCAAAACTGGCGTCATACCAGTAAATGCCACCGGCCGCAGCTGCCACCAGATAACCCGCCAAATCGCCGTTGGCGGCATAGATCTCGTCGGCGCGAAAACGATCCAGACCGATCGTTTGCGGCACGTCGCTGCTGCCCATGTCGAGGCGGATTTCGCGAAACACGTCGTCTGCGCTGTAGCAGCTGCGGTCGCTCCCCGGCAGCCGGTATTTGAAAACCGCGCGCAGATTATCCGGTGTTTGCCGTTGCGGCCCGTGCCAGCTGCAAATGCCGTCCGCCGTGCCTTCGCTCGACACCTGCACCGGCTGCAGCAAACTGCTGCCATAACTCGCCAGCCGGTAGAAATGGTTGCTGTTGATATACAGCAGCGTGGAATTGGCGCTGTCTTGCGCCATGCCGCCGCTGCCATTGGTATTTGGCGTAAACAGCCAGACATGGCTGAAATGGCTGTAGCGGCCAACATTGCTGGCAAAGCTGGAGGAAAAGTCATCGCGCACCTGAGTGCGCAGCTGCGTAGCGTTCAGCCAGTAATCGTATAACCCCGGACTACTGCCCCCGCCCTCGGCTGACCCGCCGCCGTTGCTGGTGTCGCCACTGGTGCACGCTGTCAGCGCCGGCAACAACAACGCCAGCATCCAGGCCCGCCGCCGGCCCACTCGGGAAAATTGATTCACGCGCATTTGCTCCGCCATCTGCCATAACCCAAGCGCAGCATTTTAGCAGCAAGGCGTAGCCATCCAGCTCTTGAGGCCGCAAGCACAGCAACAATACACCCTACTCGCAGATTTTAATTAGGAGTCCTTTACTTTTATCGCAATCTGCCAGAGAATAAGCCCATGGATCAGCCCACCCCATCAGTCTGGAACGACACCCCAAGTCTGCAGGAGCGCATTGTCAGCGCCATCAGCCGCATCTCCAGCGTCATGCGTGGCGGCATGTGGCAGTTTGCCACGCAAGAGGGGCTCAACCCGGCGCAGGCCGATATGCTGCAACTGCTGTTGTCGCGGCGTGAAGGCGTGCGGCTGTCGTGGCTGGCACAGCAACTGGCGATCAGCCCCGCCAGCGCCAGCGATTCGGTCAGCGCGCTGGTCAACAAGGGGCTGGTGCAAAAAGCCCGTGCCGCAGACGATGGCCGCGCCGTGGCGCTGCTGCTGACGCAGGCCGGGGTAGAACTGGCACAACGCGCCAGCCAGTCGCTGCTGTTTGCCGGCGATGCCGTCAGCGCACTGCCACCCGCCACGCAAGAGGCACTGCTGAGCGGCTTGCTGCAACTGATTGGCCAATTGCAACGCAACGAACGTTTTCCGGAAATCCGCGCCTGCGTCACCTGCCGGCATTTCCAGTCGAATCGCCACGCCGACGCCGAGGCACCGCACCACTGCGGGCTGGTGGATGCCCCGCTGCCGGTACGGCTGTTGCGGCTGGATTGCCCGGAACACGCAGCCGCAGACGCCAGCGTGCAACGCGATAACTGGCGGGCATTGCTGCCAATCGATAACTGATCCGGCTGCGGCAACGCGGCCGATGCGGGCAAGGCGCAGATGCGCCTGATTTTTGCAGCATATTAATTAGGACTCCTACCATACAACCGGTAGGCACGATTTTTCTCAACCACAAAGGAGCTTGATCATGATTCGCCCACTCGCACTACTCACTGCCGCCCTGTTTGCCACCAGCACCGCCGCCCACGACCATAGCCAGGGCGGCATTCAGAGCCAACCGGCCAAAGCCGTCAAGGCGCCGTTCGACATCATCCACAGCAAAGTCACGCTGGAAGGCAATGTCGCCACTTTCCACATGGCCGTCTCCGGCAAAGCCGGCAAAAGCCGCCCGGCTAAAACCGGCAAACTCGCCGGCAGCAGCGTGTTCTCCTACGTCTGGCCCACCAGCCTCGATCCGAGCGAAGTGGGCTTCGAAGCCAAGGCCGGCATCCTGGCGCTGGCAGTCACCTCGCACCCGGATTTCGACGACACGCCGCTGTTCGACGAAAACGGCGATGGCGATCCGAAAAACGACGGCAATCTCTGGCACTCGCACTGGGTGGTGCTGCAGCCGGACAACGCCTGCGGCAAGGACGCGCTGAAAGTGGTGGATATCCCGCCCGGCACCACGCCGAAACTGCCAAAAACCTGGCCCGGCCTGCCGCTGCTGCTCGACAGTCCCGGCTACAGCCCGATTTTCAGCGGTGAAATGGTCGAAGTGAAAGTGCCGTTCGACCACTCCGACGCCATCGCAGCCGCCAGCTTCGACGGCGTCACCGCCGGGCTGCGCGTCAACGCCAGCATGCACAACCCGCTGCTGTGCGTGGTCAACGTGTTCAAGGTCGCATCCGGCAATCTGTCGCTGCCGGGCAAGGTCAATCAGTAAGCAAAATACGGCGGGGCTTGCCCCGCTTTTGGCAGCGGCCTGCGGGCCAATCCTGGAGCGGGCTGCAGGCCGGCCTGCGAGGCAATAGCAGAGCGGCTTGCAGCCGTGTTGATTTAATTGTTAACGGCAGGCAACTGCGCCAAAGCCTGCCGCCAGCGCTCGGCCTGTGTTTTCAGCCGCTGCGCGCGGCCGATAGCGGCAAACGGGTTGAGGAAGCGGGTGAAAAACTGCCAGCCCATCGCCAAGCCATCACCGCCAGAGCGCGGGATGATGTGCAGATGCACGTGCTGCACGTGCTGGCTGGCGGCGCGGCCATTGTTCAGCAGCCAGTGCGTCGCCGGCGTGCCAAAACCACCCCGGATCGCCGCCCGGCTCAGCCTTGCGCCTTGCAAAATCAGATCATCCCGCACTGCGGCGGGCAGGTCTTCGATAAATTCTGCATGTTGAAACGGAATCACCAGCACGTGGCCGGGGCGGAATGGAAACGCATCCAGCAGCACCATATTGTGCTGAGTTTTGTAGACGATTTCACCGGGGATTTTGCCGGCAGCGATGGCGCAGAAAATGCAGTTGGAGTGCTTGGACATGGGGCAAGCCTGAAAATGTTGGACGGCCGATTGTAGCAATGACAAATGGAAATCAGCCTGTTTCATTCGCCAAATTGACTGCCGCCAAGCCATTGCCCTGCAACGCCCATCCCTATTGGCTTGCAGGTAAGGCTGCGAGGCAATGCCAGAGCGGCTTGCAGAGCAGGCAGGGTGTGATCGAAGCGTAGCGCATCTAGCCGAACGTCTGCAATCCGCCACGCGCTGATCGCACCCCCACTGCCGCGAAAACAGGGTCGGACTTCAGTCCGACGCAGTCGCTAACGTTCGGCACCGCGTCGGACTGAAGTCCGACCTACAAAAGCCGCTTATTTTCGCGGCAGTGGATTGCACCCCGGATGCCGCGATGCGGCATCCGGCCACGCCGACTGAGTTTATGCGGCAATTACGACGCAACCAAACCTGAACAGGCGGCAAAAACCGATTGACGGATCAGCCCCAATTCCATTACAAGTTAGAGCCAAAACTCGAACATGCAAATTACATACAATTGAAAGGGCAGTCATGGAAAAGCAATATGCCGTCAAGGACGGATACTGGCTGATGGGGTTTCAATACGAAGTCACCGGCAGCCTCTACAGCTTCGGGCAAATCCCGCGCTGCAAAGTCTCGATGCTGGAACACCTCAAACCCGGCAGCAAACTGCTGGTTGCCGGCGCCGGTCACGGCACCGAAGCGATTGAAGGCGCCAAACGCGGCATCAACGTCACCACCGTCGACATCTCCAAAACCATGATCAACTTCATGCAGCGCAAGATTGATCGGTTCAAGCCTGCCACGCCGATCGAGATCGTCAACGACAACATTCTCAACGTGCAGCGCCCCGGCCAATACGACATGGTGATGGCCAACTACTTCCTCAACGTGTTCAACCGGGATTTGATGCTGCAAATCCTCACCCACATCGCCAGCTTCGTCAAACCGGGCGGCTCATTGGTGATCGGCGACTTTGTCAACCCCAAGGAAGGCAACATCTTCTACCGCGGCTTTCAGAAAGCCTACTGGTATACCGCCGCAACACTTTACTCGCTGACCGCCGACAATGCCGTACACCCCATCTACGATTACCCGGAACTGCTCAAATCGCTGGGTTTCGAGATTGCGGAGATCAAATATTTCCGTGTCTTGGGCATGAAATGCCACTGGTCGGTGCGGGGCGTTAAGAAGGCGTAAACACGCAGAAAGGGTTGAGACAATCAACCCGCCCGACAGGGCCGCTGCCAAGGCACAGCCCTGCAACGCCCGTCCCTATTGGGCCGCAGGCCAGGCTGCGAAACAATACCAGAGCGGCTTGCAGCGGTGATCAAGGTAGGGTGGGCAAGCATTACCCACCGATAAGCGTGGTTCGCGTGGGCAACAAGTTGCCCACCCTACTTGGCTGCAACGCCCGCCCCTATTGGGCGACAGGCAAGGCTGTGAGGCAATACCCGAGCGGCTTGCAGCCAGTCATCAATGCAAACCCGGCTGATAGGCAATATCAAAACGCTGGCACAAGGCCAGCAATCGCTTGTCAGCCGTCCACAGCGTGGCGCCGGGAGTAATCAGCGTCGAAGCCAGCAGCGACATATCCACCACGCCGCAGCCAAGCCCGTACAGTCGCTCACGCTCGATGAATGCTGCCACCTCGTCAAAGCTGGCCTGATTCGTCGGTTGCAAGCGGCCAAGGGCCGTCAGGGTGTTACTGCGCGGCGCGGGTGGCGTGCCGCAGGCAATTTCCAGCAGTATCAGCGGATGCATCAGCACCCTATCGCGTTCCAGCAAAGCAGCCAGCGCCATGTCGCCGTTGCGGAAAAAATTGACCCACACCGAGGTATCAACCAACACGCTCATGGCGCGGACTCGTCCTCGCGACGACGCGGCACTTCCATCATTTCCGGCATCGCCCCACCCAGCGCCGCCAGCCGCTTGGCCGCCTGCACCCGCACAAACACCTTGATCGCCTCGCGGAACAGATCAGCCTTGTCCATCAACGGATCGGCCATTTCCAGCGCCTTGGCATACAAATCGTCGTCAATGGTTACAGTTGTTCTCATGCTCAACTCCGACATCAAAATTGATGACAGTTTGCATCAAAAGCAGGCAGAAAAACAAGCCATGCCCTTGGGATGCCCGTCCCTATTGGCCTGCAAGCCCGGCTATGAAGCAATACCAGAGCGGCTTGCAGAGCAGGTAGGGCGTGATCGAAGCGCAGCGCATCACGCCGGATGTTGCATGTGGGCGGGAGAGGTAAACACTGGCTGCGCCACGCTTCGATTGCGGCAAGGTTAGGCGCCAAGCCCCCAATCCGGCGGATAATCGCCTTGTGCCACATAACGATGAAACGACGACCATGGCCAATCGGCCACCCGTTGCACCAGTCCGTGCTTCACCGGATTCCAGTGCAGATAGTCCAGATGATTGCGCAGGTCAGCCTCGTCGCGCAGCAGATGTTCCCAGTAACGGTGTTGCCACAACGTGCCGCAGAGTTTCACCTCTCGGCGGCGGGTTTGAAATTCCGGGGTAAAGAGAAAAGCACAGCACCGGGTAACGTGG
>JACCDG011078510.1_pt1 | contig 11423 bp, 13 predicted proteins | sample 7442471 | NCBI WGS metagenome assembly JACCDG01 (sample SAMN15323444, study PRJNA562643) | freshwater metagenome | isolation source: river surface water | place: USA:Blue River Watershed | collected 2017-08-17
ATTCTTCTGAATGAACGCCATGACCCCCACCCACACCCCCGACGCAGCAGACCGCCTGCGTGAAGCCTTCGAGCAGGGCATGCCGATGGTGCATGGCATCAGCCCGGAGGAAGCCCGCGCACTGGTTCGCGAGTACGTCCACGTGCCGCGCACCTCGCGCACGCCGCGCCAGGCTGGACAGCTGGCTGCCATCGAGCGCCGGCGCAAGGCCGCCAAGGCTGCACGCCTCGCCCGCCGGGCCAGTCGCAAGGGCTGACGTGCTGGTTCGCGAGTACGTCATACACGGCAGGCCGAGGAGCCCCTTGTGCCTGGAGCGCTACTTGCGCTGGGTGGATGACGTGTGCGGCATGGCCATGGCTCGTAGATACAAGCACGCATCCCTGGGCTTTGCGCTCGGGTGCGCGACAGCCGACCTGATGGAAGGCGGCGGGGTCATCAAGGACCTATGGGAGATTGAGGCCTACATCCGAGCCCACGGCTTCTGCGTCGAGACCCTCAAGCAAGCAGCCAACTGACCCCGAGGCCCGCCACGTGCGGGCTTCATCGTTTTCACATGGTGAAACAAATCCGGGCGCGCGGGTCGGTGGCCTGGTCGGGTAGGTACTCCCCCGGGGGGGTGGCTTTGTGGGTGCACGGCCAGCACAGCGCAACGCTAGTGCGGCACATCGAGACCAGGTAGCGCATCCCAACGGTAGCAGTCAGCCCTGGAGTCATTCCCCCGGGGCAGTCATAGCCGCCGCCAGTCATTCGCCGCCGCAAAAGTCATCCGCGCAGGTAGCGGGCTCCGCCCGCCAGTCATGCCCGCGCCCAGTCATCCGGTAGCGGGTCGGCACGGCCCACCAGAAACCGCTACCGATGCCCGCACAAGCCCCTTCCGTCGACCTCATCACGCAGTACGCCTACTCCCGGCGTCGCGGGTGCACGCATCGCGCCGTCCAGAAAGCCATCGAGAGCGGCCGCCTGGTGAAGGCGCTGCACCGCCAGGGCGACAAGCTGCTGGTCGACCCGGTGATGGCTGACAAGGAGTGGGCAGCCAACACCGACACGAGCAAGCCCAGCAACACGGTGGCGCCGCACGCGAGCAGCAAGGCGGCAAGCGCCAAGCCTGCGCCACCCAGCCCATCCGCCCTGGTTGCCCCGCCGCCCCCGGCGGCCAAGCGCAGCGCCGCGCCTGCAGCAGCCCCAGATGAGGGGGACTTTGAGGGCCGCCACATCAGCGAGAGCCGCTCGGTGCGCGAGGCCTACCTGGCCGAGCTGGCGAAGCTCGAATACCTGGAAGCCGCGGGCAAGCTCATCGACGCCGAGGAGGCCCGCCGGCTGGTGTTCAAGGCTGCCCGCGAAGCGCGCAACGCACTGAAGGCGCTGCCCGACACCATCACGGACAAGGTATTCACCGCACCGGACATCCACACCGCGCGGCGTGTGCTGGATGAGGCCGTCAACAAGATTTGCGCGCAGCTGTTCGCGGGCGCAGGCAAAGCGACGGGCGAGCCGCCGGAAGGCGAAGGGGCCCCCGGTGAGTGAAGCCATGTTCCGCGACGCGGCTGCGGCGGTCATCGGTGAGGCGTGGCTGTCTGGCTGGACGCCGGACCCGCGCCTGTCGGTGTGCGACTGGGCCGACGCGAACATCATCTTGTCGAGCAAGTCGACGGCCAACGCCGGCCAGTTCGACAGCGGCCGCACGCCATACGTGCGCGAAATTCTCGAGTGCCTATCGCCAGACAGCCCGGTGCACACAGTTGTGTTCGTCGCCGGTGCCCAGGTGGCCAAGAGCCAGTCGATGTTCAACTACATCGGCAGCGTCATCGACCAGTACCCGGGGCCCTTGATGATGGTGCAGCCCACCGTCGACATGGCGAAACGGGTGAGCAAGCAGCGCCTGGCGCCGATGTTCGAAGACACGCCCGTGCTCAAGCGCAAGGTTGTCGAGCAGAAGAGCCGGGACGGCTCCAGCACCATGCTCGAGAAGGCGTTCCCGGGCGGCTTCCTGGTCATCACCGGGGCGAACAGCGCAGCCAGCTTGCGCTCGATGCCGGTGCGATACCTGCTGCTGGACGAAGTGGACGCATACCCGCAGGACGTTGACGGGGAAGGCTCGCCCATCAAGCTGGCCATAGCGCGGACCAGTTCGTTTGGCGACCGCCGCAAGATTTTCATGACGAGCACCCCGACCATCAAGGGGTATTCGGCCATCGAAACCGAGTGGCTCAAGACCGACCAGCGCAAGTTCTTCGTGCCCTGCCCGCACTGCGGTGAGCACGACGTCATCACCTTCGACCGGCTGAAGTTCAACGCCGAGCGCCTGGACGACGGCGTGGAGCTGGTCTGCAACCACTGCGGCGCGCTCATCGAGGAGACCTACAAGACCCAGATGCTGGCCGGCGGCGAGTGGCGGGCCACCGCGACCTCTGGTAGCGGCCTGGTGCGTGGCTACCACGTCAGCGCGCTCTACAGCCCGTATGGCTGGAAGAGCTGGCGCACGTGCGTTGAGGAGTTTCTGGAAGCCCGCGGCAACCCGGAAAAGCTCAAGGTCTGGGTGAACACCGTGCTGGGTGAGACCTGGGAGGAGAAGGGCGACGGCACCAGCCCGGACCTGCTCAAGGCGCGGCGCGAACAGTACACGGCGGAAGTGCCCGACGGTGTGCGCATCCTGGTGTGCGCCGCTGACGTGCAGAAGGACCGGCTCGAAGTGAAGGTGAAGGGCTACGGCGCGGATGAAGAAAGCTGGTTGGTGGCTTACACCGTGCTGAACGGAGACCCGGGCCAGGGCGAGGTGTGGGCCGAGCTGGACGACTTTCTGCGCACGCGGTTTGCACGGGCCGACGGCACGGCTATGGCCATCGACACCACGCTGATTGACAGCGGCGGATGGCACACGAACAGCGTCTACCGCTACTGCAAGAGCAAGGGCGGGCAGCGCATCTATCCGCTGAAGGGCCACCAGTTCCCAGGCAAAGCCATCGTGAGCAATCCGAGCCGCAACAACGCGCTGCGGGTGCCGCTGTTCATCGTGGGCGTCGACGCGGCCAAGGACCTGGTGGTAGCGCGCATGCAAGTCGGGCGCCCGGGGCCGGGCTACATGCACCTGCCCGAGTGGGCGGACGACGACTACCTGGCGCAGCTGACCAGCGAGAAGGCGGTGCGCAAGTACATCCGGGGCCGAGGGGTGGTGCGCCAGTGGATTAAAGCGCCAAGCGCACGCAATGAGGCCTTCGACTTAGAGGTGTACTGCCTCGCGGCGCTCTACACACGCGGGCACAACTACCTGGCCAAGCTGCTGGGCACGGGCAACGTGCTGGCACGCAAGCCGGCCCCTGCGGAAGACGCCGAGCCGGCCGAGGTGGCACCTACCCCCAAGGCACCCATCGCAGGCCCTGGCAAATGGGGAAGCAACGCCCCGGGCACAGGCCCAAAGTGGGGGCAGCGCGCATCGAGCGCAGGGACCTGGGGCGCCTTCTGATTGCCGCAAGCGGCAGGGCAACCAGGGAGGATGCTCGCACGGGAAGCAACCCGAGCCGGCCAACGAGCCGGCCGGGTGGAGCTCCTCGCGTCATGGCTGCCTTCCTGGATGCCCGCCCGCCGTCAGGCGGTGCACCGGGGAGCATCGCTCAAGCGTCGACGCGCAGCGTCATCTACATATCCACACCACCCACAACACCACACCAGCACCCAAAGCTGGATGGGTTCGCCCGGGGGTAGGGTTCTATAGGTTAGATATGTAGATGCAACCCTTTGGAGGGGCTTCCCTGGGGGCTTAGAAGGGGCTTCAAAGGGGCTGGGACTTGGCTCCCCTAGACGTCCAGTTCATCCAGTGATACGCCAAATTCAGCCTCTACCTTATTTCGAAACTTGTTAACTTGGTCTGTCGCGAATGTAGCTACGAACGGGTTGCGGAGAATATACCACCTCGGTACAGCGGTGCCTACAGGGGGTATCCCAAGTTCGTGCATCGCCAGTGAACGAAGCGCAAATACCGCGGCTGGACTCGACATGACCGGGTAAGTCGGCGCATTACTCATCGGAAATATTGGCCCGAGGCTATCAATGTCTATGCGGTGCCGGTGGCATATTCGAGCCACGGTGCCATCAACGGCTCCTTGGTCTCCCGCGCTTAAGGACCTGAACGTAAGCGCCGCATATACAGCATTCCGTGCTGCAACACGTTTTGTGTTGAACCACGCCACTTTTCGAATTGCAAACGCTGCCACTAGGCCGCCTAATGCAGCCGGCCAGCCCCACAATAATCCAAAAATAATAGCCGCCAACAATAGAAAAGGCCAAGAGAGCACGCTAACCCCCCCTAATTCTTGACGTTAGTGTATCCGGCGCAGGTGAGCTTTTACCATGGCGCACTGCCCTCGGCGGGCAGTACTGCCAAATCATGCCGAGCAGGGGTGCCTATACGGCTGTATGCCCATACAGTCATACCACATCGACCTGCCCCCCGTCCCCGCCTCGCGCCCCAAGGTGCCCCGCCGGGGCAAGCCCTACTACCTGCCGACATACGCCACCTGGCGCGAGGGCGCCGCAGCCTTCCTGCGCCCCGCAGGCGCCCCGCTGGAGGGGCCGCTGGTGGTGTTCATCGAGGTCGCCTGCAAGCGGCCCAAGAAGCCGGCGAACGTGATGCCCGTGGGCGACGTGGACAACTTCGCCAAGGCGGCCCTCGATGCGCTGACCTCCGCAGGGGTGTGGGGCGACGACAAGCAGGTGGTCGAGATGACGGTGCGCAAACGCTATACCGAGCAAGACGAGCCCCCGCACACCCGCATTGAGATTGACGAAGCATGAGCAACCGCGCACCCCACAGCGACTACTTTGACACCCCGCCGCCGCCGATGCCCCTGCACGGTGATGTGCTGGACGCGTTTCACGCCAGCCTGCCCCGCACCACGCGCTGGCAGTACCTGGAGCCATACGTCGAGGCGCTGTGCCGCTACTGCACCGCCGAGAAGAAGGCCGACCGCATGCACTGGAACTACGAGCTGCCCAGCGACCAGAAGCTGCTCACCGGTTTCAAGCAGCTCCACGGAAAAAGCCCACTGCGCGAGTGAGTTTCTGGAAAGTCAGCCGGTGCAAATCATGCACCCCTGGCCTTCCTATACTTTTATGTGATTTGAGAACAACCCAAGCTCACCGTGGGGTGCTACTGGTTCTAACGTCTGCAACACGGCGAATTTCCAGACAGGCGAATAACGGGACGCTATGACAGTCGGATAGACGGCACTCCTTTGGCGGCGCCTCGGTGAGCAATCACCGGGGCGTTTGCTTTTGTGGGCCCAGGCGGGCGCTGGAACAGGGTCAGGCGGGGGTGCATCCCAAAACCAGCACACAGACCCCATTCCGCCGCCCCGATGACCTTCCAGACCGACCTGCCGCAGCGCCACGCTGCTGGCACTTCGCTGCAACTGCGGCGAGTTTTCCCGACGCACCCCCCGGCCGATGGCTGGGCTTACCAGCTGGCCCTGCGCATTCAGGGCTACGCGATGCGCGACGGCACGCCGGACGGCGACGGCTACACGCTGACGCTCACCGGCGAGGACACCGCCGCCTGGCTTCCGGGCCTCTATCGCTACAGCGAGCGCCTGGTGAAGGCCGGCGTGGTGCACGAGGTCGGCGCGGGTTCCATCGCCATCACTGAAAACCTGGGCGTCGCGGGCGACGGTCGCAGCCACAACCAGAAGGCCGTCGAGATGCTGCAGGCGCACATCGAAGGCCGCCTGGTGGATGGCATTCACAACTACAGCATCGGCGGGCGCGTGGTTTCCAAACTGTCGCTGCCGGATGCGATGGCCATGCTTGACAAATACAAGGTCAAGCTGCTCATGGAGCGCACGGGCGGAAACCTGGGAGCGGTGCTGTTCACCTTCGGGGGCACTACCCAATGAATATCTTCCAGCGCCTGTTCGGTGCCAAGCCAAAGCCGGTTGAGCAGCCACAAAAGCCCAGCGCCCTGCGCTCTATTTTTGCCGGCGCCAAGATTGGCCGGCTCACCATGGACTGGGTGGCGGGCAGCATGTCGGCCGACCGGGAGCTGCAAAGCGGCAATTTGCTGCTGGTTCGCTCGCGGGCCCGGGAGCTGAAGCGCAACAACCCGGTGGTGCGCAGCTACGTGGGCCTGCGAGCGGCCAACGTCGTGGGCCCGGATGGCATCCGGCTGCAGGCGCAGCTGCTCAACGCCGACGGCACGCACAACCAGGCCGAGGCCCGCGCCCTCGAAGCCGCCTTTGTCGACTGGTCGCAGGCCGCCAGCGTGTGCGGCCGCATGTCGCTCACCGAGTTTGCCCAGCTGGTTGACGCCACCGAGGCGGTAGACGGCGAAGCGCTGGTGCGCCTGGTGAACCTGCCGCTGACGCACAGCAAATACGGGTTCGGCCTGCAGCTCATCGACATCGACCTGCTAGACACCGACTACAACCGCCCGGCTGGCCGCGGCCCGCGTGGCGAGGTCGTGAACGAGGTGCGCCTGGGCGTCGAGGTGGACGCCTACGGCCGCCCGGTGGCGTACCACGTGTGGAACGCGCACGCGTCGGACTTTAACCAGCCCAGCCGCGAGCGCATGCGCCTCACCGCAGACGAGGTGGTGCACGTGTTCGCCCCCGAGCGCCCGGGCCAGAACCGCGGCGTGAGCGTCCTGAACGCGGTGATGGTGCCGCTGAAGATGCTGGAGGGCTACCAAGAAGCCGAGCTAGTCAGCGCACGCATCAGCTCCGCCAAGCTCGGCTGGCTCAAGTACACCGAGGCTGCGGCCGCCGAGCTGTCGCACGAAATTCCCGAATCGCCGCTGCACTACACAGCAGAAGCTGGAAGCATCCAGATGCTGCCCCCTGGCCTGGAGTTTCAGAGCTGGGACCCAGGTAGCCCTACAAATACCTATGACCCGTTCGTCAAGTCGAAGCTGCGCGAGGTGGCCGCCGGCCTCAAGGTTTCCTACAACAGCCTGGCCGCGGACCTCACCGGCGTCAACTACTCGAGCCTGCGCTCGGGCCTGCTGCAAGAGCGCGACCAGTGGCGCACGCTGCAGCGCCGGCTCATCGACAAGCTGTATGCGCGCGTGTTCCAGGCCTTCCTCGAGAACGCCGCACTGACCCCCGCCTGGCCGGCTGCGTTGACGCGCGACGCCGACCGCTACGCCCGCTGCGTGCGTTTCATCGCCCGCGGCTGGGACTGGGTGGACCCGCTCAAAGACATCAACGCCCAGGTGGTCGCCCTGAACAACGGGCTGACGACGCGCGACGAGGTGCTGGCCGAGCGCGGCGGCAACTTCGAAGACGTGCTGGCCCAGATTACCCGCGAGCAGCAAATGCTGGCTGACGCGGGGGTCAGTTTCAAGGGCGATGCAGTCGCGAGCGTGGCCGACCTGTCGGCCCTGGATGCCCAGGAATGACGCCGCGCCCTGCCGGCACCTTCGCCGCGCGGGGCGCATCCCAACAAAAACCCCTGCGAAGACCCCCTGAAATGACCAAGCAAATCAAGCTCACGCCGTTCGCCCGCACGTTCACGGGCCAAGTGCGCGCCCTGGACACCGGCGCCGACGGCGTGCGCACCTACGCCATCAGCGTTTCCTCCGAGTTGCACGTCGAGCACGTGATGTGCGGCCGTCAATCGGTCGAGATTTTGAGCCACGACCCGGCTGCCGTGGACATGACCCGGGCCAGTGGCATGCCGCTGCTGCTCGAGCACGACACCAGCAAGCAAATCGGCGTGGTCGAGAGCTTCAACGTGGCCAACGGCCGCACGGAAGCCATCGTGCGCTTCTCGCGCTCTGCCCTGGGCGCAGACGTCGAGCAGGACGTGGCCGACGGCATCCGCCGCAACGTCAGCATCGGCTACCGCATCAACGAGATGGAATTTGAGGGCGTCAACGGTGGCGGCGCCGACATCTACCGCGCCACGAGCTGGATGCCCTATGAGGTTTCCATCGTGAGCGTGCCGGCCGACTACACCGTGGGCGTGGGCCGCGCGGCTGGTGATGAGTACACCGCCACCGTCAAGGGCAAGGACGACGAAGCCGCCGCGCAGGCGGACGAAGCCGCCACCGCCCAGGCTGCCGAGGGTGCGGCTGACGCCGCGGGCAACCAGGCAGAGGCGCCCACCGAGGCTGCCACCGCTGATGCGGCTGCTGCCGCTGCCGCCACCGACGCCCCGGCCACCACGGAAGCCACCACCGCCGCCGATGCGGACGCCGCCACGGAGGCCACCGAGCCCCCGGCCGCGCAAGCCGCCGACCAGGCCGCCGGCGAAGCGGAACAAACCGAGACGGAACACGCCACGGGAACAGCTGACGAAGCCCCCGCATCCCAAAAACAAGCAACCGCGGGTGAAAGCGACAGTGCCCCCGACGGTAAGCGCACCGCCGCCGTGCAAGCCCCGGAAACGGGCAAGCGGGCAGCGGAAATTGTGAAGCTGGCAACGAAATACGGCCATGCCGCACGCGCAGATGAGTTTCTGCAGCGCGGCCTGACGGTTGACCAAGCCGCACAAGAGCTGCTGGCACTGACGCGAACCAATCCCAACAACCTTTCCCAGGTGAACGAAAACATGCAAAACATCGACATGAAGCGCTACAGCTTCGCCCGCGCCCTGCTGGTTGCTGCTGGCGACGAAAAGGGCGGCTACGAGCAAGAAGTGCACGAAGCGCTGCGCTCCGCACTGTCGGCAAACGGCATCCAGGCCCGCGGCTTCCTGATGCCGACGGCTGGCCTGCGCGCCATGACCGCTGGCGGCGCCGCCAAGGGTGCCGAGCTGGTGGCCACCGAGCACGGCGACCTCATCCAAGCCATCTACGACAAGACCGTTTCCGGTCGCCTGGGCGTGCAGATGCTGGACGGCCTGCAGGGCAACCTCGAGTTTCCGCGCGAAGTGCCGGGCCTCCAGGCCCACTGGAAGGGCGAGAACCCGGGCACCGACGTCGAGGCTTCCGAGCTGGCATTCGGCCAGATGACGATGAGCCCCAAGACCCTCATCGCCACGACCAGCTTCTCGCGTCAGCTGCTGGTGCAGGCATCCGAGAGCGTCGAAGCCCTGGTGCGCAACCGCCTGGCCCTCGAGCACGCCCTGAAGATTGACCAGGCCGTGTTCGCCGGCGTGGGTGGTCTGCAGCCCACCGGCATCTACAACCACGACGACGTGGGCGCATTCCCGGTCGCCGGCACCCCGGACCACGCCGCCATCACCGACATGGTGGGCTCGCTGCTGGCCGCCAACACCCTGACCGACAGCGTCAAGGTCGTGATGACCCCGGAAGTGGCCTCCAAGCTGGCCCAGACCCTGACCGCTTCCGCCGCCGGCGCCGGCTTCGTCTGGCAAGGCCCGCTGACCAACGGCACGGTTTCCGGCTACGAAGCCGTGGCCACCAACCTGGTCGGCAAGCAGTACGGCGCCGCCAACGATGAGCACGGTTTCATCATCGGCGACTTTTCCAACGTCGTCATCGGCAACTGGGGGACCATCGAAATTATCGCGGACCCCTACACCAAGGCGGCCCAGGGCCTCATCAAGTTCACCTCGAGCCAGTTCGTGGACATCGGTGTGCGCCACGGCCAGGGCTTCGTGAAGGCCACCGGCGTCAAGGTCGCCTGATAGCCCCTCCGGGCTAACACAGAAAGGGGCTGTGGCCGACGGCCCGGCCCCTTTTTGCCTGCCGCCAAGGTCGCCATGAAAATCAAAATCAAGACCGGCTACTGCTTGCGGGCAGGCGTCGACGTGCACCCGGGCCAGGTGGTGGAAGCCACCCGCCCCGAGGCGCTGCGCGCGTTCGCACTCGGCCGCGCGGTGCCTGCCGCGGAAGACGCCCCGGCGGCGGATGTCGCCCCTGCTGTCGCCCAGCCAGCCGCCCTGGCTGCCCAGAAGCCCCAGCGAAAGTGGGGCCGCAAGTGAACCTCGCCCAAGACGTGCGGGTGTTGCTCGCTGACCTTGGCGTGCCGGTTTCAGCCGGCGGCCGCGCGGCCAAGGCCCTGGTGGACAGCGCCGACGAGCTGCTCATGCAGAACGGCAACGCGCCCCTGATTGGCCGGCACATCGTGGCGACCCTCATGACGGGCAGCGTGCCTGTCGCCGTGGGCGGCCAGCTGGTCATCGACGGCGTGGCATACCGCGCCTCCGAGGTGTACCAGCTCGACGACGGGCTGCTCACGCGCATCGTGTGCGCCAAGGGGGCCTGATGACCACCCGCCGCGAACACGTGATGCAGGCGGTGGTCGCCGCCTTGAACGCTGACGTCAAGCCGGCCGGCGTGCCGATGGCGACGCGAGCCAATGCCGTGGCCGCCTCCTCGGGGCAACTGCCCAAGGTGGCCGTGGTGCCGCTGCGCGAGACCACCGAGCGCATCAACCGGGGCGCCATCGTGCGCCGCACCCTGACGCTGCGCGTCGAGTGCCAGGCCGCGGGCATCGTGGGCAGCGAACAAGCTGCCGACGCCCTGCTCGACGACATCGTGGCGTGGACCACGCAGGCCCTGGCCGGCAACACGCTCGATGGGCTGCTGCTGACGCTCGACGAGACCGCGATTGACTGGGCCGTGGAGGTCAGCGACTACGCGTACTGCGCGGCGGTTGTCGACTTTGAAGCGACCTACGAGACCCGCCAGAACGACCAAACCCGCCTGTGAGCCAGCTGGAACAGCTGACGCGCGCCAGGCATCCCAAAACAAACCCCTGAACTTTCAAGGCTCGAAATGACCAACACCCCCTCCGCCGACAACCTGCTCATTGGCCGTGGCGAAGCCTACCTGGCCGAGATTGCCAACGGCACCCTCGGCGGTGAGGAGCACCTGGGCAACCTGTCCTCACTGTCCATCGCCGTGGCGCAAGAGACGCGCGAAAAGTATGAGTCGATGACCCACCAGTCGGCGCTGTACGACCGCGTGGTGGTGCGCACGACCTACACGATGACGCTGACCGGCGATGAGTTTTCGCTGGGCAACGTGAAGCGCCTGCTGGCCGGTGGCCTGGGCACGCTGACGCAAGCGACCGGCTCCGTCAACGACGAGACGCTGACCGCCAACGCGCAGCCGGGCCTGTTCTACCCGCTGGCCAAGCGCAAGGTTTCCAACGTGGTGGTTTCTGTCGCTGGCGCCGCCAAGGTCGAAGGCACGGACTACACCGTGGACGCCCGCACCGGCCGCATCTTCATCGTGCCGACCGGCTCCATCGCCAAGGGCGACTCGGTGGCCGTCGACTACGACTACGCCACGCTGTCGCTGTCGACCGTCGAAGCCGGCACGAACCCGACGCAGTACGCCATGTTCCGCTTCATCAGCGACAACGTGCGTGGCAAGCAGAAGGAAGTGCTTGTGCCCAAGGTTCAGCTGACCGCCGACGGCGAGCTGGGACTCATCACCGACGACTACGGCAACTGGACGCTGACCGCCTCTGTGCTGACGACCCCGGGCCAGGCTCCGTTCACCGTCATCGAGCTGTAAGCAC
>JACCDG011368078.1_pt1 | contig 11421 bp, 14 predicted proteins | sample 7442471 | NCBI WGS metagenome assembly JACCDG01 (sample SAMN15323444, study PRJNA562643) | freshwater metagenome | isolation source: river surface water | place: USA:Blue River Watershed | collected 2017-08-17
AATTTAATAAGTTCTTCTTTTGACATATCATCAAAGTTTGGTAAATTTGCTTCTGCTTCATTTACTCTCTTTACAGGTTTAAAATCTGAAAACTTTTTCATAGTTTATTTTAATTTTTATGTTTTATATATTATTTTATAGAATCTAAAAAATTGATATAATCAAATTTTATATCTTCTCTTTTGAATTGTTCAATCATATCCATTGCTATCTCCATTCTATTATCTATATCCTTTACCTTTTTTAGAATATCAATTATACCGGAAACCATTTGATATTTATCACCTAATACTTCTGATTTTATCTTATCTTTTGGTGATAATTGAATTCTTGGAATATTTGTTCTATATTGTGGATTTAACCACTCATTTACACCATTTTCAATTCTTAAATCAGTTTTTTCTATATTATTAATTGTGTAATCATAGTTGTGTTCTACAGATGATAATATAGAATCTGATAAATATCCAGCTTCTCCTTCATTTTCGGCTGGAACTATTAATTGAATGTAAGCATCTACTCTATAGTGATTATCACTATTTGATTCTACTATTTTACTAAATTTTTTCATTATCTAATTGATATTTTATATTACCTATTTTCTTTTTAAGGTATTTACCATTTTCATTGAATTTTCTACCCCAGTATTCTATAAATTGTTTTCCACTCATTTTTCTTAATGTTTCTAATGGTATAATAGGTTTTCCTTTTTGTCCTTCAACTTCACTTTCATAAACGGATACCCACATATCCTTTAATCTATTCACAACATCATCTGTTGATTTACAATCGGCTAATAAGAAGTTTCCTAAATCATTCCAATTATATTTTTCACCAATTACTTGACTTATTTCTTGATAGAATTTATTAGAATCAAATTTATCCATTTCATCTGCTGTGTTCCAAATAGTAAAACTACTTAGGTCTCTATCTGGATATTTTTTTATAAAATAATACATCTCTTGAACATTGGCATTTAATTCTTGACCTTCGCTTATATAGATGTAGTGTAAGAAGTCATTAGTCCATTTTCTCCAGATTTCTTTTGGAAATTTCCATTTGTTGTTTTCAGCATAAGTTAATGCTGTGTTGAATGATCTATCATAGATAGCTCCTCTATACTCACCTCTTTTTGGAGCTCTTATAGTTCTTTTATAGTGTTCATATGAATGATTTAATTCATGGTAAATAGTTGAATATATTCCATCTACTAAACTTTCTTTACTATTTGAGTCCTCTATATCAAATGTGGATTTATCTATATCTATATCTATTCCAATATGAATTATAAGACCAACTTCGGATACTTTTTTAACTGGTTTAACTATCTTTGAGTAGTTCTTCCAATTTTTGTGACCAAATCCTGATGAAGTTCCACCAACAGTTATGTCTATATCACCGTACATGGATTTAAATCTAGATCCTGTGATTTTTTTGAATTCTAAATCTATTTCAAAACCAACAACAGGAAAGTCAGAATACAATTTTAAATTAGTTATAAAAGGTCTGAGTTTTCTATATGAGATTATAGCAGTATCACTATAAGACTTTTCACTTGATTTGAAAAATAAATCAAAGTCATTAAAGATAGTTTTGAAAATGATGTCAGTAAACATAGTACTAGACTCTGAAAGACCTAATCTCTCATTAAGTACAAAGTTTTTAAAATCAAAAATCCTCATAAACTATATATTAAATTTATGAGGACTTTATTTTAGTTTTGATTAACTCAATATTTGATTTATTTGTTCATTTCTAAATGATTGAATATCAATATCTGTTTCTACAACTTCATAAAAAGAAAAAGAAACCATTTTTAAATATTCATTTATTTCATCCTCATTTGCGTTTGGATGTAGCTTATCATCAAATGACTCCCACTGGTGTCTTTTTACTGGTTTACCATATTTTTCCATAAGACTATCATTGAACTTTCTATATTCATCCACTGTTACATTTAGTATTTCATCTATCTCATATGAGTAGTCAGATATTGAATTTTCCTTAAATTCTTTTATATTCAAATCTCTTATTTTTTCATATGCTTCTTTTTTGGAAAAAACAATCAGACTTGGGTGTCCTCCTTCTTGTGAATTATAAACACTATCATCATATTCAAATCCTTTTTTAAGTATCACATAAGCCTTTTCCATACTATTCAATTGTTATATTTGTTATCCATTTATTTACTTGCTTTTCAGCCATATCACAGATTTGTTCTTTTGAAAATCCCATATTAGACATAATGTCAAAAATCATTATTAAACAATCTGTTGACTCTAAGAGTATATTTTCTTTTATTGATTCCTTACTTTCCTTTGTTCTTTTATATTCTTTGTATTTAAGAATTTCTGCTGATAACTCACCATATTCTTCTCCTAGTTTCAGACCTTTTTCAATTATTCCATTTTTCTCAAATTTTGATGCATTTGAAACTAAGTCATATACATAATCTATTAAAGGCTCAGATATAATCTCTTCTTTTACAGGTTCACCTTTTCTTTCAAAGTCTTCCATTAAAACTGATAAAATTTCAATTTCATTTGATTGTTCATCTGTGAGTTCGGAATGAAATATAGAATTTATGTATTTCTTCGCTTTTTCATACTCATAGAGATTATTAATTTTCTTTAATTTCATATTTTAGAATATTAGGAAATAATATATACAGAAGTAAAAATATAAACTTATATATGAGATTTGTAAAAAAGTTTGAGAGTTTTATAGGAGAGGAATTAGTTGCTACTAAACCAGCACCCACTCCTACAATTACACCAACTGAAACTCCTACTATACCAAGACCATCCAGACCTGGTGTCACTCCAATTGAAACACCATCTGAAGAAGATTCGCCTTTAGCGTCAGCTCAAAAAGTAATTGATAGATTAGACTATATCTACTCTAAATCTTCTGATAAAAAGAAAAAAGAAATTGACTCTTATTTCAAAAAATAATATTATCTATGAAAAGATTTGACCAATTTATACAAGAAGAAGTTGATTTAAGAGGAAACAAAGGTATTCCTTCTGACTTCATGTCAAAAGCTGAAGAAGAAGCAAGAAGAAGTTTAGGTGTTAGACCTGATGATGAAAGTCAAATGAGAAATGTTTGGCCTGATTTTGAATCAAATATGAGAGAATCTAGCCAACTTTTAACAACTGGTCCACAAGGACAAAGACTATCTCAAGAAGAAGTAAAACAAAGAGTAGAAAAACTTCAAAAATTAGCTGAAAAAGTTGTTAGAGAAGAGTTTGGTGACATTTTAGACTCATCAATTAAACCTATTGAATTCAAAATAGAATTAGTTCCAATGGGTCAAGTTGCATCTAAATTAACAGATATTAGAGATGTTCAACAACAAGCCAAACAACCAACTGAGAAACAACAAGAAGAACAGGATGAGAGAGATGAAGAGAAGAGAAATAAAGAACAAGAAGAAGGCGGTGAAGAAGTTAATCCAGAAGAAGAAACACCAGGTACTGATTTAGTTTCTGCGGTTGATAAGAAGAAACTTCTTAACATGTTTACACAAGCTGCTGGTAAACTTACAAAAGATATTATTAGATATTCAGATACGGTTTCTGAAGATTTGAATAAAATATTTGGAGATACATCATCTAGAATTTTACAGTGTTGGGTTAGAATGTCTGACATAGCTGATAAAATGGATTGGATTATTCCAATTGATAGAAAAGCTTCTATGATGAAAAATGCTCCTGGTGGAATGGCAGGTGCTTGTCAAGTAAAGTGGGAAAGTCATTCGGGTAATTTCTATGATATGAAACTTATTTTAGAGAAAGAAGTTACTAAAATTGTTATTCATTCGGTTGGTGTTGACTTTCCGATGTTAATACATGAGACAATTAAAGGTGTTTATTTGTTTTTACAGTCTGGTGCTGTTAAAAAGAATAAAGAAACCGCTAAGATTATTAAGGCAGCTACATCATCTTTTAGTGATGAAGCTCAAGATTTTAGATATGGACCACCCGCTCTTCAGATGTTAGTTCAATTTGTTAATAAATTTCCTGAGTCGGACAGATATCAAAGATTAGATACAAGAGTATTTACAATGCTTGCTGTTGATAAGGAAAGAGCTATGGATGAATCCAAAGATTCAGCTCCTGAGTATAAAGAATATTTAAAGAAAAAAGCTGAGATAGCTAGAACTGATGATCAGTTTTTAGAAATAATGGAAAGTTTATTTTCTGTTTTTGATTTACAAGGATCTAATTGGATTATAGACCAAGATAAATTTGATAAATCTTTAGCAAAAAAAGAAATCAAAAAAATTATTGACTATATAGTTGAAGATATTGAGGATTACAAAAGAGAATTAGAAGAGTGGGAAAATCAACAAAAAGAAAGAGAAGAAGAAGCAAAATATAGACAAGAACTTCCAGAAGAGGAAGAAGAGTCAGAAGTTGATGCTTTAATTAAAAGAGCTCTATCTGGAGAAGGTGAGGAAAAGACAGGTGAGATAGACTATTCACAAATGACTAATAGAGAAATTCAAGAGCTTATTGATGATGCTTTAGACGCTGGAGATTACAAAAGAGTTGAAATGTTAGCTCAGTTTTTGAAAGAAGGTAAGGAAGTATATTTAATGGAAATTCAGAGAATTAATGAATCTCATAAATTCCACACAAGAAGAAACGATTAAAAAACTATGAAATTATTTAAGTATAATCAATTTTTAGGAGAGTTTTCAATAAATGAAAACCTTGATAAAGCAAAAAAATTCTTAAAAGAAAGATTTTTATTAAAAACCGCCGCTTCTGATTTAGGTTTTATTGAAGGTGAGTTAAAAGCTCAGTTAGACCATAAAGAAAAAAGAAGTTTAACTTTAGGTGACTTTACTCCTGAACAACAAGAAGAGATTAAACAAAAACTTAGAACACTTAGACTTTCTGATGAACAGGTAAGAGGTATTGAAAGAGATCCTGATTTTCTTAAGATTAGGGAATATTTGGGTCAAAAATACATTGGATGGACTTATCCATTTACTTACTTTTATTTTGTTGAGATGGTCCCTATGGAAGATTTATTTACTAAAGTAGATGATGAAACAAAACAACCAACTAACATATTGGCAAAGTTGATAGACTATTCTGGGTTGTTAGACAAGCTTCCTAAAAAGTTTGACCATAATTTTATTGATATAAATATTCCAAATAACTGTGAGAAACTTGTTGATGGATTAGATACACTTGAAGATTATAAGAAAATCAAAAAGGTATATGATAAATTAACACCGGTTTTGAAAAAAGACTATACTGATTCACCTGAGGTAATAAAAACTCAATTTGCTGAAGTTTGTAGAGGGTTTGACACACTTGGTGGTAAAGATGAAGAGAAGAAAGATAAACTTTGGAAATCATTCTTTGGTGAAGTTAGAACTATTGATTCTGATCAAGTAATTCATGGTAAGGCTTATAAGAAAGGTGATAAGAGATATTTTGGACCACTTGTAAGATATAAGAATATTAGAGAGTTTATTAAGGCTGCTCAAAACTACTTAAAGTCATCTGAAAATGAAACAATTTTAGCATTTTATGATAAATTAAATGCTTGTAATGATAAATATGGATTCCTAGGAAATGATGTTATTTATGAAGAGAATGGTATACTTATTATTGAAGTTAAGTCATTCCAGGCTAATCAGTTTTTAAATGGTCACACAAGACATTGTATCAAAGATTATTCATCTCAGTGGGAAAACTATGTTGGTGCTCATAATAACAAACAATATTATATCTACAACTTTAACATACCACAATATGATAACTACTCTACAATAGGAATAACAATTGAACCGGGTCAAAGAATCAGAGCTTGTCATGCTAAAGATGATGCTGGTATCTCTGGTTCAATCAAAAGCATTCTAAAAAAGTGGGAAGGTGATTATGGTATAAAAGATGATCTATTTGCTGAACTTAAACCAATGACTCAAGAAGAAATTGATAGAAGACAAAGAGCTAAAATTGCAGAGAGAGAAATTGTTAAAAAAGGTCTAAACATTGAACAAATTACTAAGTATGTAAAAGAAGATGGTGCTAATATTAATAAAGACAATTGTGTAGCTCTCTTACACGCGGTTGAAGAAAATGATTTAGCAAAGGCTAAAGTTATTCTTGATTTAGGTGGATCTCCAAACTTAAGAAGTAAATCAGACGCTATTATTAATAAAGCAACAACACTTGATATGATTAAGTTATTAGTTGCTAATGGTTCTGAACTTACTGGAGAAGTATTTAATAATATTTGTAATGATTTGGAAGCTGTTGAGTATTGTCTAAAGCAAGGATTAGATCCTAACTTTGACAACTCACTTCCGGTTAGAAGATGCGCTAAAGGTTCTTGGAAATCCAAAGATGATATAGGCGAAGGATATTTTGATGTCTTCAAACTATTAATTAACTACGGTGCGAGAATAGAAGATGATAGAAATATGGCTATGAAATGGGCTGCTGAACATGGTAGATTAAATTTCATAGATTTTATGATTGAAAAGGGAGTAAAATCTAACTTTGGTTCAGCACTTAAATGGTTACAACATAGTAGAAAATTACCAGATGAAGTTAAGAAACAAGTAGTTTCTTATCTTGAACAAAAAGTTGAAGAATATGGAAGTTAATAAAAAAGAGACTTAATTGTCTCTTTTTTTATTTTCAGCTGAATTTAAGAAATTCAAAAAAGTATTCATTGTTATTTCTTCTATACATTCATTTACTTCTTTGCAAGTAAAACAATTTCCACATTGTTCTCCTTTATATGGTGTTCTACACCACCAACATAAATCAACTAAATCTCTTGGCATAGATGCTATTACATCAATTTTTTCAGCATCTTGTAATGGATATTCAATTACAAATTCTCTCAATGGATATAAAGGATTTCCATTAGAAATCATTCTCATCAAATCTCTTCTCATACCTTCTCTGTCGGTATTTGGTTTATAAATAGGAAGTAAAACTCTTTTAATTGAGTGCCATCTTGGACTTCTTAATAGAATTCCGGCATGAAATCCACACACTTCAACATCTGGAATTACTGATGTAAAGTTTCCATAGTCAAATGTGTTTTCTACATAAAAGTAATTTTTTAACCCTTGTTTATCTAACCACTCTAATATTCTGTATACTGATTTTTGTTCATAGTCACTTCTTTTTTCAAAGTGTTTAAGATTGATATGGTGCACTAAACAATACTCATCTGGATTATTTACAAGCCAATGCCACAAAACAAAAGTAGAGTCTATTCCTCCGCTTAGTTGTATTAGAGTAGATGCATTAACTTCATTATCTCCAGGAAATTGTGCTTTATCCATTCCATTTTGAATAGTTAAATGTACTGGATTGGCACATATTAAGTGAGAAGAACCATATGGATAAACAATACCATTCATATTAAGTTATAAATTAAAAAATTAAAATTGTTTAGAGTTTAATATCTGATAAATTAAATAAGCATCATCCACATCTTCATAAGGTTTTGGAGTTGTACTAACAGATAAAACCTCTTCTTTCACAGACTTACAGTGTTTAGACCAAAAGTCATTTATGTTTTCATTTTCAACAATTGCTCTAAACATATCGGGTTTTTGAAATTTACCACCTGGTATTCCTAATTTATTTCTATACTCTTCAACTATTTTCTTTTTCTTTATACCAGTCTCTTTTCTTATTGGTTCATAACTAAATTTACAAGTTTCTAATTTAAGAGTTGATGGAGACATTACCCAAATATCTTCTGATACTTTATCAAATAGCTTCTTTCTTAAAAGTGTAGAAAAAGTAACAAGGTCAATAAGGTCACCAACTTGAGCACCAAAGTTATAACCTTCAATTCCAATCTTAGTTTCTTGTAAAGGATCTATGTTATTTAAAATATCTTTAATTATTTCATCGGTGATTAAATCATAGTCTTTTAATTTAACTAACTCACCTTCAGAATAGTCTTCAAATTCTCTATACTCAATAAATTTATAAGTAACATATTGTTCAGCTGACTTAAACCACTTTGTGATTCCTTTCTTACCAAATACTTTAGATTCTCTACAATAATTGTAGATTTTAAATGTATCACCTGAGCTTACTACAAGTGCTGTTGATATTAATGATGGATCTATCGCGACTATATTCATATTTGTATATAGTAACAATTCATGTCTACCACACTCTTTGTCTATCTTTAGGTGTGTGTCCTATCTTTGAAATTACTAACTCGTAATATGCGTCATTTTCACCAAAATCTGATGTATAAACATACAAATTAAACTCTTTGAGGTGTTCATTTACATCTCTAATTAATTCAAATATTTTTGGTTCAACATAATGTAAAACTGGTAAATCAGTTGGAAAATCTATACCTGTTTGATTAAATACCACAATGAAACAATTATCATCTTTTTCTATTAATGATGATTGTAAAGAATCTTCAACATAAAATTCTAATGAAGTAAACTCGTCGGTTATATGATAAAGTATTTCAGATAAATCTTGATATGATATACCAAAATCATTCTGTAATGAAAATCTTTCTGTTATAAATTGAAAATATTTTTTTATCATAAACTATATATTATTTGTATTTACTAAGTATTTATTGTATATTTGTATTCTAAATCACTACAAAATGGAAGGTCATAAAATTACAAATACAAAAGAAGCTCTCAAGTTTATGTTTGCGGGCAAATCAATAATTACTTTTCTTAATTCACAATCTAGTAACAGATTTACCTTTAAAGTTAAACAAGCAAAAGATTCAAATTTATTTTTTGTTAGTGTTTTAACTTCTCCAGATACCTACACTTACATTGGTACTTGTGTTGAGGGAAATTACAAACATGGTAAAAAGTCATCTATCACAAAAGACGCTCAATCAGTAAAAGTATTTGAGTTTATGTTGAATAGACTAAAGACCGATGATCTTCCAGATTTTCTTGAGGTTTGGCACGAAGGTCATTGTGGTAAATGTGGTAAAAGACTTACTGTTCCTTCTTCTATTTTGAATGGTTTAGGACCAGAGTGTATCAAAAAACTTACTAAATCAGAAAAAAGAGATAAATTCTTAGAATTAATATTGGCATAAAAAAACCCTCTCATTGAGAGGGTTTTTAGGGCCGACTGGATTCAATCCCGCCAGATTCCACCACCTTATTTTTCTAAACAAGGAAACTTATTTGTTTCGATGTAATTTATTATACCACGAATAAACAATTCTTTGATAACTGATTCACAGGTATAAGTTTTATCGAAGTAAAACTCAATGTTATTTCTAACATTTTCCATTCCAACTTTATACAAGATTTCATCGGAAAAGTTTTTACTTTCCACATTTCTTTCTACTAAAAGAGATTTAATCATGTGTTTCATTGGAATTATCTTCATTTTACTTTTTACCTTCTTCAGTAGAAGCAGCTCTGTAAGGAGTAACTAATTTTTTAATTTCACCTAAAGCTTTTCTTGCTCTTGAGTCTGATACTTTGCTAGTAGCATTGTGATTTTTTTCAAACTCTTCCCAAAGTTGTTTCAACTGTTCGTAGATTTCTTGTTTGTTCATTTTATTTTATTTATTTTTTATAATCCCTTAATATTAAAGGGATTTTTATTTATCCAAAAATATCATCAGCATCTGATGCGTCTGTGAATCCATTTGAATCATCTTCATCTGCTCCCATAACATCATTGAATTGTTTTTCTACTTGTTCAATTTCATCAAGTGACTTGAATCTAAAGTAATCATTAACAATTGGTGCCATTTTTTCTAATACTTCTTTTGTGAATACATCAGAATTGAATAATTGCTTAGTTGTGAAAGATTTATCTAAATGTCTCACATACCATCTGTTACCACCTGGTGTAAAAGTAATTTCACCTGTTGATTTATTAACTTCTGATTTACCTTGTGCGATTCCAATTTGTTCAAAGAACTCTGGACGACAGAAAGCATCTAGCCCGGTATAAGGATTCATACCATGTGCAAAAGAGATATCAAATCTAATTTTCTTAGGTTTAGCCATACGGTTCTTAGCTGTTTTGAAAAGAACTGATATACCTGATTGACCTAAATCCATATCATCTTCTTCACCAGTTTTCAATTTAGACTTAGACATAAATCCAATAACAGATGCTGAGTATAATAAACCATTTCCGCCTTTTAATTTTTCTTGTGGAAATAAATCCATTGTTAAGTAAGTATGATTACAAACAATCATAGGAATATCTAAGTAACCTAAATCTGTATTGATTGAACGGAACATAGAGCCTAATGCTTTTGCTTTAGTCATATCTTGTTTGATATCACCTTTTAATAAATCTTCTTTTTCTTTCTTAGAAGCCATTTGTCCTAATGAGTCTAATACAATCATTAGTTTAGGTAACTCAAACCCAGCCATTTTTTGTTCTTTTAACTCATCAACTAATTGAGTTAAAGTAATGTTGATGTCTTCAACCTTATTAGATCTTATTAATCTGAATTTTTCCAAAGATGGATCAATTCCGAATTTTGGTAAATCTTCTAAGTCAATTGCTTGTTCAGTGTCAATGTAGATAACTGAGTATCCGGCTTTTTGTGCGTGTTTTGAAACTGAATAAGCGATAAATGATTTACCTGCTCCAGACTCACCTGCGAAAGCCGTAATACGGTTGTTAGCAACACCACCACCTAAAAGTCTACCTGATAAAGCTGCGTCTAATAGATAAACACCAGTTGTGATAAATTGTTTTTCTTTGATTTCTTTTTCAATTTGAATTGGAACTGACTTTGCTATATTATCCAAAATAGAACCAATCTTAGAGAATTCAAACTTTTTTCCTTCTTTTGCTTGTTGTTTTGCCATTTTTTAATTTTTATTTTATAATTTATATATTAAAAAAATATACCCCTGTTTCAAAATTTATTCAAAAAGTGTTGAAAGAGGGTTTGGATTTTTTATATATACTATATGAAAAGATTAGAATTCTTAGAAAAAGCAAGAAATAAACATGGATATAAGTATAACTATATCAATTTATCAGATAAAGTAACTTTAAATGATAGAATTGAGATTGAATTTAATGGTGAAGTTTACTTACAGTCTATTTCTAAACACTTAATGGGTAGATGTCCAGAAAAAACGGTAAAGAAAAAAACAACTGAAGATTTTATAACAGAAGCTAAATCTTTATGGGGTAATAAATATGATTACTCTTTAGTGAATTATACGGGCGCATTAAATAATATTAAAATAATTTATAATGGAATTATTTATGAACAAAGAGCAAGCTCTCATCTTTTAGGATTAGCTCCTGAATTTAGAAACAATGAAGATAGCATTCTAAGAGACAAAGTTTTACAATCTGATTTTTATGGAATAAAAGAGATAAAAGAATTTTTAATTAAGTATAAAATTGATTTTGAAGAAAATAAAAATATAGATAA
>JACCDG010020972.1_pt1 | contig 11413 bp, 20 predicted proteins | sample 7442471 | NCBI WGS metagenome assembly JACCDG01 (sample SAMN15323444, study PRJNA562643) | freshwater metagenome | isolation source: river surface water | place: USA:Blue River Watershed | collected 2017-08-17
GGAGCGATCCCCGCCGGGCTTTTTCGCGTTTATTTGCCCTCTGTTACAGATGTTGACATCGCGTGCAACGTTTAACCCTATCGGCCCTTTTTAGCCTATCGCCGCAAATTCGCGTTCGGCTTGCAAGCCCGCAGACTGATCGATGCGTCCCTCTCCTGTAGAAATGGGCAGTCTTGCTGGAGGTGCAAAACCAGCCCCCTCGGCTTTCAGGTGAGTCACGGAGGCCATACGGATTTCGCTCTTTCGACTCCGAGTCAAATCCTTCCCAATAACCCTGCTCGTATTCCATGCAAAGACTTATTTTGTCATAAGGGCGAAGCTCTCGCGACTCTTTGGCATGACCTCGATGCCAGCCATTTTTTCTTGCGAGTCTTTTTTCTTCCTTTGTGACGCGCATTTAATGGCCCTTTATTTCTTCTTTCAATTCAAAGCTGACCAGCCAGAAAGAACCAAACGGCGCATCCACCTTGATCCTCTTCCATCGGCGCCCGTTCACTTCGTCCCACGTTTCCCATTGAGCGCTTTCTAGTAGCTGCTCTAATTTAACACGTGTAGCCTGGCCGTCCACTAAGACGTTGAGATAGGCTAAACAGATCGGCCTTTCTTCATCTTTCATCTTTTTTTTTCCAATGCCTCTGTTGATTTAGCCCTTGTCCTATCCCTCGTAGGCGGTCAATCGCCTCAGGGGGATTATTTCATGGCGACGATCTTCGAAATAGCCTCGTCGAGTGATTTGCCTGTCGCTTGCAGGATTCTCGGGTCACCGGCCATTTTTACAGTGATGCACCATTTGCCGCCGTCGCTCACGCTGCTTCCGTGCCTGGACGCGATTTTCTTCGGCGGCGCGTCCCTATTGAACGTCACCTCCGCGCTCGAAATCCCCGGGAATCCCCGCAGGAAATCCAACATGAAATTCGCCGGCTCGTATCGCGCGGAGGCAATCGCGACAACTTCTTCTTCCAAGCGTCCGCGAATACGCGAGACGCTCTCCATGCGGCGGCGGATCTGGCGCCCCAACGCGGAGAAGCCGCAGAGCGTCGCTGCGTCAGCCATCGCATGCAGTTGGTGCGCATCCTCCTCCATCTCGCGGAGGTATTCTTCGATTCGCTCTTTCGACTCTGGTGTCATTTCTCCCCCAATCTCTTCTCGCTAGCCGGGGCGGGGCTGGCCTGCGCGCTGCATCGCTTCGCGTCCTTGCAGACGCGAATGACCATTGTTCCGCCGTGATAGGAGTCCACGATTCGCCGAAGCTCCGAACTTGCCTCGGTGACCGATCTCCCGCAGTAGTAACAGCTCATACTTCCTCCGCTTCAGTTGTGCCAGCCGGGGCGGGGCGGGCGGTTAGAATTCGACATCCGCCATTGATTCGCAAAAAGCGTGAGCAAGCGCACTCAAGGCAGTGCGCCCGCAAAATCAGGACTTGCGGAAGAGAGTATCTTTGATAAATTTCAATGTATGATATTTCAACTCGCATATCATTTGATGCTATTTGCTCTTAAAAAGAAGTTATTCGCATTATAGGTAAAACCTTATACTACGAATGGGTCTGATAACAGAGATTATGTAAAAAGGGAAATCATAAATTCTATTTATAGGCAAAGACGGGAAACTCGTCCCACGTCCGCCCGTTCAGTTCGCGGCCCTGGCCACCGCTACGTCCAACACATTCCCGAATCGCACCCGTCAAACAGCCCCAACAACGTGTAATCAAAATCAATCTCGCTAATTGACTTCGCGCTTCGGTGCAGCCACAGATGCGGATCTCTGGCTCGCGCTTCCTGCTCCAATTGGACCGCCGCCGCAAAGTCTTCTGGGTCGTCCTTCTGCATTTCTGCCCATGTCGGGTCGCTCAGATGGGGACACATCCAGCAGGTCGATTTGGGCGCTTCCGGCCAGCCCATTTCAGCAACAACTCGCTTGCAATCGTCCCGATTCATCAACAGGTCAATCAGCGGATAGCGGTGGGTCAGCCATCCCGTATCACTATCCTTCATTCGGTCAGCCTCATCGGTCGAAATGCCGAGCCACATCTCGGCGGGTCGCAGCCCTTGCGCCGTCATCCATCGCAGGATCACGCGCCTCTTCCACTCGTTACTGCAATAGGTCGGCAGCTTGGCAACGGTGCCTGATTGCGTCGTGAAAGCCGGAATCAATAGCGATCCGTTTTTGCTATACAAGTCTACGGTCGCGTACTCCGATTTCTTTACAACCTCAACAGCGAGCCCTATTGCCGCCAATGCTGGCGTAATCACCGCATCGAGATAGCGAAATGTAGACGACCGCTCTCGCTCCGTGTCGCTCATCACGATATAGTCGGGACGGGGCAACTCGCCACGAATAATGAGCGCAGCAATTGCCGCTGACTGCTTCCCGCCACCGTAGGACCATACTGTTTTCATTTCGCACTCCCTCCCGGCCTCGCGGCCATTTCACATCGCGATGTTCCCGAAATCTGTTTTGGGAACATCTATGAGTGTTCGTAATAGGTCACAACCTTCAGTCCGAGAAACTTCAGCATCGCCGGGCCGGGCTTTAGCCGCCCATTCTGGTATTTACTTATTGTCTGCTGAGACACGCCCACCTTGTCTGCGAGTGCTTGCGCAGATCCAAAGATTGCCACCATTTGATTGATTCGCCTCTGCACGTCTTCGAGAGTTAATAAATTTTCCATGCTCGCCCCTCCCGGCCTCGCGGCCATTGCTATCGAACAATCCGACGCGGCCCGCGATAGGCCGCAGATCCGCCGCGCCATCGCGCCTGCGCGCGGAGATAGGCGTCGGATGCGAAAACGTTCGCGTCCATGTGAGACGGGGCCATCAAGTCGTCTGGCTCCCGCGAGTGATCCAGGCCAAACATATGCCCCGCCTCATGGGCAATCGTGATCGGATTCCACCACGCGCCGCCGATTGCCGCGAAGCCGAGCGAGCCGCCCATCTCCGCGCAGCCCACAGCCGCGCCCCCGCAGATATCCCGCACGGGCTGGCCCTGCCCATAGACGCCAAAATAGAGCCCGCCGGCGGGCAGGCGGACGCGGGCGAGGTCCTCGAAGGACCGCGGGCAACCCTCGACCGTCTGGCCGATCAGAAACGGCCGGCCTCCGGAAGCTACGACGATTCCCGATGCGCGTTGCACCGTCGCGGCCCACCGATCGCGAGGCACGCCGCACAGCACGGCATGCACAGTGATCCCGCCAGCGGCTGGCCGCGCTGGCGTGCGATCGACGGCCGGCGCCGATTGCCACCCGCGGCCGGATCGAGACTCGCTGGCATCCACGGGCGGCCAGTCCCTGCCTCGCCGCGATCCCCTGGGGGCCGGCGCGCGCCGTGATCGCGCGTCGCAGGAGTCATCAGTCACCCAGTTCTGCGACCGCGACGGGACGCATTCTTCGTCGGTGACCCATACGCAGGGCGTGTGACGGCCCTGCGCGTAACCATTGGCCACCAGCAGAAAGATAACCAGGATGCCCAGCGCGACAGTTAGAACCCAGCAAACAGCGGCTCTGAAAGTCATGCTCCCTCCGTTTCCGTGCTGCCAATCAAAGAGAGGCTGGTAACGACAAGCTCAATGATCTTGCACTCGTACTGACGCTCCAGGCTCTCCCGAAGCTGCGTCAGGAACTCTTCGTATGCTTCGGCCCTGTAAATCTGGGCGTCAGAAGCGGTCGTTCCGTGGCCTTCTCACTGGCGTAGATTTCCATCACCGTCCCAATAGGAAAACCGCACATGGCGGAAATAGAGATAGGTCTTTATTTTCACGCGACCACCTCCCCTTGAAGAGCCGCCCGGATCGCCGCCATCATCTCCGGCGTCGGATCGAGCGCGGTCGAGGTCCCGGCCTCGGGGTCGCCGGTCGCGATCGTGTCGAGGAGCACGCGCTCCAGTTTGCGGTAGATCTCCGCGTGCGGCCGCTGCTCTTCGCAATCGGCCATGGCCTCAAGCAGAAGCAGCAGTCCGCCGCCCGGCTTGATCTCCGTTTCGACGGCCGATGCGGCCGCCGATGAATTTAATGATTGATTGCGCATCGTATTTCCTCATCACGGTCCAGATTCTGGATCCAAAATAGGCGCCGTAGGCTCGGCGGCGCTCGTAGACGATTCTCCCCCGCTGGTCTCGCTTCTCCGTCGGCGTCAGCGTCAGGCGCCAATAGGTCCAGCCGCTGCCGCTGCGCTCGCGCTTGTAGCCCTTGATGGTTGGCGGCTGGCTTCCCGTCGGCGTGAACTTCGGGTGCTGCGCGATCGGGCGAACTTTTTCAGCCGATCGATCGCGGCCGGCGCGCCGCTGATTTCCGCCGCGAGGTCCAGTCCCTCCGCTGGGACGCTCGGGAGCGTCAAGCCGGCGAGGGCCAGAAGGAGGAGCCAGGTCAGGTTGTGAAAGAACAGGATCGTTTCGATTTTCCGCATTGAATACCGCCGCTGGGGTTTTGGGGGCAACTTTTTCAGCTACCGCCAGCGGCGCTACTCGTTTGGGTCCTGGCCTGCTCCCTGCTCCGGGGATCGTCCAAACTGAACCTCCGATCGGTAAGGCGGACGGGAGAATCCGATCCGGCTGTCCGCGGCCTGCGCGGCGGCCGGCGGGGCGGCGTCGCCCATGATTCGGCGGGCGAGCTGGTCGGCCTCGTAGGCGGCGCGGCGCTCCATCGCTTCGACCAGGCGGTCGCTGTCGAGGGCGTCGGTCTTCGCCTCCAGCGTTTTTTCCTGCTGCTTGCCGAGATACCGCAGCTCCAGCCGAATGAGCTGGATCACAGGGTCCGCGAGCGTGATAAACAGGACCAGGAGGAGGACGACGATAAAGACCGTGATCGCTCCCCACGAGACCCATGCTTGCTGGAAGGCGTTAAGCGGAATGCTCTTGACGCTCATGAAGTGGGTGACAAGGTTAATCATCATCACGACCACGAGGAACATCATTCCGACGAGCGAGATCAGGCGCTCCAGGCCGGAAGAGAACGCCCGGGTGAAACCGTAGACCAGCCAGACGAAGGCGCCCTCGACCACGATTACGGCGAAGAGCGCGAGGGCCTGCTGGAAAATGTAAGGGAAGTCGGCAAAGCCGTCCCGGTAGATTTTGAAGCTGGAGACACAGCTCAGGGCGGTGATGCAGATCAGGATGACTGCCCCGCCGAGGATGACGTTCTTTCGCGCGCGGTTGTGCTTGAAAGCGTTTTGAGTTGTTGTAGACATCGTTCCCTTCCCGGGAACGGCCAACTGTGAGAGGATTATCCCCGCAATCGACCGCCCCTACGCGGTTGAGCGCACGTCCCGACCGCTGTTCGAGAGCGGCCGGGACACTTTTTTGGAACGAGGCGCGGATGTCGCGCACGGAGATCGGCTGCGAGCAGATAGTCCGCGCCTCGATCGGCGCGGCGTGGAACGGATTGTCGTGTGGAACGATTGCGAAGGCGGGGCGAATATACCACGGATTTTTGGCCGCGCAACTGATTTGGTCACAAATTGGTCGCTATAACGAGTCGAAAATAACTGGCTTTTTGCTGGGCTTTTCAGGCGGGAATTGAGCGCGCGCCGCTAAGTCTATTGCATTAGACGGATCATCTATCCGGCGAGACGGCGAGTATGAAAGAGTCGCGGCAGCGCGCCGTTTGGGACCGAGAGGCCGGGGGTTCGAATCCTCTCGCCCCGATTTGAAGACAAAGGACTTGCGGCGATTCCCTTTCGAAAAATCGCGAGTTTGGTCACAAGTCGGTCGCAAATGAAAACAGCCGGAATCGAATTCTCGAAAGATTCGATTCCGGCTGTTTCGTTTTCCGGGGGTCACGGTCAGGCGTCGGCCTTCCCCGCGGCTTTCTTCGCTTTGCTCTTCCGGGATCGTTCCGTCGAGGGCGCCGGGTTGTCGGTGCGCCGCCGGCCGCCCTTGCGACCTCGCTCGCGGGCGCTGCGCGATCGCTCGGCGGCCTCCAGGCGATGTCGCCGCAGCTCGGCGGCCGCGGCAGCAATCCATTGACGCTGCTGGGCGCCCACAAGCGGGACGCCTTCCATGTCGGCGACATCGTCCGCCCATCGCAAAAAGTTGAAGGCGTCCAGCGCTTCGTTGAGTTGATCGTCAGTCATCATTCGCGGCCTCCTCTGCCGCAGCGCCTCGGAATGCGGGGCGCGGATTGCGCATCTCTATTGCGCGTTACGCGCGCCGCTGCCCTTCGTCTTCGCCTCACGCTCTGCCGCTTTGCGCGCTTTTTGACGTGAGGTATAGATCCAAGGGTTGCGAGCCCCGGAGTCGATCGTCCCGGCGACGGCTTCACGCATCGCGGGGCATTCGACCAGCCAATAACAAACCGAGTCTGTGTGGTTGCCATTGCGCAGGCCAAATGAGCCATTCTGAAAATATCCCAGTCGCGTGACTTTGATTGAGTCGCTCATCATGTGTCCTCCGTGCCTATGCGCCCCTCATCCGGGGGCGCGGGTTGCGTGTGCCGGGCGGGGCGGCCCGGCTGATGGTGGACTACGCTTTTGCGTAGTCCCAGTAGACCTGAGTGCGGCCCTGCTCCCAGTAGTACCCGATCCAGGCGGTGCCCTCGCGCTCGGCGTCCTCGGCCGTCGCCAGCCCCTTGATTGTCACGAGCGTGCGCGCCTTGCGCCCGCGGCCCTCTTTGATCTCAATCGTCGTTTCGTTGCTCATCTCGTCTCTCCGTTGCTCGTTGCCGTTTCAAGTTCCATCGCCCCTGCGATGATCCTGTTATGCGCTCCCTAGCTTAGCTTTGCAACAAGAAAATGCGCCTTCACTCATTTTTTTTTCGGGCTCGCTCCCTGCTCTCCCTGTCGCCGCCTGCGCCCCGCGAGTCGTACGACTCGCTCGCGTCCGGACGCGCCCGGGCCAGCCTGCGAGCCGTACGACTCGCTCGCCAGAAATCCACCCCTCGAAGCCTGTGGAAAACTTGCGCGGAAACGGCCTGCGAGTCGTACGACTCGCTCGTCGAGAATCGCTCGCAAAACCTGTGGAAATCTTTGCCGAGAGCGAGCTGCGAGTCGTACGGCTCGCTCGCGCAAAACAGCCGCTGCGAGCCGTACGACTCGCAGCAGCATATCTCTTGCAAATGGAGCGACTTACGCGGCTGCGAGTCGTACGACTCGCTCGACTCGAAAATCAGCTGCGAGTCGTACGACTCGCTCGTCGAAAACTCGCCCTCAAAGCCTGTGGAAAACTCGCGTCGAGACGCCCTGCGAGTCGTACGACTCGCTCGCCAAATCACAGCCTCCAGAGCCTGTGGAAAACTCGCGCGGAAACGGCCTGCGAGTCGTACGGCTCGCTCAGTTCACGAGCCCCGTTGCCGGCTCCGGCTCCGCCGAGCGAGTCGTACGACTCGCGTGCAATCGATCGAGCGCGACCGCCGCCTGGATCGCGAGCCGGTCGTCGATATTCGCGTAGATCTCGTGCGTGTCGGCCTGGGTGTGGCCGGAAAGTTTCATGGCCATGTGCTGGGGGATTCCCGCCTCCATCAAGTCGGTCGCGAACCCGTGGCGCCAGTCGTTGAACCGCAGCCCTGAGACCCCCGCCTTCTCGCACGCCGTGGCGTAGGATTTCTTGAAATCCCCGACTCCCTCGAAGACCTTCCCTTCCCGCGGCCGGTCTCCCGCCTCATAGAGCCGCTGCAGCTCGGCGAGCAGGCGACCCGTGCAGCCGATCACCGCCGGCCGCCGCTTGTAGAGGTTTCCCTTCGGGATTCGGAGCAGCCGGTTCTCCCAGTCCACCATCTCCCACGTCAGGGCGAGCAGGGCAGAGCGCCGGAGGCCGGTGTCGCGAGTCGCGATGATCAGCGGTCGGAGGTGCGCTCGGGGCGGGACGCAGGCCGCCAGGATCGCCTCCTCCTCCGCCGGCGTCGGGATTCTCGACCGGCGCTCCTCTTCCCCTTTGGTGATCAGGGGCGGGCCGGCAGCGAACGGATTGAACCGGATCCAGCCATGCCGCAGGGCATAGAGCAGGACCGAGCGCAGATGTTCCAGCTCGCGGTTTATGGTTGCCGGCGTCCGCGGCTCGTCTTCCGTGTAGCGCTTCGGGACCTGCTGGCGGGCCGCGCGGAACTGTTTCAGGTCGGCGTAGGTGATTGTCCGGATGCGCCGATCGCCGAAGAATACCTCCATCGGCTCCCAGTACCAGGGCGGCGTCTTCGAGTGCGCGCGTCTGTACTCGGCGAGCAGCTCGCGGAAGGTCATCTTCTCCGCCGCGAAGATCCCGGGGCCGTGCTGTCCCAGCTCCTCTCGCAGCTCGTGCATCACTCGCAGCGCCTCCTCCTGGCTCTCGACCTGGCGCGCTTTCTGCTTCCAGGCCTCGCCGACCCGGTAGGGGATCACGACGTAGAGTTTTCCCCGCTTGATTCGCGTGTAGGGGAGCGTGCTTCGCTTTTTGACCTTGGGCATGAACCTCCTTCAAAAAGTCATTCACTTACGGGGGTCGCGCGCGCCAGGACGCGGGCTGATTCCCTCGGGATATCCCCCATCGTTGTTTGAAATTGCCGATGCCCGGCGACGGCAAACAATCTCTGCCCCTGATAGGACACAAACACGTAGTCGCCGGAGGAGATGACTCCATCGAACGCCAAGCGGAAGAGCTGGCCAGATTGAAAGCCGAAATGCTGACAAACTTCGGCTTTAACTCCAACGATAACAGGCGACGCTTCGCCTGGCTGGCTGGCAGTTTTCTGTGAAAGCATTTTGCAAACTCCTATTCGTGGCTAATCGGAACCGCGCGAGCAACGGTTACGCACGTATCCCGAGAAAGATTTCCAATTCTTGTTTGATAGTGATCGCGTTGCACCAACGCGAGCAAGGTATATCCACCGTGTTCGATTATAACGAAATCGCCCACGAAGAAGACTGTTTCAGTTTCCAATTGAAAATACTGATTGCGTGGCAGGGAAAAGAAATCACAGACTTCGGGGTAGACGTTGATTACCCGAAGGGGAGAATCCAGGTCAATCATGAGAGATTCCTTTGTCTATGAGTCGTTGGCTTGGGGGGTCGTGAGGCTTGATTTTAAACGCGGCTATCGCCTACAGGTTCCCGTCGGAAAAGGAAATAACTACTTGTCGGATTTAGTCTGACAGACTCGTTAATCAATCATTTGAACGACTTGTTCGTTTTGTATATGGAAGGTCTTCACCGTGACAACGTATGCGCCAACAAGGTTCTTTGCTCTCAGCCTCAAATTCACTTCCCAATAAGGCACTTTTTTATCCCACACTTTTTGCGGCACTGAAGCCTGCAAATATTCCGAGCTGTCGTAGTCATTCAGGACCTGCTTCAGATAGCGATCAACGCAGAAGGGGACGCCGTTCCAAGGATTGATTCGAGGCTCTGGCCCGGCCGCGCCGTGAACATCAGGAGGTATTTTAGACAAATCAACGGTAGGCTCCGGCTTTGCAGTTGGCGGCTTTTTGCTGTACTCGAAAAGAGCAAAATAGACCAGCCAGCACGCGAACAACGCTCCCAGTATGTGCTTATAGGGAAGAGCGGCGATGACTCGCATGAAGGCTTTTAGAATTTTGACCTTGTCTGGCTTCTCTGGCTGCATGGCTAGTTATTTTTTGAATTTGCCGATTTCTACTTCTTCATAGTCCCTCTTGCTCACATCGGCTTGAGATGGCGCTATCTCGAAAGCCTTTTCCCCGAGCTCTTCAAGAGCACCGTAATTGATGATCAGAATCTTCAACAGTCGGTTTCTGTCTGAGGCAGAAAGAGCGTTAAACATCTCGATTGCAATCTTCAAACATGCATTGTAGAGGCTTTCGTTCTCTGGCTTAGCGGCGACAGTCTTCGCTTCATGCTTTTCATCGATAGCATAACCCGCGATTCGAAGCGCTTCGGGAACTGAAGTTCTCAACGCGGTCGCAACATCGACCACGAATTTTCGCGGGGGGCGATTGGGGCGGCCTGTTTTGGAGTTTGGTTTTGCCCCAGCGTAAGCGCTGATGCTTTGCTTGTGCGCGCCGGAAAGCTCCGCGAGCTTGGTCATCGTCAAGCCTTTTTCTTGAAGCTGTATTGTCAGCCAATCGGCGAAACGTTGAGCGATTTTCAAATCGATATCTTCCATATAGCCACCTCAATTTTGCACATTGTCAGTCAGATAGGCTTTGACATTTCGTCAAACAAATATTGTCAACGGCGAGAAGTTGGCGTACGATGATCCCCATGGATCAGAAAACAGAACAAGAACTTGACGAAGTGATTAAGGAAGCGCGCGCATTGCGTTTCTCAGCAGCTCGCCTTCGGGCTGCTCGCTTAGCCGCGTTCCCGAACATCTCTCTGCGCCAATTTGCGCCCAATATTCTCGGCATTTCGCCCCAGCGGCTGTCTCAATACGAGAGAGGTCAGATTGAGCCTTCGGCTACGCTGTTGGCTCAGCTGTGCCGGATCTACGACACCGACCTCCTCTCGCTGACCGAGAATTCAACTGAAAAAATTTGGGCATGTCGTCAATAAGATATTGACAGGCGACAAAGAATCTTTTACATTGCCTCCCGTCAGTTCATTTCTTCAGGAGGCTCTTATGGACGATTCGATCTGTGACTGCGGCGCCGACAACCTGACCGATTATCCGGTTTGCCCGGCCTGCGCCATTCGATTTCATTTCACGCATCGCGCCGATTGCCGCTGCGCCTCGTGCGCGCGGCCCGCGATCGAGATCCGGCTCTCCGCGAGGGACACTTACGATTTCGCGCTGCCGTTCTGCAACGAGGCCTTCCTCGACGAGTTTTATCTCCGGATCGGGAAGCCGTTTCGATTCTGGAACGTGCGCGCCAGCCAGTGGGAGATTCGCCCCCTGGAGCCCGCGATGATCGATTTGATTGTCAAGCTGATTGAAAAGCACTTCTCGGGATACCGCGTCGTGCGATCCGACGCCGCCGCGCTGGTCGCGGCCTGAGGGGAGGGGAAGGGATGTCGTCACGAGTTCGGAAAATCTGGTTATTCGCGCAGGTCGCCTCCGGGCGCGTCGAGGCGCGTTCCGAGCAGGGCGGCGACTGGCGCCCGGTTTCGCTTCGCGAGCAGCCCGCCGCTCTGACGTTTGGCGCGATCCGGCTCTCCGTCGCGGATTTCGGTCCGGGCGCGAGCGCTTATCTCGCCGGAAATCGAAGCGTTCGGTTCAACGCATCAAGCGGCGAACGCTTCGAGCTGCGAGCGCGAGATCGATCTGATTGTTCGTGATTCGGTGACCGCGCGAATTCTAATCCACGCGCGGAGCAGAGTCTAGGGATTTTGACATTGATCGCGTCGGAGTCAGGCCACGGCCGACCCGCCGATCGATCGCGGAACGTGATTTCGGGGGAAAGGCGTTCCGCGCAATTTTGACATCGCGGTCGCGGGGCAACACGCGACACGCGGCGATCCGGAGAGGGCCATTCGGGGGTCGATGAAGCCCTCTCCGGATACGAGGAAAAAAAATATGCCGCTCGTCATCCACTTCCAGAA
>JACCDG010187071.1_pt1 | contig 11412 bp, 13 predicted proteins | sample 7442471 | NCBI WGS metagenome assembly JACCDG01 (sample SAMN15323444, study PRJNA562643) | freshwater metagenome | isolation source: river surface water | place: USA:Blue River Watershed | collected 2017-08-17
AAAACACCTAAAAATAAATGCTGCATATTTTCTGAAGAAAGCTTCACTATTTTGGAGCTAGCATATAAATTCAAACTAAATAAAATCAAAGTACTTAAAGACGATGTCAAAGCTGCCCCCCAAACACCAAAAATAGGAATCAGTATCAAATTTAAAATCACATTGAAAATCATGGTTAAACCTAAATTGCGAGTATTAATTTTTTGTTGGTTAGCGGCATTGAGTAAATTTGATAAAACGAAATTTATAAACAAAAAGGCTAAACTTGCAATCAAAATTTGCAAAGGCAAAATAGCTCCAAAAAAATCTGGACGATAAACCTTCAAGACAATCTCTGGGGCCAAAACAATAATACCAGTCAAAATTGGCAAAGCAAACAAACCTAAATACAAAAAGCTTTTGTTAAAAATTTTAGCAAGCTCACTAGGATTGTTTTTGAACAAATGTGCAAAAGCTGGATATAACGCAGCCACTAACCCGAGTGGAATAAACTGCCAAGCAAAAGTAATCTTATAAGCTACACTATAAAAACCAACCTCTATATCACCCAAAAACATTTTGAGCAAAAAAGTATCTACATAAGCATAAACTTTGGCAAAAATAGCCGACATCGCAAATGGCCAGGTTAACAAAAATATTTTATACAACAAATCTTTTTGCCATAAAAAATTTATTTTAGTCTTAAATTTTATTTTCAAAATCAAACCAGAAAAAATAAAATTAAATAAACTAGCTACAAACAAAACGCCAATCACCAAAAATAAACTTTGGCTAAAAAACAAAGCAAGAAGACCTAAACACATAACAATCAGCTGAAAAATAACCGTGCCTACAGCTTCAAATCTGAGATTTTGTTGGCCACGAATAAAGGCATAAAACAACAGCGTAAAACTATCAATCACCACAATCAAAGTAGCTAAATACACTAAAGGTTGTACCGGATCACCAGCAAATAAAAAAAAGTTTAGCAACAATAAAATAATAATGCTAAACAAAGTAAAAAATAATTTTAGAGAAAAAACTTGCCTAAAAAATAGCTTCGTATCCTGCGTATCGCGTGCTACCTCTCGAGTCAAAACTGGGGACAAACCCAAATCCATCAAAACAGAAAACATGGTGGCTAAGGAAATAGCAAAGAAATAACGACCAGTTAATTCTGCCCCTAAAGTGCGTGCCAAAATAGTAAAATAAACAAAAGAAAGAACTTTTTGTAAAACTAAAGCAAACAGAAAAAATGATGAATTTGCTGCGATTTTTTGACTATTTAACATATAAGCATTATAGCAAAAGCTCTTTAAAAAAGCGAATAAACCCCATCTTTTAAGACGGGGTTTATCAAAAATATAAATTTTAACGTTTGCTCCATTGTGGTGCTCGACGAGCTTTCTTTAAACCTGGTTTTTTTCTTTCTTTTTTACGAGAATCACGAGTCAATAAACCATCAGCTTTGAGGTTAGCACGCAAAGTTTCATCAGTCTTAAGTAATGCTCTAGCAATACCATGACGGATACTTTCGGCTTGACCACGTTGACCACCACCCAAAACTCTCACTGAAATAGCGATGTTTTGACGGCCAGCAACTTTCAAAGGTTGAACAACAGACTCTTGCCATTCAAAATAAGGCAAATACTGTTTATAATCTTTACCGTTTATGGTAATCTCAATGCCTTTGGCGCTTTGGTTTAAAATACGCACTCTGGCAATAGCAGTTTTTCTACGACCAACGGCTGGGATGTAATCTTTTTGTGATTTATCTGTACTCATGGATTTTACTTGATCATTAATCTTTTTATCATTTTTGGACGCAATTTATTGTCTGGCAACATATTGTAAACCATACGGCGCAAAGCTTCGTCTGGCTTCTTATCCATCAAATCGCTTAATTTAGTTGTACGAATACCACCTGGATATTCAGTAGTGCGATAATAAATTTTATCAGCTAATTTTTTGCCAGTAAATTTCATCTTGGCGACATTTTCAACTTCAATTGAATCACCACCGTCAATATGTGCTTGATAGTCAATCTTATTTTTGCCTTGTAAAATAAAAGCAATCTTAGAGGCTAAACGTCCAGCGACTAAATCTGTGGCATCAATTTTGTGTAATTTTCTTTCCATATAAGCTTAAAGTTTTAAACTAATTCAATCTGAGCCATCTTAGCTCCATCACCTTGACGAGGTCCCATCTTAATAATTCGGCAATAGCCACCTTGTCTTTCTTTGTAGCGTGGTCCCAAGACATCCAATAATTTTTGGACAGCTTTTTTGTCTGGCACAAATCTAGCTAATTGTTGCTTATTGTGGACAGATTTGACCTTGGCTCTGGTAATCATTTTTTCAATAATAGGTCTGACAGTTTTTGCTTTGGACTCAGTAGTTTCTATTTTTTCATACAAAACCAAAGAAGCGGCTAAATTTTCCAACATTGCTTCGCGTGGAGCCTTTTCTCTGCCTAATTTCTTGTTTACATTTCTGTGTCTCATGGTATTTAAAAAAATTATTTCTTATTCTTCGTCTTCTACTTCTTCATCATTTTCATCTTCACTATCCATTTCCTCGTCTACAACATCTTCGTCACCCTGAGCCTGTCTAAGGGCTTCTTCATTTGCAATGTTTGATATATTTGACCAAACATCAAAATGATCTTTCAAAATAGTAGCGGCTGCTTTGATAGCGGTATCAGCATCTATGGTGCCGTCTGTCAAAATGTCAAAAGTAACTTTTTCATAGTTGGTCATTTTACCGACACGGACATTTTCAATGTTGTAACCAACATTTAAAACTGGTGAAAAAGAAGAATCAATAGCGATAGTACCGATTTCTAATTTTTGCTTTTCTCTTTGTTCAACTGTTTCGTAACCCAAACCTTTTTCAACTATGATTTCCATTTCCATTTTACTGGTTTTTTCAGTCAAAGTAGCGATGACTAATTCTGGAGTAACAACTTCAACATCAGAGTTTTTGCTAATATCTTTAGCAGTCACTACTTTCTCACCTTTAGCTGACAAAGATAATTTAACTGGCTCATCAGAGAAAACATGAACTCTAAGTTTTTTTAAATTCAACATTATCTCTACCACATCTTCTTTGACACCGTCAATTGTGTCAAATTCATGTTGTACACCATCAATCTTAAAAGAAGTTACTGCTCCACCAGGAAGTGAAGAAAGTAAGACTCTGCGTAAAGCGTTAGCCACGGTTACGCCAAAACCAGGATAAAATGGCTCAATAACTACTTGGTAGTTATTATCCTTTTTATCATTGATAGTGATTTTGTCAGGTAATGGAATTTGATTTGCCATAAATTTTTTGTTATTTTTTTAACGTGAGTAAAACTCAACAATTAAGTTTGTTTGAATATTTTGTGGTAAATCATCAACAGTTGGCAAACTATTGACAGTAATGGTCATATTCTGTTTATCCAAGGCCAACCAAGCGGCTGCTTCAATTTTGTCTAATTTTTCTGCAGTCAAAGTCATCCAATAAGGTTTTTTTAGTTTATTTTCTTTGACTTTAATCACTTGACCTGGTTTGACACGGTAAGAAGGAATATCAGTTTTGACACCATCTACCATAAAATGTCCATGATTGACTAATTGTCTAGCTAAACGATGAGTAGCGGCTAGTCCTGATCTAAAAATGACATTGTCCAAACGAGTTTCCAATAAAGTCAACATATTTTGACTAACATCACCAGACATTTGGTGAGCTTTTTGGAAAGTCAAATGAAATTGCTTTTCTAACATACCATAAATAGCCTTGGCCTTCTGTTTAGCCATCAATTGACGACCGTATTCTGAAGTTTTAGCAAAAGCTTTTTTTGGACCATGAACGCCCATTGGATAAGATCTCTTGTCCAAAGGTGATTTGACTGTGTCAGCTACATTTTCACCAAAACGGCGACTAGCTCTGTGTTTTGCTTGTAGATTTCTACCCATATACTATTCAAAATTGATTATTATAATTAAACTCTTCTGGTTTTTTTAGGACGACAACCATTGTGAGGAATTGGAGTCAAATCTTTGATAGAAACAACGGCTAAACCATTGGCATGTAAAGCACGAATAGCGCCTTCACGTCCAGCACCGACACCTTTTACAAAAACTTCAACTTCTTGTAAGCCGTATTCTTTAGCGCGCTCACTTGCATTTTTGACAATAATACCAGCCGCATAAGGAGTGGCTTTTTTTGGTCCTTTAAAACCATTTAAACCGGCTGAAGACCAAGCTAAAACCGCACCAGTCTGATCAGTCAAAGTGACAATAGTGTTGTTGTAGGTAGCCTGAATATGAGCCTGACCACGACTTATCTTCTTTTTGATTTTCTTTTTCTTGACAATCTTTTTCATATGTATATTGCTGATAGCTTAAAATTAAGTCTTTTGTGCAGATTTAGCACGGCCACTACCCATAGTAACTCTCTTGTTTCCTCTAACTGTACGAGAGTTTGTTTTGGTTCTTTGGCCTCTGGCTGGTAAATTTTTTGCGTGACGAGTACCACGGTAACATTTGATTTCTTTCAAACGCTTTATGTTGGCTATCTTATCTCGTCTTAATTCACCTTCTACTTTAAAATCTTTTTCAATTCTTTGTCTTAAGCGATTGACATCTTCTTCTGATAAATCTTTGATTCTAGTGTCTTTATTGATTTTTAATTCACCCAAAATCTTCTGTGAAGTAGTCAAGCCAATGCCATAAATATAAGTCAAAGCGACTTCTGATCGTTTATCATTTGGAATATTGACTCCGGAAATTCTTGCCATACTTTTTGAATTTAGTTTCAATAATTAAAATTAACCCTGTCTTTGTTTATGTTTAGGGTTTTTACAAACACAAATCACTCGATTTTCACGGCGAATGATTTTGCAGTCTTTACACATTTTTTTAACTGACGCTCTTACTTTCATTTTTTTTACTTTCTAAAAATAATTCTGCCTTTACTTAAATCATAAGGGCTCATTTCTACCGTCACTTGGTCACCAGGTAAAATACGAATTTTAAACATTCTCATCTTACCGGATAAATGGGCCATTATCTCTTGGTCATTTTCTAGTACAACCCTAAAAGTTGCATTTGGTAAAAGCTCTGTCACTTTTCCTGCCACTTCTAAGAATCCTTTTTTATTAACCCTTGTTTGTGTTTCACTCATTAATTTAATGATAATATAAAAAAATAAATTAATTACGTAGTTTATAAGCTACATAAAAAATCGTTTTTTATATCGCTGTCTAATTTAAGTGCCCCTTAATTATACGAATTTTTTACGTTTTGTCAAGCCTTTGGCCTGCTTTTTTGGGCTAAAATAGTCAAAAATAGCAAAAAACCTTAATATTTAGCTATTTATACGACAAACTGCACTTCCTCAACTAGCTGAATGCCATATTTATCCCTAATTTGCTGTTTAATAAAACTGCTCAAAATCAAGACATCCTCAGCTTTAGCTTGGCCGGTGTTGATAATATAATTAGCGTGTTTTTCTGAAACTTGTGCTCCACCAACAGTCTTGCCTTTGAGGCCAGCTTGCTCAATCAAATAGGCCGCAGGTATTTTTTTATGGACCAAAAACTTATCCACTTCGATGCCTTTATTTCTCAAAGCTTCAATTTCAGCTTCCTCAAAAGCAATATTTTTAAAAATACAGCCTGCCGAAGGATCATTTGGTTGGGTATTTTGTCTATAAGCCAATCTTTCTTTAACCAGATTTCTCGCAGCTTCCACATCACCTGTCTGTAATTTTAGCTCTACTTCTAAAATTAAATAATTTTTTTCTTTGAAAATACTATGTCTATAGGCAAAGTCTGCTTCAGAGGCTAGCATATTTTGTAGCTGATAATTTTCATCCAAATACTGAATATTTTGCACCACATCACCCATAGCTTCGCCATAAGTTCCGGCATTTCCCCTGACTGCTCCACCGACGGTACCTGGCACACCAGCCGCAAACTCTAAGCCTGTTAAATTGTTGTCTAAAGCTTGATTTAATAAATAAGCTAAATTTACACCAGCGCCGACTAAAACTTTATTATTATCAAATTCTAATTTTTGTAAATCTAGCTTAATCACTAAGCCCTTGATGCCAGCATCCGTGATCAACAAATTACTTCCACCACCAAAAACAAAAACTTTCAAATCTTTTTCTCTAGCAAAAATAATCGCCGCTTGAATATCTTCTACGGTTTTTGCCAAAACAAAATATTCAGCTGGACCACCGATTTTAAAAGTAGTGTAAGGCGCTAAAATTATATTTTCTTGTATTTGCATATTTTAAACTACTAATTCTCTGGCTAAATTATCAATGTCACCTGCACCAATGAAAAGTAAAACTGAATCAACGGGATTGATTTTTTTCAAAGTTTGTTTAATGCTGGCAAAATCTTTGGCATAATATTTTTTTGGATGCGACATCAGATTTAAAATATCCTGACTTGAAACATTTTCATGCGCCTGATCCTCTCGCCCACTCACTTGATAAATTTCAGAAATAATCACAAAATCTGCTAAATCAAAACTTTTAGCAAAGTCAGCTAATAAAGTCTGGGTGCGATTGTGATGATGAGGCTGAAAAATAGTGATGAGTTTTTTATCAGGATAAAAATCTTTAGCTGCTTGCAAAAGACCACGCAATGCATCAGGATGGTGGGCATAATCAGAAATAACTAAATTAGTTTTAAAATTACCCAAAATTTCAAAACGACGCCAAGTGCCTTTGAACTCATTGAGCGCATTCCAAATCTGATGCTTATTAACACCCAAATATTGCGCTACGGAAATTGCCGCGTTGGCGTTGTATATATTGTATAGCCCTGGAATATTGAGATTAAAACTACCAAACTCTTGAGAATGCAGAGAAACATCAAAAGCTTGCTGACCAGGCTGAACTTGCAAATCATGGACATAACAATCTGCTTTTTTATCAAAGCCAAAGCTTAAAGTCTGTGTCTTGGCTTTGATAATTTGACTATTTTGATCATCAAAATTTTGCACAAATACACCATCTTGAGGAAGTTTATCAACAAACTTTTGAAAATGATTTTGAATATCAGCTAAATCTTTGTAAAAATCAAGATGATCTTCAGCCACATTAGTCAAGACAATGATATTAGGATCAAGCTCCATCATGTGTGCTTGCCACTCACAAGCCTCTACTACCAAAATATCTGACTTGCCTAAACGAAAATTGTTTCCCCATTGTGGCACTAGTGATCCGACTATCACTGTGGGATCAAGCCCGGCTTTTTCCAAAATCAAACCTAACATGGCGGTAGTCGTCGTTTTACCGTTGGTACCAGTGACCGCAATAGTGCGATAATTTTTGCTCAAAATACCTAAAAACTGATTGTAACTAAAACATGGAATATTCAAACTTTTTGCTTCCACTAATTCTGGATGATCAGCTGGTAGCGCTGCGCTATAAAGAAACAAATCAATATCGGCTTTAATGTTGCTGGCTTTTTGCTGATAATGAATCACGACGCTTTTGTTTTCTAGGCGACGAGTCACTTCAGATTTTGTCAAATCCGAGCCTAAAACATTTTTATTTTGACTTAAAAAATAATAAGCAATAGCAGACAAACCAATGCCACCAATGCCACTCAAATATACTTTTTCAATTTTACTTAAATCAAATTCCATAAGATTATTAACTAAATCTTGAAATAAACTCAGGATGAAGCAAGTACATCTTCTATTACTTTGATATAATTGTCAACTGGATTTTTGGGAAACAGTTTATTCAAATTATTGCCCAAATCTCTTCTTAGTTTCTCATTTTTTGTTAACTTGTCTAAATATCTTTCTAAAATTTTACTCGATCCCTGACGACAATAAAAAGCAGCGTTGTGTTTGGCAAAAAATTCAGCATTTTTTTCTTGATGACTATGTGGCATAGGAATTATGATGGTTGCTTTACTTAAACTTGCTGCTTCAGTCAACAAAGACATACCAGCCCTAGAAATGATGATTTGAGCCTCTGACAATAAAGCCAACATGCCTTGATCAATAAAACGATAAGCTTGATAATTATGATTTATATTCAAAGCTTGATCAAAATTCGCTGAACCTAAGACATGATGAACTTTATATTTTTTGGCTAAATCAGGAATAAATTTTGCTAAAAAATCATTAAATCCGCGCGCACCTAAACCTCCGCCAGTGATCACAATATTGAAAATCTCACCTGATTGCCTAGAACTTAATTTTCTGACTGGATTGCCAGTGACGATGATATTTTTTTTATTTTTAAAAAAATCTGCCTGCTGAGGAAAAGTGACGGTAATTTTACTGGCAAGAGGCAACATCAATTTATTTGCTAAACCCAAGGTCAGATCTTGCTGATGTACTACAACGGGAATTCTTTTGAACCTCGCCGCATAAACCATGGGCACAGCTACAAAACTACCAGCCGTCAAAACCAAATCTGGTTGAAAGTTTTTGATGATCTTGAGACTTTGCCAAAAAGCTAATTTGATCTTAAAAAGATCTATTAAATTATCCCACGAAAAATAGCGTCTTAATTTTCCACTATAAATAGCTTGAAAATTTAAACCCGCTTTTTCTACCACTGCTTTTTCTGGGCCGAAACTTGTACCCACAAATAAATACTCAGCCAGATATTTATCTGCTATCGCCAAAAGCGGACTCACAGAGCCCAATGTCCCGCCACCTACTAACAAAATTTTTTTCTTTTTCACTGCCATTTATCTTAAGTTAAATTCACCAGTAAGCGGTACAAAGTAATTATAGTCATTTAAAGACCAAGCTGCCCAATTACCACCATCATCAGAAACATCTTCAGGATCAGAACAAGCATAGCTACTACCATCATAGCAATCTTTGCCCCTAGGAAAATTTCTTTTAAGTTTCACAAAATCAGCATGATACGGATGACTTGGGTCAGCAGTTGGGCAAAAAGCAAAAACATTATTTATTCTTTCTTCTAATTTTGATTCTTTTTCTAACCTAGCCATCAATAAGCTCAAAGAACGCGTAGTGCCTGGACCATAACAGAGATTACTCAAACCATTTAAAGAATAATCCGTAAAAGAGACAGAGCCATCAGCATACTCACAATAAGGGTCATAACAACCACCGGTATTACAACAATCTTCCCAATTTAAAATTAAACACGCCTCTAATGCTGCGTCTACCAAACCAACGCAATTATTAGGCCCACAATCACCAGAGCCACCTGGGCATTGCATGGGAAACATATTAGACAAAAAAGCTTGAGGCATCAAACTCTGAATAGTCTGCGGCCAATTACCCCACTGTGAACCATAATAAACATACATAGAACCAGCCCAACTAGAAGCACCAACTTCATTGATCGGGTCTCTCATATATTCTTTCAAGTAAGATCCAACTATTGGTTTAGCAAGTACTTCACCTCCTGGATAAAAAAAATCTAGTGTGCCACCGTCTTTCAAAAAAGGCATCAAAGATAAGCTCTCAGCCCCTGAAGGAGCTGTACTATAATAATTATTTACAGGATATTGACCATAATCAGCCTTAAACAACTCTAAAGCTCTGGCTACTTGGTTCAAATCAGCGCGTCTTTTGTTATCACGAATAGTTTTTCTGATCTCACCCACACCAACATAAGCAACTGTACTTAAAATACCTAAAATAGTCACTGTAATCAAAAGTTCTACCAAAGTAAAACCGAGCTTATACTTAAAATTAATTTTTTTTTGTTTTAACATATATTTTAATGCGATACTTGATGACTTAAAGTATATTTTGAAATGTTTGCCAAAACACCCAAAGCAAGTAAGGTAATCGCCAAGTTAGTGCCACCTAAAGACACAAATGGCAATGGCACACCGGTAAGAGGCATGAGAGCGATGATTGAGCCGATGTTTAAAAAAATCTGTCCAGACAACCAAGCGACGATACCCAAAGAAACAAATTTAGAAAAATTATCCGGTGCTGTGCGCACAATCTTGAAACCACGCCAAACTAAAACTGCAAATAAAATGACTAATAGCACAGAAAAAACAAAACCAATTTCTTCGGCAATAATCGCAAAAATACTATCACCCGCTGGCTCCGGTAAATAATCAAACTTCTGTCGAGAATAGCCCAAACCTACACCAAACCATCCACCTGAACCGACTGCTATCAAAGCCTGGCGTATTTGATAGCTAGCACCTAATGGATCTTTTTCCGGATCCAAAAAAGATAAAAGTCTACTTAGACGATAAGGAGCAAGTAACACCAAAACCACTAGTGAGCTTAAACCCAAAAGAAAAATTGATCCCATTTGCTTCCAGTCAGCGCCAGCCGCAAAATACATCGCTAAGGCACTAAAAACAATAATGCTCAAAGTACCTAAATCTGGCTGTAACAAAATCAAAATTGCAATTATTCCCAAATACGCTAAAAATGGCACTAGACTTTCCTTCCAATATTTTATTTTTACGCCCAAATTCTCTAACCAGGTGGCTAAAAATAAAATGAAAGATAATTTGACAATTTCACTAGTTTGAAAAGAAGCAAAGCCAAGATTGACCCAAGATTTTGCACTAGCGTCTGCAAGCTGTAAGCCTGGCACAAAAACTATCAACAACATGACTAAAGAAAAAATAAAAAACCAACGATAATATTTTTGATAGGTCAAATAATGAATACGCAAAGCAAAATAAAAAAATAAAAGCCCAGGAATCAAACCATGAGTGATTTGTTGTTTAACAAAAAAATAAATATCTTGATTTCTCTCCTCAAAAGCCAGCGAAGATGAAGTTGAGGATAAAAACAATAAGCCAAAAAATAACAACAAAGCAGCCGTTATTAACAAAACAAAATCAGGCTTGTGACTTGGTCTCAAGCCCAAAAAAGGCTCCAAAAACCAATCTTTGAATTTTCGCTTCATTCCCCCATTGTCACGCCTGAAACTGGTAATATTTTGATGTTTATTTTTGTACTTGATCATTTTTGACTAATTTTTCAAATAATCTTGCTCTTTCAAATTCATTGGCAAACATATTAAAACTAGAAGCAGCCGGTGAAAATAACAAAACCTCAGCCCCCGGCAAAAGACCTTTGGCCTTTTGATAAGAAGATTCCAAACTAGGAATATTTTTTGCATTTTCAGCTATATGATATTTCAATGATTTTAAAGCTATTAATAACTTTTGACTGCCACCACCTGACAATAACAAAAGGCTGATATTTTTTTGAGAACTTATTAATTTGGCTAAAGGCAAATAATCAAGCTGTTTATCTTCTCCGCCGGCAATCAAAATAATTTTTTTATTGCCCAAAGCTCGTAAGGCAGCGATAGTTGCATCTGGTGTGGAAGCGGTGGCATCATTAAAAACTTCTACCTGCTTTAATTTGCCTAAAGCTTGAAAACGAAATTCCACGCCTTTAAAATTTTTGAGAGCACGACTAATATTTTTATTCTGAATACCAAG
>JACCDG010842865.1_pt1 | contig 11410 bp, 14 predicted proteins | sample 7442471 | NCBI WGS metagenome assembly JACCDG01 (sample SAMN15323444, study PRJNA562643) | freshwater metagenome | isolation source: river surface water | place: USA:Blue River Watershed | collected 2017-08-17
CCCAAATTATCACACAGTGAAGACTTTGATATTGGTTTTTTTTGGCCATATCTTCCAAAAACAAAACTTAATAAAAATGTTTTAAGTTCTCCAGGAGTCTCATGAACCCACAAATCTGAAATCCTTATTTTGAATGGTGCTGTTTTAGCAATTTCATGTGGGAAATTTATCGCAACTTTTTCTAGACTGATAAGATAAACATCTTTATCTTTATTTGGCTTTTTCCAAAATAAATCAACGCCTTTTTTAAAAATTTCATATGCGTATTTATCAGATACGTTTAAAGTGGTAGTTATGATAAATAAAACAGAATTGAATTTAAATTTACCCTCACCTTTTTTATGCTTATCAATAGCTTTTAAAACACTCCATATTGCGTAATTGGAAAGTTGTTTAGATTTGTATGTTGATGAAACAAGCTCAGGGTATATTTCTAAATATAATTTATATATATATTTCTTTTCAATATTGTCATTCATCTTGAGCTTTAGACCTTTCTGCCAAAGATCTTATCTGTTGCTCTACACCGCTTTGAAGCAAAAATTTATCTGCTTCATCATTTGGAAGTCCAAGTGAGGTCAAAATAGTTTTAATAAAATGAAACCTAGACGCAGAATTACCCGTGAGTGTAACATTAAAATTTATTTCATCAGGAGTATTTTCAAGGGATTCTTGTGCCAATTGTATTGCCTTGGCCATTGGCACTCCAGGATTCCATTCTAATCCTTCTACATCTATCAATACTTTTCTAGGATCTTCAAATATCATTTTTTTCCTCAATTTCTGACATTTTATCTTTCATGTCTTGTCCTATGTTCTTCCAAATTTTATTCAAAGTTTTGTAATCTTCTTTCATTACACTTTTATCTGCTAATTCATAAATTGATTCTACCCATTCGAGTGCAAAATCATCAAATTTTACTTTTTTTTCAAATCCTTTGAGTCTTTTTGCCAATGAGATTAAATATTGAACTGGAGATATTCCTCCGGGTAAATCATACTCAACTTTGAAATTTATATAATCATTTACTGTGTTATTTAAATCCCTTAAAGTTCTGTAAATATCATTTATTTCTTGATCTGGATTTACTCCTGTAATAGAAAAAAGCCTGTCTAGTCCTTGTTTGAAACTAAGCCCTTCCATTTTTCTAATGAATGTAAGAAGATCTCCTGACTCTCCACAACCGAAGCAATGATAAGCCCCTGTGTTCCTATTAACTCCAAAACTTGGGCTACTATCTTCGTGACCTGGCAATGGACAATTTGTATTGTACCATTCGCCAGATGATTCTTGAAAAAACAAATCATATTCTTCTTCTAAAATCTGTACTATATCAATTTCAGTCAGAAGATCTCTTAAAAATTTCAAGTCTACATTTTTATTGTTTGTGATACTTTTTGTATTGTCGAATAAATTATTTTCTTTGTGTAAATTAATTCTTGTCATAGCTACCACTCAGACTTTCCTAAATCAAGATCATCAATAGTTAAATCATCTACATTAAAGCTAAAGGATTCATCATTAATTGAAACTTGAAGAGTGCCTTCATCTGTAAAAGATTGGACCCTTGAATTTGAAGAGTCTCTTGTATCCTCTGAAGATTTTGGCTTCTCGCTTTGACTAAGGCCTTTCATAGCTTTCATTTCAATTTGTTCTTCAGGAGTAAGCTCTTGAATTTTATTGAATTCAGGTGCAACTCTAACACAATACGGCGGAACCCAAGCGTCTCTCCCCTTAGCCATATGAACTACAGCTATACCAGTCTCCTTGTCGGGCTCTAAAACAAACACATAGTGAGCCTGGTGCATAATATGTTGACCACCTGACGCGGCAGATTGATCATATGTGTGTGCCTTGCCAGAATCCTTGGATTTTCGAGAATCTTTGATTGTGTCCCTGTTTAATTGCTGAGCAGTAAGAACTGGTAAATTATGCCTTCTGGCAATTCTTACCAAACCATCAAAGGCCAACTCATGCAATTCCCATGACTTTGCATTCTTAGGGGCATTTCTAGTTCTCATTTCTCCAATATAGTCAGCAATAACAATGTCAGGCTTGCCCTTTGTGAGAGACAATTCACGAATCCTCATATCAACATATTCAGGAGTTGGATCAGTATCTGTGAAGTCGTATTCAAAATAAGGACCATCTTTCATGCCCTTGAGCTTTTCAGCCAATGAAATAACATCTTCATCCATCAATGAGGTTCTTTTGAGTTCTTGAAATGGAACATCAAACGCAAGGCTCATGTGTCTCAATAAACAATCCCAAAGGGATAATTCAAAAGAAAAATATAAAACATTTTTACCTTGCTTGTGGGCATTATATGCCCAGTTAAGCAGTTGTAATGATTTACCGCCACCTGAAGGGCCAAGCACAACTGTAACTTGGCTACCCCTAAAGCCAGAGGTTCTTCTATCCATTTCTTCATAGCCTGATAAAATACCAGGCGGGCGAGTTTTTTGTTTTTCATATTCTCTTTTGAAGAATTCATAGGACTCGGCAATATCAAGAGTTTTCTTTTCGCCAGGTTCGCTTGACAATTCACCTTCTATGTCTTTGACGCTGTCAACTACATAATTTACCGCCTCTTGCAGAGAATTCTCAGTCATGACTTTATGACCAGAAGTAATCATGTCTTGCCATAAACTGACTGCTCGCCTTTGCTTTAATTGCATAAGCAAATCATGAAGCTCATTTACATCAACATCAATGTCTTGAATTTCAGCCCATAAAGTTAAAAATTTGCCCTTATGAGCATCACTAAGCCCTTGGGATATCATTCTATTTTCGAGAACCAATTCAGTCAAGAGAGACCCATCTGACTCTTCGAAATATTTGAAAATAACCTTAGCCAAATTATTGGTATAGGAAACTTTGGATCCTTCTTCTTTAAATGAAAAATGATCAGGACCAATATTTAAAGCTGTCGCACGAATAATAGATTTTTGATCTGAAGTCAGATGCTTGAGAACTTGCATCTCAAGCTCTTCACGGCTTAATTTCATTTTATTTCTCTCTTTATGACGTATGCGGTTTAGGAGGCTCAGGCGTAGGCAAAGTTATTTTAAAACATGATGCAAGCAAGCTTGACCAGCCATGCCCTCCTTCTATTTTTTCATATCCAGGATAGGCAGTTATTACAATAGGTTTGCCAGATCTGCTTCTAGATTTTGCGATTCTGTCTAATTGAATAACAAGGGCTGGATTTCTTATGTCATAATAGTCAATACCATCTAATATTATCAGATCTTTTTTAGAAAAAATTTCCGACCAATGCGATTGTTTATCTCTATTTTCAAATCCTGATAAGTCAGAATATAATTCGGTCCAATCGATAAATTCTACTGATAAATTTTTACGAACAGCCTCTTGTGCGATTAAGGTGCATAAAAGACTCTTGCCACTCCATTGACCTCCTTGCAAAAGAAGGTTAGAAACATTGAAGGCTGTTCCAATTCTTGGCTTGATTTTGAGAGGGTTGCCAGCAATTATTGCTGGTAATACTTTTATAAATCTTTCGATTAATTTCTTGATATCAGCTTTCTTATCTAAAGCGTTCTGTGGTAAATTATTGCCCCAAACATCTTGTCGTAAATTCCAATGTTCTTCCAATGATTTGCCTAAGTTTTTAGGAGGAATGTTAGCATCTAAACATTTATTCAAAAACATTTTTTGCTTTTCGCATTCGCAAAAGGTGTACTGGTCTAGTTCATTAGTCCACCCACCTAAACCCTTACACATAGGGCAACTTCCAGCAGGAGATTCGCTCTCTTTTTGCAGTTTCGCTAATAAGCTGAGTTGGGAATCAGTTGGTAGATCAATATACTTATTTTTCACAAATCCTCATCCTCCGATATATCAGTTGCCATCAAAGATTTTTTAGCTTCAATAATTTCTTTGTCATTGATTCTGCGCTTTTTAGTTTTTGAAGCATGTCTTGCTCTTTTATATGCCCATGATCTTAAAGCATCAATTTGCTCTTTCATGGTAACAGCAAGAGGCACAGTGTCTTCTATAGCACTCAATATATCATCGGTTGTAAATTCTCTTTTATTATCATCAAAAGCTTCATACATTGCTGAAATTATAGCAGCTTCTATTTCAGCTCCAGTAAATGTAGATGAACTTCCAACTAAAAGTTCCAAATTGAAATTTTCTGGATTTCTTTGACGTTTAGAAATATGAATTTTGAATATCTCTAGTCTTTCTTCATCTGTAGGTAAATCTACAAAAAATATTTCATCAAAACGTCCTTTTCTTAATATCTCTGGAGGCAATTGAGACACATCGTTAGCTGTAGCAACAACTAACACAGGAGATTTTTTTTCTTGCATCCATGTTAAAAATGAACCTAACACTCTAGAGGCTGTACCTCCATCGGTTTGATTCGAAGATGCTGAACCTGACATACCTTTATCCAATTCATCCATCCAGAGCAAAGATGGGCTTACAGATTCAGCAATTTTAATTGCAGTCCTTATATTTTCCTCAGATGAACCAACGATGCCACTAAAAATTTTACCCATGTCTAATCTAATAAGAGGTAATTGCCAAAAAGAAGCAACACATCTTGCCATCAAAGATTTACCTGCTCCCTGCACTCCAACAAATAAAATCCCTTTAGGATTGTCAGGTAGCCCATAGTCTTTTGCATCCGTTGTAAATGCATCTTTTCTTTGACTAAGCCAAGATTTAACACCCTTCAAACCACCTATGGCGCTGAAGTCCTGTTCCACTTCAATCCAATCTAATAAGCCAGTTTTTCTAATTATGTCTCGCTTCACACTTGCAATTTTAACAGGATCAAGCTTATTTGTGTTACTTATAATCATATATGTGCACAACAATTCGATCTCCTGAAGTGTCAAGCCTTGAAAGGCTCTAATTATTTCTTGCAATTCAACATCAGAATAATCAACTTTGAAGCCTTTTTTAAGAAGTTCTACATTTTTGTTTGCATATTTTAAAACATTATTGATTTTTTCTTCTATATATTCATACTCAGGTAAAGGCCAGTCTAAAACAGCACATATTTTACTAAGATCATCTGGTAATTCCAAGGTTGTACCAACCATTATTACAGTTTTGTGTTGAGTGACAAAATCTTGAGCCATATTTCTGAGCATTCTAACCGCTCTTTTATCATCTAAGGTATTTTCGTCATGAATAATTTTTAAAAAATCTTTCAGTACTAAAATATGATATGAATCAATATTCTCTTTCAAGTCTTTAAACCAATCAAGAACTTGAATATGATTTACGAATTTTTGTTTAGGTAACAGATGCTCAAAATTTGGAGTTGTAGACAGACCAGTAGCAAGGTCCCATTGAAATATTGCCCATTCTATATCTCCTCTATTGGAAATATGCCTAATTGAATCTAAAATGCGCTTTTCCTCAAAGCTACAAATAGCTATAAGAGGTCTATTTGATCTTATTTGCCAATCAAGCTCACGCATAGCTTTTCTATGTTCAGTAATATTATTATCCATTCAGTTTCCAATCAAAAATAGGTGGAAATTAATTTCCACCTATAAGAACACTGTACTTTTCTGGAGCAACTCCCTGATAATCCTCATCTCTCCACCAAGATTCTAGATAGAAATCTTTGATATATTTTTCATATCTGACTCTCCAGTCAAGCGATGAAAAGTCTTCTGAGTATGGTGAACTCATGATAGATGATTTTATAATTCTTTCTAAAATCTGATGATTGCCATTCATGCCCAAGGATAATGTTTTTAACCTTTTCTCAAGAACAGAATGTATTTGATCTTCTTGAAGATTAGCAATATTTTTAAGATAGGTTACTGTAATAGGTATACCAAATTTTGCAAAAATTTCTGTAATATTTCCAGCTTTTTCAACTTCTTGAATAGAGCCCAAGAAAGTAGCCATATCAGCATCAGAAGAGTCAATAGAATTACCAGTTAAAATTATCTCTTGATAAAAATAATTTATTGAATTGAAAACGCTATTAAGGGTAAAGTAGCCATGCTTTTGGGTAATTCTATCATAATTTTTTATAGACCAATCAATAAATTTTTTTGTCCATTCATTTCTTGGCAAGTCATTACTTTCAATAAAATCTCCTATTTGTTTAATTACTGGTAGATCAGAAGTAAAAGTAATTTTATAATTGCCTCCTGTTGAATTTTGATAACAACGAGAAAAATAAGTTGCAAAATTTTTACTGGTCCAAGAGTTCAAATCTTCTGGCAGATCTTGGGGGCCTCTTTTGGTAAGCATATCATCCAGAGATGTTTGTTTATTAGTTTTCCTTTGTTTTTTGAAAGGATTAACAAGTTGACCTGGTTCTGGAATTGGCTCACTTAAAACTGATTCAACAATAATTTGTGCTCTATCTCTTTTTGCTTTCATGTACTTAAGACTCTCTACCATTCTTCGCTACTTTCTTTATTGTAAACAAAATTTTTGACACTTGCAATTCCATTATTTTTTGTAACTTGAACTACATTTTTGGACACAGGACCAAATTTATCAAACATATGGGTAACTAATATTACTTGCCTATCAGTTGATAGTGAGACTTCTTCTAGAAAATTTGCAACTTCATTGATTTTATAATCTGTTGACATAGATTTCCAAGCTTCATCAAGCAAAATAGGCCCATTATAGCCAAGCCATTTTAAAGCTGCGATTCTTAAAGCAAATGATACAACTTCAATTAATCCTCCGCCTCTCTCTCCAAGCAATCCTGTCTCCATATCTTGACCTTCATGTGGGCTGATGATTTTAATTTCAATTTTGAAAGTATTAGCTCCATCTTTTCTGTTCTCTTCAAATGTTTCAAATTTAAGAGAGTATTCATCGCCATAAATTTGGCGTAAAGCAGAAGTAGCAATATTTTCAATAGCGCTTAGATGCGCTTGTCTTCTTTCAAAAATTTCACTGAACATGAAAAGAGCTGCCATTTGATTCAGTTTTTGTTCTTCTTTATATTTGTCAAGGTCGGTTTTTTCTTGTTCAATTTGTTTTTCAATTTGCTCTTTGACGCCTTTAAGTTTAATCAAAGTCTCTTTATGTTCTTTGATTTCTTCGCTAAAGGTCTCATAATGCTCCATGACAGTAGACATGAAATTATTCCTCTACGCCCTGATTAATTTTATCTCTTTCTTGCTCAAGATTTTGAAGAGTCTCTGCAATTTCAAGCTCAGTTTTTTTGATAAAATCTGGTAGCTGCTTTATTGTCATTTTAAGCTCTTGTTTGCACTTGGTTTCATTTTCTTGTACTTGAGTTTTCAATTCTTCAAGTCTTTCTTCATGCATTTGAGCTCTGGCTTCTGCACTTGAAATATCTTTATCAAGTTTTTTAATACGTTCAGAAATAGTAAGTTCTTCGTTCATAATTTAGTTATCGTTTACTGCAGTCAATGTTTGGATAGCCAAATCCACAACCTTGTCATCAATATTTTTTAACTTTGCAGACTGCTTTAGAGATTCATATATATCAGTGTCTTCCATAAATAAATTCATAGTACTGATTTGCTTGATATATTGCTGGGTGTCTTTTTTATTATCTTTAATTAATTGGGTTTCTTCAATCTTGAATATTTCACTTGCTGGCTTACAACATTCTAAAACAATATATTCAGTTTTGTATATTTTACCAGTCAAATCATATTCAACATAAAGAATTTTCGGAACTTTAACTTTATTAGCTTCGTTGAGCTTTTCTCTGCACACAGAGCCAGGATTTATAAACTTGACACCATCTGAGCGATCAGATTCCATGGCATCATGAACGTGCCCGCAAACAATTAATTTATTATTTTTATGAGTTTTAACTTCATCAAATAAAACATATGAACCAAAAAATGGCCCCAATGTAATTGTGGCATGTGCGGCAATTATTGGATAATCTTTGTCTAATAGATACCCATCTCGCAGTTGGTCATTTAATTCTGCAGTATGGTGCGCTAAATATACACCAAATTCTTCAATTGAATCGCCAGAATTAATAACACCAGCTTCGATAAGCGTCCTGATTGAAGATTGAGGATAATAAGCCAAATTGTGTTTAACATCATGGTTGCCTATAACAGTATACCAAGGAGTTTTGGCTTTTGATAAAATTTTTAAATAACCATTCCTAATTAATGGACCAGGTTCAATTCTATGAAAAACATCACCAAGATGAACTACAAGATTACATCCTAGTGAATCTGCAATATTTACACATTCTTGCATTTCCTCAAGGCATGATTCTAAATAACTATCTTTTCTTTTGTCTGGCGTATTGTCATCGCCATGAGTGTCGCCAACAAAAATAGCTTTAATAATTTTATTCATCAATCAACGGCCTATCACAAGCATCACACCAGTTACCTGCAGCCTGCAATTCTTTCTTGAGTTTTTGTAAATCGTTTTTCAGTTGTTGGATATTATTTTTTTCTGTTTCAATATTTGTTTTAGTTTTACTTAATTTAGTTTTCAAATCAGAATCGTTTTTCTGGTAACTATTTGCCACTTCTATTAAATCAGATTTAGACTTTATGTTATTAAAAATATTTTTATTATTTTCAGAAATAAATATATTTAAACTGTCTAGCTCAGTTTTTTTCTTTTTAAATTCTTTAACTATATTAGCGTGATGGTGAAGAATATTTTTTGCAGATTTTAAAGTTGAATAATCACTATCAATATTTTCGAAAGATTTTTTCAACTTGATGATTTCATTGTCTTTTTTGAGTAAATCTTTTGTTTTATTTGCATCTTTAGCTAAATCATTGTTTGTTGATATAAACGCTCTAGCAGATTTTACGGAATTGTGTTTAGATTGAACATCTTTTAATTTTGTTTCAATGCCTTTAATTTTATCTAAATCACCATCTACATAATCATATTTTTTCAAATCATCATTAAGCTTGTCAATTTTTTCAGTTTTGTCTTTGATTGTTCTATCATATGATCTGGAATTTTTCTGTAAAATTTCAGCTGCCGTTTGTAAATTTTGTATTCCTGTTAGTTCTGAAAGAGTTCTAGGCAAATCAGTTGGGCTAAGATCTACAAGAAATAAACTTGACATTTGATCAGAATATGATATTGGTTTCTTTTTATCATCTAAAGGAGGTTCGCCAAGAGCAGATCTAACAATATCAGGCACTGAAGATCCTACCTTTGAAAAAGTATGATAGTTTCCATCAATGTCTTTCAAAATATAAGAATTTGTATCTTCGCCTTTAACTCTACTAACTTCAATGCCGTCAGAAAATTTAAGACGCACGGTGCATTCATTGCAGCCTACACGAATAAATGAATCACCTTTAAGGCTATTATGAAATACATAATTAATGGCGCGCAAAATCGCAGATTTACCAGCATCACTTGATCCAACAATCAAATTTATTCCATTAGTTAAATTAATAATAGTATTTGCGTGGTCTTGGAAATTGACAAGTTGAACTTCTTCGATATATCTAGTCATTATATAGGATCCATAAATTTTAAACTTCTAAGAGTTCCACCAAAAAATTTGGAATACAAATTATTTCGGAAATCAAAGGTATCTATATTATCGTTTCTAATATCATATAAATTTACACTAGAAGCTGTAACTTCGGATATGTAAAAAAATAAAGATTTTTCTAAACAATCGCATGGTTTATCCCCTACACTAAAATATCTTTTGCAAGATGGGCATCTTAATGATTTGCAATCAATATCAAAAACTGCAAAAGTATAATCAAAATCAATATTTTTCAATTTATGGAAATATAAATAAATACTATTTTGATCTTCTTGATTAACTTCCGCAGTTAATTTACCAATTTTTTCATTTTTATAAAATAAATCACACTTAGGCAAAATGGTAAGCTCATATCGAGGTCGAGAAATCAAATATCTTCCTGGATTAATCATATCGTTTTGGAAAGCGTGTAGTATAATTTGAGTATTTGACGCTATAGTTCTTGATAGCTCTGGTCTTTTGAACATAAATTTATTATATAGGCTATTTAATTTTTTTTGTAGAAATTATTATTATGACTATGATTCGTTTGAGCAGAGAAATGATTATTGAAGATCTTTTATCTATAAGGGCTTCAATACCTGTAGAAAATGATGATGCAAGAGATAAGATTGATAAATTGATTAATTTAATATCCAGTTTGCCCAATGATGAAAAACAAGCTCAATTCCCCAAACCAAGTATGAGAAGACTATGAACATTTACAATCAATTGATCTGCAACTTGAAAGCAGCTTCAAAAATCGAAAATTTAGAATATGAAGATTTTATCATTGAATCTTCACTTAGATTAGCGCAATTCAACAATAATATAGATAAAGATGCATATATACTTCAGTTACAAACAAGATTGAATCAAGAATTGAACAATAATAGAATTCTAAATTTGCAAGTGCAGAATTTATCAACAGAATTGATGAATGTTCAAATGGGACAGGGTGGATATGGTTCAGGCTATGGCAGTGGGACTGGTCCTGTTATAAAGCCTTCAGAAAATTATGTCGGTTCAGATATTTTCTTCAATTCAAATGATATTGCAAGAACTGTTGTTCAAGATGGTTCAAATTTTAAGGCTACCGTAGAGCAAAATGAAAACATACCACTATTGATAAATACATAAAAATGAAAAAACAAAGACTATTAGATTTACAAGAAAAATCACAAGAAAACGCCGAACTCAAGGATATCGTTGAAATTGTATCAGAATTATTCTTGACTCAAAGTCAATACAATAAAGAAATTTTAAACGCCATAGGCGAATTGAGTGCTAAAATTAATAAAATGCAGTTAAAAATAAATGAAATAGCAAAATACACTACTAATGAACCTTTAGCACAAATTCTTATTGAAAACTTTGAAGAATTTCATAAAGAACAATATGACGATATAGATGAAGAAGATTAAAGCCTCCAAATGGAGGCTTTAGTTATAAATTATCACCCATTTCCATGGGAACGATGAATGTATTATCGCAACCAAAACATCCAAAAGTATCATGTTTGATTGGATAAGCATCACTTTTTTTACAATATGGGCATTCTACCCTTTGAATTTCACCAGATTCGTCAAACCAAATTCTTCCCATGACATTTTCATCATCAACCAAAGTTACAGCTTGGTCTTTGGTGACATCAAATATATTTGAAATAATTCCAGATTTTCTTTGGCCTTCAATCGATAATTCGCTTTTCATTACATCCTGAAGCAAATCAATAATATTTTCACCGTCTTCTTCAAGCGCATTAAGTCTAATTTGTTTTTCAAAATCATCAGCTTCTGTTTCAATATTTCTGCCCCATGAACCATCAATTTTTTCACCACTAGGTACATAATTTGATTTTTCTATAACTGCAGGGTGTTTATCAGATAATTTATCATTGTAGTAATTTATTACAAATTCTGGACCTAAATCAAACC
>JACCDG010636463.1_pt1 | contig 11409 bp, 10 predicted proteins | sample 7442471 | NCBI WGS metagenome assembly JACCDG01 (sample SAMN15323444, study PRJNA562643) | freshwater metagenome | isolation source: river surface water | place: USA:Blue River Watershed | collected 2017-08-17
CACTTTGCTTGGGATGATCTCTGCGATTGGTACCTAGAACTTTCCAAGGAAGCCTTCGCATCAGGAAACGCAGCTGCATCGCAGCGCGTTCTTGGACATGTTCTTGATTCGCTCTTTAGATTGCTCCATCCAGTAATGCCATTTATTACTGAGGAGCTATGGGTGACATTTACTGGGGGAGAGACTCTCGTAACTGCTACCTGGCCAACAGCTGATCCTGCGCACGTGGATTCAAAATCTGCAGCTCTGGTTAGCGAACTTCAAAAGGTTATTACCGAAGTTCGCCGCTTCCGTAATGATCAAGGAGTCAAACCAAGCCAGAAGATTCCTGGTCGATTTATTGCGCCAAGCGATGTGGCTGAATATTCAAGTGCAATGGCATTCCTACTCAAGCTCGAGCTTAAAGATTTCACACCGAGTGCATCTGTAGAAATTGGTTCTATCAAGGTGGAACTAGATCTATCTGGCACTGTCGATGTGGTTGCAGAACGTGCTCGTCTCGAGAAAGATCTTGCGACAGCACAGAAAGATATGAAGACCGCTGAAGTTAAGTTAGGAAACGAAGGCTTCATGGCTAAAGCACCTGCAAACGTTGTGGCAGAGATTAAAGAGCGCATGGCAGCAACGTCTGCAGATATCGAACGCATTACCGCTCAACTGGCAGCACTCAAGTAAATGGCTGAAATTTCTCCGGAAGATCAAATTCTGATCGATGAGATTGAGAAGAAACTCCTAGCTCGTTGGCCTGAAACTCGCATCGAGCCGACCCTTGAAAGAATTTCGGCGCTTGTTGATGTCTTGGGCTCACCACAACTGACCTACCCAACAATCCATATCGGTGGAACAAACGGGAAGACAACAACGTCTCGAATGATTGATTCACTCTTATTTGAGATGGGATTACGCACGGGCCGCTTTACAAGTCCTCACCTTGAAACGTATCTCGAGCGGATCTCGATTAATGGTCAAAATATCGACCCTCAAGCAATTATTTTCTCCTACAACGATATTGCTGCCTACCTAGATTTAATGGATTCTAAATTCGAGCATCCAATCTCATTCTTTGAGGCCATGACAGCTCTGGCATTTGTGGCATTTGCTGAACACCCGATTGATGTAGGTGTAATCGAGGTCGGCATGGGCGGTGAATGGGATGCAACAAATGTTGTTGACGCAGATGTTTCTGTAATCATGCCAATCAATTTAGATCACACCGAATACTTGGGAGAAACTCTCACCGAAATTGCTCAGACGAAAGCTGGAATCATCAAGGAATCTGGTTTCGTAGTTCTTGCGCAACAAGAACCGGAAGCAGCGAAAGAACTTTTGAAGAGAGCTGCGGCCATGGGAGCAGATGTGGCTCGCGAAGGCGTCGAGTATTCCGTCCTCTCACGTTCACTTGCAGTCGGTGGACAGCTGCTGACCATTCAAGGTGCATCAGATACCTATGAGGATATTTTCCTTCCATTGCACGGAAAGCATCAAGCTTCGAATGCAGCAGCAGCGCTGGTTGCAGTCGAAGCATTCTTCGGAGACCAAGAGTTGGATATCGAGGCGGTACGAGCAGGGTTTGCCAATGTGACCTCACCTGGTCGTTGCGAAGTAGTACATCGCGACCCAACAATCATTCTCGATGCTGCACATAACCCACATGGAGCCGCAGCCATTGCAGAAACGGTTCAAAGCGAATTTACCTTTGATGAAGTCATTGGCGTCGTAGCGCCCATGGGAGATAAAGATATCCACGGAATTCTTCTCGAGCTCGAGCAGGTAATGGATTCGATTATTGTCACGGCAAATTCTTCATCGAGATCCACTCCGGTAGATAAACTGGAAAAGATTGCAATTGAGATTTTTGGGGCAGACCGAGTTTTCTCTGATGAGACTCTAGAGCAGGCGCTTGAGCGAGCAATTAAAGATACGGTCAGGCCATTAAGCGATGACACAATTGGAATACTTGTCACCGGTTCCGTTGTTACAGTCGGTGAAGCTCGCAGTTATCTACGCAACAAGTTTTCGAAGGGGTAAGAGATGCGTGTTCTCGGTTCAGCAGTTCTTGCAATGGAATTTCTTGTGATGTGTTTTGCCATGCTTCTTGCGAAAGATAATCACGAGCCGTCAACAATCATCGCCGGAGCAGTGATTGCCATACTCCTGCTACTTACCCCAGGACTTCTCAAGAAGCGCACAGGTTGGATTCTTGGTTCGATTCTTCAATTTTTGATGATCGGATACGCGGTAGTGGTGCCTTCAATGGCCATCGTTGGTCTGATATTCGGGGGACTCTGGATAGCTGCCATTGTGGTGGGGCGCAAGGGTGAGGCGGCCAGGGCTGCCCTCATGGCTTCACAGACTCCCAAGCCCTAATAGACTGCACCCGTGAGCATAGAAAAAACATTGGTCCTCGTTAAGCCCGACGGCGTTGCACGCGGTCTGGTCGGCGAAGTCATCGCTCGAATCGAAGCGAAAGGTTATGCAATCTCTGCACTTCGTATGTTGCAAGCAGATCGCGCACTTCTAGAAAAGCACTATGCAGAACATCAGGGCAAACCATTCTTCGAACCACTTGTTGAATTTATGATGTCAGGACCAATCGTTGCAATCGTTGCTGAAGGCAATCGTGTAATCGAAGGCTTCCGTTCACTTGCAGGCGTTACAGATCCAACAGTTGCTGCTCCCGGAACTATCCGCGGAGATTTGGCACGTGATCAAGGAACAAAGGTTGTACAAAATATTGTTCACGGTTCGGATTCACCAGAATCTGCTGCTCGTGAAATTGCTATCTTCTTTGAGGGGAAATAAATGTCTAACAGAATGTCATTCATTGGCCGCGATATGGCGGTTGACCTAGGTACTGCAAACACTCTTGTCTATGTTCGCGGTCGTGGCATTGTGCTCAATGAGCCATCTGGTGTCGCAGTTAACCAAGATACTGGCGGCATCCTTGCCGTTGGACTCGAAGCAAAGAAGATGATTGGTCGTACCCCAGGAAATATTGTCGCGATTCGTCCTTTGAAGGATGGAGTTATTGCAGACTTCGATACAACAGAGCGCATGCTCCGATACTTCATCCAGAAAGTGCACCGTCGTAGCTATCTTGCAAAACCAAGAATTGTTGTCTGCGTACCTTCGGGCATCACAGGTGTTGAACAGCGTGCTGTTAAGGATGCTGGCTACGCAGCAGGTGCTCGAAAGGTTTACATTATTGAAGAGCCAATGGCTGCAGCTATTGGTGCAGGACTTCCAATCCACGAACCAACTGGAAATATGGTTGTCGATATCGGTGGAGGAACAACAGAAGTTGCTGTGATTTCACTTGGTGGAATCGTTACAGCACTTTCTATTCGTATCGGCGGAGATGAGCTCGATCAGTCGATTATTAACTGGACTAAGCGTGAGTACTCATTGCTTCTTGGAGAGCGCACAGCTGAAGAAATTAAGATGGCGATTGGCTCTGCATACCCACTTCAAGGCGAAAACGATGCAGAAATTCGTGGACGCGACCTTGCAACAGGTCTTCCAAAGACAATTGTTGTAACTGCGGCAGAGATCCGTAAAGCACTAGAAGAACCTGTAAATCAGATTATTAACGCTGTTAAGGCGACTCTTGATAAGTGCCCACCAGAGCTTTCTTCAGATCTTATGGATCGTGGAATCGTTCTTACTGGTGGCGGTGCACTCCTTAAGGGACTCGATGAGCGTCTACGTAAAGAGACAGGAATGCCAATTCATATTGCAGATCGTCCTCTCGACGCAGTCGTCGAAGGTTCAGGAAAATGTATTGAAGAGTTTGAAGCCCTTGAAAAGGTTTTAATCTCCGAGCCTCGTCGATAGGTAATCCCAAGTGCGCTACGGCGGCGACAACCGCGGTCGCTTACTCATCATTGTTCTGATTGTTACCTCGCTATTTCTTGTCACCCTAGATCTTCGTGGCGTCGCTGTCATCGATGGAGTTCGTAGTGGCACCCAGTCGGCCTTAACTCCTTTTCAAAAAGCCGGTTCTTGGGCGCTGACTCCATTTAGAAACTTTGTTTCAGATGTAACTCACCTCGGAAGAACTCGCAACCAGATTAACAAGTTAAAGGCTGAGAATGAGAGTCTTCGCAGTAAGTTACAGAATCGCAAAGTTGCTGATGCTCAACTTGCTCAACTTAAAAAGGTATTGGATTTAGCAGGCAAGGCTGAGTACAAAGTTGTAAGTGCAAAAGTTATTTCACAAGGATCAAGCACATCCTTTACTCAGGCAATTACTATCGATGCAGGAACATCCTCGAATATCTCCGAGAATATGACTGTGATTTCAGGATATGGCCTCGTTGGAGTAGTAAAGAAGGCATATTCAAATAGCGCACTCGTGCAGCTCGCATCCGATTCATCTTTCAAAATCGGTGCGCGAATTGCAGGCACTCAGCAAATTGGAATTCTCAGCGGACAGGGGAGCCGTAAAGGCGTCTTGCAATTACTCGATAATTCAACAGAGGTTAAAGTCGGCGATGTTCTTCTTGCTCGCGGTAGCCAAAATGGACGACCATTTGTACCTGGTGTTCCTATTGGCGCCGTTACCAAAGTTGATAACTCACCAGGGGCCGTCTCTCAAACAGCAGAAGTTAAGTTTTACTCAAACTTTTCCACACTCGGAGTCGTATCTGTTGTGGTTTCTAATCCAAAATCAGATCCTCGAGATGCTCTTGTTCCTCAAAAACCAAGACCTACACCAATTCCAACTGTGACCATCTATGCCGATCCGGCGTTGGCTTCTCCGTCTCCAAGTTCAAGTACATCAAGTTCTGCTAGGTAGCCATGTCGATTCGTAGATACCTGCTCTCATTTCCAATTTTTATCTTTATCTTTATTGTGCAGGAAGCTTTCGTTACTCAACTTCGAATTCCATTTGCTGGTTTCTCACTATTGCTGATTGTCGCTCTGATTTGGGCAGCGCTGAGCACTCCTGAAATCGGAGCACTCACTGGATTTGGTGCGGGACTTCTCATGGATTTATCTCAGACAACTCCTGGCCCGATGGGCCAATGGACTCTCGTGATGATTCTGGCAGGCTTCTCCGTGGCTTTCCTGGGTTATGGCGATGACAATATTCGAGCCAATCCAATCAATATTGTTTTGCTCACAACAGTGGGCGTAGTCGCTAGTCAATTTATCTTTCTTCTATTTGGCGTAATGCTTGGGCAAGAGATTGGCAGCGCGAGCCACATCTTGTTTATCTTTGCAGGATCAGCATTCTGGACTGCTCTTGTCAGCCCATTTGTCATTAAGGTCGTCAGCTTTATCCACGCAAATGTTTTTGGTACGAGATCACTCATATGAATCAACGCGCCCGGCTCAATCTCTTAGTTATTCAGATCTTTATCGCCTCATTGATGGTGGCACTTCTTGGTCGACTTTTCTATCTACAAGTTGCTGCAGGACCTGTATATAAAGATGCTGCGCTCAGTATTCAAAGTCGCGACGTTGTAACTCCTGCAAATCGAGGTCTCATCGTTGATTCATCAGGCGTTCCCCTCGCACTCAATCGAGTCGGACTTGCCATAACGGTGGATAGAACAAAGATTGATAAGTTGCCAGATAAAGGTGAAGCGGTAATTCGGAATCTTGTTATCTTGCTTGATTTAAAGTTTAAAGATGTATGGCAGAGAACACGTCTTTGTGGCGAGCTTCCGGCGGGTCAGAAGGCAGGATGCTGGACCGGTTCGCGCTTCCAACCAATTCCCATTACAAAATCTGCAGATCCTGAATTAGCGCTTCGTATCGTTGAGCGTTCTGATAGATACCCAGGGATTTCTGCAACACCTGTCGCAATTCGAAACTACCCAAAGACTGTTGGCTTCAATGGTGGCCATGTCATGGGATATGTAGGACCTCTTACCGAGGAAGATCTCGCGGGTGGTAATGGCCGCTCTTACTTTAGGTCAGAACAGATTGGTAAGTCAGGGCTAGAAATTCAATATGACGAGTATCTGCGCGGCGTTCCGGGAATCAAGACCTTTATCGTTGACCGAAAAGAAGCGGTAACAAGTACAAGTCAGAACACCAAGCCAATTGCGGGAAAACATCTCGTAACAAGTCTTGATGTGCGACTTCAATCAGCAACAGAGAAAGCGCTTGGTGAGGCAGTCCTGCGTGCACGGTCATCCGGTTATCCAGCCGATGGAGGCGCTGCAGTTGTGATGGATATCCATAACGGTCAAGTATTGGCAATCGCCTCTTATCCAACATTTGATCCCAATGCATATGAACGTGGTTTAACTGTTGCAGAGGCAAACGCTTTATATAGCGAAGCCAAAGGTGTACCCGCACTCAATCGTTCATTACAAGCTCTCTATGCACCGGCTTCAACGTTTAAAGCGGTTTCACTGATTGCTGCCAAAGATGCAGGTTATGACTTGAACAAGAGTTATGCATGTCCATCCCAGGTAGAGGTTGGAACTCGAGCATTCCAGAACTTCGAGAGCAAAGCGCTAGGAACAATTGGTCTAAAAAAGGCCATGGCGGTTTCTTGCGACACAATTTGGTATCGAATTGCCTTTGATGAATGGCTGCGTGATGGTGGGTTAAAGCCGAAATCATCACCTAATGATTACTTCTTCAAAGCTGCAGAGAGATTCCAGATGGGGGAGAAGACAGGCGTAGATCTTCCTTCTGAATCCAAAGGTCGTCTTGCAAACCGTGAGTGGCGCAAGCAATGGCATGAACAGAATAAAGATTTCTACTGCAACTATAAAGAACGTGCGACAAAAGCTCAGCAGACTGCATTTCTATTGCAGCTTGCCCGAGAGAATTGTCTCGATGGCGACAAGGTACGTGCGGGTGATGCTGTGAACTTCTCAATTGGCCAAGGCGATTCTGTAATTACTCCAATTAAATTGACTCAGATGTATGCAGCTATTGCTAACGGTGGAACTCTTTGGCAGCCAACAGTTGCTAAGGCAATTGTAAATACCGAAGGAAAGGTGATTAAGAACTTTGAAGCAAAGAAGTTGGGAGATATCGGCGTAGATAAGAAGACGCTGAAATTTTTGCAAGAATCACTCCATGAAGTGACGCTGACAGGAACATCGGCAGGACTCTTCTCAAAATTTGCTATTCCAACAGCGGGTAAGACAGGTACTGCTCAAGTCTTTGGCAGGAATGCCAATGGATCTGCCAAGGCAGATACATCTTGGTATGCATCGTATGCGCCATATAAAAATCCTAAGTATGCCGTTGTGATGATGGTCAGCCAGGGTGGTTTCGGTGCAAGCACATCAGGTGCCGGAGTAAAGAAGATCTATGAAGCACTCTTTGGAGTTCAAGGCGGCGCGGTTAATCCCGAGCTTTCTCTCTTTCCTAAAGGAAAACCACCAGTAAAGTTGCCAAAGATTTCGCCAGCTACAAAGCCTGCAGCATCGATTCTCAATCCGAAGGGAAGTGGTGACAAATGACATCAGTTACAAACCGCAACCCTTATCGTCGCGCCCGAGCTAGATCATTTTTTGACGGTTTCGATCCCGTTCTGACTGGTGCCGTTGCGGCTCTACTAGTTATTGGAACGCTCTTGGTCTATGCAGCCACACGCGATTGGTATGCAACTAACGGGCTTGATCCAGAGCATTACTTAAAGCGCCACGTAATTAATATCGTCATTGGCCTCGCCCTTGCATGGGGAACAACGATTATTGATTATCGATTACTTCGCGCTTACACACCATTTATCTGGGTTGCTGGTGTCCTCGGCTTAATCTTTGTTCTTATTCCAGGAGTTGCGAGTGAAGTTAACGGCGCAAAAGCGTGGATTCCACTTCCTGGTGGATTCCAGATCCAACCAGCAGAGATTGCCAAGATCTCCATCATTATTGGTATCTCCATGTTGCTCTCCGAAAGAACTCATAACAGCGATGAACCAAGCACTAATGACATTCTCAAAGCGCTAGCTGTTGCAGCGCTTCCGATTTTGCTCATTCTTCAACAGCCAGATATGGGTACCGTCTTCATCATTAGCGCATCAGTTGTAACAATCTTGGCTGTATCTGGTGCGCCAACTCGATGGGTAGTGGGACTCATACTCCTTGCAGTTATTGGTGGCTTTGTTGCGACTAAAGCTGGAGTAATTAACGAGTATCAGGTAAAGCGATTACAAGCATTCGTTGATCCCAATGCCGATTCACAAGGTTCGGGATATCAATTACGTCAGGCTCGCATCACTGTTGGTTCGGGTGGGTTAATTGGCACGGGATTATTTGATGGGCCACAGACAAATGGTCGCTTTGTTCCGGAACAACAAACTGACTTCATCTTCACTGTTGCTGGCGAACAACTGGGATTTATTGGAAGTGGTGCAATAATCCTGTTGCTTCTCACAATATTGATGCGAGCTTTTGGAATTGCGCGAAGATCCACCGACCCCTATGGGATGCTCGTTTGTACCGGCGTAATCGCTTGGTTTGCCTTCCAAATATTTGAAAATATTGGAATGACTCTCGGTCTGATGCCGATGACTGGAGTACCTCTGCCCTTCCTCTCCTATGGAGGCTCAAGTATGTTCGCCAACCTCATTGGCTTTGGGCTCTTACAGAATGTTCACGCTAGCCACCGCGGTTAAAACACGCTCAAAATAGCCATCGCCTCATTTCATCTGCCATACTTCACCCAACAGTTCAGCGCGGCCAGCGATCCTTATCGCGCCTGCGGCGGACTACAGAAATAGATTTAAAGGAAAGATTTAGAAACGAAGATTTGCTCAGAGTTTTAACAAAATAATGAGCCACGAGAATGCGTATCGCTAGAACAATCTAGAAGGTACGCGCTAAAGGATTTGGTGCTATGGCTATCGAGCCAAAATCACCGCGCAAACGTGCGGTAAAGAAGAGTAAGAGCAAAGAAACTTCACCTGAGGTTGCAGAAGTTGCGACGTCTGAGGCTGAAGCAACACCTAAGACTCGTAAGAAGGCTGCTGCAATTCCAGTACCTATCTTTCAAGCAGCTCCTGTTGATGCAGTCGCCCCTAAGCGCGCCAAGAAGGACTCTGCAAAGTCGGCGACAAAAGATAGTGAGAAGAGCGAAGGCGCAGAGGAGACAACATCTTCTGCGGACTCAGAGGATTCAGATTCACGTGGTGGTCGCAATCGCCGCCGCCGTCGTGGTGGTCGCGGACGTCGCAAGCCACAAGGCGAGGGCGCCGATTCACAAGAAGGCTCAGATGATGAGTCTCAAGATCCAACAGAGAATTCAGAAGAGGGCTCAGAGGGCACAACACACCGCCGTCGTCGCCGTCGTCGTGCATCTGGTGATGATGTCACTCCAGGTGAGGTCATTGATGAAGATGGCGTAGTAACAGTTGTTAAGGTCCGCGAAGTCCGCGAAAAGAGTGAGCGTCCTGTACGTGATCGCTCAGAGCGCGGAACACGAAATCGTCGCGATCGTGATCGCGGACGTAATGACTCTCGCGAATACCGCGAGCCATATCGTCGCCGCGGAACCATCATCACAGATGGAGAATTCCTAGCCCGCCGTGAAAACGTTGATCGCGAAATGGTTGTTCGCCAAATTGGTGACCGCATTCAGATCGCTGTTATCGAAGATAATGTGATGGTTGAGCATTATGTGAATAGAAATGCCAACGTCTCATACGTCGGCAACGTTTACTTAGGTCGCGTTCAGAATGTTCTTCCATCGATGGAAGCTGCCTTCGTTGATATCGGCAAGGGTCGTAACGCTGTTCTCTACGCAGGTGAAGTGAATTGGGATGCCGCAGGTATTTCAGAGTCCGAGCCACGCAAAATTGAGATGGTTCTAAAGACTGGTCAACCAGTCCTTGTCCAGGTAACAAAAGATCCAATCGGCCAGAAGGGTGCACGCCTTACTAGCCAGATCTCGCTTCCTGGTCGTTACGTTGTCTACGTTCCTGGTGGCGGAATGAGCGGAATCTCTAAGCGCCTTCCAGAGTCAGAGCGCACACGTCTTAAGGCAATTTTAAAGAATCTCATTCCCGATACCGCTGGAGTCATAGTTCGTACAGCAGCTGAAGGAGTTTCAGAAGTTGAACTCACTGCAGATGTAGAACGCCTAAAAGCGCAATGGGAAGATATTTATCAGAAGTCTGAAAACCCTAACTTCCATGCACCAGCGCTTCTGCTCTCAGAGCCAGATCTTGCTGTGCGTGTTATCCGCGATATCTTCAATGAAGATTTCCGCAAGCTCATCATTCAAGGAAATGAAGCATGGGATGAAATCACTTCATACCTTGGTTCAATAGCTCCTGAGCTCGTTACCAAAATTGAGAAGTATGCGGGTTCTGGCGATTTATTCGCTGACTACCGCGTTGAAGAACAACTAGCCAAGGCATTTGATCGCAAGGTTTACCTACCTTCAGGTGGTTCCCTTGTAATCGATCGCACTGAAGCGATGGTTGTGATCGACGTCAACACCGGTAAGTTTATCGGTAAGGGTGGAAACCTCGAAGAGACTGTTACCAAGAACAACCTTGAGGCAGCAGAAGAGATTGCACGCCAACTTCGTCTGCGTGACTTAGGTGGAATCGTTGTTATCGACTTTATCGATATGGTTCTTGAATCAAATCGCGACGCTGTTCTTCGTAGACTTGTTGAATGTCTTGGTCGCGATCGCACCAAGCACCAAGTTGCTGAAGTAACTTCTCTCGGTCTCGTTCAAATGACACGTAAGCGCGTCGGACAAGGTTTGATAGAAGCATTCTCAACAACCTGTGATTCATGCAATGGCCGGGGAATTCATATCCATATGGATCCTGTGAAGATGAAGGCTCCAATGCCACAGGTAAATTCACAGAGTGCACATCATCCAGATGTTGAGGAAGATGCTGCGACAGATCATGAATTCCAAGAGACTCTCAACGATGAAACTCTCAATGAAGAGGCTCCGGAAGAAGCAGAAGCTGTCGTAAGCCCCAAAGGAAAGCGCCGCCGCAGGGCAGCAAGTTCCGGGGTCATCACCGCTTAGATTTATGGGGGCGAAAGCCCAATTTGACCCCAAGGGGGCGAAATCCGTACCCTTAGCGTCTGCCTGGCCACTCGTGCACAGGCGCAGAGATTAGAAGAACTGAGGCAATGAGCATGTACGCAATCGTTAAAGCTGGCGGACGCCAGGAGAAGGTAACTGTTGGCGAGACCATCACCGTCGATCGCATCGACGCTGCTACTGGCGCATCAGTTTCATTCCCAGCTCTCCTCGTTGTTGATGGCGCAAATGTCACAACAGACCCAAAGGCTCTCTCAGCAGTAAAGGTAACTGGCGAAGTTATCGACGAAGTTAAGGGTCCAAAGATCGACATCCTTCGTTACAAGAACAAGACAGGCCATCGCCGTCGTCAAGGTTTCCGTGCACAGCACACACGAGTAAAGATCACCGCAATCAGCGGTGCTAAGTAAGCGAACCGGTTAA
>JACCDG011280888.1_pt1 | contig 11409 bp, 10 predicted proteins | sample 7442471 | NCBI WGS metagenome assembly JACCDG01 (sample SAMN15323444, study PRJNA562643) | freshwater metagenome | isolation source: river surface water | place: USA:Blue River Watershed | collected 2017-08-17
TTTTATTTGAAGCATAAAGATTATTACATCTCGATGTCTACACCTAAAATGTTAGATACCAAAAGAGCTAAAACAGAAGATGGTTTTGCTACAGCAGCTACCGATCAAGCACATTATTATTTCTCAGCAGGAAGAACTTTTGAAGTAACTCCTTCTATTGATTTAGTGCCATCGATTATGGTACGTTATGTAAACGGAGCTCCTTTTTCAACAGATTTTACCACTACGGCGAAGTTTGATGATAAAGTTAACTTAGGAGTTACCTACAGAACGGATCGTTCATTTGCTGGTTTAGCAATGATCAATGTGAGTAAAAAATTCGCTTTAGGGTATGCTTATGAGTACAGCTTACGCAGTCAGTTGTTAGGTAGAGCAAACGGATCAAACGAATTCTATTTACATTATAAATTCAACTAGTAGATCTATAGTCTATAAAAGACTTTCATAAAAAAGGGTTAATCGGTAACGATTAACCCTTTTTGTTTTTATTTTTGTGCTATGCAACTAATTAAATGTGATGCGTCACACCTTACCATAATTATCGATTTGACCAAAGAAATTTGGCCTAAAGCGTATGGGGATATCTTATCCCAGGAGCAATTGGATTATATGATTGCGAAGTTTTATAATGAAACTGCTTTACTTGAATTAATAGTGAAGGGTCATGTTTTCTATTTGGTACAAGATGATAATGGTTGTGCTATCGGTTTTGTATCATATGAGTTTGATTGTGTACCTTCCAAAACAAAAATTCATAAATTATATATTCTTCCTAAAAGACAAGGTGCTGGATTGGGTAAGACGTTAATTGATTTTGTTACGGAAAAAGCGTTTGAAAAGAAGCAGAAGGTTGTTTTCTTAAACGTCAACAAATACAATACTGCGCGTTTTTTTTACGAAAAGCTAGGATTTACAATAGTCAAAGAAGAAGTAATTGCTATTGGAAACGGGTATGTTATGGATGACTATGTTATGGAAATCAAAATTTAACGATTTCGCTCGCCATAATTCCTTTTTCCAGTGAACTTATTTTTATTACTGGGTAAACTTGCTTCTTCGGTTTTGCTGGATGGGGCAATCAGTTTGTTTAATTCAGCAACTTCTACATCGGTTAAGTTGCGGTATTTTCCTTCGGCAACGTCCAATGAAATATTTATGATACGCGTGCGTTTCAATGCCGTCACTTCATAATCTAAATATTCACACATTCTACGAATTTGGCGGTTCAAGCCTTGCGTTAATATGATTCGGAAAACGTACTTGCTAATTTGTTCCACTTTGCATTTTTTGGTAATCGTTTCCAAAATAGGAATGCCATTGGCCATACGATCAATAAAGCGATCGGTAATAGGTTTGTTAACGGTAACAATGTATTCTTTTTCGTGGTTGTTTCTGGCGCGTAAAATCTTGTTTACAATATCGCCATCATTGGTCATAAAAATCAAACCTTCACTGGCTTTATCCAAACGGCCAATTGGAAAAATACGTTCGGAAAAATTGATGTAATCGATTATGTTATCGCGTACTTCTAAGTTGGTAGTGCATTCAATGCCGGGAGGTTTGTTGAAGGCTAAATAAATGGGTTTTTCCGTTCGTTCCTGAATCAATTTGCCGTTTACCCTTACCTCGTCCGTTGGACCCACTTTAGTGCCCATTTCTGGAACATTTCCATTAATAGTTACTCTTCCTTGCTCTATTAAGCGATCGGCCTCTCTGCGTGAACAAAAACCAGTTTCAGACAAAAACTTATTAATTCGGGTTGCATTTTCTTCCATGTAGCAAAGATATGATTTTTTAGTGATTAGTAAATAGAGAGTAGTACATAGAGATTTTTCTAAAAAAAATATTTTCTATTTGACGTTAAAAACAAAAAAAGCCCTTTTAAAAAAGGGCTTTCATTTATATTCAAAATAGTTTGTTAGATGCTAGCAAATAATTTTTCCATTTTTACTTTTTCTTCGTCGGCTAAAACACCGTCTACTAAAATTCTTCCACTGTGTTCGTCTGTAATAATTTTTTTACGAGCAGCAATTTCCATTTGTGTTTGTGGTGGAATGGTAAAGAACGAACCTGCAGAAGCGCCACGCTCAATTGAAACCACAGCTAAACCATTTCTAACACTACTTCTAATTCTGTCGTAAGCCACTAACAAACGCTCTTCTGTTTTGCCTCTTAACTCTGCCGATTTATTTAATAAGAAGGATTCTTCTTTTTCTGTTTCGGCCATAATATCGCTCAACTCTGCTTTTTTGTGTTTCAAATGCGTTTCTTTACCGTCAAGTTTGTCTTTGGTTTGATCGATAATTTCTTTGCGGTGCTCGATAGAAGCTTTCATTTCTTTAATGTGCTTTTCAGCCAATTGAATTTCTAATTCTTGAAACTCAACTTCTTTCGTTAACGAATTGAATTCTCTATTGTTACGCACATTTTTTTGTTGCTCTAAATATTTTTTGATCGCCGCATTGTGGCCTTCAATTGCATTTTTCTTCTCTTTGATTTGCTCATCGATAGTTTCTAAATCGCTTTTCAACTTTTCTAATCGAGTAGAAAGTCCTGCTACTTCATCTTCTAAATCTTCTACCTCAAGAGGCAATTCTCCTCTAACATTTCTTATTTCGTCAATTTTAGAATCAACTAGTTGTAAAGCATAAAGGGCTCTTAACTTATCTTCTACGCTTATCTCTTTGATTGTTGCCATATTTAAAAGTACTTAACTGGATTTGTATTTTCTTCTGATAAAATAATTCCACTCGAAAGCGAATTGGGTGCAAAATTAGTGATTTTTTCTTTAAGAAAATCAACTATATAGTTTTTTGTAAATCTTTCGCTTTCAAAGTGGCCAATATCTGCCAAAAGCAATTGATTTTCAGCTTCATAAAACTGATGGTATTTCAAGTCTGCTGTTAGATAAGCATCGGCTCCAGACTGTTTTGCATTTTGAATGGCAAAACTACCACTTCCACCTAAAACCGCTACTTTTTTAATGGTTTTGCCCGTTAAGGCACTGTGTCGAATGCCACCACATTGTAGTTTTTCTTTTACCATTTGCAAAAAATCGGTTTCAGAAATGGCATTTTTTAATTCGCCAATGCGTCCTAAACCAATATTTTGGTGTTGGTTTTCTAATGCATAAATTTCGTAAGCAACTTCTTCATAAAGGTGATTGGCAAATAATGCTTTCAATATTTTACCCTGTAAGTGCTTTTCAAACGTAACTTCTATTTTTATTTCTGGGGCTACTACTAATTCAAAACGTTCACCAATTACTGGATTTGCTTGTTCATTCCCTTTGTACGTTCCAATGCCGGTTGCTGAAAAACTGCAATTCTCATAATTACCGATGGTTCCTGCCCCAGCTTCAAATAAGGCGTTTCGAATTTTTTCAGCCTGATCAGTAGGGGCATATGTAACTAATTTTTGGATATAATTAGGCTTTGGTAGCAATACTTTTGATTGTTCAATACCTATGGCCTTGCAAAAAATAGCATTGACACCATTTTGATGATTGTCTAGTGCAGTATGAACGGCATAAATAGCGATGTCATTTTTTATAGCTTTCACCAAGGCGCGTTCCACATAATTTTTGCCCGTAATTTTTTTAATACCCGAAAATAAGATGGGGTGAAAACTTACGACCAAATTGCATTTTTTGCGGATGGCTTCGTCAATAACACTTTCTAGGGCATCATGACATACCAAGATTCCTGAAATCTCGGCAGACGCATCACCAACGAGAAGTCCAACATTGTCAAAATCTTCGGCATAACTTAAGGGTGCCATTTCTTCAAGTATGGAAAGTATCTGAGTAAGTTTCATGAGTTTTATTTAATATAATATCACCTACAAAAATAACGAATTACTCCTTAGTATAACGATCTTAAAGGAGATAAACTTTATTTTACAGATATTTTATTATACTTTCGTGGTATGATTTGGTTACGAAAGATACTTTTTCCTTTGGCGCTGTTGTATTGGTGTGTCACTTTTTTACGAAATTGGCTCTATGACAAAGGTGTGCTTAAAAGCTATTCATTTGATGTTCCTGTTATTACTGTTGGAAACCTTAGTGTAGGCGGAACCGGTAAAACACCTCAAATCGAATATTTAATACGACTACTTTCTGCAGATTATCAAGTAGCTGTGCTGAGCAGAGGCTATAAACGAACAACACAAGGGTTTATTTTAGCAGACGATAACGCTACGGCTGCATCAATTGGGGATGAACCGTTTCAATTGCACACGAAATTTCCTTCAATTCAAGTCGCAGTTGATGCCCAACGAAAGATTGGAATACAGCAGCTTTTACAATTGCCTATTCGACCAGATGTTATTTTATTAGACGATGCATTCCAACATAGAAAAGTACAAGCAGGTTTTTCGATCTTACTTACCGCCTATGATGATTTGTTTTGTACGGATTTCATTTTGCCCTTTGGTAATTTAAGAGAATCGGCTTTAGGAAAAAAAAGAGCCAATATGATAATTGTCACCAAATGTCCATCCGATTTGTCCGAACTTGCACAACAAGAAATTAAAAAACAATTGCAGGTAACACAACCCGTCTATTTTTCAACGATCCAATATGATGATTGTGTATTAAGTTCACAAAACACATGTAGCGTAACGGATATTCAAAAAGAAAGAAAAGTTTTAGTAGCCGGTATTGCAAACCCAAAATTATTTTTTAGTTATTTAAAAAACGAACAAGACGAGTGCCTTACTTTTCCAGATCACCATCATTTTTCAAAAACCGATTGTGAACGGATTATAGCAAGTGCTCAAGGCAAAAAAATACTGACTACAGAAAAAGACTTTGTGCGATTACAAGGCTTATTACCACCGTTGCAATTGTATTATTTGCCCATTCGTACGGTGTTCTTAAACGGAACTAATTTTGATAATACCATTACAAATTATGTGGGAAAAAGTTCAAGAAACGGTTAATTTTATCAAAGATAAAACCAATTTTATTCCTGAATATGGTGTAATTCTGGGATCTGGTTTGGGGCAATTTACAGAAGATATTGCTATTGAGTATGTATTGGATTATGCAGCCATTCCTAATTTTCCTGTTTCAACTGTTCAAGGACACAAAGGTGCTTTAGTATTTGGATGGATTCAAGATAAAAAAGTGGTTGCCATGCAAGGACGGTTTCATTATTATGAAGGATATGATATGAAACAAGTAACCTTTCCAGTTCGAGTAATGAAAAGCCTTGGTGTGCAAAAGCTAATTGTTTCCAATGCTTCTGGGGGCGTAAATTCATTATATAAAGTAGGCGATCTTGTTGTACTAACGGATCACATCAATATGTTGCCAGAACATCCGTTGCGCGGATACAATGACGAGCGTTTTGGTCCCCGATTTGTAAACATGAGTACGCCTTATTCACCTCTACTAATTGATCAAGCCTTTGCTGTAGCCAAAGAATTGAATATAACATTGCAAAAAGGAATTTACTTGGCCTTGCAAGGGCCTACATTTGAAACCCTAGCCGAGTATAAAATGGTCAAAGCAATGGGTGCGGATTGTGTGGGTATGTCTACGGTTCCAGAAGTTATTGTTGCGCGTCACATGAATTTGGAGTGTTTTGGAATTTCTGTAATTACCGATATGGGAAATGAAGCGAACATGGAAGAAGTAAATCACGAGGAAGTATTGGAAGCTGCAAAGAAAGCTGAACCCCAAGTTCGTAATTTGATTAAAAACCTGATTATTCGCTCGTAGCTAAATACGAAAGAATGACGTCATAAAAATAGTCAGGTTCAAACGGTTTGGTAATTACTTCATTCATTCCAAATGATAAAAGTGTTTCTTTATTTTCATTCAATGAAATGGCAGTTAAAGCAATAATTGGAGTTTTGCTGTCAAATGACCGAATGGCTGCAGTGGCTTCGGTACCGCTGATGCCAGGTAAATGAACATCCATCAATATAAGATCATATTGATGGGTTCTAGCATTTTCGATTGCTTCTTCACCGCTGTCCAATATCACGCAGGATATTCCCTTTTTTTCTAACATTTTTTGGGTAATCATTTGGTTGATTTTGTTGTCTTCAACCAATAAGACTATTTTGTTGTTTCCGTCGGTAATATTTGTCTTGGGAGCAATTACTACCTCGCTTTTTTGTCCTTTTTCAAACGACAGTTCAAAGGAAAATGTACTACCTTTTCCACTTTCACTGGTTAAATGAATGGTGCTGTCCATCAATTCTAGAATTTTTTTCACAATGGAAAGACCAAGTCCTGTACCGCCATAAGTTCGATTGATTTCAACAGAACCTTGACTAAAACTATCAAAAATTGTTTCTTGTTTGTCTTTCGGAATACCTATGCCGTTATCTTTGATTTCAAAATGTAATTTGATGCTGTTCTCATCTTCATTAAGCATCTTTATTGTAAACCAAACTGTACCATTTTTGCTAAACTTGATGGCATTATTTAGTAAATTAATAACAATTTGAGAAAGCTTTGTGGGGTCGCCTTTGAGATATTCAGATATATTTGAATCAAACTGTAAATGGCATTGGGTATTGTTTTCGTGAATGAATTCTTTAAACGAAATAGTAATATTTTCGATGAGTTCTTTCAAATTGAAATTAATCTTTTCGACTTGAATTTTATCCGATTCCAATCGGTTGATTTCTAAAATATCATTGATAAAATGCAGTAAGTAACTTCCAGAAAATTCAAGCGACTTTAAATAGTTTAATTGGCTTGCTTTAGGTTTTTCTTGCAACAGCAAATAGGTAATTCCGTTAATTGCATTTAAGGGAGTTCTCAATTCATGGCTTACGGTTGATAAAAATTCGGCTCGCGCTTTCGATGCTTGTTCAGCTTTTTCTTTTTCCAGTGTAAGTTCTTTGTTTTTTTCTTCTAAAAGTTTATTGGAAGTGTTTCGTATTTTATTGTTTTTATAAAGTGAAAAACTCAATAGCGATAAGATCGAAATCAAAGCAATACTCAAGACAAAAATTAACTTTGAAAAGCGCAATGTTTTTTGTTGGCTTTGCTTTTCTTTATCCAATTGTTCGATTTTTTTCAATTGCTCATCAAACTGAATTTTATCAATCATATTTTCAGAGGCATTGGAATAAAGATGCGTGTGAATGGAATCGGATAATTGGGTGTATTTTTTTAAAAAAACTAGCGATTGTTTGGTGTTTTTCGTTTTTTCATAAGCAACACTTAATTGCTTTAAGATACGCTTTGTAATACTAAAATCCGTTTTGTTTGTGGTATTGGTTTCGTATGCCAACAAGAAATAATTTATGGCTTTATCATAATTTTCTTGTGTCATTTCAATATCACCCAATTGATAGTAAGCTTCTATTTTTGTAGTAATGAATGAATCGTCAGCTAGATTTTCAATTACCGCTAGCAATATATTACTAGCTTTGGTATATTGCTTCTTTTCTTTATTGATGATCCCTTTTTGTAAATTGATAAGTTCAATTGCTTCTAAAAAATTGAGCGCTTCGTATAGGGTAGATGCTTTTTCAAAATAGATTTCGGCAACAGCAATTTTATTTTTTTTCAAATAGCATTTTCCCAGGCCATAATAGGCTAATGCTAAATTTGCCGATGGATTTTTTTTGTCAAAAACATTAATGGCGCGAATGTAGTTGTCAATTGAAAGTTCGTTTTTATCAATGTCATAATAAACGGTAGCCAATTGCAAGTAACCAGCGCCTAATTTTGATTTTTGCCCCTTCTTTTTGGCAAAAGCAATGGCTTTTTCGGTAAAAAAAAGGGCTTTACTTACCGATTTTTTTTCTTCTTTATTAAAGAGTCCGATTTCTAGATAGTAATCCGTACTGTCATTAATTTTGGCTGCTTCTTTGTAAACCGATTGCGCGTAACTGCTACCCGTTAACACCACTAAAAATAGTATAAATTGCTTAATCAAAAGGATCGAAGATTAGTATTACCCTTGCAATTTAAGTGTTTTGTAGTTAAAAAAAAAGTTTATTTTTTGGAAATAAAGCTAATCAAATCGATAATTCGGGACGAGTACCCAATTTCATTATCATACCAACCCACAATTTTAACCATTTTATCAATAACCGATGTCAATTGGGCATCAAACACACAAGAATTTGAATTGCCAATAATGTCCACGGATACAATTGGATCTTCAGTATAGTCCAGAATTCCATTTAAATGCGTTGCAGCAGCTTTTTTAAAAGCCATATTGATTTCAGCTATGGTTACTTTGCGTTTTACATTGAAGGTAATATCGGTAAGTGAGCCATCGGCCACAGGAACTCGAATGCCACATCCACCAATTTTCCCTTCTAGGGTTGGAAATATTTTAGTCAAAGCTTTTGCGGCACCTGTAGTGGTAGGTACAATTGATTGTGCGGCGCCACGTGCTCTTCGTAAGTCTTTGTGCGGATGGTCGTGAAGGCTTTGGTCGGTAGTGTAGGAGTGGACTGTAGTTATGTAAGCTTGTTCAATTTCACACAATTCATGAATGACTTTGATCATTGGAGCTGCGTTGTTTGTGGTACAACTTGCGTTGGAAATAATGGTTTCACTTCCGTCAAGAAGGTTTTCGTTTACTCCTAATACTACGGTTTTAATTTCTTCCACTTCAGAAGGTGCCGATAGAATTACTTTTTTGGCTCCTGCTAAAACATGTTGGTTCAGGTCTTCAAATGTTTTGTGTTTTCCGGTACATTCAATAACAATATCAACATTTACAGCGTTCCAATTTAAGTTCTTGATGGTGCTTTCATGAAAAAATAAAAATTCATTATCGTCAATTCTAATGGAATTGTCAGTAAACGAAACTTTCTGATTTAAAACACCATGAATGCTATCATACTTTACCAAATGCGCCATTGTTTTATTATCGGCAATGTCGTTAATGGCAACCACTTCTATAGTAGGGTGATTCAACAACAATCGGAATACATTGCGTCCGATTCTTCCAAAACCATTAATAGCGATTCGTGTTTTCAATAGTGTTTTTTTGAAATTGTTTCTGTTCTTGAATTTGAACTTTTAATGAATATGTTTCTCTGCATGGTAAGACGACCGCACTAATGCGCCACTTTCCACATGTCTAAAGCCCAATTCTTTTCCAATTTGTTCGTATTTTTCGAATTGTTCGGGCGTAATGAATTCTTTTACCGGTAAATGTTTTTTACTGGGTTGCAAGTATTGACCAATTGTTACAATATCTACTTTGGCCTCTTTTAAGTCATGCAACACCTGAATCACTTCTTCCTCAGTTTCACCCAAGCCTAACATGATGCCTGATTTTGTTCTCTTGATACCTTGTTCTTTCAAATAGCGCAACACTTCCAAACTTTTTTCATATTTTGCTTGGATGCGCACTTCACGTGTCAAACGTTTTACGGTTTCCATGTTGTGCGAGACTACTTCTGGTGCTACTTCGATAATGCGGTCTAAATTCCTTGTGTTTCCTTGAAAATCTGGAATTAATGTTTCTAAAGTGGTGTTGGGGTTCATTCGGCGAATGGCTTTTACCGTTTCGGCCCAAATAATCGAACCCATATCTTTTAAATCATCACGGTCTACACTTGTAATTACCGCATGTTTGATGTTCATTATTTTGATGGAACGCGCTACTTTTTCTGGTTCATCCCAATCCACTGTTTCAGGACGACCGGTTTTTACGCCGCAAAAGCCACACGAACGCGTACAAATATTTCCTAAAATCATAAACGTTGCGGTTCCTTCACCCCAACATTCCCCCATGTTAGGACAACTCCCCGAAGTACAAATCGTATTCAGTTTGTATTTGTCTACTAAACCACGAAGTTCGGTATATTTTTGACCGGTAGGCAATTTTACGCGCAACCATTTGGGTTTGGGAGCGGGAGGCGTTATCGATTCTAAAACAGTATTCATGTGCTTCAAATTTGTGCCACAAAGATACAATTAGAATTTTAGAATTTAGAAGTAAGAATTTAGAAAAAAATCAGATTAATGAAGTTTTATGATTTGTTTCAGAATTGAAATGTAAAAGGCACTATTTTTTTTGAATAATCTCTGCCAACAATTTCTTTGCTCGAAGCAATTTTATTTTGATGTTATTCAAGGGTTCGTTTATTTGATCGGCCATTTCTTGATAACTCATTTCTTGAAAATAACGCATTTGAATAACTTCTTGGTAGGCCGGTTTCAATAATTTTATGTATTGTAACAACTGGGCTAAATTTTGCTCGATAATTAATTCGTCTTCCGCAGAATTAGAATCATCGGCTACAAAATAAGCTTGTTTGTCGTCTTCATCGTTGAGGTCAACAAATAAAGAAGACTTCTTTTTTCGAAGCAAATCGATGTGAACGTTCTTTGCGATGGCAATCAACCACGTATTAAAACCATATTCTGGATTGTAGGTTGCTATTTTGTCGAATGCTTTGGCAAAGGTTTCAATGACAATATCTTCGGTATCGGTTTCGTTTTCCGTGCGTTTAAGCATAAACCCATAGACTTCATTCCAATAAAAATCCAACAGAAATGTAAAGGCTACTTGATCGCCTTTTTTTGCCTGTTCAATATTTTTCTGAATGAGTGTTATGTTTACTTCCAATGTATTGGTTTTGAAAAGAGGTTTTTGATAAAAACGTTGATTTGTGTAACAATAACAATTAACTCAATTAATGGATACCAATACAACACATCCTTTTCTTTTAATTTTGACGCAGCATACCCAAGGGTAATCCAAGAAAATAAATAGCGAAAAACAATTATACTAGTAACCACAATCCATTCGTATTGAAAGCTCAATAAAAGGATGGCCATGATAAAGAAACTGAGTTGTGAAAATAAAAATAATCCCAATTGAAATTTGTCAAAACCTTTGTAAAAATGAGCGGTAGCTGAATTTCTTCTTTTTTGGAAGACCCAATCCTTGAAACTACTTTTAGCTTCTGTATAGGTGAAACTTTCTCCGCTAAATAAGATAGCGGTATTGCTAGAAGTGGCTGCTTGATTGATGAATAAGTCGTCGTCTCCTGCGCGCACTTTCATGTGATCCATAAACCCTCGTACGTTAAAAAATTCTGATTTTTTGTAGGCTAAATTGCGGCCTATTCCCATGTATGGTTTGCCTAATTTGGCCCAAGAAAAGTATTGAGTGGCTGTAAGTACTGCGTCGAATCGAATAATTTTATTGAGGAATGAATTTTTAACTTTTTCATAAGCGCCATAGCCTAATACAATGGTTTTTTCTTTGGTAAATTGACTTGATATTTGCAACAACCAATCGGATGAAACCGGATAGCAATTGGCGTTTGTAAAGACGAGATATTCGTTTTTTGCAGCTTTAATTCCTAATGTTAAAGCAAATTTTTTATTACCCCAGAAAGCTTCATTGTTTTCCACTTTGACAAGTTTTACATTCGCATATTCCTTTTCGTAGCTTTCAAAAA
>JACCDG010201240.1_pt1 | contig 11408 bp, 10 predicted proteins | sample 7442471 | NCBI WGS metagenome assembly JACCDG01 (sample SAMN15323444, study PRJNA562643) | freshwater metagenome | isolation source: river surface water | place: USA:Blue River Watershed | collected 2017-08-17
TAGCGGCTGAGATGAGCAGAAGGGCGTGGCTCCACGTTAGTCCATCTCGCAGTAAGGAAACGCCAGCGAATAGAAAAAGCGAAAATGCAAAAACGAGCGCAATGTCGATATTGACCTGGGCTGCAGTAATCGAAAACATCGGTTGAAAAGTAAGGACCATCGTAAGAAGTAGGGAGGCATTTTCCGATAGCCCAATTTTTTTAGCAGTTAGGTAGGCAAAGATAGTGACGCCGATACCGAAAAGAACTGCAAGAAAACGCATGGAGAAGATTCGTACAAATATATTTTCATCTGAAAGTAGGCGCTCTAACCAAGAAGAAAAAAGGTAGTAGATAGATTTGGTCCCAGAAGCATTGTCGGGGTAGGTATCTATGTATCGTTGCCAGTTGTTTGTGAGGATTTCGTTTTCTATATTCAGAGTAGAAAAGTTTTGGATATTCTGCTTCTCTGACTTTATTTCATCAAATTGTACAGCCTGAGCCGACCGAATAACCTCTTCGGAAAATCCATAGGTGGCTATATCAGCGCTGGAAAGCCTTCTACTCTCTAGTTTTCTTATTGGCCAGGTTTTGAGAGTCGGCTCAGCAAGAAACTGAGCGGTGCCGTAGTGTATCTGCTCATCTGGATTCTGAAATGCTGGTACGAGAAAGCTGAGAATAGCCCCTTTTACCAAAAAAAAGCAAAGGAGAGCAAAAAGAATGATTTTTTGGGTCGAAATTTTGCTGGAACGCATATTTAGAGTATACTATAAAGGCTATAAAAAGCCATTTCTAAGGGAATATCATGAACGTTCTTGTTGGCGGTACCGGTTTTATCGGGACAGCCTTGGCGGAAAAACTAGTACAACAAGGAGAGGCAGTGATAAGTATCGCTCGAAGTATTCCGGAGCAGAAGGTAGAAGGAGTGCTTTATCGTGCCATTGATATTTTTGCGTACCCAGAGCAACTCATCCCGATATTCGGCCATGGATCAGCTATTTTCTTGTTGACAGGACAGAATAGCGCTACATTTGATGCTGTGCCAGAATTAGAGGGATTCGGGAAAGTTTTGGATGTTGTAGCTGCATCTTCGCCGGAGAAAGTTCTGTTTACTTCAACGTCTTTGGTGTACGGTGAATGCGCTGAGGCAGCAAAAGAAGATCATGATCTTTTGCCGAAAGATGCCTACGCGCAGTTTAAAGTTTCATGTGAACAGATGATTCAAGAAAAACTGGCCGGTATTCCTGTTGCGATAGTGCGATTAGGAAATGTGTATGGATCAGAGAAGAATAAGGGGTTTATCGGTTTGGTATTAAAGAAAATTTCAGAGGGGATAGAAATAAAAGTGAATGGTGATGGACAGCAAGAGCGCGATTATGTTTTTCTTGATGAAGTGGTGTCCGCAATGCTTGCTGTGAAAGATAAGTTGAAGGAGTCAGATATAATAAATATTACTACTGGGAAAAGCGATACATTGCTTGGAGTGATAGCGCTTCTGTCAGATGTTGTTGGCCGGTCTATCCCATTTTCCGTTACGGGGGTACCAGTCATGGAAACTCAAATAATTCGAGTTGATAATACCAAGTTACGAGAGAAGTACGGATTTGTTCCGCAGATTTATCTTAAAGAGGGGCTTCAAAAAACATGGGAGCGGTATAAGAAAGAATATTAAAATGATATGGCAGAGAATAATATCTTAATTATCGGTGCTGGTAGGGCAGGGCGACTGCTGGCCAAGGATATTGATCAGAATGTTTCCGATGCCCATGTTATTGGTTTTATGGACGATCAGATTTCAAGTAGTACCTCGCTTAAGTACCTAGGAAATATCGATGAACTTTCTAAGATATCGAAGATTTACAAGGTGGATGAGATAATTATTGCTATTCCCTCTGCTGATGGAGCATTGGTACGACGTATTTTGATGAAAAATATCAAGAGTCGTATCCCGATTCGAATCGTGCCTCGCAACCTGCGTGTTATTAGCAAGAGTGATGTGAGGTATTCCGAAGTTAAGCCACTTGATACGGAGGACTTCCTTGGTCGACCGTTTATTGATAAGAATATTGAACGATTGAAGAAGTTTTATCGAGGAAAAGTCGTTTTTATTACTGGTGGAGCTGGTTCAATTGGTTCAGAAATTGTCCGCCAGCTTATCGATCTTGAGGTAAAAAAAGTGATTGTCTATGATAACTCTGAATACTTGACCTTTCTTTTAGAGCAGCAGCTGAAGGAGCAAGGAACGCGTAATCGCTGCGAGCTGATTGTTGGCAATATTTTGCACAATAACAAACTGGATGCGCTTTTCTCTAGAATCAAGCCGGATATCGTTTTTCATGCCGCAGCCTATAAGCATGTGCATCTCATGCAGGATAATATCGATGAAGCAATTTACAACAATGTTATCGGGACAAAACGAGTCATTGATGCTGCCATAGATAATAACGTGAAGCTTTTTACCTTTATCTCAACTGATAAGGTGGTGAATCCAACGAGTATCATGGGTGCCACCAAAAAGCTCTGTGAGTATTATATTCAGTCACTCAAGCCAGCGAAAACGAAATTTAACATCGTTCGTTTTGGGAATGTTATCAATTCCAATGGATCAGCTCTTCCTCTCTTTGAGAGGCAGATAATGCTCCATAAGTATGTGACGGTGACTCATAAAAAGATGCAGCGTTTCTTCATGTCAATTCGTGAAGCATCGTCACTGGTGATCGAGAGTACAGCTGAGGGGAAAGCAAATAGTATCCATATTCTCAACATGGGTGAGCTTATCAATATTTACGAGGTAGCATTGTGTCTTATCCGGTCAAAGAATCTCGTCCCTGATGAGGACGTGGAAGTAAGAATTATGGGGCTTCGAAAGGGAGAAAAAATGATTGAAGAGCTCTATACTGTATCTGAGGGACAGGAGATGATAACGACAAAGTCAGGAAAAATATTCGCTCTCAAAAATCTTGCCGTTTGCCCAGTAGATATTATGAAGATCCTTGTAGAGTTGGAGGAACTAGTGAAGAATGGCAAGGGGAAAGCTATGTTACAAAAGAACATGCGAAATATATTTCCATCCATTAAATGGAAATAGTTTTGAATTTATATAAAGTAAGCTAATTCCAACTAGTTTTCTCGCGTGCTATATTATAGTTATACTAATTAAAAAAATGATATGGTAAAGAAGAGTATCAAGGTAATATTGAGTGAAATAGAGGCTGTTTTTGAACCTCTTGATGAGAGTCAGGTACTGGCATTGCGAGATGAAATTTTGAAAGCAAATAAGATTGTGGTGTGTGGTGCGGGGCGTGTTGGCATGGCGGTACGAGGATTTGGAATGAGGCTAGGACACCTTGGACTGAATGCGTTTACTCTTGGTGACTCGGTTGTGCCAGGAATTAGCAAAGGAGATTTATTCCTTGTTGCCTCAGGATCTGGCGAAACGCAGACTATTTATGACCTTGTTGAAATTGGAAAGAAAAATGGTGCGATGGTTGGGTTAGTAACTGGTAATCCAGAATCGAGAATGGGGAAGCTGGCAGATGTCTTGGTTCGAATTAGTGCGCCTTCAAAAACTAAGGCAGTGGAGGGTCTGGTTTCTATTCAACCCATGACAACTTTGAATGAGCAGAGTCTCGGTATATTTTTCGATGCTCTCGTGTTGGAGCTCATGGAAAAAATGGGAGAGACTCACGATACCATGTGGGCCCGGCATTCTAATTTGGAATAGATACTGTTATGCACGATCATACACAATGTCAGTTGGCAGCATCGATAATTTGCGGAAGCCCGTTGAATCTTGAGGTAGATTTGGCCGCCTTGGAAAAAGGAGGGATTGATTATATTCATTTCGATGTGATGGACGGAGTATTCGTTCCGCGTTTTGGGCTGTTCCCGGAATATTTGAAAGCCATTCGTTCCAAGACGAATCTCCCCATAGAGGTTCATATGATGGTACAGGATCCGGAGCCGTATATTCAAGATTTTGTGAATGCCGGAGCAACGATGTTGACTCCTCATATAGAGCCACTCATGCATGCTCATCGTACGATAATGAAGATTAAAAGTGCGGGGGTACAGGCTGGATTGGCACTCAATCCAGGGACTTCTCTTTCGTCTCTTGATTCTGTCTTGGAAGATTTGGACCTAGTGATGCTGATGGCTATCAATCCTGGTATCGTCGGGCACAAGCTTATCCCGAGGACGCTGGAAAAGATCGCTGAATTGCGAAAAAAAATTGATGAAATTGATAAAAATGTACTGATAGAGATCGATGGCGGCGTGACTCTAGAGAGTGGAATCAGAATGAAACAAGCCGGAGCGAATATGCTTGTCTGTGGTACTGGAACAATTTTTCAACCGCCAGCGAAATTGGATGACAAAATCCGCGAATTCCGATTGACGCTTGAATAATCTCTAGAAATACCGAAATGAAAAAATCTACTGCATACAAAGTTCTGATTACGACGTCTGGTACCGGATCAAGACTTGGGGAGATTACTCAGTATACAAATAAATCTTTGGTGAAAGTTGGTAAAAAACCGGCTATTTCTTATATCATTGAATCGTACCCGAAGAACACAGAATTCGTTGTGACAGTTGGATATTTTGGTGACCAAGTCTGTGATTTTTTGAAGCTTGTTTATCCTGACAGAGTCTTCAAATTTGTTAAGGTGGATAAGTATCAGGGTACTGGGAGTAGCTTGGGTTATTCTATGCTTCAAGCAGCGTCTCATTTGCAGTGTCCATTTATTTATCATGCATGTGATACTATTGTTTCCGGAATAAAAATTCTAACACCCAAGACAAATTGGATAGGAGGATTTCGTGGAGAAGGATCGTCACACTATGCATCTTTCGATGTAGTGAATGGAAGAGTGGAAAAAATGCATGACAAGGGTATGATGGATCCCGATTTTTTGCATATTGGACTAGTGGGAATACGAGAGTATGAATCTTTTTGGCGAACCCTCAAAGATCTCTACAAAAAAAACCAGAATAATAGCTCGTTGAATGATGTCGAAACTATCAGCGCGATGATTGAACAGGGGAAAAACTTTGGAGTAGTAGAATTTGGAACCTGGCATGACATAGGTAACGTGGAGAGTTTGAATAAGGCTCGTACAGAGATCGCGGACTCCTTTCGGATTCTTGATAAGTCAGACGAGTCGATATTCATATTTGATAAGTTTGTGGTGAAGTTTTTTTATGATGAAAAAACTGTCGCACAGCGTGTTGCGAGAGGGAAACTTCTTAAGGGACTTGCACCTGAAATTGAAGGGTCAGCAAAGAATTTTTATCGCTATAAGTACGCAAACGGCAAATTGTATTCGAAAGTTGCTACCCCCATAGATTTTGAAAAGTTTTTGAAGTGGTCAAAAAAGAATCTTTGGAAATCAAATCATGAAGTGTCCGATCAGGAATTCAAGAAAATTTGTTATGATTTTTATTATATCAAAACATCGGAGCGAATCCAGAAATTTTTGACAACACGCAAAGTAAAAGATGTTGAAATGATTATTAATGGTGAGCAAGTTCCTACGATTAAGAAGATGCTCAAGATGATTGATTTTGATTGGTTGTGTAGCGCAGAACAAAGCGGATTTCATGGTGATTTCATTCTGGATAATCTTTTGAAAGCAAAGTCAGGGTATGTACTTTTGGATTGGCGTCAGAACTTTGGAGGACTTCTGAAGTCAGGGGACATGTACTATGATCTTTCAAAGTTAAATCACAATTTAACGGTGAACCACGAAATTGTGAACAATGATTTGTTTACTATTGAGGCAGGAGAAAATGAGGTTACCTGTGATATTTTCCGGAAGGAAAACCTCGTCCAGTGTCAGAAAGCCCTGTTTGAGTTCTTGGATAAGAACGGTTACAATAGTAAGAAGGTAAAGATTTTGACGGCCTTGATTTGGCTCAATATGTCGCCACTTCATCATCACCCATTTGATCGCTTTTTGTTTTATTTTGGGAAATTAAATCTCTGGCGCGCGCTTAACGAGAAATAGGAATTTATGGAAAAAAAAACGATTAAAAACTTCATATTGGATGTTGACGGTGTTTTTACCGACGGGAAATTTTACTATACTGTTGACGGTAAAGTGATGAAAAAATTTGGTCCAGAAGACAATGACGCTCTTACGCTCCTGAAAGATAGACTCCATCTCCATGCTATCTCGGGGGATAAGAATGGGTATGCGATTACCAAAAGGAGGATTGCTGATGATATGCATCTTCCGTTGGATCAGGTAAGTACTTTTGAACGGATAGAATGGATTCGTGAAAGATTTGATCCAGAAGAGACGGTTTATATGGGCGATGGAATATTTGATCCTCTTGTCTTCAAACATGTTGCGTATAGTATTGCTCCAGCGAATGCGTTTTATACAACAAAAGAACAGGCTGATTTTGTAACAAATGCTCGAGGAGGGGAAGGAGCAGTAGCAGAGGCGTGCCTCCATATACTGGAAAAATTCTTTAATGAGCCATTCGATGTGCATGTACTAAATATTAAAAATGGCTCAGGAGCATGGAAAAAGTGAGCAGGAATGAGGAAAGAGTTAAAGAGGTGATGATTGAAGTAATAAGCTATATATGTAAAGAGGTATGGAAACAATAAAAAGATTATTTGAAAAGGCTATCGAAAACCCGTACATGTATAAGCTTTATACTTTCAGGCTGAAAGGACCTCAGAAGGTGAAGCTTTTTTATAAGACGGAGGATCTCAACAAGGAGTACTATGAAAAGATAAAAGATCTCGGCTACAGAGAGCTTGAACATCAGATTGGAAGATTGGTGAATTTCAAGAATATCGTTCGAGACTGCGCTTCTTTGGAGGGAGATTTTGTGGAATTCGGCTGCTGGCGTGGCTTCTCGCTACTTTGGATGGCATATTTCATGGAAAGGAATGCCATCTTCGGAAAAAAGCTGATTGGGCTTGATGGCTTCATTGGGCTTCCCTACTCGGACGGCGGTTTTCGGAAGGGGAAATTTTCGAATACGTCGCGCAAAGAATGTAGGGATAATCTTCTAAAGAGTGATGAGTTATACGACGAGATAAAGAAAAAGGTGTTCGTTGGCAAGTTCTTGTATGAAGAAAAAGAGGCGATTTTGAATTACTTTAAACGATTGAGAGTCGACAAACTATGCTTCATTCACATCGACTGTGATATTTCACAGTCGGCCAAGCAGATATTCGAGATTCTTGTCGAGGGAGACTTGATAGCTGATAAGGCATTCATGCTCTTCGATGACTATGGAATAGAAGAAACTTTACGTGAAGAAATCGAGAAGTATTTTGCCACGCAACGAGACAGGTGGAACATTTCCGTTCATTCAGAGTCAAAATTGACAAAAAATTTCATCTTTGAAAAGAAAAAGTAATTTCATCCGTATAGTAGCCTCACAAAATTTCAAAGATAACTTTAACGAGACTGTATCAACTTATGGATTACATTGTTCGTGATAACAGTGTTTTGACAGGTAAAAAAAACCTTGAACCGCTTTACGTGTTTAGGGACTTTCCTGTCTTTATGGGGTGCACGGACCAAATGGATCAGACTACTGATATCAAAGCGGATATGAGTTTTGCTATCTGCCGAGATACAGGAATTATTCATCTTGATAAACTCTTGCCGCTCGATCTCGTCTATCAAAGCCAGCATAATGACGGCATAGGCAAGATATGGCAAGATCACTACCTTGCATTTTCGAAGTTTTTGGAAACATTTTCTCCTAGGAAAATACTGGAGATCGGTGGTGCAAATGATTTTATTGCAAATGATTTTTTATCAAGAAATAGCGATGCCAGATGGATTGTCGTGGAGCCACACCCTCTTTTCGATGGTAATGAAAAAATTCAGATAATAAAAAAGTGGTTCGATGCCTCATTTTCTTTGGATGAGAAGGTAGATACAGTCGTTCATTCGCATGTGCTGGAGCATACGTATGCACCGGTAGAGTTCATCGAGCATGTCGCTAGGTTTCTAAATAATGGGGAACGCCATATTTTTACCTTTCCGAATATGACCGAGATGCTTTCAAAAAAATACACAAACTGCCTGAATTTCGAACACACGGCTTTCTTAGCAGAGCCCTTTGTTGATACGTTACTTGAGCGCAGCGGATTTCGGATTCTTAAAAAGGAGTATTTTCAGGATCATAGTATTTTTTATGCTACGGAACGTGTTGCCGATTCAGATAGATCAAAAAAAGAATTACCGAATAAGTACGAGGAATATAAGAAACTATTTACAGACTTTATTCAGTATCATGAGGATTTGGTTGCTAGTCTCAATCAGAAAATTCACGATTTCGATGGAGAGGTCTATATATTTGGTGCCCATATTTTTTCGCAGTACCTACTTGAGTTCGGGTTGGATCAGAGTCGAATCAAATGCATACTGGACAATTCACAGCTGAAAAATAAAAAACGTCTCTACGGAACAGGGCTTATTGTGGAAAACCCGGAAGTCATACGAGGTGTCGAAAAAGCCTGTGTTATACTGAAAATCGGTTCTTATAGAGAGGAAGTGATGAAGCAATTGAAAGAGCTGAATGCGAATGTCACAATACTAGAATAGCGAAGTTATTTCCAAATCTTTCATCATGCGACTCGTTTTAGTGAATCCACATACTCAAAATTTCGGGAAAAGCGTATCCGGAGTCCTGCTTAGGAGAAAAGATTTTATGAAGTATGATTATTTCATCGAGTTCTTTATACAGGACAAAAAAAAGGATGTTGCTTTTCTGATAGATGGTACGAGAACTTCATTCAGCGGTGTTGGTCTCGCGGCTATTTTTTCATGGAAGCTTTTTTCATGGTTGGAGCTAGTAATTTGGATGTTAATAAATAAAATAAACCCGTTTGATATTGAGGTATATTTTGATGTTACAGGACTTGATCCAAAGAATGACGTCCTATTCGAGTTTTCCCGATCGATTGTGGACATTGATAGTCAAGAAAAGCTCCAACTCAATAGATTTGAAGGGTTAAAAATTGTTCATTTCACGCACTATTTTAAAGACGTCAAAAAACTTGCTCAATACCTTAAAAAGGCTCAGAATTATATTGTTGTTGCCGAAAATAACCTCACCAAAAATGTTTTTTTTAAGAAATACTTTAGTTTTATAAATAATGTCTATTTATTGCCTTTTGCATATGGAAAACGGTTTGTTGTGGAGAAAGACTTTAATTTGCGGATGAACAAATGTCTCGCTCTCGGATCCATCACACGCGTAAAGAATAAAGAATTCTTGGATCATTTTGGCGATCAAGAAGGTTTACACCCAATGAGAAAATTGATATATTCTGATCCTAAAAAGTATGTAAATGAAATTGATTGTTTGATTCGCGGGTTTAATGACACGATGACTGTTAGGGATCTCCAGTCAGTCGATTCTTTTCTTGCGAGGATGATGAAGAGATTTCTTCCATTTTTTCTATTAGAGAAATTCTTTCCAACACCGCAGATATCGTATTTTAAATTTGATATTGTTGCGAAATTTAATGACTATCGGATGTTTTTATGTTCCGAAGAATCGGTAGGTTTGCCCTCCATAAATGTATTTGAAGGGATGGCAACAGGGTGTGTTTATGTTGGCATTGATGATCCAATGTACATGGCGTTAGGCATGCAGCCAGGAGTACATTATATTGGGTATCAAGAAAATAATATTGACGATCTCCTGCAAAAAATTCAATTTTATCAAAATAACCCTGTTTTACTTCAAGACATAGCTCGAGCAGGCTGTGCTTTTGTTCAAGAAACTTTTTCTAGAAAAACCGTTGCTGATGTTTTTTGGTGCGATCTCATAAAAATCTCACAGAACTTTTCCAAAATCAAGTCGACTGATTTTGTATGTTCATTTGAGAGGAAGTACTGATTGTATGATTGCTGGAAAAAACAGAACTGAACACTTTTACGATTGGATGAATAATAAAACCGGTCTAGATTTCCGATATTTTCTTTTAAATGGGAACTGGGTCTCGCTAAGATTTTTAGTAGTGAGTTTAACTGGATTTACGCTATCATTTTTCTTTACAAATTTTGGTTCAAAAGAATTATTGGGGCAATATCAACTTGCACTTTCAATATTGGCAATCGTCTCTTTGGTTTCTTTCCTTGGACTTAATTCATCCGCTATGGAAGGGGTTGTGCGGGGGAGGGACGCCAGTGTGTTTAGGGCAGCGAGACTTATTTTTTGCTTTAGTTGGATAGGTAGTCCTATCTTGATAGCACTTGGACTGTATTATTCTTTTATTCTTGAGCAGTCTGTATTTGGTAGTATGTTGATGTTTTCAGCATTTCTTTTTCCTTTTTTTTACGCGACTAGTTCTTGGAATATTTTTTATGAAGGAAAGCAACTATTTAAAGAGTCGGCCTTGAGAATTATTACCTTGAATCTCATACTGACAGGCGCTCTGGTCGTCGCAATATTATTGGATTTAAATGCATTCTGGCTTTTAGGGATTTACCTCGGCGTCAGTATTATTTTACAGGCAAAATTTCTTCTTACCATTTTTCGAGATCTGCGTGATCGTACACATGATTATATTGATACGAAGTTTGGTATAGCTGTCTCATTTCAAAAATTCGTTTCGGGACTTTCAAGTAACTTGCCGCCGTTAGTAATTTCCTTTTTCTTTGGAATAGAAATTCTTGCGATTTATTACATTGCTTATTTTGTAGTAAGTGCTTTCTCGTCATTTCTTAACAATATATTTTCACTATATTTACCTATTCTTTTTAAAAAGGTTGCATTGAACCATCGAAGTATTCTGTTGAATAGCGTCATCACTGGCGTCTTAGGCTGGCTTGCTTTTATTATCTTTTTGAAATTCTTTTTTATTCGAATATATGGAGATGGATATCAGGACAGTTTAAGATTAGCTTACGCAATCTCATTTTTGTTGTTACTTATACCCTTACATACATACCTTGTCGGATTTTTTTCAACAAGAAGAAAAAACAGATTTCTTATTTCTATTTTTATACTAGCAAATTGTATCGGAGTTCTGGAAATCTATTTTATGAACCATCTCGGTTTTTTTTGGAGTATAATAACATACCTTTATACTCTGGAAATTATCACAACGCTCCCTCTCTTGGGATACTATGTATACCAAATAACGAGCACCTCTAAGAGAGTTAGCCCTTAGTCTGCAATGATTCCAAGAAGATAGCTTCTATCTTTTCTGATACAACATCAGGATGAAATTTTTTATTGTAGAGATCGAGAGAATTTTGTGAATATCGGCTTAATAGTTCAGGATTACAAAGAATTTTTTCTATTGATACTATGATAAAATTCTCTATAACAGCGAGATTGCCGGACTCCTGCAGTGTGAAAAGTTTTTTGTAGAAATCTGTGGGGTTATGATATTGTCCGAACATTTGATATGTTTTAGAGTCGTAGTCCTTTAGTGGA
>JACCDG010353246.1_pt1 | contig 11403 bp, 8 predicted proteins | sample 7442471 | NCBI WGS metagenome assembly JACCDG01 (sample SAMN15323444, study PRJNA562643) | freshwater metagenome | isolation source: river surface water | place: USA:Blue River Watershed | collected 2017-08-17
CGGCGACCTGAAATGCGCGCAAGTCGCGTGAGGACGAAATGATCACCGCACAACTCACCAATCCACGCCACCTCGCAGCTGCTACCGCCGCCTACCTCGCGACGATACCAACAGATCCCGAGGTGACACCGCCGTATGCAAGTGTGGAGGCATACGTGCAAGCTGCGATTGAGCGCGTGGCCGAATCGTGGTCTGAGACAACCGGCGTCGATCGCGTCGCGATGGCGGACTTCGTGCTGCGCTTCAAGCCTGCCGAAATCGCTGAAATCAAGGCTGCCGCGTCTGCAGGCGACGCTCACTGCGCAGGATTCATCGCGCGCCTGGGGCAACTTTCGCATGTGCGCCTCGGCGCAGCGGAGAGCGTGGCCGCGTTCGCCTATCTGGTCGCGACGGGCAGGTTGACGCAGGCACGTGCCGACGAAATCACGGCGTATCCAGCCTGATGCCAATCCGCGCCGAAATCCGGGTCACCGCCCGCGGGCTGAAGCTGATGTCCAAGCTGGCCAGCGGAAATGCGCGTGCGCGGGCGGTAGCGCAGACGGCGATCAACAGCACGCTCAAGCGCAGCAAGCCCAAGGCGGTGCGGGCGGTGAGGGCGCAGGTGGCGTTGCCGCGGGCGTATGTGGACGAGCGCATGCGTGAGATCCCGGCCACAAAGGACAAGCTCGAGGGCCGGCTGGGCACGCCGAAGCGCGGGCTGCTGCTGAGCCGGTTCGACTTCACAGAGCGAGTGCTGACGCGGCGGCGCAAGCGCACGCTGAAGGGCCGCGGCCGCAAGGGCGACACCTACAAGGCCCGCGCGGGCATCCGCGTGAAGGTGAAACCCAGCGGCGGCAAGAAGCTGATGCCGGGCGCCTTCCTCATCCGGCTGCGCCGCGGCAAGGAACTGGGCACCGATGTCGGCATCGCCATCCGCCGGCGTGGCGCCAAGGGCCGCAGCAACTACCAGGTGCGCTATGGGCCGTCGCTGTCGCAGGTCTACGCCGGCGTGAAGGAAGACCTCGCGCCCGGCGTGAAGCAAGAGTTCGAGCGCACCTTCAGCTTCCTCCTCAAACGAGAGTTCAACCGATGAAACAGATCCAGCTTGCCGTCGGCGCGCCGCCGGTGGCCACCACCTTCACCATCACCGAGTTGACCCTGGCGCAGGTCATCGCGCTGCAGGCCGCCGCCTCCGTGCTGCAGCGCCTCGGCGCCTCCCCTCAGGACGTGCGATCGCTGACTCCGGACGAGCTGCGTGCGCTGGCCGAGGCGCTGGCGGCAGTGCTGGGTGTGACGCCGCAGGCGGTGCTGAGCTGGCCGCTGGCGCAGACGCTCTCGGTGGCAGTCATCGCCGGGCAGGCCTTCCTCGAGGTCAACGGACCGTACCTGCAACAGCAGATCGTGCCGGCGATCGAGCGCCTGACGGCCTTCGCGACCAGCCTTGCCGCAGCACTGCAGCCCAGAGCGCCAGCGCCGCAATGACCAGGCCGGCCGTCGCCGCCAGCAACGGCAGCGCCGCAGGCAGGGCCAGCCAGGCGCGGGCCCAGTGCGCCGCTGGCAAGGACGCGGCAGCACCCAGGCAAACCCCAGCCACCACCCCCCACACCCACATCCAGCGATAGCCCATGGCCGGTACCTCCACCGATGTCGATCTGGTCCTCAGCGCCAGCTTAGGCCAGTTCGTTGCGGGTCTCAATGAGGCTACGCAGCGGCTGACCGGCGCGCTCGAGACCATGCGCGTCAGCGCGCAGAAGGAGACGTCAGAGATCGATGCCGCCTTCGAGAAGCTGGGCATCAAGCGCTTCGCCGACATCGAGCGGGAGGTGGACGAGGTCAAGGCCGCGTTCGAGCGCCTGAAGGCCTCCGGCGAGCTGACCGGCGCCGCCCTGGTACAGGCGCAGGTCCGCATGGACGAGCAGGTCCGCGAGATCCGCGCCCAGACCAATGGCTGGGCGGACTCGCTGGACAAGGTCAAGGTGCAGGCCATTGCGGCCGCGGCGTCACTGGCCGGCGTAGTGCGTGTGCTCGGCAATGCGGGCGGCGCAGCGGCTGACTTCGGCCAGAAGATGGCGGAGGTCGGCACCCAGCTTGAGAACACCTCCGGAATCCCGGCGCTGTCAGAGCAGGTGCGCGAGCTGGCGCGCGAGATGGGCGGGGACGCTGTCGCAAACGCGCAGGGGCTGTACGACATCCTCTCCGCCGGCGTGTCGGACCCGGTGGCCGCAATGGAGCGGCTGAACCAGGCCAACAAGCTGGCCGTGGGCGGCGTCACGGACGTGACCATCGCGGCCGGCGGTCTCAACGCGGTGATGAACGCCTACGGAGCTGCCGTCGGCAGCGCCGCCGATGTGTCGGACTCGTTCTTCGTGGCCGCCAAGCAGGGCGCCACCAGCGTGGCCGAGTTGGCGCAGAACGTCGGCAGCGTGGCGCCGCTTGCCGCGCAGACGCGCGTGTCCTTCGACTCGCTGATCGCCGCGGTGACCGCGCTGACCAACGGCGGCGTGGAGACCTCCCAGGCCTTCACCCAGGTGCAGTCGATCCTGACGGCGGTGGTCAAACCGACGAAGGAAGCGCGCGACCTGGCAGAGGAACTGGGCCTCCAGTTCGACGTGGCCAGCCTGAGCAGCAAGGGCCTGGCCGGGTTCCTGGAAGACGTCAGCGCCAAGACCGGCGGCAGCGCCGAGAAGATGGCGGTGCTGTTCGGTCGCGTCGAGGGCCTGAACGGCGCCTTGGCGCTCACCGGCGGGCAGGCGGAGTCCTTCGCCGCCACACTCGACGCGATGGCCGAGAAGGCCGGTGCAAGCGAGAAGGCCTTCCAGGCCTTGAGCCAGACCGACGCCTTCAAGATCCAGCAGTTCAACGCGGCACTGAAGGACGCCCAGCTCTCCCTGGGCACCGCCGTCACGGCGCTGACGCCACTGCTGCAGGGGATCACCGCCCTGCTCAACGGATTCAACGATCTGCCGGAGCCCATCCGCCTGACCATTGCTGCCGTCACCGCGCTGGCGGCTGTGGTGGCGCCGCTGGCGCTGGCATGGGCGAGCCTGCGCGGACCACTGACGCTGATCGCGGCGACGGTTGTGCCGCAGCTGACGGCAGCGTTGACGGGCCTGGGCGCCGCGGCGACCGCCAGCGCCACTGGCGCCGCCGGATTGTTGGCGCGCCTTGGCCCCGCGGCGGCGCTGCTGGGCGGCGTCGCCGTGGCCGCCCAGTTGGGCGCCGATGCGCTGGTGGAGTACGCGCTGGCACAGCAACAGGCCACCGCTGACGAAGCCTATGCGGAGCGTCTGCGGGCAGAGATTGCCGCCCGCCAGGAGCAGGCCGAGGCGCTGCAGGCATATGCGGACGTTGCGGTGCTCAGCGCTGAGCAGTTCGCCGCGCTGAGCGAGACCGAGAAGGCCGCGTACGCGCAGCGCCTGGAGTCCGCCAAGGGCTACGCCAATGCCGTCTCCGGCGTGCTGGTGCGGCAGCGTGAGCTGGATGGCGCCACGCAAGCCAACACGGCCGCGCTGAAGGCAAACAAGGAGCGCCAGGACGAGTTGAACAAGGGCCTCGCCGCAATGGCGAAGGGCCTGCAACTTGCAGCGGACACCGCGCGCTCCGGGCTCTCTCCGGCAGCCCAGGAGCTGGCCAACAAACTGCGCGAGGCCGCGCAGAGTTCCGAGGGCGCAGACAAGGCACTGCAAGATCTGTTCGACGGCATTCGCGCGGACGCGCCGGCCGGCGAAATAAGCCGCATCGTCACCGCGCTGGGTGATCTGGCCGGCGGCTCAGATGCCGCGGCCATGACCATGCGCGACCGCTTGGGCGTGGCGCTGCGCGAGCTGAGCGGCACCGAGCTGGCTGCGTTCCAGTCCGCAGCGACGGCAGCCATGGAGGCCGGCCGCGGCAGTGCGGAGGGCATGGCCTTCGTGCTCGACCAGGTCGTGAAGGAATCCCTGCGCTCCCTGGGTGCGGATGCCGTCACCATCGGCGAGGCGTTCACGGAGGCCGGCGAGCAGGCGCTGAGCGCGTTTGCGGCCATCGCCCAGAGCGGCCGCGCCAGCGCTGATCAGTTGCTGGCCGCATTCAATCTGGCGCTGGCCAAGCTCAGCACCCCGCAGGAGATCGAGGCCCTGGTCGCCGCGCTCAAGCGCATCGGCCCCGCGTCCGGTCTCAGCCTGGCGCAGATGGAGCAGGCATCGTCCGATGCCGCCAAGGCGTTGCTGAAGGTCAAGACAGCGCAGGGCGAGGTGAATGAAGAGATCCTGCGCTCGCAGATCCGCAAACTGGAAGCCCAGTACACCGCGCTGATCAAGTCCGGCACCGCGACGGCGGAAGAGCTGGCGAAGGTTCGCGCACGATTGGCTGACCTCACTGGGCAATTGACCGCGTCCGAGGCTGCCAGTCATGGGGCCGGCGATGCGATGGAGGGCGCCGGGAACCGTGGCGCGAATGCCTTTGATCGTGCAGCAGCGAGCGCTGGCGGTGTTGCTTCTGCTCTCGACGACACAGCCGAGGCGTCCCGTCGCGCGGAAGATGATGTGGACGGCGCCGAACGCTCACTGCGCGACCTCGACGCCTCCGCGCAGTCCGTCACGATCTCGCTCGGCAAGATGTCCGAGCAATTCGCGCGGGCCGCCATGGATGCGGCTGGCAGCGCCAAGTCAGCCAAGCAGTACCTGGACACCTGGAACGGCTACGTCGACCAGTACAACCAGCAGGAAAAGGTGTTCAACCAGCGGCTGGAAGCGGCCAACCGCACCATCCAGGCGCTGGATGAGGAAGAGCGTGCGCTGGGCCTGCTGCGGGATCAGATGCGGGCGATCTCTGACGACGAGCTGCGCAAGCTCATGGAGGCGGAACGCCGTGCGGAGGAGCTGCGCGCAAAAGCCACCGAGCAGACCAAGGAGCGCGCCGAAGCCGAGCGCGAGCTGCGCCAGGAACTTGAGCAAACCTCTCAATCCAACAGCGCATCCACCACTGTCACGCGCAGGGTGGAGGTGACCCTGCGCGTGCAGAACGACCAGAGCGGCGGGGCGCCACCGCTGAAGCTGACTGAGGCGCAGATCCGCGAGATCGCGGACCGCGTCATCTCCGAGATCAAGCGGGATCAGGGCCTATGAGCGACTGGACTTTGGCCGGCGTCACGCTGCCCGGCGATCTGCTCTGGCAGGACGAGTACGGCTGGTCTGCCGTGCGCCAGGTGTACACACCCACCCTCACCGGCGGCGTGATCATCGAGCAGTCAACGATGCAGAGCGGCCGGCCGATCACGCTCGCCTCGCAAGTCATCGGTGGCTTCAACGTGGCGCCGGTTACCCGTGCCACGCTCGATGCGCTGCGCGCGCTGGATGTCACCCCGCGCAGCGCCATGACCCTGGTCAGCCCGGATTCCCCCGCTCGCACCTTCAGTGTGGTGTTCCGCCACACCGAGGGCGCCGCCATCAGTGCCACCCCCATCGATCACGCGTCGCCGATCGCGGCGGACGATCTCTTCCTGCTCACGCTGCGCCTGACTCAGGTCTGACTCCATGACCATCGCCGTCACCGACATCAAGCTGAAAAAGCCCGAGCGCCTCACCGACAACGCGGACGGCGGCGGGCGCCAGACTGCCGCGGAAGTGGTGGATGGCGAGTTGAACAACCTGTTCACCGACATCAGCCGCCTGGACCGCACCACCGGCCGCGCATCGCTGCGCAAGGCATTCGTCCATGTGGACACGGACAACGTGGACACCCTGCTCGGGACCCACGTGATCCTCACGCAGCCGCCCGAGGACCCCGGCGTGCATGTGTGCATGTTCGCCGGCGGCAGCTCCACGGACGAGCGCGCAGATGCGCGCAACCGCGTGGAAAGCTACGTGATTGCCGGCCCGCCGGCGCCGTTCTGGCTGTACGGCACGCACGTAGCCGGCCAGCGCACCGTGCGCGTAGCCTGCCGCAGTGAGACGCCCAGCCCGGACCAGTCGGAGACGCTGCTGCTGCGCCAGGATGCGGCGGGCTATCCGGAGGTGGACGAGTACGTGCGCATCGAGTCCATCGACAGCCGCACCACGCAGACCTTCACGGACGCCAGCGGCGACTACCAGCGCGACGTGCTGGTGATGACCATCCTGGCGCCGCTGCGCAACGAGCTGGCCGGCGTAGAAGTGCCCCCGCGGTTCAGCACCACGCTGGCACCCACCCAGGTGAGGCGCACCCAGGTGGCAGACGCGGCGCGTTACTACAGCGTGCTGCCCCTGGAGGCCGTCGCCGAGCCGGGCGACCTGACCGTGCAGGTGGCGTCCCCGTATGTGCCGATCGTCCCCACGGCCACCGCCGAGACGGCGCTAATCGATCAGACTCCGTATGCGGACGCTGCGGCCTATGTGCAGTCAGGAGATGCCAACGGCATGTCGCTGACAGTGGCGTACGCGGGCGTGCTGGCCAACACGGCGGTCAGCCTCTACTTCGGAAACAGCTTCGTGCGCGGTTCTCTGCGCGTGACTGTCGGCGGCGTTGAGCTGCTCAAGGACAACGGCGATGGCACCTTGGTGCCGCTGACGCCCGGCGGCACCACGGACGGCTACAGCGGCACCTGCGACTACGCCAACGGCGCCATTGCGCTGCAGCGGTCGAGCGGATGGACTGCCACCGTCAGCGCCACCGCCACTGCTGCAGGCCTGTTCGTGGCGCCGCCGTTCACCCGCGAGGTGCTGATTACCACCGGCAACCGCGGGTACGTGCATGTGTTCTCGTGCATCCCGCTGCCGGCACCGGGCACGCTGAGTGTGAGTTACCGCGCGCTTGGCCGCTGGTACACCCTGCGCTGCAACGGCCTTGGCACGCTGCAGGGCGTGAGCAGCGCGGACGGCACCGGCGCGGTGAACTTCGGATCGGGCAGCGTGGACGTCACCCTGGGTGCGCTGCCGGACATGGACTCGTCGATCATCATCCAGTGGGGCACGCCGCGCACTGCGCAGTCCCGCGCCGGCGACGTAGCCATCCAAGCACCAACGATCACCTACACGCTGGCCGATCCGCCGGAGCCGGGATCGCTGTCGATCACATGGCTGGCAGGTGGCATCACCCGCACCGCCAGCGCAAGCATCGGCGGTGTGATCGGTGGTGCTGCCACCGGACAGATTGCCCACTCGACGGGGGAGTTGTGGTTCCGTCCGTCTCTGCTGCCGGACCCGGGCACCACCTTCGAGTTCGCCTATACCGCCGAGTCCGACGAGACCGGTCCATCCACGGTCACGGTGTCCAGCCTCACCGCCACCGGCACCATTCCTGCCAGCGGCGTGATCAAAGAGGGATCGGTGTCCATCGTCATCCCGTACCGGTCCACGCTGGGTGAGATGTACGGGGTCTACACCGAGGCATTCGTCGACGATGGCTCTGGCGGCTGGCGCCATCTCCGCACCGGTGACGCCGCCACGGGCACGCTCAACTACACCACCGGCGAGTTCTCCATCACCTTCGGCCAGAGCTTCACGACCGAGGAGCCGATTTACACGTACGAGCGCGTGCTGCCTTACAGCTGGGTGCGCCAGACGCTGGTGGGATACGAGACGATCGAGCACACCAAGGCACCCATTGCGGGCGCCGCGGCGGCCCGCTGGCGTCTCGCCAGCGTCACTGGCGCGGCGCAGACCGAGGATCTGGTTGCGCCGCCGCTGCGCATCGATCTGACGCCCCTGGTCACGGATGCCATCGTCAGCGGCAGCGTGCGCGTCACCGTCGCCGGCCGCCGCTACGTCGATCGCGCTGGCGCGCTCTACCACTCGGTGAGTACCACCACCAACGCCGGCACGCTGGGCGGTACGCTGTCGCTGGCCAGCGGCGTGGCTGCGCTGACGGACTACACCGGCGGCGGCGGCGCCAACAGCGCCACCATCGAATCCCTGCTCACGGTGCGCGGAGACGGCGCCGTCAACACCCTGTTTTTCCGCGTGCCTGTACAGTCGCTCAAGCGCGCCACGCTGAGCATCCGCGCCACCCGCCTGGACACCGGCGCGCTCATCACCGGTACGGCAGACATCAACGGCGACATCGCCGGCACAGGCGTGGAGGGGACTGTCGATGCCGAGATGGGCATCGTGCGTGTGGCCTTCGGCGAGTGGGTCACGGCCGCCGGCAACGAGGCCGAGCCGTGGTATGTGCCGTCCGCGGTGGTCTCCGGTGAGATCTTCCGGCCGCTCGCCGTGGACCCTTCGTCCATCCGCTACAACGCGGTGGCGCTCAAGTCGATCCCCGTGGACGCCGATGTGATCCAGGTGGATCCGGTGCGCCTGCCGGTCGATGGCCGTGTGCCATGGTTGCGGCCTGGCAATGTGGTGGTGGTGCACCACACCGGAACCACCACCGTGGCCAGCCCGGCCGCCAATGACGTGACCAACCTGGGCCGCGATCGGCTCACCCACGTGCGCGTCCGTGATTCTGCCGGCGTGGCAGTGGAGACCGCCTGGTACACCGTGGACCTGCAGGCCGGGACGGTCACCTGGGCGGATCCTCTTGACCTGGCGGCCTATGACCTGCCGATCAAGATCGAACACCGCGTGGAGGACATGGCGCAGGTGTCCGATGTGCTGATCTCCGGGGAGATCGGTATCAGCCGCGCGCTCACGCACGATTTCCCCGCCGGGTCCTACCTATCCAGTGCGCTGATCCCGGTGCCGCAGGACCTGGACGCGCGGGTGTCCAATGTGTTCGCCCAGTCCACCTGGACCGGCGAGTGGCAGGATGAGCTGATCGGGGACGCACCAAGCGCCAACTACAACACCCTCGCGTACCCGATCGCGTTGCTGAACTCCGGTGCCATGACGGGCCGCTACCGCATCCAGTTCACCGGCGCCACCAGCTTCAGCGCCTACCTCGAGGGCGTCGGCGGCATCGGCTCCGGCAATACCACCGCCGATTTCGCGCCCAACAACCCGCTCACCGGCGAGCCCTATTTCACCATCCTGGCCGCCGGCTGGGGCTCTGGATGGGCGTCCGGCAACGTGCTGCGCCTCAACGTGCAGGGCGCGTCCTACCCCGTATGGATTGCCCGCTGCACGCTGCAGGGGCCGCTGGTGGAGCCCACTGATTCGGTGCGGATCGAGATCCGCGGAGATGCTGACTGATGACTACCACCCGCATTTACCGCTCCACGGACAGCGGCGCCCCGGTGCTGACGGGGCAGGTCGGCTCATTGCTGAACCTGCTCGACAAGTGCCTGGTGGATGGCTACACCGGCAAGACTGCCGCCGGCTGGACGCGCCCGTACACCGGCACCAACAAGACCGCCTATCGCAACAGCGTGGCCGCTGGCGGGTCCGGGATGTACCTGCGCGTAGTGGACGCAAACGCGGGCTACGCCACCGCGCAGGTCTTCAGCGCGATGTCGGATGTAGACACCGGGAGCGATGTGGCGCCAGCTGCGGCGTATTCGCCGGACGGCCGGTACTGGGCAAAGAGCGTCACCAGTGACGCCACTGCCAGGCCTTGGGTGCTGGTCGCGGACGAGCTGACGATGTGGCTGATCGTCCAGCAAGGAGCGCCCGGAACCTACGTGTTTGATTCGCTCTTCGGTGCCGGGGACTTCGCGTCGGAAGTGCCTGCAGATCCCTGGCGGTACTTTGTCCTCGGTCGCGCGAACGCCACCAGCGCTGGCGCCGGTGGCGTGGGCGGCGGTGGCGATCTGCGCCTGCATCCGGGCAACTTCGGGACCGTCACACCAGGCTCCACGGAGGCCCTTTGGATCGCGCGACAGACCAGCGGATCAGGCGCTTCAATCGCCACCCGCTGCCTGGCCTTTGGCGGCGCCGGAGATGTGGCATTCGGTACGACCAACACCGCCAACATCGCAGCGCCGTCGCCCGGCGGCGGGCATGAATACTGGATCAACGCGATGATCGCGGACAGCAGCACCATCCGCGGGCGCCTGCGCGGCATCCAACTGCCCATCACGCAGATGGGGACGGTCCCCACGTTCACCGCGCGGGATGACATGCCGTGGGCGCCCGCCGGAAACCGGATGATCATCGCGCGCCACTCGGCGCACCAGACCGTCTCACAGTACAGCTCTAACAGTCTTGGCGCGGCGGCGATCGAGACCGCTCTGGAGTGGGACTGATGGCAGAGAAGCTGGCGATCGCGCTTGGCCGGCGCCGCGCGGGACTCTGGGCGCGCGATCCTGAGGGCCCGCGCGGCTACATCGCCGGCGAGCCAGATCCAGACGGCGCCGCGGGTGACGGCATTGTCACCGTGAACGGGGTGCCGGCGCGGCTGTGGGTGGAGGTGTGGCATCAGCTGCGCCCTGGCATCACGCCCACCACGCTGGTCGCCACCGTGTTCAGCGCGCCGGACGGCAGCTATCACGTGCCTGACCTGCCGGCCGACGAGTATTACCGGGTCGTCGCCATCGATCACACCGGGACCTGGGAATCGCAGATCGTCGAGGGACGCCAGCCGTACGTCCCTGAGCCCTGAGCATGTCGCGTCACGTCACGCTGGCGCTGACGCAGCCGCACCCGGAGCAGCCGGGCCGCTATGTCACGCTGCGCCTGGGGCCTCCGGCCGTGCCGGTGGTGGTGCTGCCGGAGACGCTGCCGACGGCGCTGGTTGGCGCACCGTACACGCATGTCGTGACGGCCACTGGTGGCACCGGTCCGCACACCTTTGCGGTCACCAGCGGCAGCCTGCCGCCCGGCGTGACCCTGGCATCCGGCGGCACCTTCAGCGGCACGCCGACGTCCGCAGGTAGCGCCAGCTTCGCGGTGACGGCGACGGACGCACTGGCCGCTACCGGCACGCGCAGCTACACCATCGCCATCACTGATCCGACCTGGCGCGGCCTGCTGTCGTCGATCGGCCTGCCGTGGGCGCGCAAGGCGGCGCGGCAGAGGTCGCTGGCCAGCGGATGGGATGACTCGGCCGCGCTGACCATTGCCATCAGCGCCCCCTGGGCGACCAGTCAGCCGCGTGCACGCGAGATCGCCGCCGGCTGGTCGCCAACCACCGCGCTGACCGCGCAGGTGCACGCCGGCTGGTCTACTCCGGACACGCTCGAGCGCAGCATCGCCGTCCGCTGGTCTGAGCTGCAGGCCTTGTCCGCCCGCACCTCCGCCGGCTGGTCCACGCCGGCGCCGCTGAGCCGCCCGCTGCTGGTGCGCTGGTCTGATCCGCCGCCCGCGCAGCGCGGATGGGCTGCCGGCTGGCGCACGCCGCCGGCGCTGTCGCGCAGCGCCGCGGCCACCTGGCTAAATCCTGGGCACAAGCAGCGAGAGTGGGCGCTGCCATGGGGCGCAGGGCGACCGCCGCCGTGGATCATCGTCACCACCGACGACCCGCCGCCCCCGCCGCCGCAACCTATCCGCAGCGGGCGCCACGTCACCCTGCGCCTGTCCTGTCCGCGGCGCACCGAGCCCTCCAACCACCTCACGCTGCCGCTCGGGCCGTGGCAGTGCTACATCTGCC
>JACCDG011966615.1_pt1 | contig 11399 bp, 31 predicted proteins | sample 7442471 | NCBI WGS metagenome assembly JACCDG01 (sample SAMN15323444, study PRJNA562643) | freshwater metagenome | isolation source: river surface water | place: USA:Blue River Watershed | collected 2017-08-17
AACAAAGAAGACTTAAAACACTTCAAAAATCTTACTTTAAACTCAAGATTGTTAGCTGGTTTTGTAACTTTTAACAGTCTTCCTCCGTTAAAAAACAGACAATTAGTCCAAGACCTAAGGGGTGAATATATACTTGATGTTGATTGGTGTATAGGTGGTAAAAAAACCTATGAAAAGTATTGTCATTTATTCACTGAACTTCACATTTCTCACATTAATGATAATTCTATAGGGAATGTTACATTTCCGGATCTCACCAATTTAAGAAAAACCTGTAAAATATTTAACTATAACTTTTAAATTAAAAATGTCAAACAACATTCACTCAGAAAAAGACTCCCACGGTTCAAGACCTAACAAAAAAAATGTAAAGGATGAATGGGTTGAGGAGGATTTCAACACAAACCCAAACCCTTCCAGCCATAGAGCTAGAAAGAAACCAAGTAAGCAAATGAAAAAGAAAAAATAATTATGCTTAGAAGCATTAAAACCATCGCCAGACAAAATTCTTTAAATGAGGAAGAATTAAGAAAATTTTTAATTAAAAAAAACTTTAATTTAATTCCATTCAAAGAAGATTTTTTGGCTCATCCGTGGACAGCAAAAGAAATCATAGATAATTTTAAATCTAAAAAAGGCAAGGTAAAATGAAAAAAGTAATCATACTATTATTTTTATTTCCTTCATTAGGTTTTGGACAAAGAGTATTTGTTACAGACAATAAAAAATATGCTCACTTTTTAGTTCATAGAGTAAATTATTTCAGTGAGGCAGACTGGGTTATCAAAAAAACAACAGATTATGAAAAGAGAAATGACAAAAATCATTGGTATTTCGTAGATCACATCTCAAATTCGGACATAGTTGTTTATTATACAGAGTCAAGAGATGAGGCAGAACACTTTGTGTTTTTTACCGATAATTTAAGATTAATAGGTAATTATCCTGCACATTTTGGAAATATAGTTGAGCCAATAATCAGTAAGAAGAATAGAAAATTATGAAATTATTTTTAGACGATATAAGAGAACCTAAAGATTGTTTAAGTTATATGTTCCAAAGAATTGGGACGATGCAAAATATATATTCAGAAGAATGGGTTGTTGTAAGAAATTATGAACAGTTTGTTGAAAAGATAAAAAATCATCATAAACAAATAACGCACATATCTTATGATCATGATTTAGCTGAACAGCACTATACAGATAAAATGTATGATTCTATTGAAGAGTATTATAAGTCTATAGAAGGGACTGAAAAAACTGGATTTGATGCTGCGAAATACATGAAGAATTTTTATGATAACAACGATATAAAATATCCCATAATGTTTGTACATTCTATGAATCCAGCTGGTACTCAAAACATTGTTAATTTATTTAAATAAAAATAATGATAAAAGTTTTCTCAACTTCAGTGAATGCTGATTTAGCAGCACAAGAACTTAATAGTATGTTGGAAGAGTGGAAAAAAGATTTTGGTAACAATGGTCTAGAAATAACTGATTTTAAAATCACTTCAAACAATATGGGTTGGATGTTAGTAGTTTATTATAGAATACTTAGATTTTAATCATCCAAATTATTAACAAGTAGTTGAAAAACCCATGTAACTTGAAATTGGGTTTTTACGTTTTATATGATTCACCATTTAAATTTGTAAACCATGGAAATAATATTAGAGAGATCTAGAGCTTGGGACGGAAAAAAAGTTTACAGGTTCTATAAAAACAAAAACTTTATTCAAGATTTCGTTGATGCGTTTTCCTCTGATGATGAGGTTAAAAGATTTGTTTATGCGAATGCTTTTTATTTGAGAGTTAGATATGAGGGTAAGGCAATATTTGAGAAGATACCCGACAGCGAGATTGGAGAAATAATAATGGAAGAATACAATGAATTTATGGATTCTGCAAGTGATGCCATAAGATATTCTTCTGATGCTGATGATATGTTTAATTTCATAGTTTGTGATGGGATATACAATGAAATGGATGCAGTTATGTCTTTAAGGGACGAATTAATGTGTAGTTTTGATGGTGCTTCTGGTATGTATTTCCATAGTAATGAGATGGACGATTTTTCAGAAGAAATGTCCGGATTTTTTAAGTATGATCCAAAAAAACATGTGGGCAAGAAATTTAAGGTGTACAAAGATTGGATTATGGCTCACAATGATGCACTTAGTTTTATCGGAGGCTCTATGTACCTTCAAGAAATTATCGACCCTGAAAATGAAATGAATTTTGATATTTTCTATGAATATTTAAGTGATTTTATATCAAGTACGCTGGATTGCTGCAATATTGATGCGGAATCCAATATAACCAAGACCACATTTGTAAGGGATCTAAAGAAAATTTTTAAGTTTATATACCGAACGAACAGAGATTTAAGTCTTTCATAAAGGCTTATATTTTAAAAATAATCTATACCCCCTATTGCTAAAATGTAATAGGGGGTTTTTGCTTTATCATTTTTTTATATTACTTTTAAGGTATGAAGAAAATGTTTTTCAGTTTCATTTTTTTAATGTCCATTTCATGTGTTGTAAAGTGTCAGAAATCTGATTCATCCGTAGTAAAAAAATACTTCGATAATCAGGCAAACTATTATAAGCGTTTAAATGAGATCAAGGACCAATTCATCATGACTCAATTCATAAACGATAGTCTAAAAAACGTAGAATTGGACCTATATAGGAAAAATAACGAGCAAATACGTGACAGTCTGAGCTATGCATTTTTTGACAAATTCAACATCATGGAAGAGAAAAGGAAGAGAGATATTAAAAAATTAAAAACTAAAAACCTTATCCTTGTTTTATCTTTAGCAGCATCAATAATAGTAATATCTTTTATTCAATAAGTTTGTTTTTTAATTTTATTTATTATATTTGTATTAATGAGGATTATTTTATGCGTAATATTTTTATTTTTTTCATCTTGTTTCAGTGAACAAGAAAAAGAATTGAATGAACAAAAAGAGATAATAGATTCAATCGAGAATGAAATAAACAGATTGAAAAAGGAGATAGACAAAGAGCATAAGGAAATGTATAAAATAATAATCAGTTCTGATTCTATTTCTAACAAATAAAAATGTGGTTTAATATTATATATTTAGTAGGAGTAATTGTTTGTTATTTACTCATACGATATCTAAGAAATGAAAATTTCAATAACAATTGGGGTTGGGTTATAATTGGACTTATTTGTTCATTAGGCTCGTGGCCAATGATATTATTAATTTTATTTTTTGTTGGAATTATTTATTTAGCATCATACATAGATTCAGACCCACCTAGCTGGTTATAATTAAATGAAAAAATACAATCTAACTATATTTTCCCCTACCGGAAATATCAATACATCTGTAACTGCAAGTAGTTTTGCAGTAAAATACAATTTAATTTATTTTTATGATAATTCTGATGATTTAATATCTGTTTTCCCAGTAAGCATGACTGCTATTATTTCAATATTAAAAAATGAGTAAAGTAATAAAAATAAGATTTATAGAGAAATTTAACGTTTTCTATATACAGAAAAAAACTCTATTAGGTTGGAGATATATTTATTTCGTAAACAGAATAGAAAATGATTCTATAAGACATGATTATTTTAATGATAGTAAGGAGAATTTACTAGCTGAGGTTATAAAAGAACATTATGGTTTATCAATAGATAGCGTTAAAATAATTGAATACCCCACAATAAAACATTATAAAATCTATAAAAAAAATGCGTGAAAAATTAAAAAATATATTTACAATCAATAATTTACTAATAGGCATAGCAACAATGTGTATCCTATATTTTATAACCATTTCATTAGATCTTCTTGATGTAAAACATATAATTTTATTTCCTATATATGTATTTTTTTGTTTTGGTCTAGGAGCTATCGTTAATTATATTTACAAGTTATACTTTAAGAAATAGCAGTTATTTATGGCAAAAGAAGATTTATTTTTATTATTTGAAAAAAGGAAAGAATACGATCACAAAATAAGCAAGTTGAATAAAATAATAGATATATGTGATCAAGATAGTTTGATTGATGATTTTGATTTTTATTCTATTTCATCAAAAGCAAAATTGATCAAAGATGTGCTAGAAAATGAAATTGATGAATTGACTAAATATTCTCTTTGTGATCATAATCATGTAAAAAAGGATTTGTGGCTGGGTAATGATTCACATTATGATTATTATGTTGATCAATGTGACAATTGCGAAAAAATTATTAAAAAAAATAAAATATGAGTAAATACTTAAACATTTCAAAAAAAATTGATTCTCCTGAAAAGGCAAAACTTTTCGAAGAAGCTGTAGAGATACTTAAAAAATTAGACCTAGATGGAGATACAGCAGAAGTAATGCTTCATGAAGTTGGAAACTTGAATGAGCTATTTGATTTCTTGATGGGTCAAGAAAGATATTTAACCGCAAGAAAAGTGTGGGATGATATATACAATAATGATACTTTGACCTATGATAATTTCGATGATTATTTTAATGAAGAATTTTTAAAGTACCTATAACATGAAAAATATAATAGATTTTTTGTTTTCAAAAAGAATGTCTGTCATACTACAGATAATAATGTTATTGGGCATATCATATATTGTTTTCATAAAAAGAGAATTATTGATAAAAGATATTATAAATACAATATTCTACGCTTTTATATATCTAGTGGAAGAAATAAAAATAAGAACTGGTTACTACGATAAATAATATGTTAATAAAAAGAGTAAAATTAGTTTTTGTAAAATACCATCCCGAAGAATTAAAACCGGGTATGTTGTGTTATTCAAAATTAAGTAAATCAAATTTCATAGATTATTATAGGTTGAGCGAACTTCAAGATTTTAAAAATGAAATGCATTTACATCAACCTGTTCACCCGTATATAATAGATGAATACGGCAATTTTGACTCAGACATCAATAGTTTATTTTTATTTTCATTTAAAAATAATATTGATCCTGTTGTAGCAAACTTTGATGATTTATTAGGTGAAGAAATTCATGATACAAAATTAATTTTAGCAACACCTGAACAAATAGCCTTTGCAGAAAAATCACATCATTTATCATATGATGTAGAATCAAAAAAATGTTTCGATATATTCGATGATGATAGAAATGATTTTTTAAATAAAATAATATCAAATGATGGCTCTTGTTATATTTTAAGTAAAGATGAGTTCACTCATCCAGAAGAATATACAGATGTTTCTTGGGGCGATGGTAAAACCAAGGTTATATTAAAGAATAATAAAGTAATAATTTACCCATAGTTTTTCAAGGTACTATGTTACTACTTGAAATAGATTTTCAATCTGAAAAATTAGAAGAAGAATTTTTTATTTATAGTGAAAATACTTTCTTTAATTTTAACATAGGAGATATAATTTATCTAGATTTTGATAAATTAATTGTTAGTGAATCTTACGGTGTAAATGATTTTAAAAAATTCAAAGAAAAAATATATTCAAAAGCCACTATAAAAAAAACGTATTGTTTAGATAATCATGCACCGGATTTTAATAATCAAGATATTTTTTTTACTTCAAAATATTATATAATTGAATGGGATGGTGGAGATTTAATGCACATTAACGAAGATGAGCTAGGTAAATTTGTTAAGTATATCTAAATTATCTAAATTCCTTTTTGTTTTCTTGATTGTAATGTGAAATCTCTTTTTAAAACAAACTATAACTTTCTCCATTTTTTTAATTTCTGCAATATGCTCGTTTGGAGTTAAAAATCTAATTAAGTTAGGTTTTAGACTTTTGTTATTCCTAAAAAGAATAAATAATTTATTAAAATTTACTGAGTTGTATCCAGACCATCTACCAGAATTGTAGAAAGCTAATTTTGTTGTTGTTCCGGTTAAAACATCTAAATAAGATACCATGACAGTATTGTCTGATAATCTTTTAAGTAAAATAGATTCATACTCAGAAACTCTAATAGTTTTATCAAAATTTTCAAAGTATTCTATAGAGTTATAATGAATCATGATTATAATTATTCATAATAAATCCAAAATTAATGCTTTTTTTTTAAAAAAACTATAATTTAAGTTAATTTTAGTTAATTTAGTTAAAAAATTAAATTTTATGGAAGAAAAAGAATTAAGAAGAGAAATTAATAATCTCAATAAAGAGAGAAAAGAAATGCTGGTTGTTATTGACACTCTGCAGCAAGTATTAGGAAGGGCAGAATCAATCATAAAAGAACTAGAGAAAGAAAAGTATGATTATGTTTTCAGCACTTCAGCTAAATGGTCATTAAACTGGAAACCAGAAAACAATCTTTAAGAACTATTTATTAACATAAAATTGTTAAAAATGAAAAAAACATTTCTAAGCGAGGCAATTAGAATGAAAGAATTGGCTGGTATATTATCCGAATCAGAAAAAGAAGAAAAATTAAAGAAAATATTTGTTTTGATAGGTCCTCCATCGGTTGGGAAATCTACTTGGATCAATAGCACCTTCAAGGATATAGAACCTTATATAATAAATAGAGACGATATTGTAGATGAGGTTGCAAGTGAATATGGTTGGACATATGATGATATGTTTATGTCACCACCAAAAGATTCAGAGATAGGTGATATTGATGGAGAATATGGAGAAGTTGTAAAATCTCCATCATATATGAGTTGGCAACCATTATCTTTTTCAAGAGTATTAGAGGCAAATAATAAAGTGGCAAATAAATTTAATTCTTTAGTGGATGGTGCAAGAGGAAAAGATAATATTGTGGTCGATATGACCAATATGAATGCTAATTCAAGGAAAAGAGCTCTGGATGCAATCTCTGGTAATGAAGATGAATATAAAAAAATAGCTGTTGTTTTTAACTTTCAAGGTATTGAAGATTTAATTAAGAAAGTGGCAGAGAAAAGAGCAAAAGCTGCAAAAGAAATGGGTAAATCAAAAACAATTGGACCAGATGTTTTTGATAAAATGTTTTCATCTTATCGTGAGGTTTCTTCAAGTGAAGGATTCGATGAGGTTATAAATGTTGACAATACAGAGAATTTAAAAAAGGCTTTAGAAAATGGATGAATTAAGAAAAATAATAAGAAAAGAAGTCTATAATCTTTTTGAGTCTGATGATAAATATTTCAATGGAATGTTAATTTTATCAGATGTTGTAAGGGGTGATAGTGCTGAATGGGAGCCATTGTATAATTTTCTAAAAGAAATTTTTCAAGAAAAGTATAAAAAAGCTGCCGATGGTTATATGTTTTATGGTTCTTACAGAATAGAGAATTTTGATAATCTAGAAGTATACCAGTACAGACATGGTATCACAAGAAAGTATTTTTATGTGGATAAAAATGGACAACCTTATTTGATAGATTTTCAAATGGATAATTTGACGAAAGATATCAGTGTTGAAAATGTTAAAAAAATTTCATTTCAAGAACAGTTTAAAATAATTTATTCTGATTTGATAAAGGCTGTTGAAAAAGCATGTGAGGAAAATGATTGTGAAATACCTGAAGATGCTTATTTGATGAAATATTCAGATTATCAGGTTTTAAGAGATAAGATGCTAGAAAAACATGGTTACAATGTTAACACAGTAAGTTCAAAAGAAGATATCGAAAAATTTGGAAAAGAATTAGAAGAAGAATGGTCAAATAAATATAAGAGATCAATCGACTGTTCAAACCCAAAAGGATTCAGTCAAAAAGCTCATTGTGCTGCTAGAAAAAAAAGAGAAAGAGGAGAGAGTACAAAGTCTAAAACACCTTTTAAATGATTGAATTTTTAAAAGATAATTTTTTATACATCACCGCAATAATAACTGGTGCAAAATGGGTTTATGAATATTCAAATAAATTGAAATGGGAAAGAAATAAATTTTTGCTTGATAGATTAGAAATTTTTTTAAGTGATGAAAACACTAAAAACATACATCTAATGCTTGACTGGAATAAAATTAAAATAAAAAGTGATGGAGTAGAGTATAGAATAAATGATGATATACTTTTAGAAGCATTACAGACACATGATGTTAAACATACATTTGATACTAATGAAATTTATATTAGAAGTTCATTTGATCAATACTTTGATAAGTTAAATGAATTTATAATACTATGTGAAGCAGGTATGATTAGTGAAAAGAGTCTAAGAAGCTTCCTTAAGTATTGGATATTTATTTTAAATGGTAAAAAAAGAAGTAAATCAAAAAAACTTGTAGAGCAGTTCTCTACATACTTGGATTTTTATGGATATAGTGAACTAAATAATTTTATTAGAAAAGAAAAAACTTATATTTTTAATTTCTAATTTTTTTTATACTTTTACAATATGGAAAATTTAGATGACAAATTAAAGAACATATTAAATCTTCAAAAAAACATTGAAGAAAGGATGAAGTTTCTAGAGGATAATTATGAAAATCTTTCTGATCAACAATTAGAGGATTTAACAAATGCCGCCCTTCAACTCGAAGAAAGTTTGTTCCCGGAAGTTGATAAGATAAAAGAAGAAATGGAAGAGAAAAAACAAGATTTTTTGAAAAATGCTCAAAAACAAGATAAATCAGAATAAATTTTTAATTAAATTCAAAGATATTGATCCTGATACTGGTGAAATAACTGTTGATAAATTATTAGCTGAAACTGATAACAAAACATCAGCAATTTGGATAATTTCGTCCCTTAACTATCAATGGTTTTCAGAAAATGGTCCAAATGACCCTAACAGAGAATTTTATTTTACTGAAGAATGAAAACTGTAGTTTTATTACTTATAATTGTAATTATTTTTTACATACTTAAATCACTTATGGAGATAGGTAAAAAAACTAAAGATTTTGAAGATCCTTATGAGTAGTTTTTTTAGAGTAATTATAGCAGGAAGTAGGGACTTTAAAGATTACGACACTTTGTGTGAGGTCTGTGATTTTATGTTGAAAAATAAATTAGATGTAGAAATTGTTAGTGGAACAGCAAGAGGTGCCGATCAATTGGGGGAAAAATATGCAAATGAACGTGGTTACAAATTAAATAAGTTTCCTGCTGACTGGTCATTAGGAAAAAGTGCAGGATATATAAGAAATGAATTAATGGCAAAAAATGCAGATGCTTTAATAGCTTTTTGGGATGGCAAATCAAAAGGAACAAATCATATGATTAATATAGCTAAACAAAATAATTTAAAAATAAAAATTCATCTATTCTGATCAAACATGGAAAAAAATCAAGGTAAATCCATTAAGTGTGAGTGTTGCGAACAAAACTTTTCAGAAAACCAACTCACAAAAGAATTTAATAGAATATACAATAATGTATGTTCTAAGTGTGCAGATTATATTAACAACAGAGGTGATATTACAGGCCATTGTTCTAATTATTGTAAAGAGTCAGGGAAGTGTGATGGAACTTGTTAATAATTTATATCTGTAATGTACTAATAAACAACTTACTAATTATTTATTAACCGATCTTTTTTATAAGGATCGGTTTTATTATTTTTGATAATTGAGTTAAAAAAAAATGAAGAAAATTATACTATCAACATTTATATTTTTCAATTTAGGCTGTTCTGAACCGAATGTAAAAAGTACTAATGTTGAAATTAATTTTGATGGCTATTCAGAAAAAGTAAAAGCCTATGAATGGACATACAAAGATCATTTATATATTATTTTAAAAAATAAAGAATGCATTAGTATCACTCATGCAGGACAATGTGAGTGCAATAAATAAAAACAAATATGAATTCATTTGAAAATAAAATTAGTTATATAATATATAACAATTTAAATAGTGATGATACTGCTTCTGTAGTTTTAAAAGAAAAAATAAAAAAAGAACTAATTTTAGAATTTGAATCTGAACAGGATAAAAATTTGATTAATTTATTGGAGTTATGTAAAATTGTTGAGAAAGAAAAAAATGGTTTATTATTTATTGAAAAAATGATAATTAATCTTATTTCTAAAAAAAATAAATAATAAATACCTTTAGTAAAATGTACAAAAAATATAAACTTGAGAATGGTAAAGAAATTACCAGAAAAGATTTAATCGGCATTTTGAACTGGTGTAAAAAGAAGCTGGGAAGATCTAAATACTTTTCAATAAAAACTCTTCAAATAAGATTTCAATCCAACTTAAATTTTTTTGTTGGAATTTTTGATATTGAAAAAAACTGTATTTCAATTAATCCCAACAAAATTAAGAATCACTTAGATTTGGTCGTTACTATAATACATGAGTATGTTCATTTTCAACAAAACTTTTCTAAATATGAAGAGATTGAGATAAAATTGCCTAGGATAAGAAATTACTATGATCATCCATATGAGGCAGAGGCAGAAAGAATAGCTCAGGAATTAAAAAAAGAATGTTATAATGAATTGAAAAAAGATTTAAATTGGATCAAAAAATGAATGTTATTTTTTTAGACCATGATGGTGTTATATGTTTACCAAATCAATGGGGACGCAGAACAGATGGATCTGAAGATATAAATTTGTTTTTTGATAAATTTGATAAAAAATCGATAGACATTTTAAATGGAATAATTAAACAAACAGATTGTGAAATTATCATCAGTTCTGATTGGAGATTTAAATGTAGTATCGATAAAATGCGAGAACTGTACAAAATAAGAGGAGTAGTAAAAGAACCAATTGACTACACAACAACAATCGGCTTAGATATTGATAATAATTTCCGCTGGGATTTAAATTTAGAAATTCAACAAACCAGATTTTTAGAAATAAAACAATACTTAGAATCAAATCCCAACATCAAAAACTGGGTTGCTGTTGATGATATGGATTTAAGAAAAAATATAACTGATAAAAAATCAGAGATAATTGAAACGAGATATTGGGGGTTAGAGAATTTTGTCTGGACAAATAGATTTAATGAAGGAATTAAACAATGTGGTGTTAAGGAAAAAATAATTAATTTTTTAAGTCGTTAATACAAAAAGTAAATTAAAATTGAGGCATATTTATTTATAAAATAAATAAAATGCCAGTTTTCACAGCCTCTACAGTCCCTAGCGTAGTTGGTCTATATATAGATAAATTTATTGATCCTGCTGGACAACTAAGTGCCTTATTAGTAACTAGTGGTGGAACTGGTTATACTACAAATAATCCACCTCAAATAGTTGTTGTTGGAGGTGGTGGTTCTGGTGCTGTAATAGAACCTGTAATTTTAAACGGTCAATTAATAGGTGTAGACTTTTATCGTGATCCTAATTTAGGAGATTTAAGAGGTTCCAACTATACATCAATTCCAACATTTTATATTACGGGGGGTACCGGAACTGGTGCAACAATGACCTGTAATCTTTCTCAAAATACTACTATTTTAGGAAATTCAACTAATGAGAATTC
>JACCDG011141363.1_pt1 | contig 11398 bp, 6 predicted proteins | sample 7442471 | NCBI WGS metagenome assembly JACCDG01 (sample SAMN15323444, study PRJNA562643) | freshwater metagenome | isolation source: river surface water | place: USA:Blue River Watershed | collected 2017-08-17
CTATACCTTGCGCGAGGAGTATCGCTTGCTGTTCAGTCCCGCCATGATCAAGAGTTGTGAAAAATAAGCCGATGTTTGCGCGCGGTGCCACAGTTTTGTGCTTTGGCAGTTTTGCGTTACTTGACTGCGCTGCGGGTGTACCCATGCAGGGCTCAGAGTCACCACCAGTTTAAAACGCTAGTGATCGAGGGCATGTGTCGGTGCAACATGCAACGATGCATTTGCGCTGGTTAGTCTCCCTTTAATATCCACAATTACGGGGGCTACATCTGCTTGTATATGCGCAAATTCTTTGTGTGGCACGGTAATTATTACAGCGTCTGCCTGAAGCGTTGCGAGGTCTGCGAAAGCTGCAGGCTCGCAGCCGAATCGCCGTATTGTTTGCGCATCCAGCCATGGATCAATTCCCATCACATGAGCGCCAAAACTCTTCAGCTCACTAATGAGCTGCGTTGCTCTGCTATTTCTATAGTCTGAACAATTTGCTTTGAAGGTGAGTCCAAGAACTACTACTCGAGCGCGATTTGTGGGCACTCCTGTTGCATTGAGACCTTTGATGATTTTTTGGACATAGTGTGAGTGCATCCCATCGTTAATTCGTCTTCCTGCGAGTATAATTTCGGGATTGTATCCTACTTCAACCGCTTTATACGTGAGGTAATATGGATCGACGCCAATGCAATGTCCTCCAACAAGCCCAGGCTCGTACTTGTGAAAATTCCATTTCGTACCTGCCGCAGCAAGCACATCGTGCACGTTCAATCCAAGGCGATCAAAGAGGACAGCAAGTTCATTAACCAACGCTATATTCAGATCACGTTGAATGTTCTCTATAACTTTTGCCGCTTCTGCTACTCGAATTGATGGTGCAACATGAATTCCTGCATGCACAATACTGCCATACACTTCTTTGAGCGTTTGCGCAACCTGTGGCGTACTTCCAGAAACTATTTTTATGACTCTATCTATGGTTCTTTCTCGATCTCCAGGGTTAATCCGTTCAGGACTATAGCCCAGGAAGAATTCTTTATTGTACTCGAATCCTGAACTCTTCGCAATGATGGGTGCGCACTCATCTTCTGTTGCTCCAGGGTAGACCGTGCTTTCGAATACCACAATTGCCCCGCGTTTGAGGTTTTCACCAATTACTTTTGCTGCGCCGTGCACGAGCGACATGTCAGGAACATTGTGAGCATCCACAGGTGTCGGGACTGCAGCAATAATGATGTCTGCTTCACGCATTCGCGTTGGATCGCTCGTATACTGCACATGCGCTGCTGCGAGTTCAGCATCGCTTGCTTCGCGCATTCTATCATAGCCCCGTTGAAGTTCTGCAATTTTTTCTGTGTGTTTATCGATGCCGATGACGGTGTAGTGCTTACTCAGGTGAAGGGCTAAGGGCAATCCGACATAGCCAAGGCCGAGCACTGCGATGCATTTTGGGGAATGAGTCATGGGAAATTAGCGATGCTGCACATGCAGGTGCTGCGATGATGGTGTACGCGCGGACGAGTTACCGTGCATCTCGTCATACCATTGTAAAGTTTGTTGAATGCCTTCGCGAAACCCTACTTGTGGCTCATAGCCAAGTATTTGTTTTGCTTTCGAAACATCGGCAGGGTTTCGTGGCGGATCTCCTGCGAGTTCTGGTTCGTGCACAATTGTACTCGTTGTCTTTGTAACTTCTCGAACTACTGTTGCAAGTTCAAGGACAGATACTTCGTTTGGATTTGCAAGGTTGATTATTTGTCCATTTGCGCGTGGCGTCTGTGCTGCAAGCAGGCAACCGCGAACTACATCGCCCACATAAGTAAAATTCCGCAGTTGCAATCCTGAGCCGTATACAGGCAATGGTTTGTTTTCTCGTGCGAGGTAAAGGTATTTTGCAACGACTCCTGCTTTCTCTATCGCACCGAGTTGGCGTGGACCGTACACGCTGAAAAAACGCAGTATAACGTACTGTATCCCATGCAAATCGCCGTACACCCTCACATACTGCTCCCCCGCAAGTTTTCCTACGCCGTATGGATGCGGTGGTGCAAGCGGAGATTCTTCTGTAAGCAAACCTGATCGTTCAGCATACACGCTACTGGAACTTGCAAATATGATCTTCGGTACGTGCTGCATTCGCATTGCCTCAAGCACGTGCAAAGTGCCAGTGATATTCACATGATGTGCTGCGATTGGCTGTTCAATGGATCGCTGGGCACGATTCATTGCAGCAAGGTGGAATACGACATCCACGCCTGCAAAGTGCGGCTTCATTTCCTCAAAGTTCACGATGTCCGCGACAATGACGCGCACACCAATTGATTCGAGATAGGCAAGGTTGACTGCGGAGACTGAGAGATTGTCAATGACACGAACTGTATGTCCCTGTGCAACCAATTCCGTGCACAGATTCGTGCCGATAAATCCTGCTCCACCCGTGACAAGATATGTTGCCATAGAAGCTTTAAGTAAGGCAACATTATAAATTTTGCGAATAATTACGAAAAAAACAAATATGTCCATAGAGAAAATAAACGAATTATTTCTGTTTTTTGGACATATCAGAGGTTTGGAGAATCCCTTCCGCTAAAGCAGGATACTTCTCACTTCTCAAGATAAAAAGCAGCGAGCTCCCGCTGAGACGGCCCTGAAACCGAGCACGAAAATCAAGCTCAGTTTTACGCAAACTTTCAAGTGATTCTCCAAAAAACGTCACCGACAAATTCCACGGTCCAATCGTCTCAACCGCACTCGTCACAGAAGGATGGTTTTGCAGTGCCTTTCGGATTTCTTCGCGATCAGCATCAGCAAGAGAGCGCACAGCTAATTGCAACACTGCCCAGCGAAATCCTAGCAACGGCCCATCGAGAAGCGCGGAGTAGCCAAGAATAATTCTTCGATCTTCAAGCGATTTCACTCTATGAGATACCGCTTCAGGAGTCAACTTTACAGCTTTTGCAACTGCCGCAAACGTCGCACGCGGATTTGATGCAAGCTCTCGCAAAATACTCGTATCAGCAACATCAAGCGCACACGCAGTGGGGTGATAGAGCTCATTTATCTGCGAAGTGCTGGCAAGCACAACGGGGCGAGCAAATAATGCAGATAAGAAACTTGCTGGATTGCTTTTGAATTTGCGCACAATACCGAGAATAAATCTCTGCTTGACGTGCGAACTGAATTTCGTCTCTGCAATGCCGAGAATTTCATGCAGATGATGCGTATCTCGAGCAAGCACACTCGCACGAATGTCAGCACCACCCATCGTTGTCAACACTTGAGTACTAAATGGACACGCGCTCAGTTGTTGGACTGCAAGATCAATAATCTGCGGAGTCGCATCTTGCAATTCATAAGTAATGTCAAATTCGTTAAAGGGAAATGCACGATGATTCAGTGTGAGCTTATATGTCTTGATTACACCAGCTTGCTCAAGACGATCGATGCGAGCACTTGTTGCTGAGACTGAGAGCCCGACTCGCTCAGCAAGTGCAGAGAGTGGAGTTCGACAGTCAGTGACCAGTGCAAGCAGCAACACGACATCTTTGTCGTCGAATGCGTCCGTAGGATGCGACACCTGCATGGATTCGCAACTCGCAGGAAGGCTTTAATGTTTGTGGTTTGCATGGACGCATGGAAAAAACATGGATTCAGCTTTTCTGGACCTTTGCGCTTGGTTTCTTCGACGTAAACAGCTCTTCGTAGTACTCTTGCGCTAACGTTTCCCAATTGTATGAACGCGAAATACGTTCAACGCAGCGTTTCGAAAGCCACTTTCGCTGCAATGGATTCTCAACCAGCTTCTCTATTGCACGAACAAACCCATTCACATCGCCATATGAAACTAGCTTGCCAAGTTCTCCTCCACGCAATACTTCAGGAATTGCCCCAACCGGCGTTGCCACAGGAACGCAGCCTGCTGCCATTCCTTCAAGCAGAGCGTTTGGCAACCCTTCGCTCTTGCTTGCAAGCAAAACAATATCGCTTCCTTTCAAGTAACCATACACCTGCTGTAAGGGCAACCGTCCGACGATGTGAATATTTGGATGACGATACCGTTGCAAAAATTCTTCTTTACCACTTGCATCACCCACATGATAGAAATGTACCTGAGGATACTTTGCGATGACGCGAGCCATTGCTGCAAACATAGTTTCGTATCCTTTCACGCTCTCGAGTCTTCCCGCATATACTACGTTGACTTTCCCTGCGAGTTTCTTCGTTGGTGCGCCTTGCAGTGCGCGCACATCAACGCCGTTTGGTATTACTCGTGCGGGAAGCTTAAGTTTTTTTGCTACGGGAAGCAGTCTGCGGTGGAAGAGGATAACTCGCTCGCTTCGTCGAAGAACACGCAACGGCCACAGCCGAGCGTATACCCATAATGCGATGTTCCCAAGTGCTGATGCGGTAAACCAGTTATACCCTGGGAAGGTATCAGTTGCCGTTACCACTCGATATCCCCGCCTTGCGAGCGAATGCACCAAGGTATTGATAGGGAACATGTGCTTGATATTGAGCAGCGCCGTTGGATTCTCTTTCTGTAGTACTCGGTCGAGTGCTTTGTGCATTCCCGGCACAAACGCTACGTTTGCTGGATCTGGAATCAGAAACTCTTTGTTGAAGTATATGCGCAGCGTAGGAGATCGGTTTTCAATTCGTGTTGAGCTTCCTCCGCAAAACACCACCACTCGGCACAACCTGCTGAGTTCCTCGCTAATTTTTGGGACAGATCCTGTAGTTCGTTTCGGCTCATCATAACACGGCGCAAGAATCAGAAGTGTTTGTTGCGTTGAGCGATTGCGTGCTCGTGCCATGCTAGTCTTCTGGCCAGGTAACGTTCCACACTATGATGCGACCGCCACCAGGCTCAACGCGCTCTACAAGTGGAGTGAAACCATCTGTAAACTTTCCATCAAGGAAATAGAGTTGCGTAAAGAGGCTATCCGCTTGTCGTGGATCCGCAAGGAGCACACGATATTCGGTTCCACTCGATGTTTGATATGCATGAACTAAGACGCCAATGTTAAAGCTTGTAGCTTCACCAACATCAACAGCCTTGAGTGTACGAGTTTTTTCATCAGCAACCACAACACGCGCGGGCCTTTCCGAGGCGCCGCCGAGGCGTTGTGTTGAATACACGCCAACACTAATATTGGTTGAATTTGCGATATTCTTTGGATCGAAGGTAATCCCTTCGATAACAACTTGACCCTGCTGTTGCCTACCTACAACGACGCCAACGCCGCAGCGCACAGCAGTGCCATCTGGCTGGCAAGAAGACCAACCCTGAGTGACATAACCTGGCCAGCCCGATATCCAAGTGTTATAATCCGAGTCAGCTTTGAAGCTGCGCAATAAGTAGTATGTTTCTGTTGCTTCTGCTTCACTAAAGCCAAGCTCTTGCAATTTAGCGAGTGCCTGCTCTTGTGGTAGTTTTTGATATTCGAATGCCATGGATCGCTTGAAGTCCCACGCACCAAAGTGTCCCCACACGCCAGCTTTGCCTATCATGTCTGCGCTTGTGATAAACACAGCAGGTGGTGGCGTGCAGTGCGTTGATTCGAGGATGTTGCTTTGTGCTGAAGCAGGAAGATTTGTTTGTGCGAGTCGCGCTCGCGCTTCTTCCCGATTCATCTCAACTAGCTCATCGATGAGTAGTTTTGCAGGTAAGACATCGAGGTGTTCGTGCGCATAGTCATATGCTGCGTTCTGTCCGCAATCAAGCATGCGCAATATTCCAAGGGCGCGCTCATCATCATTGGTGAGCAATATTTGTCCCACCCAGTGGCCTGGTTGCGGGTCTTGACTTCCACCATCGAAAGTTACTCCTCGCTCCCCTATATTTCTAAACCAGTGACCAAAGTCCCACCAACTCGTTATGATTGTATTCGGTGGCGTTTCTTCGCGAATAACACGAAGTGCATCCCACCAAGCATCATTCATGCCCGGAACTTGCTGCTCAGCTGCTTGTTTGCCACGCTCATATGGATTGTAGCTCATTGCAGGATTGAAGATGAGCACGAGTAACACAATACCCACTATTGCTTTGATGGTGAAAGGTTTTTTCCAATGCGTTAGTAAACTTTCTGTAACAGCAATAAATATCCACCCAATTGCAATGCCCACACCAAGAGCAAACGGTGGGATGCCAAGGAGGAGGAATCGGATTCCTTTCGTTGCTGCAAAAAAGCTTGCAAGTAGCCAACCCATCATGAAAACTGCGTAGCGCACATCAGCTTCAAGGCGCATGAAGAAAATTGTAGCAACTGCAATGACGAGTGGTAGTGCGAAGAGGACGAGGAAGCTCAGTGCACCAAGGTTGAGTCCTCTAAATACAAGTAAGTAGTAATAGACGAATACTCCAACTGCAATTCCCACGGTTTTCCAATTCAACGTACGAGGACTGAGCAACGTCACAAACAGACCAAATGCAGCAAGCACTACAATCCATTGTCCGCCGAGGTTGCCCATAATAGTTGCGAGTGAAGGAATATTCAATTCAGCCACAGTAGTCAAAATATTTGGCCAACCCACTGCGCTTGCGGAGGTGGCTGCTTGCAAGGAGCTAGAGTATTGGAAGGGGAAAGTGAAAACGGAAAGAAAGCCTCGAAATCCTGTGACGAAGGAGCCAATAATACCTGCAGTGCCAACGAATACCGCAAACAGTATTGCGTATGCCTTGACATCTGCAAACGCGCGCAATCGCTCATGCGCATACAAGTGCACTGCAGATTTGTACACTAAAAGACCGACAAAACAGGCAATGAGTACGAAGAGCATAAATGGCGCTCCACTTGCCGACATCATGAAAATGCTCATGACTATTCCGGCAAGGGCCGCATAGGTTGCTCGCTTCCAAAGCTTGCCTTCGTCAAGTGCTTCGAAGAGCAACCAAGTCGCAAGCAACGAAAACATGAAGTTATACCCATCTGTGTCGACGAAACCCGCGATCGTACGATTCATCAACACAGGATGGGTAGCAATCAGAATCGCTGCAACAAAACCACCTATATTGCCCGCAAGACGGCGGCCAATAAAGAATGCAGGAATTACTGCTAAACAGGTGAGTAAGACGGGCAAGTAGAAAATAACAGTGAGACTGTCAAGGTTTGGTGCAAACACAGCGGCTGCACGAATCATCATTGCTTCAAGTCTTTCGTGGAAGTCTAAGCTTTCAGGAGTCCCCTTGGGTGCGAGACGTTTTTTGTCAATACAAACTCTCTCACTTACTATTTCACTGCCGGGATCGCACACGGAACCGGTTTTTGCGTAGTTATTTGCTTGATGCCAAAATAAGTATGGATCCATTTCAAGCACGTATGTTTGATTATACTTTGTGTCCTTGCCTGCCTCGTATTGATAGACCGCTCGAATTTGCTCTGCAAGCATTCGCTCTTGTTCTTCGATGAGCGCTGCATTTTCTGCACGATATTTTTCCCACTGCTTTGCAGCTTCTGCTTCAATACTTGCCTCGGGTAAGGTAGGATACTGCTGGCGGATTTGCGCAGCGATCTGTCCCATCGCGCTTTGCTGCAGATTTGATCGCGCAGCGTTCTCTGCCACGGGCAACGTGCGAGTCATCGAGTGCAAATGAATAGTAACGCCTAATGCGATGAGAATGAAAAGTGTTGCAACAGCAATGCCCCAGAATCGTTGCGATGTTGCCCACGCAGGCATTGCATCGTGGAATCGCTTCTTCGTGCGAGGCTCATGTGCCTCCTCTTTTGCGTGCTGTCGTTTTGCCATTACCCCTAAAATGGTAGGCTCGCGCGGGCTTCTTTAAAACTTTTGTCGCCTCAAAGCAATTTTAATTCTATATAGTAAATATGCTCGATTGTAACCACTGCTTAATGAAGAAACGTAGAAAAGTTTATATTGTCCAATCACCCTCACAGAGACATGAACCTCGCGAGCACCCTTCGAAAAATCATCGCAAGCACCTTTCTCTCAAGCGCAGCAGTTGCACAAGCGCAGAAAACACCTGCTGAAGTGACCGATTGCATGGGCACAATTCCAGCCTCTACGAAAGCTGTGTGCGACGATGCACTTGCTGCTGCACAACCAACCTGGTTGCACATGCGCGATGGGAAAGCAATCAATGCGTATCGCTTCAGTGCAACCAACCCTGCGATGCGCATTAATGTTGACCCTACGCGCGATCAACTCATCTTCTCATCAAAGGATAGTCATCTTGAATCAGTTGACCAAAAAGCACATCCACGCTCCTACAAGCTCCTCAATGGCGCGAACGACGCTGCGCAACCAACTATTGGCGGCGAAGATTGGAAAATCGTTGGCAACGGTATGACCGGCTATGGCTACACGCGATCAGGCGCATCGGTGCCAAACGGAGTCATTGCACGACTCGTATACACGCGACCTTCTGACAAAAAGGAGATCTGCTGGTATCTCACCACAGAAATTGGCGTACAGAAAAGTGCTCCAATTCGAGCTCCGCTGAAAGCACCATCACCTTCACCGATCGCAAAACCTGATTCAGCACCTACTCCAGCAGCAGACTCTGGTTTGAAAAACATTCCTGCACTAAACGAATCTGCGTGGCGAATAGGAGTAAGCCCGACATTGACGTATGAAGCGCTCAATGCACACACTACACCTGAAGCCGATCAAGCACTCAACGGTGGCAAAACATCCGCAAGTTCACACCGCGGTTTGCTCGCATACGGCATTGCAGCCGATGTACGCGGTGCACCAAACAACAACATTCTCCTTATCGCGAACGCAGGATTTGAAGGCGTTCGAGGCGGAAAAGATGTCAAAGGAAGCGAATCCGTGGCAGAAACGCACCCAGACATGTCTGGCACTCGTTTCAATGCAAACGGTACGCTTTATGCAACTGCAAAGAATGGATTCGGCCTAGCTCTGGGTTCGCACTGGCGAGCAATGAATGGCGACAAAGTAACTGGTGAAACTGAGCAAAGTGTTACTATGTCTCCACTCGGCATTAGCATTGCGCCTGCATTTCGCTGGGACAATAGCGGCGTTCGCCTTGGCTACAAAATGGATGACTTTGGAAGCAAAGCACCGCAGCATGCAAACCGCATTCACAGCGTCTTTGCAGGATATGACCGCGTTCTTGGAAATCCAAACACAAAGAATCTCGAATGGAACGGCAGCGCAGCAGTGAGTTATGGACGCGATCGCGACAAACTTGCAGGGATAGGCACAACCATGTACGCAGCAGACGCTTCCGTCATGGCACGGTGGCGAAACGGCTTGCGAGCACAACTTTCCGCAGGCGTTGAGCAGATGAACAGCACTCGCCAATCAACTGCAGCTCGCAGCACGCTCGGCATCGGATACAGCTTCCGCTAAACGCCTGATCCCCAAAAAAATTGCACTTCTGTGCAGTTCCATGCAGAACAGTGCGTTGCGAATCAGCGCCGCAGACAGTCACGTGTGCTCAAAGCGTCGCAACAACAACCTTTTTAAGCTCTCTTTTGCCGATTTTTAAGAACATGGGCCTACGGAGCGTCACAGTAATTTTCCTTTTAGTTCTAGCCACAGCGCACGCATTGCCCGCAGAAGACTACATCTGTTTTCCACAATGTGGCAACCCGAACGGACTTCTGCCCGAGCAAGACCTCGATTGCGACTTCACACCAGATGATGAAGACGCCCTAGTGTGCAATTCTGGACAAAGCGTCGCCGACACGAACAACAACGGATACTGCGATGCATGCGAACGCTCAGTAGCTCCACCGCCAACAACAAGCAGTTATACACTGGCACGAACAGTGAGCCCAAGCACCATGACAAATGGCGCAACTGCGACGTACACCGTGAAGGTAACTCGCACTGCAGGCAGTGGCGGCTCAGTTGTACTCAAAGACACTTTTTCGTACGGAACAACTATTGCCACACCACATGGCTCTCTCATTGCGCAGACGGAGACCATTCAGAAACCATCTGGTGTCACCACAAGTGGAATTTTGCTCAACGGCGGACTCACTATCACTAATTTGAATTCTGGTCAAAGCCTCACCGTCACTTTCCCAGCACGAGGAACTGCCAACACTTCAGCCAACACGGTGTACTTCAACACAGCATCTTGGCTCTCGAGTGGCGAGCAAGCAACTGCACAACTTATTGTCACGCCAGGAACAACAAGTAGCGCAAAGTTCTGCGGTTTTGATCAATGCGGAAATCCGAATGGATTGCTTGGAGAGCAAGACCGAGATTGCGACTTCACACCAGACGATGAAGACGCATTGTACTGCCCAGTATCCTACAACAAACTCGATAGCAACAACAACAGGGTTTGCGATGCATGCGAAACTCTTACCTGCACTCCACGCAGCGAAACCTGCAACAATGCAGATGATGATTGTGACGCACTCGTTGATGAAACGTTCACTGACAAAGGCACTACATGCACAGTTGGTGTTGGTGAATGCGCACGCAGTGGATCGAAGATTTGTACTGCAAGCGGCAGCAACACTGTCTGCAGCGCAACCGCAGGTACGCCAAGCACTGAAATTTGCGATGGAAAAGACAACGACTGCGATGGTTCCAGCGATGAAGGACTCCAGTGCAACCCAATAGGAAATTCATACACAGTAGACAAGAGCATTCCAAATAAGAAAACACAGTACCGAAACGCAGACACGGTCACATACCAAGTGCGTGTACGCGCAAGCAACGCTGCAGCAGGCACCATCTCACTCACAGACTCACTCGCACAAGCAGGCATTATCACGAGCAATGGTGCCGCTTTGCAGTATCAACCAGCAAGTGTTCGCATCAACGCAGGAGGCGGTGCAACATGGAGTGGTGATATCGCCAGCACACAAGGACTCACTCTCACAAACCTAAAGTATGGATCAGATGCGACGATCACCTACGATGCGCGCGTGAGCACAACAACACTCACAAGCGGCTTTGCAACTATTAGCAATACTGCAAGCCTCACTAACAACGCGCGCGACACTGAGAGCATTACAATTGTACCTTCCACAATAAATGGCGGACAACTCTCACTCACCAAATCAGTTTCCAACGCAGCGCCACTCAATGGCGAAGCCGTCACCTACACCATTACTGCAAGAAACACCGGCGCAGGTGCAATACAAAGTGCGACTATCACCGACACCATTGGAGTGTATGCTGGAACTCTCAGTGGGAGCCGCGGCGGAAGCTTGCTTTTCCAAGGCACTGAACAAGTGAGTGCAACCGCGAATGGACAATCATATACGCAAATCTACAGCGGCACCATTGCCTCTGCTTCGGGGATGACGTTCACCAACATTCCCGCAGGAGCAACAATCACTCTTACCTATCAAACGAGAGTTTCCACAAGTGGAATTGGAAACCTTGTCACAAGCACCGTCCTGAACACGGCCCGTTCAGGAACAACCAGCAGCAACACCGTGCGAGTATTGCTGAG
>JACCDG011223864.1_pt1 | contig 11398 bp, 16 predicted proteins | sample 7442471 | NCBI WGS metagenome assembly JACCDG01 (sample SAMN15323444, study PRJNA562643) | freshwater metagenome | isolation source: river surface water | place: USA:Blue River Watershed | collected 2017-08-17
CTCTAGCTTTTGATAGCAATATGAGACCTACGTACGCTTGGCAATCAGGTCTTGAGACTTGTGTACTTTATTATTACGATACAAGTCTTAATGACTTTACTCAAGTAACATTTGAAGGTATTTATAGTCCTTGCTTAACTTTAGATGATAGTAGGCCGCAATCCTCAAGTATTTCAGATATTATATTTGCATACTTAAAAGGTAATCAACTTTGTTATAGACAACAGAGGGATAGGTTTCTTACTGAGTATGTGCTGACTACTGTTGAGCAGAGGCATTTAGTAAGGGTAGGTATGAATAAAAAACACAGACTTCAGTTTATGCTGAAAACAGCATTACCTGTTCAATGAGTGCGCCCTGCAGACTAATTACTTAATTAAATTGGAGACGTACTATGGCTGCATTTACAGATACACCAACTGTTGTTGCTGATACGTAAATTAAATAAACAAATAAGCCAAGTGAACTACCTGGCTTATTTGTTTTGGTTCAAGATTCCGATACCGATGTAGCTGTAATATTTGAGAGTATAGGTAAGTTATACCGTTCTTTGACAGGGTTACTTGTTTTGCCATACCACATAAAAGCTTCAAAGTCTTCTTTGTTGTACAGTGCATAGCAAACCATATCGTTCTGATTACCCCCTAAGCAGACTAATTTACCTTCTTTGGTTTGGCCTACTACAAAGCATACATGCCCACCACCTTTACGTTGTTTAACTGCAATACAGCCATAAGCAGGTCTAATGAGTTTTGTACCGTAATTAAGATAGTCTAAAGCTCTATACCAATGCTTAGGGTAGGTAATACGAGACTCTGCAAGGCAGTGGGCAACAAAAGAGGCACACCATGCAGACTCATCTTCAAACCACCATGCACCTAATCTCTTAAGCCAAGAAAGAATAGTAGGGTTATGTTTAGAACCTTTAACCTCGCGTAAGCCAATGTGCTTACGTGCTTCTGCAATCCAAGATAGTTCAGGTAATTTACTCATGGTTTATTAGACCCCCCTTAAGTGTATCTATTTTATCACCTAATACTCTAAGCTCATTTGTGATATGTTGCTCTAAACGGATGAAGTCATCCTTTCGTACATACTGTTCAGATATATCTAGCCTAAGTTTTAATATGTCTCGCTCTGTGTTGGCTAAAGTTTGGCTTTGAGTTTTAGATATTTCTTTTAATTCTTTGAATGTTTCAAGTTTATCCATGATACATGTTAAAGTTTGTTTTGCTATTAGCTTTGCTAAAGCAAACATAGCACCTATGGACGTAGCTGCAATCATAAATACTTGGTAGGTGGTTAATTCAATCATCATTATTTAATCCCCTGCACAGAGACTAAACGTAACCACATATTAACAATGGGTAGGATAAAGGCAAAACAAACATATACGTTTACAGGTAGCATAGGCTGTAGAAAGTGTAAGTTTGACTCTGCAATTATTAGGGAAGATGAAATCCCATTAAACCAAAGGGTTTTAGATTTGTACCATTTTTTACTCATTTATAACCCCATTTAAGTGTGTTGGTTATAAATGAGTATAAAATATACTTACTTAAGTGCGTAAGTATTATTTATTATATTTTTTAACACCATCTTTAATAATGTCTAGTAACTCCTCTTTATTGCCAGTGTTAGGTAGGGTAATAGGTTGATGCCAACCGTTATAGAACAAGTCTAGCTCTGCACCTAACTTAACATCAGGATGTTGGATTTCAGGTAATTCTTGCCAAGACATTTCTTCAATAAGTACTTTATTAACCCATTCAACAACACGTACATTGTCCCTCATAATGAGATAAATCGCATCGTGAATCAGAGACACTAAAAAGATGTCATACTTAAATTCAGATGCCCATACACGCTCCATAAACGCGATTGCAGCACGATTATTAAGTAAACCATAGCTTTGGAACATAGCGTTACCTACTGACCTTGCTTCAGCTTCAGCTTCGCGTAAAGTTTTACTGTTACCTAAAATACTTTTAGCAAGTACAGGAGTTCTAATTCTTAATCCAAAAGCAACGGTAGCAAACCCGTCTACACAACATTGTGTTTGTCGTATTTTTTTGTATACCTCAGATTCAGCATATAGCTTCTTATAGTTTTGTACTATAGATGTAGCTTCTTCCATTGAAAAACCAGAATTAGTTACTAAAGTACGTTCACTACCAAAATACTGTAAAGCAAAAGTTACGGGTTTACTGATATTACGGTCTTTGGGGTAAGTCCGTTTAAAGTAATCTATTTGCATTACATTATATCTAGTTATAGGTATTTCTATAACTTGAGAAGTATCAGTTAATTTAAGCATAATCTAAGTAATAACCTTTTATTGGTTTCTTTTGTTGTATTGCCACACAAGCTTTAGACGCAGATAAGCCTAAAGCTTTGCAAGCAGACGCTAAAGACTCAAATATACCTACATTTAAAACTTTTACAGATTTTCTGTTGTGTGCTACACGCCCTTGCATATTAACAGCATGAAGTTTTTTTGCTCGTGTTTGTAATTCAGAACACAAAACATTAAATTCGTTTAGTTTATTTCTACGTAAGTAATCTCGTTTTATTAACTTACGTAAGCCACTTGAGTCTGAATAACCATACTCACTGCTTACTGTTAACCAGTTGCTGCTTGGGTCAGTTAATAACTTTTGCACAATATTATCAATTTGAGTGTAGTCCATAGTGGTTGGTGTTTTAGTTAAACCTGATGTAAAAGCATGACGTATGTTTTCATAACCATGTACCCATTCTAAGTTGCTTAATTGATTATTTGTTTTGTCACCGTCTATATGGTTTATTTCTCGTTTATTTTCAGGATTAGGCAAAAAAGTATTAGCCAGTAGCCTATGTACAGGCACACAAATTCTACCGCGTGTATCGTGTAATAAAGTATAGGCAGGGTAGCCTATAGTCATTATATGTGGTTTTAAGTATTTGTTACTAATAGTAGAGTAAACCCTACCATTAGTATCAATTAAGTAATTAGAGTAATTTGGAATAGGTGTCATAATAGTCCTCTATTTTCATTTGTGTACCGTTAGGGGTTTGAATTATAGTGCCTTGTAGTATAGCATGGACAACGCCATTGATGTCCACTTTGAAGGTACGTAAAGGTTCGGTAGGAGGTATAAGTTGAATCTCAGGAAATTTAGGTTTCCAGTAGTGATATGCGTTATATGCGTGGCTATCATAACCATCAACGTAAACTGCTAACTTAGCAGAGTCTTTAGTAAGTAACGCATCTATACGTGCTTCTAAAGCGTTAAAATCTGCACCTGCAAATATCCACCCTTTACTTGGTTTAAAACAAGATTTAATTAACTTACCATACTCACTACCACTAGGTATATTTTGTAGATTAGGGTCTGATGAAGATAATCTACCCGATACAGTACCACCTAAGTTAAAGCTACCATGTAAATAAGCATGACCATCTTCTTTAACAACTGCTTGTTCAAAAGCTGGTATAAAGCTAGTGAGTATCTTATCTACTTTACTTAAACCAATAAGAGCATTGATTACATCTTTGTACTCTTGGTTTGAGGTATGGTTAATAAGCTTTTCTAAAGTGTCACCTCCAGTAGCAGGATTACTTGTTTTAGTTGTATCTAATACAGGTAAGCCCATAGTTTCATAAAGCAGTTCAGTTAATTGGTTTGAGCTATTTGGATTGAACTTAAAGTTAGCTACTTTATCCATACCATGCTGTTTGGTTTTAAGCTTGGCATTGATAGCAGTTAAAGCTAATAGTTTTAATCTATACTCACAGTTAGCTACCACACTAGATTTAGCAATAGTATCTAAGTGTTTAGCTTGAATGACTAATAACTCTTGTTTAACTTCTGCTACACGTTTTAAACATATAGGCATACCTACTAATTCCATTTGAATGATTACCTTTAAGCTAGGTAACATAATGGTTTCGTAGATGTTTAATTGATTGTCTTGAAGCATTACAGGGTAATATTTTTCATAGACAAACCAAGTAGTTAAACAGTCTGTTAAGTTATATCTAAGCAAGTCTTGTGCTTTGATTAATCTAATATCTTTAATATCAGATTGAGCATAGTTACCTGCATATTCATGTCCTAAGTCTTTTAGACTTAAAGACAATTCTGCTGTAGTGTTTAAAGCCAAGTAAGCAATAATCTTAGTATCATCAATATGACGACACATGACTTCTAAACCATATAACATACCTTGATAGTCTTGTTTGGATTTCATAAACAAGTTTAAGATTAGAACTTTAATATCATAAGTAGCATTATGAAATTTAAGATTACCTTTGTAGTTTATAAAGAAATCTTTTAACAAGAACTTAAGTTTTTTATTGTTTATTTGCCTACCATAACAAGGTTCATTTGGTTGTTGTTTTACATAATCAACTAAGAATGCACCCCCACAATTCTTATTCCAAGCAAAGCTAATAGAGCCTATACCTGCTTTAAATAGCTTTAAGCTAAAGGTTTCTATGTCACAAGTAAGAGAAGGGTATTGATGTAACTTAGTTAAGAATGCAGCTATTTCTGTGTAAGTTTGAGGGTATTCTTCTTGCTGAATAATATTCAAACCAAGAGCTTGATAATTATTATTTACTACTGAAGCCAGTGTAGCTAAGGATAAATCAAGCTTAGGTGCTTGGTTTGGGTTGTAAAGTAATCCTTGATAATTTAAACCAAGTACAACTTGTATATAGTTGTATGGGTTAATAGCACAAGGAAACACATAACCTATATGTGCATCAGCCTTACGTTGTTTAGCTAAGGTTTTGAAGTATTCTGCATCAGCTACATAAATATATTTAATACCTATCTTTTGAAGTGCAGGCATTAGTTTATTTAGTTCTTGCGTGATATGTTTAGCACTTACTTTTTTCTTATCATATGATAAATCAAAAGCAATAAGCTTATCTTTAGCTACACCCAATGAAGCTAAGGGTTCTACATAATATGTAATTAACTTAGCTGCATCAAAGTGACTATCTTTAATTAAAATAGCTACTTCATAAGATTTTTGTTCTGGTGCAAATATAAAGTGTTTCATTGACTATTCAACCATGTTTAACATTAATCTTGTCATTAAAAGTTCATAACCTTCTTGGTTTATAAGCATTAGATTTTTATCTAAATTGCTTATAGTTTCTTCTTGACCACAATCAAGAATACCCTCTTGACGTAATACAGGATGTAAAGCAGAAGGTAAGTAACTATACAAATATCTGCTTTTACTTACTTGGTTTAGTACTGCTTGTAGGTAACTACTTACTTTTAGCTTTTCTACTTCAAGTTGTTCTGATTGTTTTAAGTAGTCATACATATATGGGTATAAGTTTTCATCTAAGTGTTTAATGTTTGTAGTAGCCCAATCAAAAGCATAGTAAATTTTACCTTTATATCTAAAACTACCTTGAGTAATTGTAAAGCTTGCTTGATGAGAGTGTATTTGTTGTAGTAATTCTTTTAACTTTATTTCTGTTTTTTCATAAACAAAGTTAAGCAGTGCTTGTAATAGGTGGTACTTGTTTAGCATGATTACGCCTCATAAGTTCAATAGTATCTTCATTACGTTTTTTAATGAAACAGCTTGAATGTGTTGTAAATAAAGCGGTAAAGTGCGAAGCAGGTAATCCATACTGCTTAGCTCTTTCATTCGCTGAAGGTATTAAGATAATTTCTTGACTGCAGATAGAACATTTCATGCTATATCTCCTGTAAGGATTATTTGTTCTTTAGCTCTACTAAAAGCTACATATAAAGACCTTGCTAAAGCTACTTTGTCTTTCATGCCTTTAAAGTCATTTAAGTCAACATAGACCTTATCAAAGGTACTGCCTTGAGACTTATTAACGGTACATGAGTAAGTAGGTCTTAAATCTACCCAACTACTCATAATATCTTTAACAACATTAGTTTCTTGATTGGCAATAGCTTCTTCACGTCTCTTTTTAATATGACTAACTTTATTAGGCATAAAGACATATAGCTTGGTATATCCAGTATCTACTTGATATTCTGTACCTTTAATTCCATGTTGTTCTTGGTTTTTAAATACTTGGACTATTTCTACTTCTTGGTCTGTTTTTATTTTATCTACAGCATGGTTGCTAAGTACAATATCTCCAAAGTCATATTCACTTCTTTGGTTTGCTAAAGTGAATATATGTTTATTGTATTTATTAACTGTTCTGTTATATCTACAGACAATTTTAGACTTAGAAGAGTGCCATGTATTAGCTGTAAACTCAGTTTCTAGTGCAGTATTGAATGCTTGTCTATCAAGCCAAACAATAGCACTAGATAACTTGATTTTAGGAAAGGTAGATGTAATACCTAGTATGTAGTCTCTAAAGCTATTTAAAGCTTGTACAAGAGGGTTGTCTGCTCTCTGACGCATGACTTCAGTCATGGTAAAAGTATCATGTCCTTGCATGAATACAGGGCTATGGTTAAGACCTACAGGTGTTCCTTGAGCTTTGTCACCCATGAAAATAACTTTACATCTAGGAGTAAGGTTATCAATGTAGTTGAGTAAATCATAATCCACATAACTAGCTTCATCTACAATAATAATTAGCTTATCAATATCTCTATTTATTACTTTAGGTGGTATTAATTTAAAGTTACCTGTTTGGTAGTCAGCTACTAATCGTAAACCAAGCAAAGAGTGGATAGTCTCTGCTTGATGTCCTGTAGCTAGTCTAATGCTATTAACAGCTTTATTTGTAGTAGCTGTATATACCCAAGTAAAGTTGTCTATATCATTACCTGTTATTTGCAGCATTTGTTTAATGTGTGTAAAGTTTTTTTCTACATGGTTTAGCAGAGTAGTTTTACCTACACCTGCTGCACCAAGTAATACAAAATATTTTTCACTAGACATTAAAAATTGATTAAGAGCTTCTGTAGCAAGCTCTTGGCACTTAGTGAGTTGCATTGAGCAAGTCCTTACTTACCTGAGTAAGTATCAAAGAGTGATATGAATAGCTTTACCGAAAGGAGGAATAAAGGAATCATTATTGTATATAACCCATACAACAGGTCTTTTAGGATTAGTTAAACGATGCTTATTGAAGTAACCATCAGTGAGCATGATAAGAGCCATAGCATCATTCTTAATAAACTCTTGAATAGCTACTTCAGGATTAGTACCCCCACCACCTGAGAAGGGTAGTTTAAGCAATCCTTTAAGAGATTTAACAACAGCATTACCTTGTAGTGCATGGTCAAATTGATACACACCAATACTACTTGGCTTAAGCATTCTTAGTACGGCATATACTTCAGAGATGAATTGATTAAATTGCTCTTCATCAATACTACCTGATGTATCAATAGCAAAGTCTATACGACCTAATGCTTCACTACGTAGCTTAGGCATATACAAAGGTAAATACTTTTTGTTAGGTCTTTGCCATGAATAATCACTGGTAGTTAAAGACTTAAAGAATCTACTTAATACTACTTTCCAGTTTACTTTTGGCTTAGATATGTCTTTAAGCATACGCTGAATAAACTCAGGAACACTACCTGCTTGATTACTCATTTCAGCTAACATAGCAGCTTGAGTAATCTTAGACATAACTTCTTGTTCCATCTTAGCCATGACTTCTTCAGTAGGCGTATTGTTACTACCATCTGGATTAGGTATTAAATCAGGCATAGGACATTCAATTTCTTGGTTTTCTTCTAAGAGTATTTTATATACTTCTTCAGCAGACATACCGTTAAATTTTGAATCATATAGTCCTTCATTTTTACCTGTAGGCATTTTATACCCACGTTTAATTAATTCACCATTAACAACGTAATCAATAGCTAATTGCCATATTTTTAAGTTTTTACCCACATGACGTACAGTGTGTAAATAAGCTACGTGTAATGTTTCATGTAGTAGCAAAAACAATCTTTCTTCTTTATTTAAACCAAGAAAGAAATCAGGATTAACATATAAATTAATACCATCTACACCTAATGTAGGAATATCTTTAGTAATCTTGGTTTGTAAACTACAACATAAGGTACTAAAGAATACACTGTCTGGTTTAGTCATCATTTCAATTTTGGTTTTAGATAATGCAGTTTGAATATCTACATTTTTATTTGCAGCAGTCATAATAATTACTCAATAAGTTTAAGAAGTTGGTAGGCATAGAATCTTTCTAATTGGTTTTCCCAATCAATAGGAATATCATCATCACTTGTTTTGAAAATTAACTCAATTTTATGTGAGTAAAATCGGTATGCTGTATTTTTAATATTAGTGCTAGTGAAAGGGTAATCTTCTATTATGGGTATACCCCTAAACATTGATAAACTTTCGTGTTCAGCAGCACTTAAGTCAGTAATAGCATACTTAAGACTAAGTGTTATAGTGTGTTCGTTACTATCTACTCTAAAATATCCTTTATTTATTTGGCTTTTATCTGCTTCCCCTTGTTCATTAAGCCAAAGCAATAAAGCCTCTGCATGAGGCTTTAATAAAGTAATAGAGTACATACTAGTGTCCTATTAGTTTTAGTAGCTTATAGGTTTGATAACGCTTATGTTGTGTTTTAAGCCAATAAGGTATTTGTGATTTTTTGATTATAATATCCACTTGAAAATTGTAGTCTTTGGTTAATCCATAACCTTTTGCATAAGCAGTAATAGCTTCTGGTATTGCACTAGCAACAGTCATAAAAGGTATGTTAAGTTTATATCTTTCAAAAACATCAGAACCGTATTTATAAGAAGTATAGAATACAGTACAATTCTTATGCGTTATGTAATCAAACATAAAAACTGTATCTGCTTTTATATATTCATACATCAATTCTGTATGTTCAGGTAATACATACACTTTATAGATTTCCATACTACTCTCTTAAGTATAAGCACTTACTTAAGTGTTTAAGTAAGTGCTTTGTTTTAATTACTAAAGACTGTTTCTCCTGCTAGGGCAGCATAAGCAATCATATCTAAAGCACTGTCTTTATGTGGTTTATCTGCACCACGTTTCATCTTTAATAAAACCATAAAGTTCCAACCTTGTTGTTCTGTTAGGTTAGTACCATAGATTGTATTAAAACTTTTAACGACAGCAGACATACTACGTTCTTTATTAGCACCACTACTATCATACTGTTTACCACGTTCTGTTAAGGTATCAGCAGATAGCTGTAATAGCTGTGCAGCATCTAACGTAATAGGTTGTACAGGTTCGGGTGCAGTAGTTGTTTTATAGTTATCAAGTTCATCACGATACAAGTCACAAGCTTCAGTGAGTTCTTTATTACTTTCTTGTAGTATCTTGATTTTGATACCAACCTCCTTGAGTTGATTCTTTAACGACTCTACTAATTGATTTAATTTTTCGTTATCTAGTAACAATGCTTCTGTAGTAAACATTTTAGTGTCCTCAGTTAAATTAAAGGGTTATAGATTTCCGCAATCTATGCTAAGGCACACTTCGCCACGTTCACCAACTGCGGGAGCAGTGCTGTTAATCAAAGCAGTATTTAGTTCTGCTATGCGGTTATGAGCCAGTGTTAATTTATGGTTTAGTGCATGAATAGTCCGCATAGCTTGCTCTAAAGCAAGTGTTAGTTTTATATTCTCTTCAATATATTGTTCAGACCTGGTTTGATTCATCTTAATTACTCCAAAGTAATTGGTAAGCTAAGTATTTAAAATTGTTTAAATTTTTCTTTAATGGTTGTATTGTTGTGTGTAGTAGTGTGATTACATAATATCTAATTTGATAATCAGACACGGAATAGTTTACGCACTCACTTACATAATTAGCCATGTGTTTATATGTGATTTTAGGGCTATGTAATCCAATCCAAAGTAGGGTAGCTATTTCTTCTTTCTTGGTTTCATTAATACGTTTAAAAGTTACTGCATATTCTTTAGCTAAAGAGTTTAAACCTTTTAAAGATATGCCTAGCTTAGCTGCTGCATGAGTAGGTAATAGATGACTTACTTTTAATAAATCAGATTTAGTAATACCTTTAGTTTTTACTCTTAAAGGTTTATTTAAAGCTTCTTTTAACGGCATTATTATCATTCTAGCCTCTAAAGTAGATAAACCTATACCATGAGTTTCAGCTTGTATTCTTAACGGTTTTGAATAGCGTATTGATATTTTTTTATTTACTGGTTTAGCTAAAGCTTCTTCTAAAGACATTGTTTGTAGTCTTTTAGCTAATGTAGGTAAAGACATATTATTTTCTTGGGCTATTACTTTTAAAGGTTTGCCGTATTTAGTTTTATTCATAATTTAAACCAATAAAAAAGGAGAGCATAAGCTCTCCATATAGTTAATGACTCTTAGTTTGCTTTGCCAAAATAAGGATTAGTATTTTTGTTGTAGTTAATTGTAATATTAGGGTATTTAGTAGTCTGAGTAACTTCAACACCGCACAATTTAAGTATTTCTAATGCAGCTTTGATTTTTGGTTTGTACTCAATATCCACAGGGTCTATTTGTAATCCTGATACGCGATGCCTACAACAAGACTCTAGGTCATGGATTGCTTGCCATATAGCATAATCAATAATAGTTTGATTCATAAATCACCTGTTAAATGCTTACTTAATTAAGTAAGCATTACTAAAAATTGTTTAGTTTAAATCCTCATTTTTTATGAATTTGCCATCAATCATTTGACCTTTTCGGTCTTTGATTTCAATATATGAAGCCAAGACACAATCAAATAGAGGTAGGTTAATATATCTTGAAGATAATGCACTAAGTTGGTCAAGTAAACCTATATAAATACAGTAAAAGCTACTTTCGTTATACAAGTTAGCTACTGAGTCTAAAATAATTTTGATAGCAAGAGGTGTTTGTAGTTTGCTTATTCTACGTTCAGGCTCACTCATAAAGCAATCAGGAGAATCTTCATAAAGCCTATTCATGTGTACTAAGACTACTACCATATCGCCTAAAGCATCTTTGATTAGTTCTGGTTTATTTTTATTTAAACCAAGCACTAATTCACCAAATTCTTCAACAAGCTTCATCCATTGCCCAGTGTAAGTAGCACCACCTTCACCATAGAAGTTACGGTCAGTACCCCATTGTTCAATAGCAGCCTGTAATTCTTGCCAGTTAGTAGGTAAATTACACAAAGGCGGTTTAACAACTGGCGGCATGGGTGGAATTTTATCAATCTTTGTAAGACTGATTGTATGCTCTGGAAAAGCACAATCAACACAATGCTGAGTTCTAATCTCTGGCGTACATTTGCACATATCAAACACCTCTTATTTGTATCTAACTCTCATTGCAGTGCGACAAGCACCCGTACTGCATCTTTTGTTTGTAATTGGCGCGGTGCTTGCGCCTGAATTTTTAGTTATGCGTCATCAAGTGATTCAAATGCTTCTTGCAATAAATTCATTGC